>Ga0075418_10005371_pt1 | contig 14507 bp, 11 predicted proteins | sample SoiMetdeltSBSDD2_FD_81776 | JGI IMG/M metagenome (GOLD analysis project Ga0075418, IMG submission 81776) | Bulk soil microbial communities from a Populus tree surrounding site in Tennessee, USA - Soil MetaG P. deltoides SBSDD2 | ecosystem: Environmental > Terrestrial > Soil > Tree plantation...
CACCTGGTCGGCAAGGACATCCTCCGCTTCCACGCGGTCTACTGGCCGGCCTTCCTGCTCTCCGCGGGCGAGCCCCTGCCCAAGAAGATCGTGGCGCACGGATGGTGGCTGCGCGACGCCGCGAAGATCTCCAAATCGAAGGGGGGCGTCGTCGATCCGATCCCCCTCGTGCGGGACTTCGGTCCGGATCCGCTGCGGTACTTCCTGATGCGCGAGATGGCGTTCGGCCAGGACGCCTCCTACTCCGACGAGGCGTTCATCGACCGCGTCAACACCGATCTGGCCAACGACCTCGGCAACCTGGCCAGCCGCGCGTTGAAGATGATCGAAGACTACTGCGGCGGCGCCCTCCCCGCTCCCGACCCGTCCTTCGCCGGGGCCAGGGCGATCGAGGCGGCGGCGCGCACGGCCTGGACCGGCCTCCTGGACGATTTCCGCGGCCTGTCATTCAACAGCGGCCTGGCCCGTGTCTGGGAGCTCGTGGGACTGCTGAACCGCTTCATCGTGCAGCACGAGCCGTGGACGATGGCCCGCGACCCGAACCGGCGCCGCGATCTGGACTCCGTGCTCTACACGGTCGCCGAAGGGCTGCGCGTCGTGGCCGTCCTCCTGGCTCCGGTCGTCCCGGGCTCGGCGCAGCGGCTGCACGCGGCCCTCGGCGGGACGGGGGACGTCTCCGCGAACCGGCTGGACGAGTTCCGCTGGGGCGTCCTGCGGCCCGGCGTCGCCATCCGCCGCGGTCCGGCGCTCTTCCCCCGCATCGACAAGGCCGCCTACCTGAGCCAGGCCGCGGCCCAGAAGGAGCAAGCCATGGACACGCCTGAAACCCCCTCCGGCCAGAAACCCCCGTCCGTCCCCGTCGCGCCGGTCCCGGCCGCCGCCGCGCGCGGGCCCCAGGAGATCACGCTGGAGGAGTTCCAGCGCGTCGAGCTGCGAACGGCGAAGATCGTCGCGGCCGAGCCGGTCCAGGGGGCCGACAAGCTGCTCAAGCTGACGGTCGACGTCGGCTCGGACACGCGGACGATCGTGGCGGGGATCGCGACCCGATACGCGCCGGCGAGCCTCGTCGGCAAGACGATCGTCGTCGTCGTCAACCTCAAGCCGGCCAAGCTGCGCGGCGTCCTGTCGGAGGGGATGCTGCTCGCGGCCTCCGACGCCTCGGGACAGCCGTTCATCCTGACGACGGAGGATCCCTCGGTCCCGGCCGGCTGGCGGGTCAAGTAGCGCGGGTCCGCGGCCTCCCGGAGGCCCTCGGGATCATGGAACCGGTCTACAGCGACAGTCACGCCCATCTGACCTACGATCGCTTCGACGGCGATCGGGACGACGTCATCGCCCGCGCCCGCGCCGCCGGACTCCGGCACATCGTCACGGTCGCGTCCCGCATCGGAGACGCGCCGGCCTGCGCCGACCTGGCGGCGGCCCATGACTTCATCCACTTCACCGCCGGCGTCCACCCGCACGAGGCGAAGGACTGGAATCTCGAGGTGGCGCGCGGCATCGAGCGGGCGATGCGACGACCGAAGTCGGTGGCCATCGGCGAGATCGGCCTCGACTACCACTACAACTACTCCCCGCCGGCCGAGCAGCGTGCCGTGTTCCGGGAGCAGATCACCCTGGCGCGATCGCTCGGCTGCCCGATCGTGATCCACACGCGCGAGGCCTGGGAGGACACTTTCGCCATCCTGGGAGACGAGAACGCCGCCGCGGCCGGCGGCGTCTTCCACTGCTTCTCCGGCGGGCCCGAGGAGGCCCGGCGCTGCCTGGACCTCGGGTTCTACCTGTCGTTCGCCGGCCCGGTCACCTTCAAGAACGCCGGCGCCCTCGCCGAGGCGGCCGCCGCCACCCCCCTCGATCGACTGCTGATCGAGACGGACGCGCCGTACCTCTCGCCCCATCCCCTGCGCGGTCAACGCAACGAGCCGGCCCGGGTCGTCCTGGTGGCCGAGTGCCTTGCCTCGCTCAAGGGGGTGAGCCCGGAGGTCATAGGTCAGGAGGCGACGCGCAATCTGGAGGCCGTGTTCCGATTGACGGGCCCCCGCCCCTGGCATACGATGCCCGCATGAGCCAATGCGATAGTTGCGGCGCGCCCCTGGCGGAAGATGAGACCACCTGCCGGGCCTGCGGACGCCAGCTTGCCGGCATGTCCCAGGTGGCCGAGGTCCCTCTGGAGGAGGAGGCCGTGCTGATCCACCAGCTGCTCGAGAGCGCGGGCTTCCACCCGATGCTGGCTTGGCTCGACGATCGGGGACGGCCACGGCCGATCAAGCCGGGAACGATGGTCTCCCCCGCGATTGGCCTCCTGCCGCCCGTGACCACGCCCTTTGCCGTCTTCGTCCCAGAGGAGGAAGCGGACGAGGCGCGACTGGTGCTTCAGGACGCGGGGAGGCAATCCCTCAGCGGCGAGACAAGCGCTTTCTGACCGTCGCCCCAGGCCCCGCCGCCCCCTCGCCGCTCCCTTCCTTGACCAGGAGCTTGTCGAGAAGGTTCTGGATCTGCCCCTCCAGACGATCGCGCACCTCGCGGAAGGCCTGATGCACCGCCTCGGGACCGCCCGGGGCGAACGTCGGGTCGGGCGTCGACCAGTGCTCCATCGGATAGCGGCGCACCGACACGGGGCACAGAAGCGACGCGTGGTCGCACAGGGTGACAACGAGATCGAATGGCCCGGGGACCTCGTGGATCCCCTTGGAGTAGTGGTGCGAGATGTCGATGCCGCGCTCTTCCATCACGGCGACGGCGTGACTGCTGACGCCGGCGGGCATCGTGCCGGCGCTCGAGGCCTCGACGCGTCCGCTGCCGAGGTGATTCGCGAGACCTTCGGCGATCTGGCTGCGCGCCGCGTTGCCGGTGCAGATGAAGAAGAGCCGGAGTGGACCGCCGTCGGCTCGCGTAGGTGTCCCCATGCCTCAGGATCTTAATCCAATCCCTGCCGCAGGCAAGGTGGCGATTCGGTGCCAAAGGGTGCGGGATCCTGCTCTAAAATGCGCTCCTGGCATGTGGCAGTCCGGAGCGGACACGTGGACCCTCAATTCCGAGACCGACTCGAGCGCGGCGTGAAGCTGTTCAACGAGGCCTCGTTCTTCGAGGCCCACGAGGTCTGGGAGGACTCCTGGCGCGCCTCGGAGGGCGAGGCGCGGCTGTTCCTCCAGGGGTTGATTCAGATCGCCGCCGGGTTCGTGAAGCTGCAGCGGGGTGAGCCGCGCGGCATGCTCCTGCTCCTCGACGCGGGGGCCGAGAAGCTCCAGCGCGTAGCGCCCCCCTGGTGGGGCGTCGACATCGGCGGCCTCCTGGAGGCCGTGTCCACTTGGAGCGCCGTCGGGCAGCGGATGATGGAGACGGGCGACAGGACTTTCGAGGCGGCCTCTCTGCCGCGACTGCGGCTGCGGCCGGAAGGGATCCCGAGATGACCGGCCGGCGCGCGCCGCGGTCGCGGCGGGAACCGGACGGCTCCGGGGCGGCGGAGCCCCGACCTGCCGCCGAGCGCGCGCTCGCGGTGCTCCTCGAGGCCGACTGGGAGTGGCGCCTGCGCGAGTTCCCGGACTTCGCCACCATGGTCGGGGACGCTCGCTACGACGACCGCTGGACCGATCTGTCGCTCGAGGCGTTCGACCGGCGGGCGGACTACCAGCGCGACCTCCTGCGCCGCGCCGAGACGATCGAGGCCAAGGCCCTGGGCCCTGCGGCCCGGGAGAACCACGCCCTCTTCCTGCATGAGACGAGACTTCATGTAGACGGCCTCCGCTTCCGCGACGAGCTGATGCCGCTGACCCAGCTCCACGGCGTGCATCAGGACGTCGCCGACCTGCTGCAGATGGCGCCACGGCGGACGCTTCTGGATTTCGAGCACGTGACGGCGCGGCTGCGCAGCGTCGGCCGGCTGGTGGACCAGGCGCTGACCCTCATGCGCGAGGGGGCCAGGACGGGCCTGACACCGCCGCGCGTGGTGCTGACCTCCGTCCCCGCCCTCATCGCCAACCAGATCGCCGACGATCCGGAGGCCAGCCCCATCAGCCGGATGCTGCTCGGGGACCTACCGCCGGACCTGGACGCCGCCGCGCGGCAGCGCGTCCGCCGCGACATCCTGTCGGCCGTCGAAGAGGTCGTCGTCCCGGCCTACAGAAGGCTGCACGACTTCGTCACCGCCGATTACCTGCCGCGGACCCGCACCTCCCTCGGCCTCACCGCGCTCCCCGACGGCGAAGACTGGTACCGGCACCTCATCCGCGTCATGACGTCGAGCGACCTGCCGCCGCGCGCCATCCACGAGCTGGGCCTCGAGGAGGTGGCGCGTATCCGCGCCGCGATGCTGGAGACGATGACCGCGGCGGGTTTCCAAGGCAGCCTGGAGGCGTTCTTCGAGTACCTGCGCACCGACGCGCGCTTCTTCTACACCGACGCCGAGCAGCTCCTGGTGGGGTACCGCGACATCTGCAAGCGGCTCGACGCCGCGCTGCCGCGCCTGTTCCGCACGCTCCCCCGGCTGCCGTACGGCGTGTTGCCGGTGCCGGCCTACTCCGAGAAGGCGCAGACGACGGCCTACTACTACCCGGGGTCGACGGAGGCAGGCCGCCCCGGGTACTTCTTCGCCAACACCTACGATCTGCGGAGCCGGCCCCGGTGGGAGATGGAGGCCCTGGCGGCGCACGAGGCGGTCCCCGGCCACCATCTGCAGATCTCCCTGGCGCAGGAGCTGTCCGACCTGCCCGGCTTCCGGCGGCACGGGCATCACACCGCCTTCGTGGAAGGGTGGGGACTCTACTCCGAATCGCTGGGCGCCGAGCTGGGGCTGTACCGCGATCCCTACTCGAACTTCGGCCGCCTCACCTACGAGATGTGGCGCGCCATCCGCCTGGTCGTCGACCCCGGGCTGCACGTGCTCGGCTGGACGCGCGAGCAGGCGATCCGCTGCTTCGAGGAAAACGCCGGCAAGGCCGGGCACGACATTGCGATCGAGGTCGACCGCTACATCTCCTGGCCGGCGCAGGCGCTCGCCTACAAGCTGGGAGAGCTGACGCTGCGGAGGCTGCGCGAGCAGGCACGGGCGACGCTCGGAGAACGCTTCGACATCCGCGACTTCCACGACGTCGTCCTTCTGGCCGGTCCTCTTCCGCTCCCGTTCCTCGAGGAGCGGGTCGCGGGCTTCATCGCGGCCGGGACGCGCCCCGCGGCTCGCCGCGCATGAGGCTGGGGGCCCATGCCGCGGCCGCCGGTCTCCTGTCGCTTCTCGTGGCGCCGCCCGGCCCAGGCGCGGCGCCGCCGCCGGCCCGGACCGCCTCCCGGCCGGCCGCTCCGCGCATCGAGAACCGGACGGCTTCGGTTCTCGGCCTGAAGATCCACTATCTGCAGTCCGGCCGCGGGGCCCCCGTCGTCCTGCTGCACGGCACCGGCGGATCGGCGGACGCGTGGCGCCCCGCGATGAGCGCGCTGTCGAGGGACCTGCGTGTCATCGCGCCCGATCAGATCGGCTTCGGGGCCTCGGACAAACCGCCGATCGACTACACGCCCGGCACTCTGGTCGATTTCCTGGGGATGTTCCTGAAGCAGCTGGGCATCGACCGCGCGAGCCTCGTCGGCCACGCGACCGGCGCCCGGGTCGCCTGCCTGTTCGCCCTGGCCCACCCGGATCGGGTCGACCGCCTGGTCCTGATCAGCGGCACGGCCTACAAGCCGAACCTGGACCAGGAAACCCTGGCAGCCCTCAACTTCAGCACCCTCGCGGGGGCGCGGCGTCTCCTGGAGCTGGCCTACTTCGACGACAAGGCGCGCGTCACGGACGCCCTGGCCTCAGACTTGTTCTCGAAGCGCCTCCGCTCCGGCTCCTCCTTCACGATCGGCCGGCTCGAGGAGTCCTACAGCAGGGGCGAAGGCTACGTCGACGATCTCAGCCCGATCCAGGCGCCGACCCTCATCCTCTGGGCAGGAGGACGAGATTGCGCCGATGGCGGCCGCCCAACGGGCGAAGCGGCAGATCCGAGGATCGCGCCTCGTCACCTTCGAGCGCTGCGGCCACCTGCCGATGGTCGAAGCGGCGGCCCCCCTGGAGCGCGCCCTGCACGAGTTCCTCGTCAGGCGCTGACCAGTCAATCCCGGCAGCGGGAGCCTACGCGCCGCGTCGTTGACAAGTCGGACTCCGTGGCGCTATAAGGTCTTGTTGATCCTTGACAATATGTCGCGGGCGAACGGCGTCGATAGGTGGCGCCATCGCAAGCAAGAGGGAAGGGGGTGTGAATCCCCCGCTGCCCCGCAACTGTGAGCGGTAGCGAAACCCGGGTAATCCCACTGGGGCCTTTGAGGCGCCTGGGAAGGGCCGGGGAGTAGAGAGCCGCAAGCCAGGAGACCTGCCCGCGACGCATCGCACCGGTCGGACCTTTCGCGGGAAAGGGACTTCGAGCCTGCCCCGACGGCGCTCGTTTCCAGCGAGGTCGGGGCTTCGTTTTTCCCGTGGCGGCCCGCCGGGTGCCGTTCGCCTCGAGGGAGGTCGCCATGGGTCGGTTCACGATCGCCGCCGCCGGAGCGGGATTGCTGGTCTGTATCGCCTCCGGCGCGCGCGCCCAGACCGCCACCGACTGCTTTCCCGACCGCGTCGTCTCCCTCGTCCTGGGTTCGGTCAGCGCGCCGCCGGCGTTCAACTCCTGGCAGCCGGGCATCGTCCTGGGACCGCCGGGCACCGCCACGCCCACCACCGGCTCGCTCACCGTCCTGTCGCTGGGCCACGGCGGGTCGATCGTCATCGAGTTCACCGACAACGAGATCCTCGACGGCCCGGGCCCTGATTTCATCGTCTTCGAGAACCCGTTCTTCTGCACCGCCGTGCCGGCGTCCCCGGCCGACCCCTGGAGCGTCTTCGCCGAGCCCGGGATCGTCGAGGCGAGCGAGGACGGGATCGTCTATCACGCCTTCCCCTACGATGCCGCGGCCCTGACGCAGGTCACGACCTCCTGCACCGACCGCTCGCTGCTCGCTGCGCTGCGCGGCCTCGCGGGCCTGACGCCGAGCTTCACGGGCGACTACACCGTCGCCGACGATCCGCTCCTTTTCGAGGCGGGGGCCCCCGGCGGCGTGGCCGGCCATGGCGGCGACGCCTTCGACCTGGCGGACGTCGGACTGGCGCGCGCCCGCGTCCTGCGCATCACGGACCCGAACCTGGCGATCGGCGTCCCCGGCTCCTCCGAAGGGCTCGACCTCGACACCGTGGTGGCGCTCCACGCCCGGCCCCTCCTGCCCGGGCCGGACGCGGACGCGGACGGCCTTCCGGACGTGGCGGAGACCTTTCTGTACGGCAGCAACCCGCTCGATCCCGACAGCGACGGCGACGGAGTCGGCGACGGCGCCGAGGCGGCCGCCTGCCACGATCCGGCGCACGCCGCCACGGCCCCGTACTTTTTCCCGAGCCTGGACCTCGAGGTCTCCGAGGCGCAGCCGACCGTCGTGCGCTGGAACACCCTCGGGCCGGGCGTCACCTACGACCTCATCCGGGCCAGCCTGAAGTCGGTGCACGCCTCGGGCGGGATGGTCGATCTCGGTGTGGTCGCCTGCATCGAGAACAACTCGACCGATCTCTCCAACCGGAACCTGGGGGACGCGGCGGTGCCGCCGTCTGGCGAAGCGTTCCTCTACCTCGCGCGCCCGAACCCTCCCGGCTCCACCCCCGGCTACGGCGCCTCCTCGAACCACGAGCCCCGGCTGGCCGCATCCGGAGACTGCCCGTGACGCGAGGCGCCCGCCACGGGGCCGCCGCCCCGGGGGTGCTGGAGGCGCTCGTGGCGATGGCGCTGCTCGCCGCCACGCGCTGTGCTATCGCCGACGAGGCGGCGTCCGGAGAGGACGGCCGCCCCAGCCCGCCCGTCGAGACGGTCGAGGTGCGCGAGAGCGCGGACAGGGTGGCGGCGGATCCGGCGGCCTTCGCCACCGTCATCCGTCCCGAGGACTTCGCGGACCGGATCACGACGCTGCCGGAGCTCTTGCGCGACGCCGTCGGCGTGCAGATCAAATCGCTCGGCGGCGAGTTCGCGACGGTGTCGATCCGCGGCAGCAGCGCCGAGCAGGTGGTCGTCTATCTTGACGGGGTCCCCCTCAACCGGGCCCTCGGCGGGGCGGTGAACCTCGCCGACCTGCCTCTCGTCCAGGTCGACTCGATCGAGATCTACCGTGGCTTCACTCCCGCCTCGCTGCCCGCCGCATCGATCGGCGGCGCCATCCTGGTGCATTCGAAGGCGGCCTCCCGCGAGCCTCACGGGCAGGCGGCCTTGACGCTCGGCTCCTTCGGGTCGGCCGAGGTGAGCGGCGGGTACGCGGCCTCGGGCAAGCGCGGGGACGTCTACCTGGGTGCCGACGTCGCGACCAGCGACGCGGATTTTCCCTACCTCGACGACAACGGAACGACGTTCGAGCCCTCCGACGACGAGGTCGTGCCGCGGGTCAACAACGCCTTTCACCGCAACCATCTACTGGCGCGCGGCACGCTGCCTCTGGGGCGGGCGCGCCTGACGCTGGGCGCCGACCTCCTCGACCGGGGCCAGGGAGTGCCCGGCGTCGGAGCGAACCCGTCGACGCACTCGCGCTACGACAACTCGCGCCTCCTGCTGAACGGACAGCTGGAAGCCCCGGGGCTCCTGGACGGCCGGCTGCTCCTGCGCGGAGGGCTGGCGGGCACCCTCTACGACGAGGAGTTCGACGGCACGCAGGGCGAGGTCCCCGGCAGCGTCCGGCACACCGACAACCGGATCGCCTGCCTGGCCGCCGAGACGGGAGGGACGTACGTCCTGTCCGCCCGGCAGGGCGTGTCGTTCCTCGTGGCGGGGCGCCGCGAGCAGGCCGACCTCAAGAACCGGATTCTCGATCCGCCCGACATCGGGCGAGTGACGCGCGACGTCACGACGATCACCCTCGAAGATCAGATCGCCCTCGTCTCGGGGCGGCTGCTCCTCAACCCGTCGCTGCGCTACGAGCGCTACGGGAGCGTCTTCACGCCCGGAGCGTCGACCGGGGTGGTGCCGCACGGAGCCCCCGACGACGGTGTCACGACCTGGAAGATCGGCTTCCGGGTGGACGCGCGCGAGGGGCTGGCGGTGCGCGGCAACGCCGGCACCTTCCTGCGCCTGCCGGACGTGATCGAGCTGTTCGGCGACCAGGGCTCGGTCGTCGGCAATCCAGGGCTCCTGCCCGAGCAAGGGCGGAACGCGGATCTCGGCGTCGTCGTCCGCACGACCCGAGGGCACGGAGCGCTCCGGCAGGCCCGGGTCGAGGCGGTCCTGTTCCAGACCGAGGCCACGGACCTGATCCTCTACCAGCCGAACGCGCAGTCCTCCGTGGTGGCGGTCAACATCGGGGAGGCCCGCATCCGCGGCGTGGAGCTGAGCCTCGACCTGACGATCGGTCCCCGCCTGAGTGGCACGCTGAACGTCGTCCACCAGTCGGCGATCGACGTCAGCGACCGCTTCAGCGAGGGCTACCGGCTGCCCGGGCGGCCGACGGACGAGGTGAGCGCCGGGGCCGGCCTGCTGCTGGGGCCCGGGCGCGCGGTCTACGACTTCACCTACATCGGCTCGAACTACGTCAACAGCGTCAATACCGAGAGCGGCCTGCTCCCCGCGCGCTACCTCCACGACCTGTCGTACCGGCTGCGCCTGACACGTCACTGGGAGGCGACCTTCCAGGTGCGCAACATCTTCGACGAGCAGACGGTCGACGTGGCCCGCTTCCCGCTGCCGGGCCGCTCCTTCGAGGCGAGGCTCCAGTGGACCTACTGAGCCACCGGCGCACCTGGTCGCTCCTTGGCGCCGCGGCGCTCCTGCTCCTGACTTTGGCCATCGCCTGTGGCGGGGGCGGCGCCGCGCGCCAGAAGCGCGGGCCGCTCCCGGGTCCGGCCGGTCGCCTCGATCCGATCTACGACGCGACGATCCTGTTTCCCGACGACGTCGTCATCGTCGGGGGCTTGGAGCACCACGGCATCGCGCTCGACATCGCCATCACGTTCGACGACGCGGGCCTGCGCGACGGCGACCCGCGCTTCACGGCGCCCGTCGGCGTCGTCGGCGTGACCGCCGGCGGCGTCGCACAGGCGCCCGTCGTGCCGCGCCCGATCCTCCTCGAGGGGACGATCGACGGCGACGCGTTCCAGACCGACCTCTTCGGCCCGATCCAATTCGGAACGGCGAACCTCATCCTCTCCCTCGCCGGGGCCATCGCGCCCGATCGCCGCTCCATCGCCGGCGAGGCGGCGCTGTTCGGCACCTCGAGCCGGGGCACCTTCACGGCCGTGAAGCGGCGGCGGTACCTCGTGGCCGGCACCGATCTGCAGACGATCGGCGAAGCGGCGGTCGTCGGCGTGCGATACGGCGCGCAGTTCGACCTCGACGAAAACCTCGAGACCACGAGCAGCGATCCGGTGGCTCGCGTCGAGGACGGCCGGCCGTTCGTCGTCAACCGCCTGTCGTTCGACAACCTGCAGGGCCTCGACCCGGCCCGGCGCTTCCTGACCACGTTCCAGTATTCGACCGGCAACGGCTCCAACCCGCACGACCTGGTGGTGCTCCCCGACGAGAAGGCGGGCCTCCCGGCCCCGGCCGTCGGGACCCCGAGCGCCGGGGTCGCCTTCGTGACCCGCTACGAGCCGCCTTACGACGACGTCGCCCTCGTCGATCTGGACGACGGGGCCCTGTTGGGGTCGATCGACCTGGTCCCCTTCGCGCTCAACCCCGATCGCCTGCCGCGTCCCGATCAGATCCTGCTGCACGGCGGCCTGCTCTACGTGACGCTCCAGGACGCCAACCGCGGCTTCACCCAGTTCATGAACGGGCGCGTGGCCGTGATCGACCCCGCGCTCCGCGAGGTGGTGGACGTGATCGACCTCGCGGGGCAGAACCCGTTCGAATCGCTCGTCGACGGGCCCGGCACCGGCCTCATCTACGTCGGACTCGCCGGCATCTTCCCCGGCCTGCGCCCGCAGGCTCTCACGGGCGGCATCGAGGCGATCGACCCCGCGACCCGCCGGTCGATCGGACTGGTCGTCGACGACGACGCTCTGGGGGGCAACGTGTCGGCGGTCGCCATCGTCTCGGCGGAGCGCGGCTATGCCGTGGTCACCGACGCCACGTTCCGCAACTTCGTGAAGGCGTTCGACCCGTCGACCGGCGAGGTCCTGGGCTCCGTGTTCGAGACCCAGGACCGGATCGCCGCCCTGGTGACCGACGGGGACGGGTGGCTGCTGATCGCGGACAGCAGCTTCACAGCACCGCGCCTTCTGGTCCTCGACGGACAGACGGCGCAGCCACTGGCGTCGCTACCGCTGCGCCTGCCGCCCCTGTCGGTCGCGATCCTGACGAGAAGCCTGTGACTCCATCAACCCCATTCAAGGAGGGCCCCATGACGCCGCATCCTCGTCCCGTGTTTCTGTGTGTCCTGATCTCGGTCGCCGCCTTCGCCATGACGCCGGCCCCGGCCGTGGCGGCGGTCGTGGAGCGCTTCTCCCGCGACCCCCTCGCCGGCCGCTCCGTCAACCCCTTCTTCTCCGAAGGGGACGCCGGGGCCCGTTTCACGTTTGTCGAACGTGAGCGGCCGCACTTCCCGGGAGACCGCCCCGGCACGCTGCGGGTCCTGTACGACACGACCCTGCCGACAGCTCGTCTCGCAACACCGCTCGGCGACGTCCTGTCGCTCGGCGAGGATGCCGAATTCGGGGCCATCCTCACGATCCGATCCAGCGGCTATCACGCCGACCCGCAGGGGTTCTCCCAGATCGCCTTCGGCCTCTGGAACGCCCACTCGACGGGTCCCGGGAGGACGCTCTTTCCGTCCGACAGCTTCGACCTGATCGAATTCGACTACTTCGCGAACGTCACCGACTTCGGAGGGCCGTTCCTGTCGCCGTCGGTGTTTGGCGGCAACGTCGGCGACAACGCCTTCTTCAACTTCACCTTCGGGTCGCAGCAGGCGGCGTTGCCGTTCGACGTCCCGCTCCTGTGCCGGGCGCGCTACCAGGCGGCCACGGGACTCCTCGACGTGACCGTCAGCCGTCACGCCGGCGGAACGCGCTTCGTTCCGATTCCGGGGGCGTCCGTCACGGTCGATCTGGGCAGCTTGAGCCCGACCTACCTGGTCGACGTCCTGGGAATCGCGGCCTACGGGGAGGGCTGGCCGTCGCTGCGGGCGGTCGTCGACTATGACCTGCTGTACACGGGCCCTCTGCCGCTCCCGTTCGCGGTGGGAACGACGTCGGCGCCGGCCGGCTCCCGGGGGCCTGGCTCCGGTCCAACGAAGCAGCCGATCCCGTAGGAGACGATCACATCGTCCAGGTCCGGGCCCCGACCCAACCAATGAAAGCCGCATAGGCGGCGAAAGCGAGCAGCGCGGCCGACGTCGCGCCGGCGTGGAGCCGCACGAAAAGGCCGGCGTCACTCGCGCGCAGGGCCCGCCAGAGGCCGAGCCCACCCAGCAACGGAAAGAGGATGCTGCACGAGAAGATGGCGTAGGAGTACGGCCCAGGCTGCGCCAGCGGACCGGCGGCGGCGATGCTGCCCGAAGCCAGGTAGCCGAGCGGGAGCGCGAACGTGGCCACGAGCGCGACGACTCCCAGGAGCGGCAGGAAGCGCACGAGCGCGCCGCCGCGTGCGCCGAGTCGTCCGCGCGCCAGGGCGATCAGCCAGACCGGCGACATCACAACCGCGATCACGGCGCCCAGCGCCAGGAGCCCCAGCACTGCGGCGATGAGAACCGCGCGCCAGAGCGGCTCTTTCACTGCCGCACTGAAGGCCGACATCATGTATGTTCGCCCCTCGTCTTCGGCGAACGCCAGGCTCGGGGCATCGCGATCGGCGCGCTGGAACGTGTGCTCGCTGGTCGGGAAGTAATCGTTGCCGCCCACGACGAGCCGGCCGTCGCCCGCCCGTACGAGCCTGAGCCCCAGCACCTCCTGATACGGTCGGGTCAGGGTGTTCGACGGCGTGATCGAGCGGTAGAGGCCCGCATGGCCCTCGAGTGCCTTCCGGTCCATGGTGAGGGCAGGCGCCTTCCTTGACGGCGAGTCGCGCGTGAGATAGTCCTGCACGAGGCGCGAGACGGGCCGCGCGAAATCGACACCCTCCCCGCCGTTCGCCATCAGCACGTAACCGGAATCATTCTGCAACGAATACCCGTAGAGGGACGTGAACGAGTCGATGCCGCCGTTGTGACCGCGGAACGTCACGCCCTTGTCGGGCAGCGGCGCATTCCCGAGACCGTAGCCGCCCGCGGCAAGCCCCACGCGCGACGCCAGAGTCGACTCGCTCCGCTCGATGCGGGCCACCGATTCGGGCGTCAGGATCCCGGTTCCGTCCACGGTGCCGCGCCCGAGGAAGAAGAGCACCAGCTGCGCGAGCTCCTTGACGCTGACGTTGAGCGACCCGGCGGGCGGCAGGATGATGTGTTGAAACGGCGTTTCCCGGCCGCCGGCGTCGTAGCTCTTCGCGAGCCGGGCGGCGAGCTCCGGCGTGAGATCGAAATCACCGGTCGCCATGCCCATGGGACGCAGCACGCGCTCGCGCACGTAGATGTTGAATTCCCGGCCCGTGACTTTTTCGAGGACGAGACCCGCCACGGCCGGTCCCGCGTTGTTGTAGACGGCGAAGCGCCCCGGCTTCCATCGGCTCACGAACTCGGGACTGGCGGCCTGCACGCCGCGCTGCAAGGCCCAGCCCTTGCCATCGGCCGTCAGCACGCGCAGAGAGATGTCCGGCCAGCCCGTCGTGTGCTCGAGGAGGTGCACGAGACGCACTGGATCGCTCGACTCCCACGGATTCTGGAATCCGACCTCGGGCGCCAGGCCCTGAAGCCGCCCGTCGAGCGACACCTTCCCCTCCTGGACCGCGACCATGACGGCGATGCCGGTCAGGCTCTTGGAAATCGACGCCGCGCGAAAGACCGTGTCCGGCGCGACCGGCGTGCCCTGCGCCTTGTCCGCGAGCCCGTAACCTTTGGTGAAGACGATCCGCCCCTTTTCGATCAGGGCGACCGCCGCCCCCGGGATCTGGCCGTTCACGAAAGCCGCCGCCAGCTGCCGGTCGAGCTCCTCCAGCGTCCCGGGCGGCGAAGACACCTCGACGTCGGCCGCGATTGCGGGAAAAGCGTCCCCCATCCAAAAGCCGGTCAGAAGAATGAAGAGGAGTCGGCGCATGAGATCCCCCAGGCCCGCTGCCGGCCGACCTTATAGCACGCTCCCGGGCCACGCAGGTTCGGAAAACTCCAAGGCCGGTTGACGGAACGGCTGTGACCGGACCTAGAATGGCGGCTCGAGCGGTGGCCAACCCGTGAAAAAGACCGTCCTTATTCTGGGCGCTGGGGCCCAGGGCAATGTCGTCGGCACCGTGTTATCGCGCGCCGATGACGTCGGGCGGATCGTCCTCGCCGACATCGACACCGCCCGAGCCGACGAGACCGCCCGGAGCATCGGCAGCGCCCGGATCCAGGTGGCGCGCGCCGACGTGACGGCGGTCGAAGAGACCGCCGCCCTGATGCGCCGGGGGGAGTTC
>Ga0075418_10005372_pt1 | contig 14505 bp, 8 predicted proteins | sample SoiMetdeltSBSDD2_FD_81776 | JGI IMG/M metagenome (GOLD analysis project Ga0075418, IMG submission 81776) | Bulk soil microbial communities from a Populus tree surrounding site in Tennessee, USA - Soil MetaG P. deltoides SBSDD2 | ecosystem: Environmental > Terrestrial > Soil > Tree plantation...
AGGGCCACCCTGACGAGGGTCACGGCCACTAGCTGGGATCGGGTCATGCCAAGCGCCCGCAGAATCGCCTGCTCGCCCGCGTCGAGCTGGACCTGCCGGGCGACACTCTGGCCGACCACCAGCAAGCCGGCGATCGCCGCAAGCACGGCAAATGCCAACAGGGCGACCGCCTGAACCTGCATTGCCCTCCTTGCCCGACCGGACGTCTGCTCGATGTCGGAGCCGACCTCGATTTTGGCCTTGCGTCCCCCGGGCAGGGCGCGGACGGCCGCCCTGAAGCTGTCTAGATCCTCGGTGCCGCGGTGCAGGCGTACGGCCACCCCGACGCCGAGATTGGCCACCGTCTGACCATTGGCCCGCCAGAACGCCGGAGTCAGGTAGAGATCGTTGACACCCAGATAAATAACGTCTTGCTGGATCGGGACGGGGCTGAGGTCGTTGGGTTGGCGCGCGATCCCGGTGACCGTGAAGTCGAACGCCGGACCGGCCGGGTCGGGGATCCTGCTCGAGTCCAGATTCTGCTCGAACTGCCGCGGCGTGTAGGCCCACATACGCAGCGTCTGGCCAGGCCCGAGCCGCCGCTTGACCGCGAGCGTCTCGTCGATGGCCACCTCTAGCGGACGGGCCGGGTCGGGCAGGCGGCCGCGGACCAGGAGCGGCCGGTCCGAGGTGACGAGCGCCCGACCGTGCACGGTGGCCCACGGGTTGATGCTACCCAGCGCCCCCGGGTCGGGAGCCCCCGAGGGCGTACTCGGCGTGAGCGCCATGTAGGCGCCCTGGTCGGCGTCGGCGACCTGCGGCAGTTGCTTCACGGCGTCGAAGTCCAGCCCAGCCACCGAGATGTTCATCGGGCGGCTATAGGCCAGGAATCGCTCCATGGCCGAGTCGGTGCGCCGGGCGCCTGCCACGGCCGCCATGACGGCCCCCCCGGCCAGGCCCACGACCATCACAAGCAGCACGGTCGTCTGCCAGCGGCGCCGTAGCTCGGCGCGGGCCCGGACCCAGACGGCGGCCATCGTGTCACCTCGCGGGCGAGATGGAGCAGGATGGGGTCATGGGCGGGGATGGCCGACAAGGGTCGGGGGCGTGGTGGAGTCGATCTCGCCGTCGGCCATCCGGCCGTCGCGCATCCAGGCGATGCGTGAGGCGGCTTCGGCGACCTCTTGGTCATGGGTGACCAGCAGGATGGTTTGACCGCCCGAGTGGAGGCGCCGGAACAGCTCCATAACCTCGGCGCCGCCGGCCGAGTCGAGCGCGCCGGTGGGCTCGTCAGCCAGCAGCATGGTGGGTTGGTTGGCCAAGGCCCTGGCAATGGCCAGGCGTTGGCGTTGGCCGCCGGATAGCACGCCAGGGACGCTGCCGGCCTTGTCCGGGAGGCCGAGCAGGTCGAGCAGATCGCGGGCCCGGCGCTCGGCCTGCTTACGGGAGGCGCCGGCGATCATCGCCGGCAGGGCCACATTCTCCAGGCAGGTCATGCCCTCCAGCAGGTTGAAGAACTGGAACACGATGCCGACGTGGCGGCGGCGCATACGGGCCAGGTCGTTCTCGTCTTTGCCAGTCAACGGCTCGCCGGCGACGGCGATCTCGCCCTCGCTTGGCGTGTCCAGGCCGGCGATGAGGTTGAGCAAGGTCGACTTGCCGCACCCCGACGGTCCCATGACGGCAACGAACTCCCTCGGCGCCATCTCAAAGTCGACCCCCCGCAGGGCGCGGACTGGCATCCCTTCCGACTCGTAGGTCTTGCGCACGCCCCGGACAGCCACCACGGCATCCGGTCGCTCTGGCTGGTCCATGGTCATCCTCCATCTGCGGGTGGTGCCGCGATCCGGTACGCCCCGACCGGCGCGTGCCGGCCCTTGACCTGGGCCGGTGGCAGCCGCTCGACCTCGACCGCCTGTCGCATCGCCGCCCAGGTGGGCTCGCTGAGCACGGTCTGGCCCGGCCTGGCCCACTGCTGCAGCCGCTGGGCGAGGTTGACGGTGTCGCCGACCACCGTGTACTCCAACCGCTCCTCGGACCCGAGCAGCGCAGCGGCCACCTCCCCGGTAGACAGGCCGATGCCGAGCCAGAATGCAGGCAGGCCGGCGGTCGCCCAGCGGCCGTTCAGCTCGGCCTGCCTGGCGTGCATTGCCTGGGCGGTGGTCAGCGCCTGGTCGGCGTGGTCGGCCTGTGGGAACGGGGCGCCAAACACCGCCATGATCGCATCGCCGATGAAGGCCATCACGGTGCCGCCGGCGGCGATGATCGGCTGGCACATAACGGCCCGGTGTTCACTGAGCTGGGCGGCGAGGCGAGTCGGGTCGGCGTCCTCGGCGATGGTCGAGTAGCCGCGGATGTCGGACAGCAGCACGGTCACCATCAGCCGTTCACTCTGGCCGATATGGCGGCCCTCGCCTCGCAGCTTGTCGGCCACCCCGGTTGGGAGCAGGCGGCTGAGGACCTGCTCGTGCTCCTCGTGGTCCACGATTGCTTGATGGAGCAGACGGAGCCGTCGCAGGGCGCCGTCGGTCCGGGCGGTCGCCTGCTCGGCTAGCTTAAGGAACAGCGCTTCGATCGCGGCCGAGACGGCCGCGGGCGTGGTCCGCTGAGAGGCGGCGATGGCCTTGATGGGCCTGCCCCCGGCCATGAGCTGCAGCAGCTGTTCCTCATCAGGGGTGAGGCCGCCGCCGCTCATCGGGGCGACCATCGCCTCGGCGATGGCCGGATCCAGCATCGAGCCTCCACCGGCCACCGTCCGGATGGCCGTGGCGAGCTGCTCGCCCTGGTCGACCCGGTCTTTGAGCAGGTAGGCGTAGCCGTCCGCGCCCTCGCGGAGTAGCGAGATGGCGTATTCGGGGTCGTCGTACTGGGAGAGCACCACCACCCCGGTCCCCGGGTGCCGCTTGCGGACCTGTTTGGCCGCGTCGATGCCCTCCCGTTGGAAAGCCGGCGGCATGCGGATATCGGTCACGATCACCTGTGGGGCGGCTGCCTCGGCCCCGCGGATCAGTTCCTCGTAATCGGCGGCCGTCCCGACTACCTCTAGGTCTGGCTCGATTGCCAGCAACGCCCGCACCCCCTCCCGGACCAGCAAGTTATCGTCGGCCAGGAACACGGTGATCGCCGGATCCCCCAACGCCGTGGCCATGGCCTGCTCCCCTCGGTCCTCGTGTCTCCCCTATTTGGCGCCGTTCGGCCGCTGCGGACAAGGAGGCGCCCCTGCCGATCGGACGGGGTGCTAGCCTCACCGCCCATCCCCCTGCTCCCACGGCCGAGCATGACCGATAAGCGCACGGCGTCAGGATGAGGCCCGCTTGATCGCCTCGGCGATCCGACCGGAGCCGACCAGCTCCTGGAAGTCGCGTGGCGTGTACCCGGTGAGCACGGCGTGATCGACAGCTCGGGCGGTGGCCGAGCGCTGCAGGCCGAACAGCGGCCCGAGCTCGCCGAAGTACCGGCCGGGACCATGCAGGGCGAGCAGCTCCTCGGTGCCGTCGGCCCGCTGCCGCACAACCTCGATCTGGCCGTCCTCGATAACGTAGACGAGGTCGCTGTGTGCGCCCTGCTCGAACACCAACTGGCCCGGCTGGTACTGGAGGCGCTGGGGTGGTCGGGACTCGGCGGTCGCCGCCGGGCTCAGGTGCACGATCCGGTCGGCGAGTGGCAGCAGGCGCTCGTCGTGGGTTGCCACGACCACGATCCGGCCCGGCTCGGCCAGCTCCCGGAGCAGGCGCAGCACCCCCTCGACCTGGATGTAGTCGAGGTGTGCGGTCGGTTCGTCGGCCAACACGAGCGGCGGGTCGTGGGCGAGGGCCCTGGCGATGGCCACGCGCTGCTGCTGTCCCCCGGACAGGTCCCCGGGGCGATGCGCGAGCCGGTCGCCGAGCCCGACGCGGTCCAGCAGCTCCTCGGCGCGTTGCCTGGCCTGCCGGGTCGGCATCCTCGCAGCCCACAGCGGCGTTTGGACGTTGTCGCGGGCGGTGAGGCTCGGCACCAGGTTGAAGGCCTGGAACACGACCCCGACCCGGTGCCGCCGGTACTCGGTGAGGGCGGCGCCGCGCAGGCCGGTCACATCGACGTCGCCGACGCGGATGGTGCCCGCTGCCGGCCGCAGGATCGCGGCCAGCGCCGACAGCACGGTCGTCTTGCCGGAGCCGCTGGCGCCCAGCAGTAGCGCTAGCTCGCCCGACGCGACACGCAGGTCGAGGTGGTGGATCGGGCGGACGACGTAGCCGCCGCTGGCGTACTCGATGGTGAGGTCGCGGATGTTGACGTCGATCATCACGGGCCGCCGAAGGCCAGGGCGGGCTGGACGGAGACGGCCCGTTGGAGCCCGGCGGCGCTGGCCGCCAGGCCGACCAGCATGGCTACGACCACCAGCCTGGGGAAGGCCAGCGGCGGAACCTCTACCGTGAACGGGAACATCGGGGCCAGCAGCCTGGCGATCCCGGCGGCCAGGACGGCCGCCGTCGCCGAGAGGATAACGGCCTGGAGGGCGAGCCCGACCAGCAGGGAGCGGTTGGAGGCGCCGGTGGCTTTAAGCACGGCGAACTCGCGCAGCCGTTCCAGCGCCGACAGGTAGACGATTGACCCGATGATGCCGGCCGCGACCAGCCACAGCAGGGCGCTGATGAAGTCGATTGACTGTGCGCCGCGGACCAGCGGTCGTTCCAGGTCGGCTCTCGCCTGCTGGTTGGACAGCACCTCCAAATTGGGGGCAGCGGTGCGAGGCACGCCCTGGGTAAGGATCGCCATGGCCAGCGGCTGCCCGTCGAATGCGACCGCCTGGGCGTCCTGCAGGGCCAGGAAGAGCGTCGGCGTCCCGAAGAACCAGGTCACCTGGTCGGCCAGCCCGACGACCTGGAGCTGCCGTCCGCTCAGCTCGACCCGGTCGCCAAGGCGTAGCCCCAGCTCGGTGTCGACGACCACCTCGCCGGTTCGGGCGACGACGCGGCCGCTGGCCAGCGGCGGCGTCCCTAGCCCTCCCAGTCGGGCGCCGATCACGTTCACGTCGCGGACGGCGGGCTGGCGGATGGTCGAGTGCAGGATCACCAGCGGGTCGGCCCGGATGACCCCAGGCATGCCGGCCACCCGGTCCGCATCGCCAGCTGGGATCGGGGTCGAGGTTGTGAACGGCCCGGGTGCGCCGGCGGCGACCAGCCAGGCGTCGGCTCCGAGCGCGGCTACGATCCGCCGGCCCTCGTTGTGCAGGCTGGTGCTGAAGCCGGTCATCAGCAGCGTCATGCCGAACACCAACGAGGTCGCTAGCACCGCGATGACGAAGCGCCGGCGGCGCCATTGCAGATCCCGGAGCGCTACCCGCCACATCCCCCGCACCCTCCCCGACGTTCGAACCACCTGCTGCCATTGGGCGGCATCGGGCCGCCCGGGACAAGGAAGCGAACCAGTGGCTTGAACGTGTGCTGGCACCACCCACGACTGACAGGTCAGCCCCCTTTGCCGCAGTCGGCACACGCGGCAGGATGACCGGGAAGCCGATAACGGCTCCGGGGGATGGCCACGATGACGGCGGTGTGGGTCCTTGTACGGGTACGACTACGGGCTCGCTGGCGTGCCCTGCTGGGACTCGCCCTGCTGGTCGGCGTAGCCTCCGGTGCCGTGATGGCGGCCGCGGTCGGCGCCCGCCGAACCGATACCGCCTACTCCCGCCTGCTCGAGTCCACCAGGGCCGAGGACGTCGAGGTCGAGATCGGAGGCTTCGACAACTCGAGATTCATCGACAGCCTCAAGCGCCTTCCGCAGGTCGCAGACATGGGGCTGGAGAGCGTCGCCCTGCTCGCCCCCGACATGCCCGGCGACCCGCCCAGGTTCTCCTCATCCTCCTCCCACCTCCAGGGCGTGATGAGTGTCGACGGACGCGTCGGCTGGACGGTCAACCGCCCACTGATCCTGGCCGGACGCCGGCCAGACCCCGCCCGCCCGGACGAGGTCGGCCTCAGCGAGTCTCTGGCTCGTCGCTGGAGGGTGGGACCTGGCGACACAATCCGGCTTCGGGCGCTCAGCCCCGAACAGCTCGAGCACGCGCTGGTCGGCGAGCGGGTGATCCCGGCCGGCCTGTCCCTGGCCCTGACGGTCGTCGCGGTCCAGGAGCTCCCCGACGATCTCGGCGTGAACCCCGGAGCGGCCGAGGGGTTCGTCTCCCTGACGCCGACCTTCTACCGAACCCACCGAGACAGGATCGCCCATTTCGCGCCCACGCCGCGTGTCCGGCTGGTGCATGGCCGGGCCGACGTGGCCGCCTTCACGGCCGCGGTGCGGCGGCTCAGCGGCGATTCCGCCGAGGTCAGTGTCATCGCCAGGGCCGATCTGGCCCAGCTCGTGGAACAGGCGACCCGGACCCAGGCGGTCGCCTTGGTGCTGTTCGCCGCCCTGGCTACGGTGGCCGCGCTGGTGGTGATCGGCCAGATCCTGACCAGGGAGCTGTTCCTGGCCGCGACCGGCGACGACACGGTTAGGGCCCTCGGCGCGTCGCGCCAGCAGTTGTTCGCCGCCACCATGCTGCCGGTAGCGATGGTCAGCGCCTTCGGCGCCCTAGTCGGGGCCGGGATCGCGGTGCTGGCCTCGCCGCTGATGCCCGTGGGGCTCGCCCGCCGAGCCGAGCCCAGCCCAGGGCTGGCGGTTCATCTCGCCGGCATCGGCGTCGGGATCGTCCTCACACTGCTGCTCCTTGGTGCGCGGGCGGCCGTCCCGGCCTGGCGGCTGGCCCGGGTGCGGCCGCGCGAGCCGGTCGGCACCGATCGGGCCCGCGCCACCTCGACCCTGGCCGACACCGCCGCCCGCGCCGGCCTGCCAGCAAGCTCGGTCGTCGGGCTGCGGATGGCCCTCGAACAAGGGCGTGGGTCCACGGCGGTACCAGTCCGAACAACCCTGGTCGGGGTCACCGCCGGGATCGTCGCTCTCGTCGCCGCGCTCACGTTCGGTGCCAGCCTCGACCGCTTGCTCAACACGCCTCGCCTGTACGGCTGGAACTTCGATGCCATCGCCGGTGACTGGACGCTGGAGGAACCGGCAAGCCGCCGGCCGATCTGGCTGGCCGCCAACTCCCATGTCAGCGCATTCTCGGCCGCCTGGTTCGCCCGCGTCCTCATCGACGGGACCGAGGTCTACGCCGCCGGGATCGACACCGCCAACGGGCGGGTGTTCCCCACCATCGTGGAGGGTCACGAGCCCGACGGCCCGGACGAGATCGTTCTTGGGACGAGAACCCTGCGGCAACTCGGGCGGCACCTGGGGCAGACCGTCGAGGTGGCGGCAGGGCGGTCCGTCGCGGTGCGCATCGTGGGACGCTTCGCCTTGCTCACCGGCGACGAGGAAAGGTCCGGCACGGGGGCCGTCCTGACCCTGGAGGGGCTGCAGCGGCTGTCCCCCGCCCAGGGATCCGGCTATGGAGTCTTCTACATCCGCTACGCGCCGGGCACCGACGCACCGGCGGCCCTACGCAGCCTCCAGCAGCCGAGCGCTGAGCCCGAGCAGGACGTCCTGGTCCCCCGAGCGCCGACCGACGTCGAGAACCTCGGGAGGGTCGGCGGTCTGCCCGGTGTGCTCGCCGGGCTACTCGCCCTGCTGGCCGCCTCCGCGCTTGCTCATCTGCTGCTGACCTCGATCCGCCGGCGTGGTCACGACCTGGCAATCCTCAAGACGCTCGGCTTCGTCCGGAGGCAGGTGTCGGCCACGGTCGCCTGGCAGGCGACCGCGGTAGCGATGGTCGCCGTCGTCATCGGCGTGCCGCTCGGCGTCGCCCTTGGACGCTGGACCTGGAGCCTGTTGATCGACCGCATCGGTCTGAGCGCCGAGCCGGTGACGCCCGGCCCCACTCTGCTGGTCGGGGTCCTTGCGGCCATGCTGGTGGCCAACCTGGTCGCGGTCTGGCCGGGTCGGGTAGCGGCCCGGACCCGGCCAGCCGTCGCCCTCCGCAGCGAGTAAGGGGCTGACGATGGGCATGCTGTGGTTACGGGCCAGGGCGCAGCTGCGAGGGCGGGCGCTGGCGAACCTGTTCCTGGTACTGCTGGTCGGCCTGGCCGGTGCGCTGGTGCTGGCCGCAGCGGCCGGCGCCCGCCGCTCAGAGGCGGCGCTGCCCCGGTTCCTGACCGCCAACCAGACGGTGGACGCTGCCGTCTTCGTCGCGAGCAAGGGCCCAGCCGACGACCTGACCGAGGCGCGACGGCGACTTGTGGCCCTGCCCGAGGTCAAGCAGGTGTTCCGGGCAACCGGGTGGACGACGGGGGCGCTCATCCTGGCCGGTGCCGACCCCGCCGATCCGTCCCGCTGGGACCGGCAGCTCGGCGTGGTCGCCCTCGACCCTGGCGGTAGCGTCGTGTTCGGCCGCCCGATCATGGTCGCCGGCCGGCTGCCCGACGAGCACCAGCCCGAGGAGGTGGCCGTGGATGAGGAGTTGGCCGAGCGCAGCCAGCTCAACGTTGGCTCTCGTTACCGGGTCGGGGCGTTCACCTTCGAGCAGTTCGCCACCGCCGGTGAGGGTCGGGCTGCTACGCCGCGCGGGGCTGTGGTCGAAACTCGGGTCGTTGGGATCGTCCGCTATCCACGGGACCTCGTCCCGGTGGTGAGCGACCAGGAGAACCTCCGCGTCAACACCGGCGAGCTGTATCTCACCCCGGCCTACTGGCGGCGCTATGGGCCCGACATCGCCAACTACGGGATCGGGTTGGCCGTGCAGCTCCATAACGGTCACGCCGACCTACCTCGGCTGCAGGCCAGCCTGCGTCACCTGTATCGCGGGCGGGCGCTGGCCGAGGGTGTGGAAGGGTCGACTGGTGACAAGGCCATCACCGCCGGGACCCGGCGTGCCATCGCCCTGGAGTCGGCCGCCCTGGCCGCGTTCGCGCTGCTCACTGCCCTGGCCGCCTTGTTGCTGGTAGGCCAGACCCTCGGCCGCCAGATCCTGATGGAGGCGGCCGAGTCCCCGATCCTGCGGGCGCTTGGCATGACACGGGGGCAGCTGGTCGGCTTGGCCCTGGTCCGAGCGGCCCCGGTCGCGGTGGCGGGGTCGGTGCTGGCCGTCGCGGGTGCGGTGGCGCTGTCGCCAGCGACGCCGCTCGGGGTGGCGCGACGGGCCGAGCTGGACCCCGGCCTCGCCATTGACCTGCCGGTGTTGGCCGTTGGCGCCGTCGGGGTCATGGCCGGCGTGTTGGCCTGCGCAGTCCTGGCCGGCTGGCGGGCCGGTCGCGTGCCGGCCGGAGGCGTCGGCGCGGCCGAGCCTGCCGGCCGCGAACGGCGCTCGCGGGTCGCGGGGGTGCTGGCCGCGACTGGCCTTCCGCCGACGGCTGTCACTGGGACCAGGCTCGCGCTGGAGCCCGGCCGGGGCCGCACCGCCGTGCCTGTCCGGTCGGCCCTCACCGCGGCCGCGGCCGCAGTGTGCGCCCTGACCGTGGCCGTCACCTTCGGCGCCAGCCTGCAGCGCCTGGTCGGCGACCCGCACGCCTACGGGGTCACCTGGGACCTACAGGTAGGCACTTCGCCGATGACCAAGGGCCCGAGCAGGCTGCCAGAAAGCTCGCGGCAGACCCTGCCGTCGCCGCCTACCGCGGGGCGGCGTCCGGCCTAGGCCCGCTCATCGAAGGCCAGTCGGTGCCGCTACTGTCGTTCACCCCCGGCAAGGGCACACTTGGACCGGTCGTGGTCGAGGGCCGCGAACCCACCCAACCCGACGAGATCGCACTTGGGGGCACCAGCATGCGCACCCTCGCCAAGCGCATCGGCGACACGGTGGTGGTCAGCGGCGTCGCCGAGCAGCGAGTGCGGGTCGTGGGCCGCGTCGTTGTCAACATGGGCGACCGAAACCCCACCATCGCACCCGGCAAGGGAGCGATCGCACACGCCGACCTGTGGCGTCGCATCAGCCCACCCGATGCCTCGAACAGCCCGGGCTTCTTCTTCGTCCGCCTCGACCCGGCCAGCGACCGACGCCAGGCCATCGAGCGGCTGCAGCGCGACTTCCCCGACACCGTGGTCCTCCCGCTCAAGCAACCCGACCTCACCGACCTGGAGCGGGTCGACTACCTCCCCGGACTCCTCGCCGGCCTCGTGGCACTGCTGGCGCTCGGCACCGTGACGCACGCGCTGGTCACCTCGGTCCGGCGACGACGACGCGACCTGGCCATCCTCAAGACCCTCGGCTTCGAGCGCATCCAGGTCTCCCAGACGGTGGCTTGGCAGGCCACGACCTTCGCGCTACTTGCCACCCTGGTCGGCGTGCCGTTGGGCATCGCGGGCGGCCGCTGGGCATGGCGGCTCGTGGCCGACCAGCTAGGCGTCGCTTCCGGCCCAGTCGTGCCGCCTACCTCGGTTCTGGCGATCGCCGCCGGCGCGCTCCTCGCCGCCAACCTGGCAGCCGCCGGGCCCGGCTGGGCGGCCGCCAGGGTCCAGCCGGCCACCGTGCTGCGCTCCGAATAGCTTCCTCACGAACCGACCGGTTCAACTCGCGCGGCTTGCCTATCGGAAACGGTTGTCCGGGTGCGGGAACGCACCACCCTGACAGGGGGATGGCGGCCACCTTCGGCCTCGTCAGGCTCATCGCCGGGCATGGCTTCACAGGCCATTGATGGCATCATCCGCAGGGGTGGCAACCCTCAGGTCAGGCGATGCCGGTGCTAGGGCCCTGGTCAGCTATAGCGTCAATGACGATCCCGTGTCAGCGACCTGTGCCACGCCATTCCACTCCACAATCGCATCGAGGTCGCACGTATCTTACTCACCTCTTAAGACTGTGGCCGGTTGCGTGCGAGCAGCTGCCCGCCCGGGGAGTACCGCGAGAAGATTCGCCAGGGCCAGCGCTGTGGGGATGGCGACGAAGATCGCTGCCAGGGGGACAACTGGATCGGGCAGCACACCGAGCTGTCCCGCGAAGAGCCTCCAACCCCACCGGCCGGCTGCGATGCCGCTGGGCAGCCCGATGAGAAGCGCGATGGCCACAAGCGTGGTCGCCTGCCACGCAACGGCACTCCGAAGCTGAGGTGGTACGAACCCGAGCGTCTTCAAGATCGCTAGGTCACGGCGCCTTCTTATGGTGAAGCTGATAAGGGTGTGGGCGAATGTCCCGATGGCTACCAGTGCCAACAACCCGGACAGCAGGACCGGCACGTTGGCAATGCGGGCCAAGCTGGTCACGTTCCCGGGCCGCTCAGCCGCGACGATGAACGGGTTCGGGAGGCCCCTCATGTCGTTCGTGACGGCGGCGAGCCCGGCGTCGCGGCTGACGCCGGGGGCGAAGCGAATCAGGAAGGGCAGCGACCCCGACCGCTCGGCGGCGCTCGGATCGATCCGCAGATAGCCCGACACCGTAATGGCCGCTCCCTCGCCCAGCCGCGTCGCCAGGAACGGGTTAGGCGGAACGATGACCGTTCCGACGACTCGCATGCGGACGGGCATCGGGTGCCCTTGAGCCTGGTCAAGGACGACGTCCACGGTCCGCCCGATCGCCGCGTGGGTGGCTCGCATCGTCGAGGCACCGAGGGCGATCTCGTCGTCGGCAGCTGGCGCCGCCCCATCGGCGATCACTGGTCGGGCGGGTCCCGATCCGTCGAGGGTGAGTGCCATGAGCTCCGCACTACCGATCCTCACGTTGGTGAAGCCCCCGCGGGTATAGCCGGCGAGCTTGGGATCGGCTCGGAAGGCCGCGGCGGCTTGCTGCTGCTGACCTTCGACGGCCACGAAGGCGTCCCATGTGAACCCCGACAGCCCGGGCGTGTCGAGCAGGTGACTCAGGCTGGTGGCGAACACCAGCGACGCGGTCAGGGCGGTGATGCTGAGGGTGGCGCCGAAGATGGCAGAGCGAACCGGGACCGCGGTGGCGCCCCGGCCAGAGTCCAGCGCCATCCGCACCCCTACTGCCGCCGCCGGCGAGTGCCAGACCCGACCCAGCACGCCGGTGAGCGCCGACGGTCGGTGACGGTCCGTCTCCAGGCTTGCGGGTCCGGTCGTCGCCATTCGTGCAGCGGTAAATGCCGGCACGGCGGCAGCCAGGATCGTAAGGAGGAGGACCGAGGCGACGCCGACGGCGAGGGGCAAGGCGTCCACGGCGAACCCGGGGTCCGGCTCGGCGATCCTGGCCAGGCCGATCGGGGTGAGTGGTGACAGCAGCACGGCTATAGCGACGACCAGGCAGGCGGCCACTACCCCGATGATCGCGGCCCGCAGGAGCCCCAGTGCAACCAATTGGAGGCGGGACATGCCAAGCGCCCGGAGGGTCGGAAGTTCAGCTGACTCCAGGTAGGTCTGTCGCGCTAGCGACTGCCCGAGGATAGCGAGTGCAGCGAGCGCGATGAGAGCAGCAAGCACCCACAGCGCTTGGGACTCGAAGCGGATCGATCGCTGGACCCCGGCGGTCTGGACCTGCTGCACGAACGGGACGTCGACGCCGGCCAAGCCCGCGGCGGCGATGTGGCGGAGGAACGCGTCGCGGTCTGCTGCGCCTTGGCGGAGTCTGATCAGCAGCGAGGCGTCGGCCGGTGATGGGGCGATGCCGTTCGACCGAACGAACGCCGGGGTCACGTAGACGCTGCCAAAGTTCGACGTGGCGCCGACAGCTGGGAACTGCCCCGGCGAGGCCACGATCCCCACAATACGAACCATGGCGAACCTTGGGGATTTGGCGCTTGGGTTGCCGACGATGAACCTGATCTTGCTTCCCACCCGCAGATCCTGGCGCTCGGCTATGGGGAAATCGATCATCGCCTCGTCGGGTGCGCGAAGGTCAGCTATCCGGCCGGAGACGACCTTGAACCGGTTGAGCTGGAAGCCGGCCCGTCCCGAGAGGTCGGTGACCGCTGCCAGTTCCGGGACGGATACCCCGCGGCCGGAGGGCAAGATGGCGGCGTAGGAAGCCACATCGACGCGGGCCCACTCGAGAACCTCGGGCATGACCGCCATCTGCGCCAGCGCCCGCTCCGGATCGATGTTGCCAGGAAACCCGCCAGTGACCAGGTCGTAGCCCTTCTGCACCTGGACAAACCTGGGGTAGGCCGTCTCGGTGCGCCGGGCGCCCGCGGCGGCTGCTATGGCTGCCCCACCCGCGAGGCCAATGAGAAGAGCCAAGCCAAGCCAAGCCCGCCACCGGGCCCTCATCTCCGAGCGAAGCCGCAACCACACAGCGCCCATCTCATTGCATCCAAGAAGCAGGCTTGGACGGCCGGCAACCATCCGCGCGCTCTTGCTCTCCGCCCGTCGACGATGGGCTCGTCCCTGGCTGGTGTGCTGCAGGCCGCAGCCATACCGCCCTCATATTGTCCCCTTCGTCGACTGCGTGCGCCATGATCCCCTACCTGCACCGCATCAGGAAGGTGGCCACCATCCCTCTTGGAGTGGTGTATGCCCCACCCCGACAACATTGCTGGGGATCGAGTTGAGCACGTCCCGCCAATCGGATCGATGTGGGCTCTTCCACGGAGCGCAGGACCTGCCCCATCACCTGCAAGCGATGTGGTCTCGGCCCAGCCCGGCGGACCTCATCTCCGGTTGCCACTTGCTCCACACTTGGTCCTGCCGAAACCTACTCAGTAGGGAGAGGCTTCAGATCCCGCCAACGAAGCGGCTCAGATTGCCATAGCTGGGAATGGCCCATTCCCTGCCACAAGGGCGATCAGCCACGGGCCGTGACCTTGATGTCCGGGCGACAGGATAGCCTGCGAAGCCGACGCATTCCCTGCCACATCCCGAGCGAGGACTACGCATGGCCGGGCAGGTTGCCCCCCTAACCTCCTCCGAGCAGACCCTCGCCGCGGCCGCGGCGGCGTTTCTTGCCCAGCCGAGCCTGGCCCGATCCACCCACTGCTCCTACGACCAGACCCTGACCCGGCTGGTGGGCGAACTCGGCAGCGACCGGCTGCTGTCGACACTGACCGTGGAGGCGGTCACGCTCGCAGTGACGACCGCCTGGGGTGGGCGGGCGCCGGCGACCTGGAACCGGCAGGTGGCCACCGTCCGCTCCTTCCTCGGATTCTGCCGCCGGCGGCGCTGGCTGGTCGAGGACCTCACCGTCGACCTGGAGCGCCGCCCGGAACCGGCCGACCGCACCAAGGCCATTCCCCTCCCCGAACTGGAGCGGCTGTGGCGCCGCGAGGACATCGGGGTGCGGGAGAAGGCGCTGTGGCGGCTGCTGTATGAGACGGCTGCCCGTGCCAGCGAGGCCCTGGCGATCAACGTCGAGGACCTGGAGCTGGACAACAAGCGGGTGCGGGTCCGCTCCAAGGGCGGCGATATCGACTGGCTGCACTTCCAGACCGGCTCGGCCCGGCTGCTGCCCCGGCTGATCGGCGGGCGCACTCGTGGGCCGCTGTTCCTGGCCGACCGGCGCCCGGTCCCCGCTCGTGCGCCGGCGACGGTGGATCGCTGCCCGGAGACGGGCCGGGGTCGGCTGAGCTACCGGCGTGCCGCGGGAGCCCTGCGTGCTAGGAACGTCTCAGCTCCAGCACCGGGATCGTTCGTATGCCGGCTGTTCTCTGCGCGTAGTCCGCGAACCCGGGGTAGCGCCGGGCCTGTTCGTGTAGACAC
>Ga0075418_10005377_pt1 | contig 14501 bp, 11 predicted proteins | sample SoiMetdeltSBSDD2_FD_81776 | JGI IMG/M metagenome (GOLD analysis project Ga0075418, IMG submission 81776) | Bulk soil microbial communities from a Populus tree surrounding site in Tennessee, USA - Soil MetaG P. deltoides SBSDD2 | ecosystem: Environmental > Terrestrial > Soil > Tree plantation...
GGCTCAGCAGATGACTGCCCACGAAGCTGATCACCCCGGACAAGGGGGTCTTCCGATACCGGAGCCGGTACGACTCCTCGATGTCCCGGATCGACAGCCGCCGGCTGCCCCACACCGCATCGAGCCGGCCCGAGGTCAGCTGCGACGCCAGCGCCACGAGGTCCTCGCCGCGATACATGCCGGACGACTCGAACAGGGCCACGTAGTCGAAGCCCCCCTGCCGCAACCGCCGATGAAAATCGGCGTCACCGCCGGGCAACATTTCCACCGGAAATGGCAGCGAGGCCAGAAACGCCGGATCGATTGTCGACAGGGCGAAAAACACGGTAAGGGTCACCGGGAGCCGCTCGATGCCGCCGCGTACGATCTCGAGCAGCGTCTGAGCGATCTTGTTGGCGGAGCCGCCGTCGTACAAGTAGACCGCCACTTTTGGCTGCTGGGCGCCCCGCGTGAGCGCCGACAGGAACGGCTCGAGCACGCGCGCCGCGTCGTGCCGGCCGCTGACACCGTCCTCGTAGTTGCCGATGCGAACCAGCCGTGGATCTTCGATCGACTCGATCGGGCCGAGCGGGACGTACGGGCGTGCAGGCTCGTGCTTCCCCGGGTCGTTGACCAGGTAGTGCGTGATCAGGCAGGGCGTCGGCACCGTGCCGCGCCCCTTGCCCTTCAGGTAGAACACGGCGCGATCGATGATCTGCAGGGCGTTGCTGTCACGAATTTCTGCATCGGGCTGGATGTTCGTGACGAGCAGCTTGATCGCGCGCAGGTTGGCGGCGATCGCCTCGCTGAGCCCGGTCGTGAGGTATGACGGAAACAGGCTGGAGTGCTGCGTCCCCGGCGCATAGATAATCAGGTCAGCGCTTCGGATCTTTTCGACCAGCCGGGGATTGACCCGAACCTCGACCGATCGCAGCTCGAGGAGCGAGGAAGCGCGAGCCGCATCTGCGGCGCACACCGAGAGATCGACCGGTCCGAGCGGGCGCGCGAGCAGGAAGATGTCGCGGACATGTCCCGCGTGTCCCGTGGCGACGATTGCCTCCTCGGTCGCGAGCACACGTCCGTGATCGTCTATCCCGACGAGCCACGCGTTCTCGCCCCCGGTCACGTTCTCGATGAGGCCCGCCGGGAGGCCTACGAGAGCGCAATAGTCGTCGACCGCGCGATTGAAGTCCCGATCCTGGAGCAAGTACGCGCCGGCGAACACGAGATTGCCGACGCTGCAGTCGCCGAAATCGAACGGGCGGCCGCTGTCCTGAAGCTCCTCGATGAAGCGTCGGAGACGCTCGGCCGCTGCGGGAAAGGGGCCCGCCACCTCCTCAGCCAGCGCCGTGAGATCCGTCGGCACGGCACGGTCCGGCAGCCGCCGGTCGAGCACCTCAATCAGCGCCGGTGGACTCGTCCCGAGCTCGGTGGCAATTCGCGACGCGTTCTTCCGGAAGTCTGACGGGCCGAGAGCATCCCCGAGAAACCGCCTGATCTCTCCCGTTGACGCCCCGTCGTCGTACCCATTGATCGCTATCGTGAGCGAGACGTTGGGCAACGTGACCAGCTGACGAGTCAGCGCTCCCGATCCGCGTCCCCCCGAGAACAGCACAACGCTGACCGAAGTGGGTCGTGGATGTGTGGAGGCTTCCGGCGATGCCACGCGGCTGATTATCTCATCAGGATTCGGGGACCCTTGCCTCGCCGTCGCGTCCGGCGTACAGTGGTGGCTGCCTCGTCTGTTCGATGCGGCTCCGGCACTACAATCAATTGACGCTGACCGCTGACACACACCGGGCGACTGCGCCCGTTCGCTCGTCGCTTGCGCTCCGGTTCGCCGCCGGCCTCCTGACCGTTGCCGTCGTGATGCTGACGTGGATGTTGGGCGGCGGATTCAGGGGGCTCGCCTACCTCCCGCTCTTCGCGCTGTCGACCCTTCCGGGCCTGCCAATCGGCTTCGCGCTGTTCGGCCGGAACCACGCCGCCGGGTGGATCAGCGGTGCCGCCCTGGGTTACGCGCTCTCCGGCTTGGCCCTCTGGCTGCCGGTGCAGCTGCACCTGCCCGGCATCGTCTCCGGATGCTCGAGCTGGACGCTTGTCACGCTGGCGTCGTTTCTGACCTTCCGGCGGATCGGACCGCTCGTCGCGGTGCCTCGCTGGACCCGGCGGGACACGCTTGCGCTGGTGCTGGTCCTGCTGGCGGTGCCGGGACTGGTCTGGCTGCCCTTCACGAGGATCGGCTCGATCGACGGGGAAGGCAACCGGCGCTATCGCGCGTACTTCACCGCTGACTTCCTGTGGCACGTCGCGTTGACCGCGGAACTCGCCCGCATGGAGTCACCGCCTCGCAATCCCTATCTGGTGAGCCGTCCGCTCAACTACTACTGGAGCTACTTCGTTGTCCCGGCGTTCATCTCGACGACCGGCCTGCTGCCGTTTACGCACAACTACCTGACCATCAACGCGCTCTGCGCGGGGCTGGTGTTCGTCTCGATGATCTTCGTCTTTGCGTGGCTCACCATTCCGCGCGCCGGACCGGCCGCTGTCGGTACCTTGCTGGCGCTCGTCGCCGCGAGCGCCGAGGGCGTTCACGCCATGTGGACGCTCTGGCAGGGCAGCCGGCCCTTCGAAGAGCTCCGCCATCTCAACATCGACGCCATCACCTACTGGTTCCTCCGCGGCCTCACCGTTGACGGTCTCCCACGCTCGTTGTGGTACACCCCTCAGCATGCTGCGGCCTGTGCGCTGTCGCTGATCGCGCTGGCGGTTCCGGCGTATGCGCCTGCCGGCCGCCCGGCCATCGGACTCGTCTCAGGCCTCGCCCTCGGCTGCGCGCTCATCGTCAGCCCCGCCATCGGCGGCGCCTTTTGTTTGATCTATGGCCTCACCGCGCTCTGGTGCGCGCTGCGCTCAGGATCGCGCTGGTTCGCGTCGCTGATGACCACGGCCACCGCGGCAGTGCCGGCGGCGACAGCCCTCGCGTGGTGCATCTTCAGCGGCACGTTCGAGGGTGCCGGCGGAGCGGTCGCGTTCGGGCTCTCGCGGTCGGCGATGAGGGCGCCGGTCATGATCCCGGTGCTGGCGCTGGGTCCGCTGCTCGTGATCGCCATCCCGGCGCTAATTCTCGGATGGCGCCTGCGGCTCGAGGCCCCCATCGTCGCTGGCGCCGTCGGCTTCGCTCTCTTCTATTTCGTCACGCTGACGACCGAGCCGATCTGGATCGGGTGGCGATCCGGCCAGATCCTTCTGGTGACGCTGCCGGCGCTCGCGGCAGCCACGATCGCTCAGTCGTTGAAAGGCCGTCTGTCGACGGTGATCGTCCGGATTGCCGTCGTTATCTCCATGGTGATTGGCCTGCCGACCGCGGTGATCGACCTGCACAACGCACAGGACGTCGAGAACGCGGCGATGGGACCCGGTTTCCGGTGGACCGTCGTGATGTCCCCGGACAGCCAGGCCGCGGTGAACTGGATTCGTGAGAACACGCCGGCCGACGCGGTCGTGCAGATGTCCGTGGGGCCGCGCGGACGCGAGACGTGGACGCTGATCCCGACCTTCGCCGAACGGCGGATGGCCGCCGGACAGCCGATCTCGCTGCTGCGCATGCGCGAGTACGACCGCCAGTCGCAGCTCGCCGACGGCATGTTCAAGACCCATGACCCGGAAGAGGCGTCGCGAATCGCGCGGTCGCTGGACGTGGATTTCGTGTACGTCGACCAGGTCGAACGACAGGCCTTCGGCGACGCGGCCGCTGAGAAATTCCGCGATTCCCGATTCTTCAACGAAGCCTTTGCCAACGGGACAGCAGCCGTCTACGAGGTCCGCTGACCGCGGGCCTCGACTTCATCCTTATGCCTTCAGTCTGCATCGTCGGGGCCGGTGTGGCCGGTCTCACCATCGGATATCAGCTCGCGCGCCGCGGCTACGCGGTCACGATCGTCGAACGGAACCCGGTCGTCGGCGGACTCGGACGGACCTTTCATTACGGGGACTTTCATTTCGACGTCGGCCCGCATCGGTTCCATACCGAGAACGCGCGGGTGGCCGCGTTCATTCGCGCGATCCTCGCCGAAGAAGCGATCGAGATTCCGCGAAAGAGCGGCGCCCGCATGTTCGGCAAGTATCACGAGTGGCCGCTGCGGCCGAGCATCCTTGCGGCGATGCCGATCAAGTTGATGGCGACCGGCGCCCGCGACCTCGTTCTTCGCGAGCACCTCGACGGAGAGTCGTTCGAAGCAGACGTCGTCAACAAGTACGGCCGCACGCTCTACAACATCTTCTTCGAACCCTATACGCGGAAGTTCCTGTTTCATTCCCCGTCCGAACTGCATCGCGACTGGGCACGCGCCGGCGTCAACCGCGCCGTCATCGACAAGCGCGCGCGGGCGGACAACCTCTGGAGCCTGCTGATGAACACGTTGATGCCGAAGCCGGTGGAAACGATGTTCCTGTATCCACCGACCGGCGTCGGTCGATTCTCGGATCGACTCGCCGAAAGCATCGTCGCCGACGGCGGCCGGATCGTCCTCGGTCAGGATGTCACCCGCATCGAGACGACCGGACGCCGGGTCAGCGCAGTCGAAACCGCGACCGAACGCATCCCCTGTGAGAATCTCGTCTGGACCGGTCCTCTTACCGCGCTGAACGCGATGCTCGGCTTCTCGGACGTCGACCTCGAGTACCTGTCAACGCTGTTCTACAACTTCGAGATCGGCAGGCCGCCCCGGCTCGGCTACCAGTGGACCTATTTCGGTGGTGACGAGGTTTTCTCGCGGGTTACGGCCCCTGAGGCTTTTCTCCCCTCCACTGTGCCGCCCGGCAAGAGCGGCCTCTGTGTCGAGGTGACCTGCCGGCAGGGGGACGAGCGGTGGCAGTCGCCGGAACGGCTGACGGATCAGGTGGTCAGGGACCTGGTTCGGACCGAGATGATTAGTAGTGCTTCAGATATTGAACGAGTCCACGTCGAGGCTGTACCATTTACGTACCCTATCTACAAGCTCAACTACATGCGGGAACTCACCCGCAACCTGCGTGAGCTCGGGCATTACTCGAATCTTCTGCTCGCCGGACGGTGCGGCAGATTCTGGTACAACAACATGGATCACTCGATCGGCCAGGGTTTGACGATGGCCGACAAGATTCTGCGCGGAGAGGTCCTTGCAGAAATCGACACGGCCGATCGGGAGTTCTGGGCGACTGAAGAGGACGGGAACGTGCCGGTGCGGGCAGAGGAAATTGCCGAACTGCCCGAAGACACGCCGGCGGGAATGACGCGGTAAATGAACGATCGATTGACGCACGGCGCGCGGGTCGCCGCCATATTCGTAATCTGTGCTGCGGTTGTGGCGTGTGGGGGTTCTCCAAGCGGGCCGTCCACGAACCCGCCGCCTACCCAGCCGCCACCGACCAACAACCCACCGCCACCGCCGCCGCCCCCTCCACCGCCGCCGACGCTGGGTATCACGCGCATCCTCGCTTTTGGCGACAGCATGACCGAAGGCACCACGTCGACCCCCGTGACCACCGGGCTCTTCGCGCTCGACGCGGGCCTGGCGCGTTCCTACCCGTTCAAGTTGCAGACCCTGACAACCCAGCGCTACAGCGGGCAGACGATTCAGGTGCTGAATGCCGGTCACGCGGGAAACAAGGCCATCGATGACCGCAGCCGCTTCAGCAGCGTGATTGGCGACGCCAAGCCGCAGCTCGTGCTGCTGCTCGAGGGCGCGAACGACCTGAATGCCCTGCTGCCGGGAGAAAGCATCAACGCCCGCGTCACAGAGACGGTGTCGGCGCTCGAGGACATGGTCAAGGATGCCGGGTTCAGGGGCATTCCGGTGATGCTGGCGACGCTGCCGCCGCAACGCGCGGGCGCCCCCAAAGCCGCCACGGCCACCGCCGTAGATCGCTTCAACGTCGCGGTGAAGGACATGGCGGCGAAGAAAGGCGCTCAACTGGTCGATGTGAACACCCTGCTGTCACTCAGCGAGATCGGTCAGGACGGCCTCCACCCGACGGAAGCGGGCTACCAGCATCTGGCCGAGATCTGGCTTGACGTCATAAAGACCAAATACGAGAAGGCGGCTACGCCTTAGGTCGGGGGCCCGGGGGTTTTCGCGGGCTTGGGGTTCGGGCGCAAGTCTCGAAGTCCGCGTACTACGACGACGCCCGCCAAAGCCACGCGGCTCCCCTCCCGCCACGGGGCCTTCCACTCAATCTTGACGTCGCCCGGGTCAACAAAAACCACCCACAGCTCCTTGTCGTAAAGCCGCCCGAACACCGCCCGAGACCCAGTGACGTCCGCGATTGAAGTCAGGTCGGCACTGACCAGAAATCGGCCTCCGGCAGGCATGCTGGCGACCGCATCCAGGCCCTTGGACCAGGCTTCGAAGCACTCGACCTCCTTACCAGCCGGGATCCGGGCCTGGAGGCCGCCCTCGTAGTGAAACGTCGCTCCCAGGCCGGCTATGCGGGTCAGGGCACCGGCCGCCGCAAAGCGAGCGGGCTCGTTGTCGCGGCGCCCGGGAACGAGGGCGTCCGCCGCACCGACTGGCTCGTCGCTTATGACGGGTTTCGACCACCGGGTCACGAGCGCGGCGCCGCCGGCGAGCTCGACGACGTGGCCCCAGCCGTCGGCCGCGTTCGATCGAGGCGAGTGCCAGGTCGCGTAGCGGCCTGCCGCAGCGTAGCCTTCAGCACCCTCGATCGAGCCGAGCGCCACGGGCACTTGTGCCGGCACGAGGTCGGCCAGCACCTTCACGAACGCCGGGTCGTGGAGACGCGGGTCCTGTGTCGGGTGCCACGGCTCATTGGCGATCTCGACGATTGCGTTCGGATGCGCCGCGGCCATCACCGCGATTGCCGTGACCTGGTGCGCCAGATCGAGTGACGTGTCCGCGGTATCGGCGAGCGCCACGATCTCGACGAACAGCCCTCGTTCCGCCGCCAGAGTCAGGAGCCTCGGGAGCACCTTCAGACCATCGGCGGGACTCAGCTGAAACAGGTGCTTCGCCATCGCCAGCACACGAACGATCGTGATTTTCCTGGCGCTGGCCCAATCCAGATACGCGATGGCCTCTCCTTCCCGCCCATGAGCGATCTGTTCGAGCAGCTGGAACGCGGAAATGCCACGCCAGTCGAACGGCGCACTTCCCCGCCGGAAGCCAGTCCCGTCCACCGCGAGATGTACGGGACCGGCTCGCGCTTCTGCGCGCGGCTGATCAGTGGTCGCAGGAACGGAAGGCTCGGGTGCCCGCGATTCGGGAGCCGCGGGTTTCGTCTCGCACGCGAGACCGAGGCAGACTGCGATTGTGATGAGCGTCGGGATCGCTGCCCGGGACATCAGCACGAAGCCACTCAGCGAATGAACGAGCTTCGAAGCCCCAGGGCGCCGTCGAAGTCGCTCTCGCAAAGTCCCCACTTCCGCTGATCTCGAAGATAGATGGCGGTGACCTGATCGGTGCCGTTCACGCGCTCGGTCCCGCCGGCTGGCGTGACACCGCCTGGCGTGAGGCGAACCGACGTCCACGACGCGGGAACACGCGCACAGGCGTCGCCGGGCTTCGCCCGGAACGCGCAAATTCCGCCGAAATCGATGCTGACGTTCGCAGCGCCCAGGGACGAGGACGTGATGCGATAGTCGATGCGATTCTGGGCAATCTCGCCTGACTCGGCCGATTTGCCGTTCGCACACGTCCTTGTCGCGTCCGTGAAGTTCCGTACGATGAGGGCGCCGTCGCGCATGCTCGAGTCCGAGAACTCCTGGAGGAACAACCGCGCCATGTCCCCGACTTCCTTGGCCGAGTTGTGCAGCGCCACCGTCGCGGTTTGTGTCACGCGGTTCTGCTGATTCGTCCCGTACCGTTCGATCACCTCCAGCGTGATCGTGGCCGTCGTCGGCGTGACCGCCTCCGCCGGCGCAATCCAGGAGACGCGCGTGCCGGTTCCAGTGAACGCACCCACCGATGCCGTCCAGGTGTACTGGAGTTGATCCAGCGGCGTCTCGGCATCGGTCACGGTCACCGTGAGCGGTATCGTTTCCGACAGGTCGGCAAAATTGGGGGGCTCGTTCCGCCGTGTGCCCTGCACGGTGATCGATGAGATCACGGGCACCGAGTTATTGACCGGCGGCGGAGGCGGTGGCGGCGGGTTGTCAACTGGTCCCGGGCTGTTTGGTGAGTCGCCGCACGACACCGCAAAGAGCACCGCAACGAGCGCAAGGCCCCGAAGAATCCGCACGCTACCCTCGCCCAGATGCGACGAGATCGCGCGGCGCTTCCTGCGCCTCGAGCACTTCGCGAATCACATAGACCGGCTTGTCCTGCGACTCGTGATAGGTGCGTGCGAGCATCTCCGCGAGCAGGCCGAGCACGATGAACTGCACGCCGGTCACGAGCAGGACCGTGCCGGCCAGCAGCAGCGGCCGGTCGGCGATCCCTTCGTGCCGCATGTACTTCACATAGGCCAGCCACACCCACGCTCCGCCGCCGAGCAGCGTCATCAGCAGGCCCCAGAGCCCGAAAATCTGCAGCGGCCGCGTCCTGTAGCTGATGAGGAACTTGACCGTCATCAGATCGAGAACCACGCGAATGGTGCGGGAGATGCCGTAGTTCGATCGGCCGTGCCGCCGCGCGCGATGATGGACCTCGTGTTCGACGATCTCCACCCCCTGCTCGCTGGCAATCGCCGGCAGGAACCGGTGCATCTCGCCGTACAGCTTCATCGGCTTCACGACCTCGGCGCGGAACACTTTCAGCGAGCAGCCGTAGTCGTGCAACTGCACCCCGGTGGCGCGTGAGATCACCCAGTTCGCGATCATCGACGGCAGGCGCCGGTTGATGAACGGGTCCTTCCGATTGCGCCGCCACCCCGCCACAATGTCGGCGTTGCGCTGTTCGGCGATGCGCACCATCTCCGGGATGTCGCGTGGATCGTTCTGAAGGTCGCCGTCAGAGGTGACGATGAACCGGCCCCGGGCGTGGGCAAAGCCGGCCGAGAAGGCTGCCGTCTGACCGAAATTGCGCCGGAACCGGACGACCCTGACGCGGGGATCCGTCCGCTGCAGGCCAGCCAGCAGCCGGAACGTCTCGTCAGTGCTGCCGTCGTCGATGGCGATGATCTCGTACGGCCGCCCGAAGCCATCCAGCGCGGCCGTGAGCTCCCTGTAGAGATCCGGTACGCTGGCCGCCTCGTTGCGCATCGGCACCACTACAGAGATCTCTGGAGTCATCGTAAATGGTTGATTATACAGCAATACTCGCGGGGCCCGGGGTCCGGGGTCCGGGGTCCGGGGTCCGGGGTCCGGGGTCCGGGGTCCGGGGTCCGGGGTCCGGGGTCCGGGGTCCGCGGGTTCGCCGGTTCGCGGGTTCCCGCTACTCAGAGGCAACCGGGGCTAGCCGAAGCGGCTCGTTGCCTCTGGTTACGACCGGCCCTCGGACCCCGGATCCCGGACCCCGGATCCCGGATCCCGACGTTTCCGCCGCCAAAACGACACAGCGGCGAAAGCGACGATCGCCGCCGCGAGCACGATCCCCACGGCGGGAGCATTGTCGTGCAGCCACTCGATAGCCGCCTGCCCCTTCCACAGCGCCAGCAGCCCGACGCCAAAGAAACGGATGGCGCGGCCGATGGCGACGGCAATCAGGAAATCGATGTGGCTCATGCCCGACACACCCGCCGCGAGCACGAAAATCTTGAACGGCATCGGCGGAGGCAGCAGCGAAGGCACCAGGACCGACAACATGCCGTGCCGCCGGAACGTCTCCATCGCCCGATCGATGTGGCGCTCATGAAAGCGCTTGCGGAGGAACGACTCGCCTCCCCGCCGGCCGACGGTGTACAGGGAATAACAGCCCGCGACCGATCCGATGGTGGTGGTGAGCGCGTAGAAGATCATCCGCTCGGGATGCTGCACGGTCAGCAGCACGATCAGGGCATCGGACGCCTCGGGGAATGAGAGGAACGAGGAATCGAGAAACGCGATGATGAAGAGACCCGACCCTCCCAGCGATTCCGCGAATCCCTGGATCCAGGCCAGCACACGACGCATTCTGTCGAGTGTAGACTAATCCTTGTCCTGCCCCGCACCGCTGAATCACCCCCGGACGGCATTGCGCTGACCTCTCGCCGCAATCAGTGGGGACCGTTGCTCGTGGCCGCGGCCGTCTTCCTCTACGGCGCCTGGGCGGCCGCCTATTACAGCCGGCTCGGCCTCGCGCTGTCCCATTACGACGCCCGCGCCCATCTCGTCGTCGCGCGCCGCATCCTCGACAGCCTCTGCCCTGGTTGGCAGCAGATCGGTGCGGTGTGGCTGCCGCTTCCTCATGTGCTCAACATGTTGCCGGTCCAGGTCGATGCGTGGTACCGGTCCGGTGCGTCCGCAATCGTCCTGTCGATCGCCAGCGTGGCTGTAGCGGGGTGGGCCTTGACGCGCTTGACTGCGGCAATGACCGGATCCGTGCTTGCCGGTGCCGTCGGGGCGTTCCTGCTGATGGCCAATGCCAATCTGCTCTACCTGCAGAGCACGCCGATGACCGAGCCGATGCTGATCGGCACCTCCATGCTGGCAGTCCTGTATACGGCCGAGTGGGTTGCCCGCCGCGGCGACTCGGGCACGCGCGCAGCGGGCTGGGCAATCGTCGCCGCCGCCATGACACGGTACGAGGCCTGGCCGGTCTGCGCGGCGCTGGTGGGACTCTCTTTCCTCGGATTGCTGCGCGAAGGACTCTCCGCCGGTGACGCGTTGCGCCGGTGCCTGCGGCTGACGGTCTACCCCGCGATCGCCCTCGTCCTTTTCAGCGCGAACAGCCGCTGGACGACCGGGACGTGGTTCGTTCCGGCAGGATTCTTCGTTCCGGAAAACGAAGCGCTTGGTCGAGCGCCACTGGCGCTGGAGCAGGTACGCGACAGCGTCTATCGCCTCTCAGGCACGGCCTGGGTCTGGCCCGCGTACGCCGGCGCGGTGCTCATCGCAATCGCGGTTGCGCGTTCGCGCAGGCGCGCGCCGTTGCTCCTGGTTTTCGCGCTCACCGCCGCCGCGATGGTGCCATGGTACGCCTTCTATCACGGCCACCCCTTCCGGATTCGATACGGTCTGCCCCTCGTGGCGGCCTGTTCGGTGATCACCGCGGCCGGGATCGGCACCCTGTCGAGACCGCTGCGCATGATTGCGGCGCTGGCGGTCGTCAGCTGGGTGACGCTGCAGTCCGCAACCTTCGACGCGCAGGCACCGATGATTCTCGAGGCCCAGCGCGACGCCGCCAACCGGATCGGCCGGCAGGCCGTCACCGAGTACCTGCGCGCGCACTGGGACGGCACGACGATCATGATGAGCATGGGTTCGCTCGCGCACTACATGCACGATCTCACGGAGCTCGAGCTCGACATCCGCGACTTCCTGCAGGAAGGAAACGAGCAGCTGTGGGTACAGGCCGCCACGTTCGGACCCCGTGGATTCGTCAAGTGGGTGGTGGTCGAAGAACGTGCGGAGGGTGGCGATGTGCTCTTCCAGGCGGCGCAGCGCCACCCGCGGTTTCTCGAGGGCTTCGAGCGGGTTGCCGAGGGCGGCGGCGTCGCCCTCTACAGAGCCCGGTAGGTTCGCTGCCTGGTCAGATGTCACCTGATCTCCTGACCTCCTACCCTCTTGTCGAGAAGCCCGGCTTTCCGCTCGCTTAGAAGCGCAGATGGAACGTGAAATTCGTGCTCCAACCACCCAGGTCGATCTTGTCGCCCAGAAAATCTTCCTCGAGCAACCCCTTGCCCTCCGCCTTCTGATATCGCAGCTCGCCGCCGACGGTGAAGACGTCGCCGATCGGGAAGCGAACGCCCCCGAGGACGACCGGGCCCGCAGTCCACCCGCTCTTGATGAAGCGACCTGTGAAGGTGAAGCCGTCGTTGTCGATGAACTCGCCGACCTCGCTGTAACGGAAGTTGAACGCTCCGATACCGGCGCCGACATACGGGGTGACGCCGTGGCGTCCGATCGGAAGGAACCGGATCGTTCCGGTGAGCGGCACGATGCGAAGCTTCAGATCCTGCGCGATCTCCCGGCCGTCGTCCCGCACCTTCTGGTCGTAAACGCTTGGGACGGTCTTCTGATAGAAATCCACTCCGACACCGGCTTCCAGGTAGTCGTTCAACCCGATCAGCCATTCGCCGCCGAATGTCGCGCCGTCGAAGTCGTCGACGTCGAAGGCGAGGGAGAACTGGCCTTGGGACAGGTTCGCCAGTAGCACGTCTTCGTCGACGCGCGAGTCGAGCCCCTTGGCATTGAAGTATCCGAGATTGAATCCGATCGCCTGGCGGCCCGAATCGACGCGTGTCACCTGCGCCTGCGCGGGGACGGCGGCAGCGAGGGCGAGCAGCGCCGTGACTGAACCGCACTGAAGAACCTGTCGAAATCTCATCATCACAAGTCTCCGTGTGTGCGCGGGATCCGCGCGTCGCGCGGCCCGCTTCATCGTTCAGGTCGAGCACGAACAATGCCAGAGGGGGAAGACCTTAGGCATTGCCACGTTGCCAACATTGCCAACATTGCCAACATTACAAAACGGGCCGGTGTGTGAGGCGTCCGGCGCGAGCAAGAGCGTGCGGGTTCCTCAAGGTCCTGCCAATGTTGGCAATCTTGGCAAGGTTGGCAATGTATTCAGTGGATGTCAGTGCGTCCTTTTTGGAGCACGCCGACCGTCGCCGAACCCGACGATCACCTCCAGCATCCGATCGTGAATCAGCCCGTTGCTCGCGAGCACGCTGCCGGCGCGCGATCGGAAGGGCTCCCCCGCAATCGTGCTCACGCGTCCGCCCGCTTCCTGGACAATGAGGGCGCCGGCCGCCACGTCCCACGGCTGAATCTTCGATTCCCAGTAGCCGTCGAACCGTCCCGCCGCGACGTAACAGAGGTCGAGCGCCGCCGACCCGAGCCGCCGCACCGCGCGTGTCCTGGTGATGAACTCCCGGAACAGGCTGACGAGCTCTTCGGGATCCCGGTGGATGCCGTAGTGGAAACCGGTCACGAGCAGCGAATCGATCAGCTCGTCGGCTGTCGACACCTTGATTGGCGCTCCGTTCAGCCACGCTCCGCGTCCGCGTTCGGCGGTGAACAGCTCGCGCCTCGTCGGGTCGTACACCGCGCCGACGGCGATCTCACCGTCTATCTCGAGCGCCAGTGAGGAGCAGAAGATTGGCAGCCCGTGGGCGTAGTTCGTCGTCCCGTCGACGGGATCGAAGACCCAGCAGAATCGCGGTGTGCCCTCGCGATCGCCGCTCGAGCCGAACTCTTCACCGAGCACGACATGATCCGGGAAACGTGCGGCGATCGTCGCGCGGAACTCGCGCTCGATCTGCAGATCGATCTCCGTGACGAGATCGATGGCGCCCTTCTTGTCGACGCGTATGTCGGTGCCGAATCGGGACAGCTGCACCTCGCCAGCGCGGATGACAGCCTCGATGGCGGTGGCGAGATAGAGAGGAGGATAGGGATCAGGCACCGGTCGCCAGCTTCTTGACCATGCGCACTTCCATGCCCCCCTCGGCTGCCCGCTTGAGGGTCACATCGTCCATGAAGTTGCGCATGAAGAAGATGCCGCGTCCGCTCGATTTGAGGATGTTTTCCGGCGCCAACGGATCGGCGATTTCCTCGGGGTCGAAACCCTCGCCCTGATCGAGGACCCGCACGACCAGCTCGCTCGGATCGTTCGACGGTGCCATGGCGAACTCGACCGTCACCATCTTGCCGTAGTCCTCGCGATTGCCGTGCTTGATGGCGTTGATGACCGACTCGCGGACCGCGACGCCGATCCAGTGAACCGCATCCTCGTCCAGACCGGCGAGCTGACCCATCCGGTCGCTCACGACCTGAACGAAGTCCAGCAGCTCGAAATTACTGTGGATCTGTAGTCGGACCGTCCCGCCGCGCGTCAGCATGCCGGCAAATCGAACCCGGCGCGGGGGATGCGGTACGCCGGCGAGAGTGTGGTGGCGGGCTCGAAACGCACGCGAGTGAATAACATACTAAACCGGATCCGTTCAAGATTGCGAATGCTATAGTGCGTTGATGCTCCGCGCGTCCGTTGATGCCGCGCTGGTCCGCCCCGCGCAGCGGGCCTCCGGTCGCGTGCAGGTTCCTGGCGACAAATCCATCTCACACCGGTACGCCCTGCTCGGCGCCATCGCCGAGGGCGTGACTCGTATCAGCGGCTACTCGTCCGGAGCGGACTGCGCAGCCACGCTCGCCTGCCTCCGCGCGCTCGGCGTGCCCATCGTCGCGGAGGGAAGCCGCGTCGAAATCACCGGCCGGGGCCTCCACGGCCTGACCCGGGCCGCGGGGCCGGTCGATGCTGCGAACTCCGGGACCACGATGCGGCTGCTGGCGGGCCTCGCGGCGGCGCACCCGTTTCGCACGGTGATCCTTGGCGATGCCTCCCTGACCCGCCGGCCCATGCGCCGGGTGATGGCCCCGCTGACCCAGATGGGCGCGAGCATTCAGTCCGACGACGGCCGGCCTCCGTTGACGATCGACGGGGCCC
>Ga0075418_10005379_pt1 | contig 14499 bp, 11 predicted proteins | sample SoiMetdeltSBSDD2_FD_81776 | JGI IMG/M metagenome (GOLD analysis project Ga0075418, IMG submission 81776) | Bulk soil microbial communities from a Populus tree surrounding site in Tennessee, USA - Soil MetaG P. deltoides SBSDD2 | ecosystem: Environmental > Terrestrial > Soil > Tree plantation...
ACCAAATCGGCGTTTGATGTGTTTTTTAATATCCCGGCCAACAATCCGGATTACCAGCGCATCGCGTATCACCCGACGTCGGGCACGCTGACGACGAACATTTTGATTTATGAGATGTCGCCGCACATGCATTTACGTGGATCGCATTTCAAATACGAAGTGATTTATCCCGACAACAGCTCTGAAGTGCTGATCTCGGTTCCGCACTATGTTTTTCACTGGCAGACGCTTTATCGCCTCGCAACGCCGAAGTACGTGCCCAGGGGGAGCCGCATCAAGTGCACTGCAGGCTGGGACAACACGATGCAGAATTCACACCTGATGGAAGAGTACTACGGCACGGGAGACTCGCGCTTCCTGCCGGGCCGAAGCGTAGGATTTGGCGAACAGAGCTACGACGAGATGTTCATCGGGTACCTGAACTACGCCGAAGTCCCTTAAACAGCAAATGGCCCCGTCGTAGTTCACGTCCGGGTGGCGGCGCTGGTTTGGGCACTCGGGGCTTTCAAACGGTGAATTTCTAAACTGTGATTTGAGTTTACGCGAGCAACCGCGCCACCTGGCTGCGTACACTCCGCACCACGGGCTGCGACACGGCGTCAGGCAATGTGATGATGACCACTCCGGCCAGAACTACTCCCGCTCCCCAGAGCATCCCGGCGCTGAACGTCTCTCCCAGAATCAGCCAGCCCAGAAACATTGCGATCACAGGATTGACGTAGGCGTAGGTTGAGACCGTGCTCGGCTTGCAGTGTTTGAGCAGATAAATGTACGCGCTGTACCCAATCCACGACCCGAAGACAATCAGGTATCCGAGCGCCACAAGCGAACGCGCCGTGATGCCCGTCCACTGCGTTGCGAACGGTTCGCCCAGGAACACGCCCAGCGCGAGCAGCCCGGCGCCTCCGCAAATCATTTGCGCCGCCGAATTCATCCAGGGCGACCCCGCGTTGGGATTGTATTTTGAGTAAAGGGAGCCGCTGGCCCAGAAAGCCCCGGCCACGATGAGCGCCGCCGGGCCGAGCCAATGTCCGACACCTTGCGCGCCTGTGTTTCGGACCGTCACGAGCACGACGATGCCGACGAACCCCACGATAATGCCCGCAACGGTTTTCAATCGCGGACGCACTCCACTCGGGCGCGCCCAATCGAGCACGGCGAACCACACCGGTGTGAGCGCAATGAGCAACGCGGTCACTCCCGACGGCACCGTCTTCTCCGCCCACATGACCAGACCGTTGCCGCCCACCAGCAACAACGTGCCTGTGACCGCCGCGTGCTTCCACTGTTGCGCAGTCGGCATCGGCGTCCCACGCATCTTCAGCACGGTCAGAAGCGCCAGCCCGGCGATGATAAAGCGCGCCCCGCCGGCGAAAAACGGCGGGAGCGATTCAACGGCGACGCGGATTGCCAGATAAGTGGATCCCCAGACCGTATAAACCGCCGCGAAGGCCGCGACGATCAATGTTCGAGATGCGTGCGTGTTCATAAGTGCCCGAACGGCCGAAACGGAAGGAAAGTGAAGTGTCCCGCCGTTTGTGCGGCGGGTTCGGAGAAATTCAGATGCCTCTCGACAACCGCCGGCGCGCGACGACGCGCTTGGCCAGCCAAATAACCGCCCACAGCGGTTTCAGCCCGCGCTCGCTTTGGCAGATTGGCATCGAAAACATCGTGCGGAGATGGTTACGCCGTCGGAGCATGCCTGTCAAACCGTCAGATTCACAAACTAACAAAAAAGGTCTAAGAAGGAGGATGGTCGAGGCGATGGGATTTGAACTTCACCGCCTACGGTCTCACAATCATCGCCTTCTCCTGCACCGCTTGCTCTGCCGTTTCCCCGCCCGCCGTCCGTTCGCGCCAAATCTGCAGAACGGCCATAAGCCAAGCCAAAAGCGGCGCAGCAGCGCGCGCAGTCCACGACCTGGCGGATTTATCAGAGGCCTCTACAGATTGCGCGGCAGCGCCATGGAGTGCGCGCTGCTGCGTCGCTTTGAGAGTTTCTTGTGGCTACAGGTTTTGTTTACCCTGCGCTAGACGTTATCGAACGGTGACTGCGGACTGACCCTTCGTGAAATGCCGACGCCTCTCCTTTCTCTTCTGCACGGTCGGTTGCCGAATCAGGCCGCTTTCGCGCTATAAACGCTTCCGCCCTCTCGCTTGTGTGCTTACCTTCGTGCGGTGAGGGAAAACCTTTTGAAACTTTTGGGCCGTAAGGATTACGTGCCTGCGAATGTGCCGCAGTTGCTTCGTCTGCTCGGCCTCAGCCCGAACCGGCAGCAGGAACTCCAGCGCGTTCTCCGCGAGTTCGAACTCGCCGGCACGATCGTAAGCATCAAAGGCAACCGTTACATCCTCCCACGCGAAGCCGACCTCGTTCCGGGTCGCATTCGCATCAACCGCCAGGGAAAGGGCTTCCTCTTGCCGGACGACGCCGCTCTCAAGGAAATTATCATTCCGGAAAACGCCACCTCCACCGCTTTGCACGAGGACCGCGTGCTCGTGCGGCGTGACGTTCGGCCCCAGGGCGCGCGCCCGCAGCCGCCCGACGAAAACACCGGAAAGGTCATCCGCGTGTTGGCTCGCAGACGCACCCAAATCGTCGGCACTCTCCGGCGCAGCCGCCAATTCCTTTACGTTATCCCGGATGACCCTCGCGTTCCGCATGACATCTATGTGCCTGAACCGCGTGACGTCGGCCGGCCCGCCCACGTGGGAGACAAGGTCGTCGTCGAACTCCGCGAATGGGAGTCGCGCCACACCAGTCCCGAAGGTGAAATCATTGAGGTGCTTGGCGCGCCCGATGCCGAAGGCGTGGACATGCTTTCCGTTCTTCGCCAATACGACCTGCCACTTCATTTTCCGAAGCCCGCTCTCCAGGAAGCCCGCTCCTTTGGTGCTGAAGTGCGCCCACACGAGTTGGCAGGGCGTGAGGATTGTCGCAACCATCGCGTTATCACCATCGATCCCGACGACGCGAAAGATTTTGACGACGCTATCTGCCTCCAGCGCGTCTCTCGCGACCAATGGAAACTCTGGGTCCACATCGCAGATGTCTCGCACTACGTCAAGCCTGGCAGCCCACTCGACCTCGAAGCCCGCAAGCGCGGCAACTCCACTTACCTCGTGGACCGCGTCATCCCGATGCTTCCCGAGGCTCTCAGCAACGAGCTCTGCTCGCTCAAGCCGCACGCGGATCGCCTCACCAAATGTGTCGAGTTCCTCCTTTCCAACGATGGCCGCGTGCTGGCTCGCCGCTTTTATTCCGCTGTCATTCATTCGCAACGCCGTTTCGCTTACCCGGAAGTGCTTGCGATTCTCCAGCGCGAACCTTCCGGCCCCATCGAGCAGATGCTCCACCACGCCAACGATCTCGCCCAACGCATTCGCCGCCTGCGTTTCAAGGCTGGTTCTCTCAACCTCGATTTTCCCGAAATGAAAATTCGCCTCGAGGAGCGCGGCCGGGTCGCGCGCATCGAAAAAGTTGAGAACGACATCTCACACCAATTGATCGAAGAATTCATGCTCCTCGCCAACGAGGCCGTCGCGACTCGTCTGCTCGCCTTGAATCGTCCTGCGATCTTCCGTGTCCACGAACCGCCCGATGAACGGCGTTTGCAGGAATTTCGCGAGGAAGTGCTCAGCCACAACCTGCCGTGCGGCAATCTCAGCCGGCGCGCGGAAGTGCAGAAGCTCCTCGAAAAACTCGACACGCTGCCGGTCGGCCCTGCCCTCAAGATCGGGTTCCTTAAGTCCCTCATGCGCGCCCGCTACGCCGTCGAACCGCTCGGCCATTACGGCCTGGCCAAGGCCAAATATACTCACTTCACTTCCCCCATCCGCCGATATGCCGATCTCGTCGTCCACCGGGTTCTGTTCGGCCATGACAAGGCTTTGCGCCAGGAATTGCGCGAGACGGCCGATCATATTTCCGACACCGAACGCAATTCCGCCGATGCCGAACGCGACAGCAAAGATGTGAAACTCTTTGCGTTCCTCAATGCGCAACTCGCCTCCGGTCAGCCGCAGCGGTATCCCGCGCTCGTCATCGACGTGCGCAACTTCGGCTTCTTCGTCGATGTGCCCGGCCTGGCTATGAGCGGTCTCGTTCCGGTGTCGTCCCTCGCAGATGATTTCTTCGTTTTCGAACCCACTCGCAATCACCTTGTAGGTCGACGCACCCGTCGCGTCATCCGGCTGGGCGACCGCGTCGAAGTTCAGGTCGCCAAAGTCGACAACTTCAAAAAACAAGTCGACTTCCGCCTCGTCCCTTCGCCGGCACCTGATCGGGATCGCCTGCACCGAAGGCGCCTTCGCTCACCCCTTTCAACTCGCAAACGTGGATTATGAACGGTTCCTCGTCCACCGATCCGCCATCATTATGCGAACCGTCGGCGGTCCGCCCGACCCGGCCCTGGCGTTGGTGGATCCATCTTCTGCTGCTCGCGAATTACGTGCTGATCGTGGGATTGATCGGGCTGAACCACACAGGACGCCAGGCGCCAATGCTTTCGCGCACGTCCCAAGGACTTTTGATTACCGCCGCCGTTGAGTTGACTCTATTCGCAATCGTCTTCGGCCTGGCATGGCTGGCTTCCCGCCCGTCACGGGAGGATCTGCTGTTGCGATGGCGCGGTGGCTTCTGGATTGTACCGCTTGGCCTCGGCTACTCGCTCGCGTTGCGTTTGGCTCTGGCCCTGGCGATCGCCATTATTAGTGCCGGGTTGGTTGCCACCGGCAGCATGAGCCTCGAATCGCTCCAGGAATTTTTCCGCATCAATCAACCCAGGACGGACGCCATCGTCGATTTCTCTGCCGTTCGCAGCGATCCCGTCTATTTTCTGCTGCTGTTAACCGTGATCAGCTTTGTCGTTGCCGGTTTGCGCGAGGAACTCTGGCGAACAGCCTTTCTGGCCGGACTCCGCGCGCTCGGCCCAAGGTATTTCAATTCGCTGAAGGGCCAGATCGCGGCCGCGGCCGTTGCCGCCGTCGTGTTTGGCATCGGCCACCTGGCCATGGGCCCGTTGGGCGCCTTCATGGCCGGTCTTCTCGGTTTTGGTCTCGGAACGATTATGGTGCTGCATCGGTCGATCTGGCCCGCTGTCATTGCCCACGGATTTTTCGACGCCACAACATTTCTGCTGCTGCGATGGATCGCAGGAATGCACGCCAATTGACCACGGCCGAAAATATGCCCAACCTTGCTTCGAAGAAGGAGTTGCCCGCCGCCTCGATGATTGACTCGCCGATCGGCGTCATCGCTTTATCGCACCGTTAGACTTTGCTATCACCTTGCCAAAGAGTCATTTCAAAGAAACGCTCGCTTGATGTGTGGTTCGGGCGAGCCTTCCGACAGCGGGGTTAAACTCGCATGATGTATCTGGCAGTCTTTCTGTCGGCGCTGGCCGTCGATCTCATTCCCATCGTCGCGCCACCGGCATGGACGGCAATGCTTTTCCTCATGGTCAAGTTCGATCTAAATCCATGGATCGTCACTGTCGTCGGCGTCGCTGGCTCTACGATCGGGCGGCACATCTTCAGTCTGTACGTCACGAAGCTGTCGGACAAATTCATCAAACGGCGAAAGCGCGAAGAGTTGGAGTTTTTGGGAAGCAAATTGGGGCAGAATCTATGGCCGGCGTGGATCTTCGTTTTCCTCTACGCGTTGACGCCGATGTCCACGACCGCCCTGTTCACGGCTGCTGCCATGGCGAAAATTGAGCCGGTGCGGACACTCCCGCCATTTTTCTGCGGCAAACTCATCAGTAATGGCATGATGGTCTTCGCCGGAGAATACGCCGCCACAAACCTCAAAGGCATGATGCATGGCACATTTTCGTTGAAAGGAATACTGTTCATTATCTTCGGTCTTGTGACGATCGGAGGGGTTCTCTTCATCGACTGGCGCTCGTGCCTCCAGGACAAGCAGTTCAAACTTAACTTCAGGGTTTGGAAATGGTCGGGGCGGTGAGATTTGAACTCACGACCTTCTGAACCCCATTCAGACGCGCTACCAAGCTACGCTACGCCCCGACGGCCCGCCGCTCAACCGAAGGTCGGGCGCGAGCGCCATGAATATCACGGAACAACCCGGCAAATTCAACCATTTTCGGCCCATTGTAAAAAATCGTGGCGTTCGGTACGGGGAATGGCACATTCCCCACGCATGTTGCTGACGGAGTCTGAACTGGGGAGTCTTATTCACGCCACACATCGTTGCCCGCATCAGCTTCTGGGCATGCACCCGCTCGGCGACGGTTCGGGGGTGGTCGCGCGCGCGCTTCTGCCCAATGCCGCCAGGGTCGAGCTCGTACCCACGCACGAAAAAGACAAACCCACGATCACTCTCAACCGCATTCACGACGTGGGCCTCTTTGAAGGCGTCGCAAAAGGTACCGGTCGCGTTTATGCGTACGACCTCGTCGTCACCGATCACCGTGGCAAGACCCAGCAGTCGCGCGACGCGTATTCCTTTCTCCCGACGCTTGGCGAAATGGACCTTTATCTTTTCGGCGAGGGCAACGAGAGGCGCATTTACGACAAGCTGGGCGCGCAGCTTAAAATCATCGACGGCGTTTCAGGCACCAGCTTTGCCGTGTGGGCGCCGAACGCGCAACGCGTCAGCGTCGTCGGCGCGTTCAACAACTGGGATGGTCGCGTGCACGCCATGCGCAGTCTTGGCGCTTCGGGCGTGTGGGAAGTTTTTGTGCCCGGAGTTTTCGAGGGCGCGCTTTACAAGTACGAGATTCGCGACGCCCATGGGCACGTCGTCCTCAAGACTGATCCGTACGGATTCTTTTTCGAGCCCGCGCCCAAGAACGCCTCGATCGTTTGGAACAATCGCAAGTTCAAGTGGACGGACGACAAGTGGCTGCAACACCGTGCTGAGCACAATCCGTTTCGCTCGCCGATGAGCATCTACGAGGTGCACCCCGGTTCATGGCGAAAGAAAAATGAATTGGAATCGCTCAGCTACCGCGAAATGGCGGGCCCGCTCGTGGATTACCTGCGGAAGATGAATTTCACGCACGTCGAGTTCCTGCCGGTTTCGGAGCATGCGTTTTATCCCTCATGGGGTTACCAGGTCACCGGCTTTTACTCGACCACAGCCCGCTACGGCACGCCCGACGATTTTCAGTACCTCGTCGACGCGCTCCACGAAGCCGGCATCGGCGTGATTATCGATTGGGTTCCGGCGCATTTTCCACGGGACGAATGGGCCTTGGCGCGCTTCGACGGCACTGCACTCTACGAACATGAAGACCCCCGCAAAGGCGCGCACCAGGATTGGGGCACGCTTATCTTCAATTTTGGCCGGCACGAAGTGCGCAATTTCCTGGCCGCCAACGCGCTCTTTTGGTGCGAGCGCTTCCACATCGACGGCCTGCGCGTCGATGCGGTCGCGTCGATGTTGTACCTTGATTACTCACGCAAGCATGACGAGTGGATTCCCAATCAGTTCGGAGGCCGCGAAAATCTGGAAGCCGTCGAGTTCATGCGGCACTTTAATCACATCGTGCACACGGAGCATCCCGGCGTGGTGACGATCGCTGAAGAATCCACCGCGTGGCCGCAGGTGACGCGACCGCCCTACCTCGGCGGGCTCGGGTTCACCTTGAAGTGGAACATGGGCTGGATGCACGACACGCTCAACTACTTCAGGCGTGACCCGGTGTATCGTAAATACCACCAGAACGATCTCACGTTCGCGATGCTGTATCATCATCACGAAAATTTCATCCTGCCGCTCTCGCATGACGAAGTGGTGCACGGAAAAGGTTCGCTACTGACGCGCATGCCAGGCGACGATTGGCAGGCGTTTGCGAACCTGCGCACGCTGCTCGGCTACCAATGGCTGTTTCCAGGCAAGAAGCTGCTTTTCATGGGCGGGGAATTTGGCCAGCGCGCCGAATGGAACGCGAACACAAGTTTGCATTGGCACTTGCTCGAAATGGGCCCGTTTCACGCTGGGCTTCAACGATTCATCGAGGATCTCAACAAGCTTTACCGGGCGGAGGCGGGCCTGTGGGAAACCGACTATGACATGGACGGCTTTTTCTGGGTCGATTGCTCCGACCACGAAAACAGCGTGCTCTCCTTCATGCGCCAAAACCGCGACCGCAGCAGCCGCCTGCTCGTGATCATGAATCTCACGCCCGTGCAGCGATACGGCTATCGGGTCGGCTTGCCGCATGGAGGCCACTGGAAGGAAGTGCTGAACAGCGATGCGGGCATTTACGGCGGTAGTAATCTCGGAAATCTCGGCGGCGTGAACGCCGAGAGTTACCAGGTACACAACCAACCTTACTCCGCCGCCTTCACCCTGCCGCCCATGAGCATCATCGCGTTCAAGTCCAGCGAACGCGATGAGTAAGCGCCGAGGACACGGCGGCTTATTTTATGGACGTCTGCGTTCGCGCTCCAGCGTGCGAATAGCTGACGAAATGGAACGTACTTGGGCGACGCAAATTGTGGGCGGCGCAGTGTCTTTGCTTGAATCGCCCTGGTCGAGCGTGCGGCGCTTCGAGGTAAAGAACTAAATCAGCGGCGATTCAGTTCATCTGAGGCTCGCTCTTTCGTGAGCGGTGTTCCAACGAAACAGGATTTGCGAGCGGACTCGGCTCGAGTTTGCGCCGGGACGATCGGTTCTATCGTCGGAGAATTGGAAAACATGCCGACGGAAACGATTCTCGCTGGAGAGCGGAGATGTTTCGTTTGTTGCGCAGATGGGGCCGATCTGCGGACTGCTGATCCATAGCTATCGCCAAAGTCGAGAGCTCACACTCTTCCGTGTTTAGCCCGCCCGCCATTGGACCTTGGTCCAATGGACTCAGGCTCCACATTGCATTGAGTGCAATCACGTCGCTTGATCCCGCGTCCCTTTGATTCCATCCAGCCTGACGCTGTTAGACCTTTGTCCAATGGCGTGAGCACGGGGCCAATGGCGATGTTGCCGGGCAGTTGAATGGTTCAATTGTGGAGCAGGTTCGAAAACCGTGACCTCTGTTGGAGAGATCAGTTCGCGAATCCGTGCCCTAAACAATAACAGGAAGTCAAAGTATGAGATGCATTCAAAAAAGCAAACGCCTGGTTGGTTTCGCGATCGCGCTCGGGTCCGTTGCCGTTGTGACTGGCTGTAGCAGCAGCAGCAGCAGCAAGTCATCTGAACCGTCACTCTATTCATCGCCATCGTACTCGGCCACTGCAACACCATCGCAGGGAAAATGGTACGCCTCGGGCGGTACCGGGGGCGCGAGCGCTTCAACGCAGGCCTCGACCTCGACACAGACACCGATGTCCCAGGGCGAGATCAGCATCCCGCTCTATGAGGAGCAGTTAGCCGTGGGAACGCGAACGGTGGAATCCGGCTCGGTTCGCCTGCGCAAGCAGGTCACGACTGAGACCGTGAATCAACCTGTGCAGATCCGGCGTGAAACCCTGGTCGTTGAACGTGAAGCAGGGGCACGCGTCGGTGAGGCAGCCAAGGACGGCTCCGGGACATTCACGCCCTTCGAACAGAATGAAATCGTAATCAAACTCCACACGGAAGAGCCGGTGATCGAAAAACGAGTTGTTTCGACGGGAAGAATCGTGGCCAAGACCTCGACCAACGCCGAACAAGTCACGGTGCAGCGCGAGGTTCGGAAAGAAAACATCGACGTCGAGAAGATCGGCAATCCGCAAAACGTGACCATTTCCGAAAACGTCACGGTGCGATCCAGCGATGCTATCGGCGGTACTGGCACGGCCTCTCAGCAAGCCACCGGGACCAGCAAAGGTCAGGACCAGGGCAGCGACAAGAGGCCCGCCGAACAAAAGACCGACTACCGTGAGAAACCGGTCGATAACGGTACTGCTCCTGACGGCAAGGGAACCTTAAAGTAGTAGAAAATGCACGAACTGTCGGTCGACGGTGGAGGGACTGTCGACTCGACAGCGGAGATGTTTAAAATGGGGAGGAACAAGCCGACAGCCCGTTACAGGCTTGTCTTCGCAGGATGGCTCGCCCCTCCCAAATTCACCATTCGTTCTTCGCGCAATCTGCGACTTCGCACGTCCCGATAATGCCGCGGACATCAGACTCTTTCTATTAGACCTTCGTCCAACGGTCCTCCGCGCGAGGATTGGACCCAAGTTCACGTTCGAGCCGTTGAAGCAAGAACGTGGCTCTGCGCCTGCTTTGGAACCGGAAGAGCAAAGTGAAACGTGGCCCCACCGGTAGGATTGTTTTCCGCCCAGAGACGGCCGGCATGCGCCTTGACGATCGAGCGGCAAACGGACAATCCCAAACCGAGGCCATGCTCCTTGGTCGTGAAGAACGAGTCAAAAATGCGCTCCTCGTGACCCGCCCAGATTCCCTGGCCGCAATCCGAGATGGAGACACGAATCGAGCCTTGAGGGTCAACAGAGCTTGAAATGGTAACCAGCCGATTGCCGGACTGGATCCCGTTCATCGCATCGCAGGCATTCATCAGCAAATTGAGCAGCACTTGCTGAAGCCCGACACGGTCGGCGCGAACCGGTGGCAAGCCGGGAGCAAGGTGAGTCTCAACGCGAACGCTGCGGGAAACAAATTCGTGTCGCGCGAGATCGAGAACTTCACTGATGACTCTGTTCAGATTGATGACGCCAAAGTGCGTCTCGTCCCGTTTCAACAGAGCGCGCAGGCGTCGGATGACCGAGCCGGCGTGTTTAGCGCCCCGCACGATATCCGAAAGAATCTCGGCCAGGTCCTGGCGACCGTCGTCGTTGGCCGCGAGAAAGCGCTGGCCGGCCTGTGCGTTGGCCAGGATGGCCGTCAGGGGCTGGCTCAACTCGTGCGCAATCGCGCCGGAGAGTTCGCCGACGATGCCGACGCGAGTCAGGTGCGCCAGTTCCTGCCGCTGCTGCTGCGCCTCCTTCTCAGTGCGCTTGCGCTCTGTCACCACCTCCGTAAACATAATGATGCCCCCGATAATGCCGGCGGCGTGATGCCATGGGCGGACTTCCCAGCGAATCCAATCCACGCTGCCATCAAGCCGAGTAAAGCAGTCCTCTTCACAGGTTTCGACCGCGCCTGCGAGGCATCGCCGGTGGATGTCCTTCCATCGTTGGGGACATTCGGGAAAGACCTCATAGTGACTGCGTCCGATAATGTTTTGTTCGCCCAGCCGGTAGTCCTTCAGCCAGCGCCGGCTTGTGAGAACGTATTTCATGTCGCGGTCGAGCATGGCGATGGCCGCGGGCGCGTGCTCGAAGAAGAGGTCCACCTGACTTTTGTGTTCCTGAAGGGATTCTTCGCTACGACCGCGTTCGCGAAATAATGCCGATAGTATCATCACCGGCAACGAGACAGCCAGAAGGAACAAATATAGTGAGACAATATCGTTATCGTCCTGCGCGCTGTCGCCGAATGGACCCAACCCCTTGCTCGCGCTCCAGATCACTGTCGCGGCGATGCCAAGGACAGCGAGGCTTGTTCCACCGGGCCCAAAACGCACCCCCGCCCAAATCAAAAACGGCAAGGGCGCATACAATCGTGCCGGCAACGTCCCATCCTTCTCATGGCCCGCGCCGACTGAAAAGACGACGACGCTCGACAGAATCAGCCCGGTAAACATCAGGGATGCCTCAATCAATCGTGACCGGGAGAGTCTCTTTGCCGCCTCAATCGCCTGCATTCCGACCAATAGCGCGGGTAAAAGTGCCATGCCGGTCACGGCGTTGGAGAGGAACCACGCAGTCCAGGACATCCAAAAGCTGACGTCGCTTTTGTGCAGCACCACTGTCGTCGCGCCGATCAAAGCCGCCACCGCCGGCGCCAGCAGAGCCGCCATCAGCACAAAGATCACGACGCCGCGCAACGTGTCTAATCGCGGGGAACGGAAGAAATAGCGGATACCGATCGCCGCGATGAGCGCCCTTGAGAGATTTGCCCCTTCGGTCAGGACCACCCACGTGAGCGGCCACGTTGGCCAGCACGCCGCAAAGTACGCAACGAACGACGCAAGCAAATACGCCCACCAATGGCCGCGAGAGGACATCAGCAGAGCCGCGGTTAAAAACGCATAGGGTGGAAAAAGGACCGCACTACCGATGTTAGGAAACCTGACCAATGTGCCGAACTTGTTTCCCAGGTAACACAGGACGCAGACAAGCCCTGCTTTCAAACACAGACGCTTAATGTCCCTCAAAAGCGCCTCCTGCCTTTCCATTTGTTTCGAGAACGGCCCGCCGGCAGGAGTGATGGACACAGCATTGGCTGCGGATTTCCCTGCTTTCGGACGGTCACCCTCAAATCCGATACCAAGCCGCCAATTTTTGCAATTGGACCAAGGTGCTATTGCGATTTGGCAATCAGCCCCCGTGAAACGCTTTGCAAATGACGAGGCTTTCTGCCGGCCTGGCTGGGTGAGCCCAAATGGCCGGGTCATCCGAATCTCCCTGCAACACGCCGGTCGGCACAGGGCCACCGGTTTCGAGCGTTTGGGGCGTTTCGAGAACAGGAAGCACCCTAAAAGGTTCGACCGCGCTCACGGCGGGCAGTCCAGAACTTAACCCGACCGAAATGATCACCAGAATGACGGCGGCACGTGTTTTCATCGGCTCGCTTATAGCACGAGGCGTCATCTGCCCGTAGGAACGATCTCGTGACCATTCAGTCACAATTTCGGGATGAGAGATCAGGACCAAACCCACTGGCAGGTGTATGTAGCTGGTCGCATTTGATTGACCGGACTGATCAAGCTCGTGGTGTTAGGCGACCGGAGAACCAGGGAATGTTGTTGGCCCAAAGTCCAATAGCGCACGAAGCACGAATCCGGGAATATTCTCTCAAGGTTCCCAACGAGGCCGGCAGAACCGAAGTATGAAAGAGACACGAAGCCAGGGCCAATCTGCGGTATGGCCTTGCGGCTCTGTCCTGTGTGCGGACTGAGCCACTCATCCCCAGTGGCGGACGGGGAAAACTTTTGCCACGAATGAATAGAACAACGAACTGGAAAGAAAATTATGAAACGGAAAATCCATCACGTCGCTCTGGTTGCACTCTGCCTCACAGCAGTCTCACTATCTCCTTTCGCCGCTCAGGCCGAGGACGACTTGCGAAAGGAAGCTGAACAGGCCAAGGCCAATTTCCTGAAGGCCGACGCCGGCTTGCAAAAGTTTTTTGATGAATCGGCGGGCTACGCGATGTTTCCAAGTGTGGGTAAAGGAGGGTTGATTGTTGGCGCCGCACGGGGCAAGGGCGTCGTCTACCAAAAAAGCAATGTTGTCGGGGAAGCGGTCATGACCCAGGCAAGCATCGGAGCCCAGGCCGGCGGACAAACATTCGCCGAAGTGATTTTTTTCGAGACGCCTGAGGCGCTCAAGGATTTTAAGGGCGGCAAATTCGAGATGAGCGCCGAGGTCAGCGCAGTCGCGGCGGCCGAGGGCGCGTCGAAGGCCGCGAAGTACAAAAACGGCGTCGCCGTCTTCACCCTCCCGCATAAAGGCCTCATGGTGCAGGCATCTATCGGCGGCCAAAAATTCAAGTTCATACCGGCGGAATAAATTCTAAACAGAAATATACAACTCAAACCACACACATATCAAAACTATGAAAAACACATCCAGGTTGATTGTCCTGTCCCTCGTGCCGGCCGCCGTGCTGGTCTGCACTTCCTGTTCATCGAACGATTCCTCCGCAGAAGGCGGCACCGCCGCCGCTGCTACCCGGGAAACCAGCACCCAGCCAGGTGTGCCCGGCGGAGTGGTCATCGACACGTATCAGATTACCGCGAGGGTCGCTGAAGTGGACCACGCAAAGCGTACGTACACGCTGGTGACTCCCGACGGCAGAAAGACTCAGTACAAAGCAGGGCCAGAGGTGACCAATTTCGATCAGGTCCGAGAGGGTGATCGGGTGAAGGCCACCGTGACCGATCAACTGGTCGTTCGCGCGCGCGGACAAGGCGAAACCCGCGACGATGGCGAAACCGGCCTTGTCGCGCTCGCTCCCCGGGGAGGCAAGCCCGGTGTGGTAATGGCTGACACAACCGAGGTAACCGCCCGGGTCAAGTCAGTCGATCTCAACCATCGCAAAGCAACCCTGGAATTTCCCGACGGCACCACCAGGACCGTTGCCGTGCGGCCGGACGTGAAACTTTCCTCCTCGGACGTGGGCCGGGAGATAGTCTTTCGAACCACCGAAGCGGTCGCAGTCAGTGTCGAAAAGCCCTAGGGCCGGCCCTCTCGGCACGATCTCGGAGTTGAGACCGAACCGATAGTGGTCCGATGCTGTGCTGTTGCCTGAAGTCGCTTCAGTCCGACTCCGCGAAGCCGAAGCGACTGTGACCGTTATGGGTGCGTGAACGCTACAGGCGAGAGCGTGAGCACACCAGTAAGACCAAAGTCCAGTAGCCGAGGTGCGTTTGCACGCACATGAAACTCACACCGGATTAAGTTCGGCGCGGAAGCCTGATTGGTGGCAGGCGTTTCCGCTCAGGGAACCTCTTATGAAAGCAGAAACAGCAAACCAAACCA
>Ga0075418_10005381_pt1 | contig 14499 bp, 6 predicted proteins | sample SoiMetdeltSBSDD2_FD_81776 | JGI IMG/M metagenome (GOLD analysis project Ga0075418, IMG submission 81776) | Bulk soil microbial communities from a Populus tree surrounding site in Tennessee, USA - Soil MetaG P. deltoides SBSDD2 | ecosystem: Environmental > Terrestrial > Soil > Tree plantation...
ACGACGCGTACCACCTGAGGGTCGTACCTCAGGACAAGCTGCACCGCCTCGACGGGCGTCGAGTTCCCGACGAACACCGGGACCTCGACCTCACCTCCGCCAGCGCTCATCTCGACGTCCCCGATCCGAATAGTGTCGTCCGTCGCGGCCGGCGGCGTGACCGCGAACCCGTTGCACGACATGTAGGACTCGGTGTCCGGCGTGGGGTCCTCGCCGGGCTCGGGGAATGGCGCCTGGGGAGCGGTTCCGTAGTCGACAGGCACGCCATCGTGCGAGCAGCCACCCCTCGACAGGAGGTAGACCATGACGCCGAACGCGTCGCAGATGTCCAGTCGGCCGCTGTCGTCGATGTCTGCGGAATCCAGACAGCTCGGCTCCGGGCCTCCGGCAAAGAGGTAGCGCTGAATCGTGAGGGCGTCCGCCGTGGAAAGGACTCCGTCGGAGTTCGCGTCGCCGCGGATGAACTGGACCGCATCTCCAGCGCGGACCAGGGCGATTGGGAGGAGAAGTGCCGCGGCTGCGACGAGGCTCTGTCGAAGCAATCGGATCATGGCGTGGCTCCTGCTGCTGGGTGGTGTGCTCGAGGTGTCGGCGACGGCGTGCGGTCCCGCCGGCGCAATGCCCGGTACGAGGTGCCGGGTGAGGCCCCGACACGAAAGTCTTCCCGCCAGGCACGAGCTGACATAGCAATGCGGGTGCCAGGAGCTGTTTTCGGCGCAAAACTGCGCCCGTTTCGTAACCCGGGGCAACCCAACGTAAACGCTCCATTCCACGCCGGCTGGCTCCGTCCGGGTTTTCCGGACGCGGAAGCTAGCCCACCCCTCACTCTCCAGGCCGCGGAGGCGCGGCACGAAGCGTCTCCAGGTAGCTCACCAGGTCGGCGAACTCCTGCGGCGACAAGCCGTCGATGAGCCCTTCCGGCATGAGCGAAAGCGCGCCCGTCTCCCGGCTCTGCACCTCGGCCTTCGGGATCTCGTGGCGCGCCCCTTCGGCGTCGAGGAGGACGATCGATTCTGCCGTCTCGCCTCGCACGACGCCTACTCGAAGTTCTCCCGTCTGCGTCACGATTGTCGTCAGCCGGAAGTCATCGCGGACGATCTTGCTGGGGAAAAGCACGCTCTCCGCGAGGTAGGCGCGGTCGTACTGCGCTCCGATTCCGGAGAGGTCCGGACCGACGGCACCACCCTCGCCGGCGACGCGGTGGCACTTCGCGCACCCCAACCCGCGCTCGTCGCGAAAGAGCGTCTGGCCTTTCGCGATATTTCCGCCGCCCTGGATCGCCCGGTCCCGGTAGACCAGCGGGTCCGGGGCGCCGGCGTCGGCGTCGAACATGGCTCCCTCAGGTCCCACCGGGATGCGCACGCTGATCGCAGCGCCTCCGCCGAGGTCTTCCGTGCGCACGAGAAGGGAGTTGGCTCCAGCGCGGAGCCGCACCGGGATTCGATCCTGGTCAAGGCCCCATTCACGGTCCGCCGTGGTCGCGTGCACCTGCTCGCCGTTGAGCCACAGAGTCACGGGCCCTCCGCTGCCGACGAGCAGCTCCGATGGCTTCGCTGCGCGGCTTTCGACGAATGCGTGAGCGAAAGCGACGTGCCGGCTGCCCGCGGTGAGGACTCGACCCAGCTCGATCAACCCGCCGGAACCGGCGGTCACCTCTTTCCATACGACCGCCTCACCGCCCGGCCCCGCGACGGAGCGCGAGAAAGCGTCGGCCAGTGCGGCTCCCTCGCTGGCGGGGTCCATGGGGGGCGGAGCGCCCGGCGGAAGGGGCGCTGCGAGGCGCCAGCTCGTGACGGCTTTCGGCGTCGCGAAGATTCGCTGCACTTCGCGCAGCAGCCGAGGGCTCAATTCGCCCCTCGCGAAGCGGTGCTCGAGCTCGGGAAGCGCGGAGGTCTCGATGGCGCGCAGAGCGGCCCGGAAAAGGTCGCGCGAGCCCGCGTCGGGATCGTCGAGGCCGTGGAGGTAGGCGCCAAGCGCCGCCGGCGTGGGGGCCTGGGCGAGCGCGCGGGCCAGGTTCCGCTGGACGTCGCCCCGACTTCGCTCGAGTGCTTGCAGCACGGCGGGCACGCAACGATCGCACCGCCTGCGCACGAGTGCGCGGGCTGCCGCGGACGCAAGCTCGGGGTCGTTCGCGGCGAGGAACTCCGACAGCGTCGCGACGGCCTCGTCTCCGCCGATCGCGCCGAGAACGCGCAACGACGTGACGAGGGCCGCGGACGGGCTCGCGGCCGGACCGGATCTCGCCGCGAACCGGCGCACTGCCTCGCCGAGGCGCGCTCCTCCGACGCGCTCCGCCGCAGCCAGCGCCTCGTCCGCGAGGTCCATCGCGGCCGCGGGATCGTCGAGCACCGCTTCCAGGATCTCCGCTGCGTCCGGATCGGCGAGCTCGCCGAGCGCCCGCAGAATTCTCCGCCGCGCCGTGACGTCGCGCTCCGCGGTGAACGACGCTCGGAGGAGCGGGGCAGCCTTCGCGTCGCGCGCTTCGCGCAGCCCGTCGACGGCGGCGGCGCGCACTGCCGGGTCGGGATCGTGGAGGAGGCTGCGGAGCGTCTCGAGGACGGCCCGCGTGCCGGCCCAGTCATCCGTTTTGCGAGGAGGTGGTTGATCGACGGGGTGGTAAGCCCACCACTCTCCTTTCCATGGCGGCAGCTTGCGGTGGAGGCTTGCGAGCCGGCGAACGGCCTCCGGCCGAAGCGACTCGCTCGCGGCGGGAGGGTCTGTCCCCGGCGAGGCGGCGGCGGGCGGCGAGTTTCCACTCGACTCTGCGCGCGGCGGCCCAGCGGCCGCCGCCGGCGCGCTTTGCGACAGGAACCGCGCGAGGACCGCCACGACGGCTTCGTCGAATGCATCGCGCAGGGAAAAAAGCACACCCTGCCCGACGCGCGTCTTGGGGCTGGTTAGCCCTGCCGCGATCTCGGTCCATGATCCCGCTGCGCGACCGATTCTCCCGAGCGCCGTCCAGGCCGCCTGGCGCACCCAGAGCTCGTTGTCATCCAGGGCGTCGAGCAGGCGGGGCACGGCCGCTAAGGCACCGCATCGGCCCAGCGCGGCGGCTGCAAGCCGGCGCACGGCCGCGTCGCCGTCGCCCAGGAGGGGGAGGAGCCGGGGGACCGCCTCGAGACGCCGCCGCAGTCCGGCTTGGCGCACGGCCTGCCGCCGCACCGACGGATCGGCGTCCGCGAGCGCATCCAAGGTTTCCGCGCCGGGGCTTTCGCTCCCGGCCAGGCCGTCGAGCGCCCAAAGCGCATGCCGCCGCGCGGACGTTGGCGTTCTCGCGTCGAGGAGGAGGCGGCTCAGCGCCGCGCGAGCTTCGCGAGCGCTTTCCGGCTGCGACTTGCGCTCGATGAGGCGCCGTTGTGCGCAGGCGCGCACGCGGCGCGAAGGATGCGAGAGCGCGACGAGGAGCTCGCTGATCGTCGCACGGCACGGCAGGCCCTGCGCGGCGTCGGCGTACCAGGCGGGCTTCGCAATCGGCTGGAAGTCGCCCGTGAACGTCACACGGAGCAGGCGGCCCGCGTCGACGGAGGCCTTCGTGTCCGGGTGCCGCCAATCGGCCACGTAGAGGCTCTGCCCGTCATCTGCGAACGCAATCCCCACCGGCCGGAAGTCCGGGGGCGCCTTGGCGAGGAAATCGATGCGCTGGTCGACGCGGTACGTGCCGCCGTGCGCCTCGAGCCGGAGACAGAGCACTTCGCGGCGGCCCCAATCGGCGATGAAGAAACTGCCGCGGTAGCTTTCGGGCAGGTTGCCGTCGTCCTCGATGGCGACTCCCGTCGCCGCGCCGGGGCCGTAGTCAGCGAAAGGTGGAAGAATGTGCGGCGCGGGCGGGGCGTGCTCGAACGGATAGCCGTAGTAGCCCCCGTCGACGATATGCATCGCGCGCGAGAGCCAGTTCCGCTCGTCGGTGTTGTCGTACGTGAAGATCTCATCCTCGTCGTTCAGGGCGAGGTCGAGGCAATTGCGCGTGCCCGTCGCGAAGACCTCGAGCGCGGTCGCGTCGGGGCGGAAACGGACGACGCCGCCGCCGTGCATCTCGAGGCGCGAGCCGTCTTTTCCAACCGCTCCGTACACGCCTTTGTCGCCGACGGAGAAGTAGAAGAACCCGTCCATCCCGAGGCGGAAGTTGGCGGGGATGTGGTCGTTCCAGTCGAGGGCCCACGGGTTCGGGTTCGTGCACTCGATGAGGTCGACACGATCCCGCTGCAGCGACCGCCGCGCCGCGGCGTCGTGAGGGTCCTCGAAGACGGAGAATTTGGGGTTCTGGAGTACGTAGAGCTTGCCGTCGACGTACTGCATCCCGAAAACGGCGTGGAGACCTTCCGCGAACGTCGTGAGGGTCCCGTCGGGATGGACGCAGCGGATGCGGCCGAGCGGCTTGTCCGCGGGCGCCGAGATGTCCATGGGATCCTCGGCGACGAAGGCGCGGCCGTCGGGAGTGCAGGCGATCACCGTGGGGTGGTTGATGTCCGGAGCCTCGGCGATCACCTCGATGCGCCAATCCGGAGGACACGCGGGAAGTGGAGAGGCCGGCTCCGCGCTCTGCGCCGGGGATCCGAAGAGAGCCAGCAGGCCCAGCGCCGTAAGCCCGCGCCGCACCGCGGGGCGGAAGGGCAGTTCGGTGATCAAGGCGTGCATGGCCCCATTCTCGCCCCCGCGTCGCGCTCCGGGCAAGGCGGGGGCACCCGAACGAGAGTCCTGGCGTGAGTTTCCAAGATGGACGCGACGATTTTTTGCAGGAAAATCATGAACAAACACGGGCCAAAATCGTACTACCGTTCGTATGAGCCACCTCATCACAGCGCAGAACGCTTCCCATGAGACTGTCGCGCGGCTCGAGATGGGCATGTGCGGCCCGCAGCGGCTAGCGAAGACCGGCTACGACTTGTACGGGATCTACAAAGCGTGGCACCTCGACGCAGGGCCCAGCGGCACAGGCGACGGCGTCGAGGTCGATGCGCCCACGGCGTGGAATGCGTACGAGAAAGCCGTTACCTGGGGAAGAACGGTTTGGCGTGAAGCGCAAGAGTCCGACACTGCCAAGTACTGCCGGACACGCGCCGACGACCTCATCGGCTTCACGCTGGCGGTGTTCCACGCGGCGGAGCGCGAAAAAGTCTTTCTGCACTTCGCCTGACCCGTCAGACGCCCTGCGCACAATCGAGGACTCCGGCGTTACCGGTGTCGACTCCCGGCGCAGGAAACGGATCTGCAGGCGCGCGTCCGCCCCGGAAGAGGAAGTTCAAGACGTAGATGACATCGGCGACGTCGAGCACCTCATTGTTGTTGCCGTCGGCTGCGTCGCGGCAGCCGATGGGTGCGCCCAGGTAGAGGTGCAGCACGAGACGAATCACGTCGGCAATGTCGAGAGAGCCGTCGAGGTTCACGTCACCGCGAACGAAAAGCGGCTGCGACTGCACCGTGAAGCTCGCCGATTCCGAGGTCCTGCCGTCGGGATTCCGTACGGTCACGTCGACCGGACCGTCCGGCAATGCCGGCACCACGGCGACAACCCGTTCGGACGGACGCTGCGGGTCGAGCGTCACTTGCGAGGAAGGCGTCGCTCCGAAAAAGACTTGAAGGCCCAGCTCGAAATGCGCCCCCGTCACTGCGACGGTTGCACCCACTTTCGCGGAAGGCGGCTCGATGGAAAGGATCTCCGGCCCCGGCGTGCCGACGGTGCTCGTGATCGTGATCTCGTCCGCTGCGACGACGTCTCCGGCCAACCCGATCCCGAAGAACGTGAGGTGGTTCTCGCCGGCGTCGAGAGGCACCGTCGCTTGCCAGCGTGTCGCGCTCGGCCACGCGGGCTCGAGAGGTACAGCCGCACCTCCGACGAGGATATCTTTCACGTCGATCCAGGCGTTTCCATCGACGACAGCGCTGGTTGTCCCGACCGCGAAGTCGCTGCCCCCGTTGGTCGTGATCGCGAAAGCGATTTTCGGAGGGAGCTGCCCGAGCACGTAGGTCCGTCGCTGGTTGATGAAAGTCAGGATGCTCGAGTAGTCCTGCCCGGCCAGGCTGCCGTAGTGGGCCGTCCATCGGCCCATGTACTGCGTGTTGAACGTGCTTTCGATGCAGTCGGATAGGTGGCAGTAGAAAAGACGCCGCGCCGCGGGGAGCGCCGTGAGACGCCCGAGGTTCTGGTTGCCCCAGAGTGGGGAGTTCACCGCCAGGACCCAGGCAAAATCCATGTCCCAGGGCAGCGCCTCGAACTTTGCGTCCGTTGTGCGCTGATGGACGATCAAGTTATGGTTGTTGCCCTGCGTGTAGGCATCGTTGATGCCGCAGAGGGAGTAGAGGACGAAAGCCCGCATCCACTGGTCAATGTCGATGACCGCATCGGTGCCGGCCAGCAGGCTTCCCGTCGGCTGCGCGAAAGCCTTGCAGACGCCGATGAGCCCGCTGTAGTCGTCGCGGTCGCGGTGGTTCTCGATGAGGAAAGTCTGCCGGTACGGCTCCTTGTCGTTGCCGAGATTCGTGAAGTCCGTGCCGAGCACCTCGTCCGGCTCGGGCCGCTTCAACCCTTCCGGCGTGCCTCCGACCGTCGTGGTGGGGTAGTAGATCAGCTCGAGCTCGAACGAGTGGCCCTCGGATCCGTCCGGGTAGTACGAATCGAGGAACACGTCTCCGTACGCGGCGAGGATGAGCAGGGCCGGGCCGTTCTGTGCGGCGCGCGGCGCGATCACGCGGATTAGGTCATCGTACATGCACGGGATGCCGCCCGCGTGAGCCGCCACGTGCTTGACGACGATCTCGTCCTGCCCCATGGGGCCACCGAACTTCCATCCTCCCGAGCGATCCACCTGGATTGACTCGTGGACTCCGCGAAAGAGGTGGTCTCCGTCGACTTTGATGTTGAAGCCGACGCGCGCGGCCACGTTGCGGCCCCGCTCGCTCCCTTTCAGCCGGATCGCCGCGTCGTAGAAAACTTCGTTCTCGTCGGAGACGAGCGTGCAGCCGAGGCGCTCGTTCGACATCACGTTCGTCTCGAGGTGGAGAAAGCTCGTGTCGGCCGCCGTCATCAGGATGCGCAGGTTGTGGACCCGTCCCAGGATCGCCTGACCATCCTCGACGCGGAAAAGCGCTCGCGAGTCCCGACCTCTCGCGGGAAACGTGCTCACTGCACCGAGCCCGTCCGTGGCCTCGACGTAGAACTGGACGAGCGCGGATGCGGCCTGGCCCGGCACTTGCGCGGAGTAGCTTCCTGCCGCGCCGGCGGTCATGGGGACGGACTGCCAAGCCGCCGCATTGACGGAATACCAGAGCTTCGCGCTCGCGACGCCGTCCGGATCTTCCGCCTGAACGGAGACCGTGACCGGCGCGCCGGGCTGCGGGACCGCCGGAGCGTGCGCGAAACCGTCGAACGTCGGGCCGATGTTGCCTTCGTACCGCGAGTTCCTGGCGCCCGGCGTGCCCTCCGTCGCCGGCACCTCGAGCAGCGTCGTCTTCGGACAGCGATTGAAGTAAAGCCTCGAATGCACCTGATTCGACCCGGCGAGCCACTTTGCGACGAACGAGATCTCGTACTTGCGGCCGTTCACGACGCGCGCGCCACCCGCCAGCGTAGTCTCCAGGTGATTGTGCATGTGCTCGGTCGGCCCCGACGCCACGAGGTGGAGCACGGGATTCGTCGGGTCTTCGGGATCCGGGACTACTTCTGACCGCCCGTGGTTTCCCAGGAGGCGCCACTTGGAGGCGTCCACGTCGAACCCGCCGTTCTGGATGAGCTGCTTGGGCGTCGTATCCGGGCTCTCGAGGACGCTGATGTCATCGATGAGCGCCTCACCGCGGTCGAGCAGCCCAAGGACGAACTCGTTCCACTGGATCGGCCCGACGCCGGCGGCCGCAATCACTGTGTAGCTGTACTGCTGCCAGTGCGATTTCCCGGCCTCATCGCTCGCCGCCCACGCCTCGGGTTTCGAGTTGTCCGCGTCAGGATCGCGCAGCTCGAGGCTCGATCCACCTCCGTCGGCGTAGTCCGGCCACCGGCCCGCGTCGCGGTAACGGACCGAGTCGGCGACGTTGCCGGAAGCATCGAGCAGCTCGATGCGGTCGCCTTTGTGCGACAAGCGCCGCTGAAAATCGCCGAGGACGCGAACGCCGGGGTGGAGCGCGCGGACGAACGCAGCATCCTGCGCCACGACGAGATATTCGCCCGGCGCCATCCGCGTGCCGGCAGGAAAATCGAAGTCGACGCCTTCCTGGAGCGACCAGCCGGTCAAGTCGACGGCAGATCCTCCTCGGTGATAAAGCTCGATCCAGCTCCCCGGCGACTCGCGGGGAGGCGTGAAGCTCGGATCCAGGCGAGGTCGATAGAGGATCTCGTTGATGACGATCTCGTCGTGCAATTCGAATTCGTTCGCGGAGCCCGGAGTGGCGCGCACCGGCGCCTGCCATCGGCCATTCCCGTCTGGAAACCGTGCCCGGAGCCCTTCCTCGAGGTGCACTGCGGCGAGGAGCTCGGACTTTCCCGCCGCGTACACGAAAGCCGTATCACCGGGAACGATGTCGAAGCCCGCCGCCGCTTCTCCCAGAACGATGCGAGCTCCCGGCGCGAGCGAGCCAGCGACGAGGACCTGATCTCGGCCCGCGTCCGCCGCCGTGAAAACGAGCCCGTCGAGGTCGATGGGTGAGGTTCCGATGTTCTGCAGCTCGACCCAGCCGGCCCCGGCGAGCGGCGTGAACGTTTCGTTGAACGCGAGCGCGGGCGAAGAAGCCCCGGTGCCGCCGCTCGCGGCGAAGTAGTTCTTCCCCGCCTGAGCGTTGGCCCAGTGGCTCGCGATTTCCGCGGCCGCGAGCCCTTTCCGCCAGACCGCGACCTCGTCGATCAAGCCGCTGAACGGCTCGGCTCGGCCGGTGGTATTGCCGATGTAGCCCGCCGCGCCCCCCCCGCTCGCCACGACGGAGCCCGCGCCGAGATTCACGCTGAAAGCGAGAACTCCGTCGAAGTAGATCGCTTTGAGGCCCGTCGCTGCGTCGTACGTGCCTGCCACGTGGTGCGGCGTGCCGTCAAGGACGTCGAGCAGCGAGGGGCGGCCCGCCGCGCCGTCGAGGGGCATATCCAGCTCACTGTAGGCGCCGCCGACGTTCAACCCGAAGGAGAGCACCGGACCTGGTGCCACGGGAGGATTCGAGAACCCGTTCGAGTTGCCGTCATTCTGGAACGCGAGCAGGATGCGCCGGTCGCTGTCCTCTTTCCTGAAGACGCTGTCGTGGTCTCCCGCCGCTACGCTCCAGGTCGGCTCGATCAGCGCCTCCACGGTGATGCCGTCCGTCGTGGAGAAGCTGTTGGCGATGCCGGGCCCGACCGCGATGAAGGCAGTGCTCGTGTTGTTGAAGCTCACTGCGCGCGGGCCGACGATCCCTGCAACGCGTGTAGCTCCTGAGCCCAGCGTGCCGTTGCTTCCGCTCGCGAGGTCGGCCATGGTCCCAGCCGCCTGGTCCAGGCTCCAGTACGAGATCAGTTCGCCGGGAAGCGCGCCAGGTCCGAGCGTCACGGCGAAGTTGTGGCGGCCCGGCGTGCCCCCCAGCTCGGCGCTGAAGGTCCAGCTCTCGGGCCGCGAGCTCCCCAGCGCCGGCTGCCGCTTCGCGAGAGACGCGCCGGAGCCGTCGGCTCCTGCGGGCCAGGCGCCGGAGTCCTTGTAGGAGAAGGAGTCCATGCTGCGACCGCTGTTCGATAGCAGCTCGAGGCTCTCTCCGGAATTGTCCAGCCGCCCCGTGTAAGGCCCGAGCGCACCCTGGAAAACGCCCGCCGTGGCGAGGAGGTCCGGGTCCGCTGCGACGACGACGAATCCGCCACCGCGCACAATCGTGCCTTCCGGAAAGACGAAGCTCACGCCGCTCGAAAGGCTCCAACCGGAGATGTCCACGTCCACGCCCATTTGGTTGTGGAGCTCGAGCCACTCGAGGGCGGACTCGTCCCCGGGCGGGTGGTACATGACCTCGTTGAAACCCACCGTGCTGTCGGCGCTGCACAGCGTGGAAGCCAACAACACGCTCGCCCCAGCGAGCGCGATCGACAGATGCATCCTCATGACTCCCAACCCGTACGTTGACGAGAAATCGCGCGAACAGCGCCGGTGGCGCGAACTCGCAGCGCGCGACCCGCGGCTTCCAAGCCCGCTCGCTTCGTGACCTTCCGGAAACGCGAGCAATTATATGCGAGGAAGATCCTGCGCCTCGCGCATTCTCGGCCCCGGGGGCTGCGCGCGCCGCTCGCCCCCTACTTGCCGATGAAATCGTTCGCGCCCCGGGCGTAGTCCTCGCGGATGGGGCTGAAAATGTCCAGCACGCGGCACGGGCCGCCCGCCGCGCGTGCGGAGTGCTCCACGCCCCCGGGAATGATGTAGGCCTGGCCGGCATCCAGGACGCGTCGCTCGCCTCCGATCGTCAGCTCGAGCCGCCCCTCGAGCACGATGCCCGCCTGCTCGTGGGGATGGGAGTGGGACGGGACGACCCCGTCCCCGTCAATCTCCACCAGCGACAGCATGATGCGGTCGCCGTGCGGCGTGCGAATCCGAACGCCAGGGCTCAGCTCTTGAGCTTTCTCGATCCTCCAGTCCACGAAGGACATGGCTCCATTTTGCGCCCTCCTCGAGCGCGGTGGAAGTACGAGGCGTTTTTGCTCCAGCGGGGGCAAGCATCGGCCGATCAGTTTCAGCGGCGGGACACCATTACAGTCAGGATCTGGGCCAAAGTACCGAAAAGCAGTCGAGAATGCCGCCGGGGGGACCTAGCGCGATCGAGGAGTCGGCGTCCGGACGCAGCGTGCCAGAGCTCGAAAGCGCGCTGCGGCTCCTCGAAGCAATTCACTCCGCCCAATCGCGGTTCCGCCTGGACCGGCCTCCTTCCGATACCCTCTCGGACGTTCTGGCGAGCTTCCTGGACTTGACGTCGAGCAAGCTCGGTTTCATCGGCGAAGTCCTCGAAGCGTCCGGAGGCGGACTCTACCTCAAGACGCGAGCGATGACGGACGCGGGGTGGAACGCGGAAAGCCGGGCTCTCCACGCGCGGAACGCGGGCGAAGGGCTCGATTTCCACAATCTGAACACGCTGTTCGGCGAGGTGATCCGGTCGGGCAAGCTCGTGATTTCCAACGCGCCCGTCAAGGATCCCCGCAGCGGTGGCACGCCGACCGGCCATCCGACCTTGCGATGCTTCCTCGGCCTTCCGCTCCGCTTCTCGGGGTCGCTCTGCGGAGTCGTTGGCTTGGCCAATCGGCCCGGCGGGTACGACGAGCGGCTCGAGGAGCACCTCGCGCCCCTGTTGGTCACCTGTGGGCAGCTCATCGGCGCGTACCGTGCCGAGGCCAAGGAGAAAGCGCTGCGAGACCAGGAGACGCGGCGCATGAAGTGCATGCGGTCGCAGCAGGCAACGCTGCTGAGCCTCTCGAAGGATCCTGCGATCAACAATGGGGAGATGGCCCGAGCCATACCGCGCATCACCGAGGCCGCGGCCCACGCGCTCGGCGTGGAGCGCGCCAGCATCTGGTTCTACGACGCCGGACGGCGCGCGATCATCTGCAAAGACCTTTTCGAAGTCGGAACGGGGAAGCATTCGTCCGGGGCCGAGGTGCTCGCCCGCGACTACCCGGCCTACTTTCAGGCGTTGGACCTCGAGGAGTTGACGATCGACGCTTCGGATGCGCACCGAGATCCTCGCACTGCCGAGTTCTCCGCGACGTACCTCAGGCCCCTGGGGATCGGCGCCATGCTCGATGCCCCCATCCGCCTGCGCGGAAAAACAATCGGAGTGCTGTGCAACGAGAAGCTCGGGGGCCCCCGCGAGTGGACCAGCGACGAGCGGCAGTTCGCGGCGTCGCTGGCGACGATGATCACGCTCACTCTCGAAGCGAATGAGCGAGCCGAGGCGGAACGGACGCGCCAGCTCCAGGTGGCAGCTTCCGAGGGCGCCCTCGACGGCATGGCGATCCTCTCGCCCGCGGGAAAATACGTCTACGTGAACGGGGCGTTCCTTCAGCTTTTCGCGTACCCGAGCGCTTCGGAGCTCATCGGCCAACCGTGGCGAGTCCTCTACGAGGACAGCGTCGTCGCGCGGCTCGAAAGCGACGCTTTTGCAACGCTGCGCCGCGTCGGCCGCTGGCGCGGCGAAGTGACGGGCCGCCGGCGCGATGGCAGCTCGTTCGAGCAGGAGCTCGCGCTCGGCCTCCTCGAGGATGGATCGATCAGCTCCGTCGTGCGCGACATCACGGAGCGCAATCGGTTCGAAGCGGAGCTCCGCCACGCGAAGGAGGCGGCGGAGGCCGCCAGCGTCGCCAAAAGCCAGTTCCTGGCCAACATCAGCCATGAGATCCGAACCCCGATGAACGGCATCCTCGGGATGGCGGGGATCGCGCTCGATACGGAGCTCAACGCTGAGCAGCGCGGTTTCCTTCTCGCGATCCGCGACTCGGCGGATTCGCTGCTGTCGATCATCAGCGACGTGCTCGACTTCTCGAAGATCGAGGCGGGCAAGATGGCGATCGTCCCCGTCGAGTTCTGCCTCAGGACGCTGCTCGATGGAGCCACGAACCTGTTCGCGGCTTCGGCGCGCAAGAAAGGGCTCCGGCTGGATCAGGAGATCGCTGCCGACGTGCCCGACAAACTGTACGGCGACTACGGGAAGCTCCGGCAAGTACTGCTGAACCTGATCGGCAACGCACTGAAGTTCACGGAGCACGGCGGCATCGTCGTGAAAGTGCGCGCGCTGTCGCGAGGCCCGGGCGACGCGCAGGGCTCCGTGAAGCTCAGTTTCTCGGTCCAGGACTCCGGCGTCGGGATCCCGCATGACATGCACAAAGTCGTCTTCGAGCCTTTCCTGCAAGTCGACTCCAGCCTCACGCGGCGCCACCGGGGAAGCGGGCTCGGCCTCGCGATCAGCAAGATGCTCGTCGAGCGGATGGGTGGCTCGATCCGCGTCGAAAGCGCGCCGGGCCAGGGCAGCACCTTCGAATTCGTCGTCAACCTCGCCGGGAAAGTCGCCGAGATGGACGGAACGTTGCAGGCGCCCGGCGAAAACGACCTGGAGCCTCCCGACACTTCCGCTCGGCCTTCTCTGCGGATCCTGGTTGCGGAAGACAACGTCGTGAACCAGAAAGTCATCCTGCGGCTGCTCGAGAAGCGGGGCCATCGAACGGCGCTCGCCGTCAACGGGCAGGAGGCGCTCGATGCGATTCACAAAGAGCGTTTTGACGTCGTGCTGATGGACATCCAGATGCCGGTCATGGATGGCCTGGAGGCGATGCGGCGCATCCGCGCGCTCGAGTCGAGCTCGAGGCCGCCAGCTGAACCCGCCGACTCCGCGGAGGGCTCCTTGGCGCCGCAGAATCCTGCGGGCAATCACCTTTTCCTCGTGGCGCTGACCGCGCATGCTGCTCGGGAGGACCAGGAGCGATGTTTCGCGGCGGGGGCCGACCGGTACCTCAGCAAGCCGCTCCGCATCGAGAAGCTCTGGCAAGTCCTCGACGAGGCGCCGAGGCCCTTGGAGCCGCAGCCGCCACGATAGCTCCGGCAGCGGCCGAGGCTGTTCCCCCCTGGCATTCGCGAGGGGAGCAAGGGCAGGGAAAGGTTGGGGCAGTTTCGCCACGTGGAGTCATCGGATAACCTGATGGCATGGTGAAACGCTGTGGGAGCGGTGCGAGCCGCGCGGACGGATCCTCCGGGCGCGCGGGCCGCCGGCGACCGTCATGAAAGTCCGAGGACGAAAGCTACTCGTCGTGGGCGACCGCGTGCTCGTAACACCCGAGAAAGGGGAGGAACGGACGCGGGTGGGGCTCTTTCTGCCGGCCGCGGCCGTCGAGAAGATGGCAGTGCAGGGGGGAAGGATTGTCGAGGTCGGTCCTGGCACGCCCATCCCGGCGCCTTCGGACATGAGCGACGAGCCGTGGAAGCCCCGCGAGCCGAAGCCCCAATACGTGCCGATGGAAGCCCGCGTGGGTGATTTCGCGCTCTTCCTGCGGAGCGCGGCGGTCGAAATCGAGTTCGAGCGGGAGAAGTACCTGATCGTCCCTCTGGCCGCGATCCTCCTGCTCGTGCGGGAGGACGGTACGGGCGAGGGGCTGGACGTTCCCGACGCGCCAGACGGGGCGCTTTGAACCATGCCGCGACGGCCCCTTTTCCTGCCTTCGCGGCTTCGAAGCGCAGCGCTCTGGCTCGGCCTGGCCGCCGCGTGCATCGGGAGCCTCCGGGCGCACGCCAAAGATAAAGAGGCAGCGGGAGGCGCTCGGGTCGCGACCGGCCCCTGGTGGTCGCTCCAGCCGCTCGCTCGCCCCGCCGTGCCAACCTCGTCCGGAGAACGCGGCGCTGGAGACCGCGCCGCTGAAGATCGCGGCGCCGGCGAGGCACCCAGGACTGCGATTGACGTTTTCATCGAGCAGAAGCTGCAGGTGGAAGGTCTCGCGCCCCGTCCGGAGGCGGATCGTCGGACGCTGGTGCGGCGACTGACGTTCGACCTCCACGGCGTGCCTCCATCGCCCGAGGAAGTCGAGGCATTCGAGAAGGA
>Ga0075418_10005382_pt1 | contig 14498 bp, 21 predicted proteins | sample SoiMetdeltSBSDD2_FD_81776 | JGI IMG/M metagenome (GOLD analysis project Ga0075418, IMG submission 81776) | Bulk soil microbial communities from a Populus tree surrounding site in Tennessee, USA - Soil MetaG P. deltoides SBSDD2 | ecosystem: Environmental > Terrestrial > Soil > Tree plantation...
GGCCATGGTTGCACCGTACCTGCCCAATCGACCGCCACAGACCTAAAGCGTCTATAATGGTCGCACATGGACGCTGCTGTCTGGGTAACCAGACCGTAGGTTCGAATCCTACCCTCTCCGCCAATACCTTCTAAACAAACTGACCAGGGTTCGAATTGGACTCTTTGTGCGTAGATGTAGCCGATCGGTAAATTACGAAACGCGATGGAAGAAGGAAAACACATGGGAGCAGTCGGGGAGGGGGGTGTTTAACTTCTTGCTAACGAATGCATCAGCTGGGGTTTTTCTTTTCCCTGTGATCTCTCTCGCAGCTTTTCCCAAGCCCATCATGTTGTTCACACTATAAGTGAATCGTACACATAGATTGACCTCATATCGAGTACATCTGCCGGTTTCATGGGTGCAGATAATAGCGATGACATTTGATCATTGATACGGTGGCCTTTTAGAAACGCCGGAGCGCTTTGAAGCGGAAGGTAACTTCGTCCGTGTTTGGTCAACCACGCCTCCCAAATGCGATCCACATTACAATGATTCATATAAAACACAGGATCATTTGGCGAGCTTGATGGCAACATGTCACCTCCTACCCAAACGTGCACACGATTATGCAGTGCAGGAGGTGTTGGGGCAGCCCAACCTTCCACCCGGTTACGGAAGCCAGACGATGACACATCCCACGGTGTAGCATCGTATGGGGTCAGTGTTAACACGCCACCCGTGTCGGCTTTGTTTGGAAGCTTTGACACATTCGCCCCAAGGGCTCGTCTCAATCCGTGATTTCGTTGCACTAACTGCCCATTCACGTCCGCTTCAATACGAACACGGAAACTAGTCGAATCAGCGGAGTTAAACTTGAATGGTCCTGTCTTGACGGGACTCCCTGAGCCACCCATGGCATCAGCTGCCCATACGCTAGATTTCTTCTGTTGCGCTGCGGTTTTTTGCCCATCTACGGCCCAATCCCAATACGGCAGGCCGAACGTGTTGTCGTTGAGCACTCGCTGAAGATTGAGTTCCAGTTGGCGCAGCATGAAGCGGTGCCAAGGGCAAAATACCGGACCTCGATGTGCCGCATTCCGATCGCCCTGAGTTGGAGGAGTCATTGTCGACATTGCTGTGTGGTGCCAGACGACGAATAGATCGTAAGTGCTGACTGGTCGCGATGGGCCAGGGATACCTAAACTTGCAGTGGTTGGTCCGGTGAACTCACGCTTCAATAGATTGACGCCTTTTGCATACTTCTGCCTTGCCGACGCGTCCTTCACAATGTTCGGCCGTACATTAGCCATAGCAAACTCCTAAGTATGTTTATGGCCTGATAGGGTCCTTTTCATTTTTCTGTGATGCGTCTTACGATTACCTTTCGCCACAAAGTCGTCAGGGAAAATGTTAATAAGCTGTTTGACAAGGTCCACTGCGGAGGCAAAGGACAAATTCGGGACTGGATGATAATGAACCTGACCGTCATTCGTTACCCCCAAATGCCCCATTACCATTTTCCCGTCGACTTCGATCTGGTATTGCGTTGTTATGACGATGTGATGTCCTTTGTAATCGGCTTCCCGTACACTTTCCTTCCTCTGGTGCTTATGTGCTTTTTGGGCTTTCTTAACATGTAAGGCATTCTTCTTGACGTAGGACGCTATGGACTTTGCTGTTGGAGATATAGTCATTCCATTACTCGGCATATGTGATTCCTCCTCATAAAGCGAAAGAAGCGGTGAGCGGGTCGGAATTAGGCAGCGGGGCGGGTATCTGCTTTCTTGATTGATTTCTCCATTGGGCCGTTCTTCCAATTGGCGTAGGGAGGACCAATCTCCTGTCAGACTGAGACTTAAGCCATATGCTGCGCTTTGCGCGACGCCACTGAAGTACACCATGTAAATTCATTCGGATCCACTCGCTAGCGTCGCAGTCTATGAAATATAAAGATTAGGATCAATGTAGGAATGTAGAGAAGATCTGTGAGCTATTGCATTCCCTTGTTTACGAGAACGATTCTGCTTGGGCCGAATGGCTCTCAAGTGATCGACAGCCGCCGATAGGACATTTTGCCCTATAGGTTCCCCGCGCGGGATCTCACGATTGGCTGACCAACCACCGCTCGTCATAATCTAGAAGATGCGGGCTAGGATCCACAAAAAGAAATTCAGCCAGTGCTGGAAGTGTTACGGCGTTTTGTGGCCGCAGAAAGCAATTAATACGGATTGTGGCGTTTCGGTAGAGCTCTGGGTTTGTGTCGCCTGTGGCCAGCGGTGAGCCTCGAGCGATCAGGTCTGCGTTCAAGTGACAGTGTGCCTGAACAGAAGTGGCCAAAGCCAGCTCTCCGGGAATATGTCCAAATCTCACAGCGGAGAGAGCTATCACCCAAAAGGCAGAGGAGGGAACACGCTCATGAGGAATGTATTCAGTCTAGCAAGTGCATTGTTGCTCCTAACCTTCTCAGGCTGTGCTATGACGAGCAAGGCGCCCGATTTTAGTGGACTGAAAGACGTGGACGGTTCGGATGCCGTGCACATTAACATGACGAAAGCCGCGGTGCACTTTGCGGTCGCCATGCCCTTTATCGGCGACGCCTCATTGGAAGGAGCGGTTCGCGATTTTACAGAAGAAGCGAAAAAGGAAGGAGCGGAGCGCGTAAGAATCGTGCAATCCGACGAAACCACCTTATGGTGGATCCTACCTCCCGTTAGCTTTCTGTTCACACCAAAATTTACTAATGTCGCGGGGGAGGCATTGCTGGCATTCCATGACACGACGCAACAGAAACACACAGAAGCTGAGGGTGACAAGAGGGTGAAGGAATAAGGCCGGGGGGTCGCTCACCTTTTTTTCGGAGAGGGCGTATTAAGCTAATGTCGAAAAGTATTCTGCCTTACTCTGCATGGCTCATCGTAACGGATGTTCTTCTCATGTATCCCTAGACATTTCCAGTGGAGGAGGAAACGATGGGTTGGCGAGTCTCTGTTCAGCGTTTGGCATGACATCGGCAATATTTGACCGGCAGACTTCACTTGGAGGACTCGTTCAACCCACCTTGGCTAGCTCAAGAGCCTTGGTAGCGAGGCATTTTCTACGGTTATTCGCTATGGTCTTGTCTATCAGGGCCCCACAGTTGATGCATTTCCAAGCATAAAACACTAAAAAGAAATTGGCCATTCGCTCCATCTGCATCAAGCCTCTGCATTTCGGACATTCCATTGTGTCCCTCCTCCAATTCAAAGTTGCAAATGCAAGGAGCAACTTTTGAGCGAAGGCGAGTCCCAGTCATCGAATGGCTCAGGCTGTTGAACTAAGGACATTGGTTGAGGCACGACCATGAGACAATATAGCAACCACCGTTTCTGAAAACGGAAAATACTGCATTTAGCCCCCTGCCTACATCGCTGTAAGCGAAGGCTGTAGGCTGATAAAACCTATCGGTTTCGCTAGTAAAAGCTACCTGTCAGGCATGTTACCTTTCATTAGGCTCAGAGCCCCAACTTCTACTTAGGGGGGTAAAGTATGGCAGCTCCAGGGGTAGCTACACGCGGGTCTACCGTCCCCGAATATCTTCATAATTTTTTCCGGTGCTGCGAGCAACTGTTAGACAGCGCGCCTGACCTTACGCCGTTCTTGGAGGAGGACCGCAAGAAAATTTGTTTCTACACGAATGAGATCGCAAAGCTCACGGAGCGACTCTCTGCAACGAGCAATGGGAACCGCACACGCGTATTACTCGTCGATGATGAATCTTTGGTCCGTCGGATTCTCAAACAAATCCTCGCAACCTACCAAGATGTGGAATTGGTTGGCGAGGCAGCAAGCGGCTATGAAGCCGTGGCCGCCGTGGAGAGACTTCAACCGGACATTGTGGTGATGGATATTCGCATGCCCGGGATGGATGGGATCGCCGCGGCTCGGGAGATTCGCGCCAAGTATCCCCATATGAAAATTATCGGCTTGTCAGAGCATGCGCATAGTTACAACACAGATGCGATGGAACGAGCTGGGGCAGTAGGGGTATATCTAAAATCGATGGCGTTGGAAGACCTCTACCCGGCAATTAAAGCTGCTCATCCAGCGATTTGAGTACCCTCCGCGTTTTCGGTCCCTGCCGCAGCTGCTAAAAGCTGCCCTCAGTTACTGCGCCTGATTTAGCCAGCAGTCATTCACTACACACCACATCCTCGCACGTTGCTCCTCCGGCATGGGACCCACTGATCCGCCGGCTGCAGCCTGGGGTGGGGGCATCCTGAGGGAAGAGCGGCTCAGGGTCGAGTACCGTAATGTGGTCCAATTCGAGCACAGGTGGGGAGCTGCCGACGCAGAGAGCCACATACACCCGGGAGAGCCACACCGAGAGGCAAGCGGGAGAGCCACTCTCAAAAGTTGTAGCTCGACCGTAGCTCTCCGCCAGTCACTTCGACTCGCCAAACCCGTACAGGATTCGTTATCCCTTGCGACTGCTTGACTGGCGCGGGTTTGCGAGAAGTTGTGGCAGAGAGGCTTCGATTCTCGTGTTTGAAGCCGACCTGGGCAAGGTATGAACCTGTCAAAAATACCAGTGGCTCAGCGCACTTGACACGATCCCTAATACGACCAGACTGTGCTTACCACTCTAACCACATCTGCCGACGGCCTCCTGGAAGGCCCGACCGCCGAACTCGTGAAAGAAAGGCGGTCGAACATGCAAAGTTCATCCGCATCTAGCTGCACAGTCCTCTTAATCGAGGATGATCCAGAACAGTTGGCGTTTTGGTCGAGCGCACTCAAAAACTGCTCATCCCATTATTCGGTTTTGGAAGCGGCAAGCGGTCAGGAAGGCCTCAAACTGCTTAGCCACCAGGAAGTCGATTGCGTTGTCTTGGATCTAGACCTGTCTGACTCATCAGGGTTCCAGTTCTTGTTGGATCTAGTCCCTAACCGTAACCGGCCAGAGATTCCCGTGCTCATTTTTACGCGCCTACAGAATCCCACTCTGGCAAACATTGCGCTGGAGAATGGTGCCCAAGCCTATCTAATAAAACAGCAAACGTCGGCTGACACACTGCATGAAGCGATCCAGAAATCTGTGACCGCTGTTGCATCCGCCCTCCGTAAGGGACCGAAGGTTTAGGAGTTGTATGCCTGATTACCGCCAAGCCGTACGGGAATATATACATGCGTGCGAAGCTCTGCTACGTATCAATGAACTCTCTAACGAAGAGCCCGAAGCCGTGGAGGAAATATTTGGTCAGATCGCCGCTAAATTTCTCGACGATGGTAAGCCATAGGGTAGCTACAGGCGCCTCTTAAACATCATCACTTATGCTTTAGAGGCAGATCTCGTTGATTTTGTATGCAACGAGTGGCTTAAAAACACTCCTAATTTGAACGCTTTCACGTCGATTTGTAAGGTGAGGGGGGCACCCATATCTTTACCGATATATCAGCTCATCGTCAGTTAGCTGTACAGGAGTGTGACCAACTTTGTGACCAGACGTGTCATTCTTAGCTAAGTCTCGTGCTTCTGGTGATCAATTAACCATGGCGATTCACAAGGCTATTGCTGCAGTCGATCTTAAACGTGCTGAACGTAACCTGATGTGTGCTAACTTGCCTCTGGGAGTGCCTAGTTCGACCAGGTAGTTCTCCTCCCTCTATGCTGTCTTATGGACCTTCGGGAAACCCTGCGGAGGTAAGGCCCACAGTCACGCCCATGACACTCAGACGTTCGCTGATTCGTTTCGCGCGTGAAAGCGCGCCAGGAATCGCCTTGCTATCGTCGGGTCTTTACCGTTTCGTATGACTTCCTTGTCAGTTTAGTAGGGCAGTCTTCTTCCGTGCCTGAGAAATAAACGACATCATGGCGGCGGCTTTTTCGATTTCTCGACACAGTTCATCGACACCTTGTTTGCCTTTGGTTAATACTCCCAAAGCCCCAGCCCTTTCCATTGCGGCCTTGTGGTACTGATCTTCGGTCACTGACAAGCCGACCACTGCTACATCGGGATACTGGCCTGTCATAAGCCGTGTAGCCGTCACCCCGTCCATTTTGGGCATATTGATGTCCATGACGACAACGTGCGGTTGCAGCTTTTCAATGCACCTCATCGCTTCTTCACCATTACATGCGTCACCAACCACCTCGATATTGGGAACGCTTTCTAAACAACTTCGTAGACCTTCACGCAGGATGCGGTGATCGTCTACAAGCAAGACTCGGATTCCACTATGTTGTGTGACCATGAGTGGCCTCCTTTTGTGACATGACCCATTTCAAGCGATCACTCAGCATGCGCTGAAATTCTACCGCCGACGTCTACTTCGACACCTAGGCAACACCCGCGTGTCACGTAGGTGCGATTTATTACTTGTTCGCCCATTTTGCTATCGTATGCCCGCAACTCAGAACGTGGACCAGAACCTGCGAAGCGCCTCGCGTTTTACCGTCTTGAGCGCCTTCGATGGTGCAGCGTGCGAGACGACACACCGAAGAGGTCACATGCGAAATATCTGTGCCTGGCTCGTTAACGTGCTTTTGTATCAAGGCGTGCTGGCGCCAGCTAAGCTATCTGGTTTGAATGAAAAGGATCGCTGCTAATGGAGCCGCCTTATTTGTTTCTTGAAGCGAAGCGCATGTCAAACTGATCCTACCCACATCGATCCTCATCCGCGGAATCTGCTACCACGTTGCTACCAGGACAGGACAACTCAGCCCCATCTGCACCCACTTCTGGAGCATCAGGTTTTGTTGTTTCTTGTTGGTTTAGGTTGTCTGAGGTTGGATTCTTGGAATTTCGTAAACCGCAGGTCGCCTGTTCAATCCAGGTCGCCGGCTCCATCCTTTCAACAAGTTAGCAACTTTAATCGTTTCTCCCCGGCTCGGCGTAGGGAATAGCGTAGGGGAATAGACTTTGGGCAGCATTACTTTTTTGGCGAGTTTTTCTGTATGGACTTTACTGCGTTCGATCACCTTTCACTAAATTTCATTGAGGCCTTTTTTCCGTCTTTCTTTTCACTCCTTCGCTTGTTTCCTTCGCCGTTAGGACGTGGCATGGCCACGTTCGCCAATTACCGATCCAACACCTTGCGATGAGACAAGAATGATGATTTTTTTCATGAGGCCTCTTTGTGGGCACGAACAGTAAAGGTGCGTAACCAGTAAGCCACCACTTCGGCAGCTTGCTTCGTCGTGAGATCGGGGAAAGCAGCGCGTAGCGTTTGCCGTACGTCGAACATATTTGTCACGCCGCTCTTGCGAAGTTTGTCCAAAAACACCAGGCAGTCTTGGAGCCGCGGCTCTCTTAGAAATCCAGACTTGGTGCTCTCAGCCATGCGATCCTCGCTTGTCTGGCTTGCTTCATCACGGAAGCAAGCAATGCGCCAGTTGCTAGCACATTCTAGTCTTTGCTAGTAAGCAAGTAAAGTGAGCTTGTGTCGCCAGGAGTTAGTGCGGTATCATCGCTCCCCCGATGGCTACTCCTAGGGTTCTCTATTTACGAAATGTCCCAAATGATCTCGTGAACAAACTGAAGGCTGCGGCCGCCTTAAGCGGGGGGCAAAGCATCCAAGAGTACGTCGTCCAACTGCTGCTTGACCACGTCGCTGAGCTTGAACGCAAAGGCCAGTTACCGAAGGGCCCCCGATAAGCCGCACGCGTATTGCAGGCTCTGCATCCCCCCAATTCTTAATCTGTCAAACAAGTCAAAATCAGATCTAGTGGCATGAGGGGTTCTGGCTCACTGGAGAGGGCTTATGTTTCCCACAATATTGTGGGAAAAAGCTTTTTGAATTGTGGAATAAAGATGATCACCTTGGTATTTCGACACCACTGCGAAAGCGCCGGCCTTCACAAAGGCATCGGTAATGAATGTATCCGGTGCCGTAGAAATTCCGATAATCGCTATCTCTTGCCAGAATTCCTTCATGATACGCGCAGCCTCAATGCCGTTCATCCTCGGCATATAGAAGTCCATAACAACGACATGAGGCTGAAAGAGAGGAACTAGTTCTATTGCCTGCTTGCCATCGCAAGCCTCTCCCACGACATGAACGTTATCATGATCGGTGAGCATACGGCGTAGAGCGATGCGGATTGGCACATGATCATCGACAAGCAGAACGCGACATTTATCCATAATGCTAGCCTTGTATTCATCTGTTATACAGCAAGCAAATGTTGCATCCCATTAGTAACATTCCCAGCCGTGCAATGCTATGGACCCTCGTTAGAACCTCGGCCTTTCGAGGGCTACTCAAGCCTTCCACCCGCGGGAGGCAAAAGACAGCGGGCCCTATACATTTGTTCGTTCCTCGGCGATTAGGATTACGATTTCAATTTCTAACCTCTGCGTCTGCTACCACGCTGCTACCAGGATAGGACAACTCAGGCCCATCTTTCGTAAAATCAGCAGCACGTCTCAGGTCAGGGTGTAGGAACTTTGGCACGGCTGGAATCTACACCGAGGTTTTCTCCGACGATTCCATGCACCGGATTCTCCGCGATAGATAGAAGGATCCAGATCGTATGGGAATCTAATCGTGGAGGACGATATTGAGGAGGGAGCTGTGCACGCGCAGTGTGCCATTGTAATCAATGAAGCCTAGTTTGCGGAACCTATTCATGAAGAAACTGACGCGGGAGCGCGTCGTGCCGATCATCTCGGCGAGCGTTTCCTGACTCAGCTTTGCAATCACCGGCTCCGGTTTGCCTTCTTTGCCGAAATGGGCCAACAACAGCAGCACCCGCGCGAGCCGCTTCTCGCTGGAGTTAAAGAGATGATCCACCAAATCCTCTTCGATACGAATCGTGTGCGCGAGTAGATAGGCCGTAAACAGTTCTGCGAACGCCGGCTTTTCGTGCAGCACCTGGATCATGGCCTCTTTGTCGATGCGCACGAGACGGGAGTCTTCCGTGGTGGTCGCGGTCGCCGTCCGAACCGTGTGTCCGGCGAGGCAGGCTTCCCCGAAAAAGGCCCCCTGTTCCAGAATCGCGACGACGGCCTCTTTGCCCTGCTGCGAGACCACGGTTAGCTTGACTTTGCCCGCCTGGATATAGAATACGGCATCCGCCGCATCCCCTTGGGAAAAGATCGTGTGTTTGTTCGGCGACGGCAGACTTGTCTTGCCTCTGCCAACTTCGCTGAGGAATGTGTGGGGATTGAATGCCGGCGTTTGCGCGCGTGTCACGCGTGTCATAGGTGACCTGCTTTGGTCAGAACCTAGTGAACGACGCATGTGAATTATCGCCAGCAATGGTGCGAAAAGCAAGCGGGTGGAAAAGGCCCCTTCATCACCGACCAGTATGACTAGACAGGGCCAGCGGAGGTTGCATAAATCCAAAATAGCGCGATAACACCTGCACCGAATGCGAGGCTGAGAAGGCGGTTGGCGAAGGAAGGTGCAGTTTCACCGTTGGAGGTCCAACTCTTAGCTCGGAAGAAGTCTCAACCGCCTGAATCATTGAACTAGCACAGGCCCGATAATACCGCTTGACTCAGCGCTCCTCCGCGCGCAGTATTAAGGCAAGACGTTTCAGCCCCGCTGGCTGTCCCATCCCTCGCGTTCCCTGGTCCTTCCTCACGCGACCGATTCTTCAGTCTCCGCCGCTCCAACGCCAGAGTTTCTCTGAAGGGCTGCATGCCTTGGTGTCATGGTCTGCTGATGGAGGCGGCCAGGACTCCGACCCTGCTTCAGAGGACTGTTCGACTGACCCCACATTCCATAGACAGGAGGAAGCCATGCTTTACTCCGCACTGATGTTTCTGGTGGTCGGCTTGATTGCCGGCGCCCTGAATCTCGGCGGGGTGTCCACGGTCGCGATCCAGATTTCCTGGATCCTGTTCCTGATCGGACTCTTGGTCACGATCCATGTGTTTATGGGACGCTCCGCGCGGGTTGTGTGACCGAGGAATCCCGGAGTACTCGAATGAAAGGAGTGCAGGCCATGAGACTCTATACAATGCTGATGACAGGACTCGTCTTGGTAGGGAGTACCTCTTTTGCCGACGCGAATCCGTCGATGCTGCCGAAGCATCCCGGGTATCCGTCGAGCGGAGAAAATGCCAACGATACCGGGCAAAAAAATATGACTGTTGAGCAATCCCTCAGAGCAGGAGCGGCTTCAGAGGATGCGCACACGAGCCAGAAGCTGGTAGATCCCAATAATGCCAGGCTGGTGAAGCCGCAGGGAGCCGGTCAACTGCCGACGGTTCAAGGGCCTCAAATCAAGATTGAGCCGCCGGTCAGTGAGGCGACTCGCATGCCCAAGCAGTAGCGTCCTATTCACGGGTGAGGGGAGGACTTCCCAGATCCGCCTCCCCTTCTGTGCTGGTGAGAACGGTGTGCCTCCTTGGGATGTGAGGCTTAAGGGTGAGGGGTTCACCATGATCTTAGAACCGGCGTGACCGTCTCGACTCGTTGTGTGTGAGGGAAGAGCAATGAGAATCTATCTATTCATAAGACGCATCGTCATCTTCACATCGTTGGTGCTGATCTGCGGGCTCTCTGCGCTGGCTACGCAGGCGGCGGATCAACCTTCGGGAGGGTCCCCCCCTGGTGTTGTGACGGGAGAGCCTGGCACGATGGCGGCGGGCGTCGAGGACACTCTGAAGGCCTGCCTCGCCAGAATTCCTAAGGATGGTAGTTCTGGTCAGCGCATGCTGGCTAAGCAAAGCTGCAAACAGGACGAGGGGACTCGGAAAGCGAGCCAAGACGCAACCAAGTTCTGAACGCGCCGTCTCGGCGAAACCGAAGCGAGGTTGGAGCGTAGGCCTGGACACAGGTCAAAATCTCAAGAAAGGAGCCCGTCATGCTGAAACGAAATCCTGTGGAGGCGTTCATACTGATTCTCGCAGGCATGGCCGTCGGTGCTACGGTCGGCGTACTCTTCGCTCCAGCGGCCGGAGCCAAGACGCGAAAGCGGTTGAGGAAGTATGCTCGCCGAACTGCCGAAGACCTGTGGGAACAAGGCCAGGAGGCAATTGAAACTGCGGCGGATCGAGGAAAGGAATATGTCGAAACAGGCAAAGAGAAGGCAAAAGAGGCGGTACACACAGCTGCTGAAACGCTCAAAGAGAACTTCGTGCGGCGGACCGGCTAGGCGCGTGAGCACTCGAGAAATGCGTGAAGGGGAGTGAAAACAGGACTTTCTCGCGATGGAAGCGAGGCCTTTTTGGCAACTAGGATGAGCACAAAAAATCATATGTGCTGATTAAAAGCAAGGAACCGGCCTCGAACCGGTAGGGATTCTCTGGCTTTGGTAAATTTTCGACCGCTGGGCCGCTGGGATAGGTCGGTCGGTAGCCCCTTTCATTCAGGGATCTGCTGATCGAGCCATTCCGGCTGTCGTGTTCTCTTACATTTCACCGTAGGTTGAAATGAATTCCACGAGAGTGCGCCATTCAGTATGTGTATGTATTGTGTTGGGAGGAGGCCTGCTGTGCAGTTGTGCCTTTACAGAGCGAGTCATGCCCCTCACGATGTCCCACGGCAACGTGGTGGCAGTCCTGAACACCATCGACCAGACCGAAGCCGAGGACGGCGAACTGGGGCAGGAGAAGGGAACATCACTAAACGTCCGATCTTTTGCCTCCCGTCTCGCTCATGAACATAGGACTTCGATCGTCGACAGGCAGCATCTCGCCGAAAAAATCAATGTACAGCCCAACAAACCGTCACTGGCATCGGCGCTGGAGGAGATGCAAGTAGAGTCCAAGCGTCTGCTCGAAAAGAAGTCCGGCCGTGACTTTGACGAAGCGTATATCCAGCAACAGATCAGCATTCATCAGCAGATGGTCGGACTCATCCAGGATACAGAGGACTCAATGGACGACCCAGCGTTACGCCAGCACCTCCGACATATCCGTCCTGACCTGCTCAGTCATTTGTCCGCCGCTCGAGCCATCGACCGCCAGTTGTCGGCTCAACGGTGAGCCAGCATATCCTGCACTCTGAGGCTTGATAACTGCCGGAAGGGCATATCGCTTGGCAGGATGTCTGGATTGGAGCAATTGGCACTGCCGCCCTGTTTACATTGGGAAAGTGGGCAATCGCGCTGTATCTGGGAGGGCCGGCGCTGACCTCAATGTACGGAGCCGCCTCTTCACTGATGGCGATCTTGGTGTGGGTCGATTACTCCGCCTTGATTTTCTTCCTAGGTGCCGAGTTTACATACGTGTATGCGCATCAGTATGGCTCACGCCGTCCTGCACAATCACGGGTTAGCCAACCCTGTTGATTTCCACAATACCCGGCGGTTATGACTCGTTTCCCAGCTGGCTTTCGGCAGTATGACGAATCCCCGGTGACAACGGCGGTAAAAGAGTGGAGGACAGATCATGACAACGAAACCTGCCTTGGTCCGGAAGGGTGCGGCGGTGTGGTGGTGCGTCGTCTTGGGGATGTCAGGATGCATTTCCGTGGAACGTGTCCCTAGTTCCGCAACGTACTGGGAAGCCAAGGAGGTGCCCTCTTCGCAGACGCTCACGGATTACAATGCCTGTAAGATGTGGTCCACCGTGAAGTATGCAGAATCCGAGAAAAGAGAGGAAATCATCACCGACAATTTGGGCTACTGGATCCACGTCCCCCTTCTGAAAGCGTGTATGGAGCGTAAGGGCTACAAATACGTCGGTCCGGAGGTTGGACGCCGGCCCCAACCTCAATAGTTACGGCGCGAGATGTCAGCCGGCACACGTCTGACTGTAGATCTACCTCCCAAAATGCCACATCAGCCCCACGACAAAATTTTGTGAGTCGTAATTTCCTTTGATCCCGCTAACCCTGATCTCCGTGTTGTTGTACTTGAATTCGCCGAACAACGCCCATTCCTGTGTCAACACATACCGGGCACCTGCAACGAACTGAAATCCAGGATTCGCTTGGGTGTTCGACTGTCCACCCTGTGAGCCGGTAGCAAAGAACAATCCGTACCCGATGCCGCCATAGGGTTGAAAGACATCACTCATGGACGGCGAGCGGATGATCAAGTTCATAGTCCAGACAGTAAGCCGAAGTGAGGTGGCCGGCATGTTCGCGGCAAACACACTGCCTGAGCTCGTCCCTCCCACAACCGTTTGTTGCTTCACGTCTGGCTTCTGGGTGTAGAGATCCGTTTCTATTCCCAGCCAAGGACGCGACACAAAAAAATAGCCCCCCTTGACACCCCCCAGGAGACCGGACTTGAGTTCGAGATCATTGATGCGGGCGTTAGTAATGCCGCCTCCGAGCGTCGCATCGGAGACGGTGACATTCGAGAGCGAGCCAGGACTGGAAATACCTCCATACCCACCGACATACCACTCAGCCTGAGCCGGGGTGGTGAGTAGAGCACTCCCCGTGACCGTCCACACCACGAGCAGTGCACCAGGGATCCAAGACCTTACGACGGAACTCCAACGGACGGCGTTCATAATGCCCCGTCGGTGCGCGGATAACTATGGGCATCAAGGCTTTATGCAGAGTTTAGCGTAGCGTTTTCATCCCATCAAGGAAGACCTAAGAAACCGTTGTTTACCGCAGTGGTGTCCTGTTCTGCTGCGACAACGAGCGCCGCTGACACGGAGGACGGGTGTAATTATTACAGGTTAGTCCTCTCTACCACGCTGCTACCAGGACAGGACAACTTAGCCCCATCTAGCCCCGTGTCAGGAGCGTCCGACTTTGTGGTTTCTTGTGGCTTTAGGTTGTCTGAGGTTGGATTCTCGGAATTTCGTAAACCGCAGGTCGCTGGTTCGATTCCAGTGGCCGGCTCCAGGTTGCAAGGGCACCTGGAGCCGAACTGAAGATCGGGCAGGTGGGGACGATGTAGACCGAGCGTTTGAATGTTCGGTTGGCTCTCGCCTCTTCTTAGAGGTCAGCGTTGATGTCGAAGAACGCATCGACGCTTTCAAGCAGTCGCGCTTTGATTTCGTCCGGCGTGCCATTAATGACGTGTAACGTCAGGTGTCCTTCCGATCCGTCCGGCAGTGTCACGGACACCTGCGGATGCGCCAGCTCGGGAGCCGTACCCTTATCCAGCCGCATACCGTAGCCCAACGTATATTGCGAATTGACGGGCGAAAGAGGTTCTGTGTGGTTGGCCATGATGCTCCTTCTGATATGTCATTGTGATCAAACGAGTACCAATGCGTTCTTTTCATAATCCGCCAAGGCCATTTTGATCGCATCCTCGGCCAGAACCGAGCAATGGATCTTGACGGGCGGCAGATTCAGTTCCTGCACGATGTCGGTGTTCTTGATCTTGCCCGCTTCCTGGAGTGTTTTCCCTTTCAGCCATTCCGTGGAGAGGCTCGAACTGGCGATGGCGGAGCCGCACCCGAAGGTTTTGAACTTCGCATCTACGATCGTGCCGTTCTCCACCTTGATCTGCAACTTCATGACGTCGCCGCATTCGGGAGCGCCGACGATACCCGTCCCCACTCCAGCCTCGTCCTTCTTAAAACTTCCCATGTTGCGTGGGTTGTTGAAATGGTCCACCACTTTGTCGCTGTATGCCATGTTCCGACCCTCCTCCAATCTAAACCGTGGAA
>Ga0075418_10005383_pt1 | contig 14497 bp, 9 predicted proteins | sample SoiMetdeltSBSDD2_FD_81776 | JGI IMG/M metagenome (GOLD analysis project Ga0075418, IMG submission 81776) | Bulk soil microbial communities from a Populus tree surrounding site in Tennessee, USA - Soil MetaG P. deltoides SBSDD2 | ecosystem: Environmental > Terrestrial > Soil > Tree plantation...
AGACGATGTTGTCGTTCTTCAGGCAATTGGCCGAGCGCACGGAGAGCTCTAGCTCGTCGACCTTCTTGAGCAGCGCGGCGTTGAAGGCCAGCTCGGGATGCTTGGTCTCCTCGGTCGGCTTCTTCGGCTCCTCGAAGTTGATAAACACCGCGAGTTGGTCCTGCAGGATGCGCGCGGCCAGCGCCACGGCGTCCTCGGCCGTCACCGAGCCGTCGGTCTCCACCGACATGGTCAGCTTGTCGTAGTCGAGGATCTGGCCCTCGCGGGTGTTCTCGACCTTGTAGGATACCTTCTTGACCGGGCTGTACAGGCTATCGACCGGAATGAGCCCGATCGGCGCATCGTCGGGGCGATTGCGCTCGGCCGGCACGTAGCCCTTACCCATACTGGCAGTGAACTCCATGCGAATCGAGGCGCCCTGATCGAGCGTGCAGATCACGTGCTCTGGATTGAGAATCTCCACCTCGGAAGATGCCTCGATGTCGGAGGCCTTGACCGGGCCGGGGCCCTCCTTCTTCAGCACCATGCGCTTGACGCCGTCGGAGTGCAGGCGCAGCGCGATCTCCTTGATGTTGAGGACGATGTTGGTCACGTCCTCGCGCACGCCGGGGATCGAGGAGAACTCGTGCAGCACGCCGTCGATATGCACGGTGGTGATGGCTGAGCCCTGCAGCGAGGACAGCAGCACGCGACGCAGCGCGTTGCCAAGCGTCATGCCGAAGCCCCGCTCCAGGGGCTCGGCGACCATGGTCGCGACGCGGTTCTTGGCACGGCCGGGCGCGATCTCGAGCTTGCTCGGCTTGATCAGGTCTTGCCAGTTCTTTTGCAGTACGTTTGCCACGGGGGTTGGCCTCACGTTGGTCTGTTGGTCGAGGGTGGGGTGCCGGCGTCCCGGCTCCCGCGTCCCAGTCTCACGAGGGGCGCCGGCAGCGGCCGGCACCGATATCACACGCGGCGGCGCTTACGCGGGCGGCAGCCGTTGTGGGGAATCGAAGTGACGTCGCGGATCGAGGTAATCTGAAAGCCAACCGCCTGCAGCGCGCGCAGCGCCGACTCGCGGCCCGAGCCTGGACCCATCACCTCGACCTCGAGGATCTTCATGCCGTGCTCCATGGCCTTCTTGCCGGCATCCTCGGCGGCCACCTGCGCGGCGTAGGGTGTCGACTTGCGCGAGCCCTTGAAGCCCATGGTACCCGACGACGACCAGGCAATGGTGTTGCCCTGCGCGTCGGTGATGGTGATCATGGTATTGTTGAACGAGGCGCTGACGTGCGCCACGCCCGATGTGATGTTCTTGCGCTCGCGCCTGCGCGTCTTGCCGCGAGGTGCTTGGGCTTGCTCTTTGGCCATTGTCTGTTCAACTCCGGGACCCGGTGATCGTGTGTCTTATGCGTGGGCGGTGGCTCGCGCCGCGGCGCCAGCTGGCAGGGCTTGGCGCTAGGTCGCCTTCTTCTTGCCGGCGATGGGCCGCGCGGGACCCTTGCGCGTGCGCGCATTGGTGTGCGTACGCTGGCCGCGCACCGGCAGCCCGCGCCGATGACGCAGGCCGCGATAGCAGCCCAAGTCCATCAGCCGCTTGATGTTCATGGCCACGTCGCGCCGCAGGTCGCCTTCAACGACGTAGTCGCGATCGATGGTTTCGCGGATCTGCAGAACCTCGGCATCGGTGAGCTGGTTCACCCGGCGCGCGTCGGGAATGCCGACCTTCGTGCAGATGTCCTTGGCGAACTTGGGCCCGATGCCGTGGATATATTGGAGCGCAATAACGACGCGCTTCTGCGTCGGAATGTTAACGCCAGCAATACGAGCCACGGGTGTCTCCTAAAGCGGCGCCCTTGTTCCTCTGCCGGGGTCGCCGCCGCCTCGACCGGACAGGAAATCTCAAAAACGCGCACAAACCGGGTCCCGGCGTTGGCCGCCAGACCCGATTGCTCTAGTTCGCGTCCCGAATTTGCGGCTCCTTTTAGAGGAGGTTGCCCAACCCGTCAACCACCATGCCAGTTCACGGAAAGAGGACGGACTAAATGGCGTTCAGGTCGCCAGCGCGCCGAGTTTGGCCTCGATCGCCTGGAGCGCAGCCTCGGCCTTGGAACCGTCCGGAGCTCCAGTCTGGGCAAAGGTCGGCTTACCGCCCGCACCCTTGGCGCCAAGCGCCTCGGCCCCTGCCTTGATCAGGTCGAGTGCGCTGATGCGACCGCTGAGGTCGTCGGTCACGCCGACCGTCAGGTTGGCCTTGCCCTCCTCGGTCACCCCGACGATGGCTACCACACCCGACCCAATCTGCGTCTTGCCGTCATCGACCAGACCGCGCAGGTCCTTGGGCTCGAGGCCTTTGACCGCCCGCGCCATGAACTTGACCTTGCCGACCGTGCGCACGGCCCGCTCGGCCGCCGTGGCGGCGCCGTTGGTTGAGACGCCACCGCCGCCCAGCGCAAGCTGCCGCTTGGCGTTGGCGAGGTCGCGCTCGAGTTGCTTGCGCTCCTCAAGCAGCTCCTTGATGCGGTCGACCACGTCCTCGGGCCGCGTGCGCAGCACGCCGGCCACCTCGCGCACACGCGCGTCCTGTTCAGCAAGGTAAGTCCGCGCGCCGTGCCCGGTCAGCGCCTCGATGCGGCGCACGCCGGCAGCGCTTGCAGATTCGGCCAGCACCCGCACCAAGCCGATGTCGCCGGTGCGCTTCACGTGGGTACCGCCGCACAGCTCGATCGACCAGGCCTTGTTGGCTTTGGGGCCGGTTTCGCCGACACCCATCGACACGACGCGCACCTCCTCGCCGTACTTCTCACCGAACAGCGCCATGGCGCCCGTCTCCATGGCGTCCTCGATCGCCATCAGGCGCGTCTCGACCGGCGCATTCTGCACGATGATGGCGTTGGCCATGCTCTCGACCGCCGCCACCTCTTCGGCACTCATCGGCTTTGGATGCGAGAAATCGAAACGCAGGCGCTCGGGCGCTACCAGCGAGCCCTTTTGCGCGACATGCGTTCCCAGCACCTGGCGCAGTGCCTCGTGCAGCAGGTGGGTTGCCGAGTGATTGGCACGCGTTGCCGAGCGTCGTGTGTGGTCGACCACCAACTCGACGGCATCGCCGGGCTTGAACGAGCCCTTCTCGACCGTGCCCGCGTGCACGATCAGGTCACCTAGCTTCTTGTGCGTGTCGGTGACGCGGAACAGCGCCCCTTTCGGCCCCTTGATGACACCCTGGTCACCAATCTGTCCGCCGGACTCGCCATAGAACGGCGTCTGGTTGAGCACCAGTGCCCCGTCCTCGCCGCTCTTGAGGCCCTCGGCCGCCTTGCCACCCTTGACGACTGCGCGGATCTCGCCTTCCGCCGTCTCCGTCTCGTAGCCCAGGAAGTCGCTGGCGCCGGTCTCGTCCTTGATCTCAAACCACACGCCCTCGGTGGCCGCCTCGCCCGAGCCCTTCCAGGCCTTGCGCGCCTCCTCCTTCTGCTTGTGCATGGCGGTGTCGAAGGCGGCCATGTCGACGCTGATGCCGCGCGGCTTCAGCGCGTCCTGGGTCAGGTCGACCGGGAAGCCGTAGGTGTCGTACAGCTTGAAGGCCACGTCGCCGGCGAACACATCGCCCTTTTGCAATTTCGAGCTCGCCTCGGACAACAGGCCCAGCCCCTTGGCGAGAGTCTTGCGAAACCGCGTCTCCTCAAGCTTTAGCGTCTCGGTGATGAGCGCCTGCGCGCGCACCAGCTCGGGATAAGGCTCACCCATCTGCCGCACCAGCTCCGGCACCAGGCGAAACATCAGCGGGTCCTTGGCGCCTAGCAGATGCGCATGCCGCATGGCGCGGCGCATGATCCGGCGCAGCACGTAACCGCGGCCCTCGTTCGACGGCAGCACACCGTCGGCGATCAGGAAGCTCGACGCCCGCAAATGATCGGCGATGACGCGATGGCTCGGCAAGTGAGCACCCTTGGCTGGCACGCCAGTGGCCGCCTCCGACGCTGCGATCAGGGCCTTGAATAGGTCGATATCGTAGTTGGAATGCACCCCCTGCAGGATCGCGGTGATGCGCTCCAGCCCCATGCCGGTATCGATGGACGGCTTGGGCAGGTCGATGCGATCGCCCGGCGCGCGCTGTTCGTACTGCATGAACACCAGGTTCCAGAACTCGAGGAACCGGTCGCCATCCGCGTCGGGGCTGCCGGGCGGACCGCCCTTCACCTTGTCGCCCTGGTCGAAAAAGATCTCCGAGCAGGGCCCGCACGGCCCGGTATCGCCCGCCGACCAGAAGTTATCGGAGGTGGCGATGCGGATGATCTTGTCGTCGGAGAAGCCCGCCACCTTCTTCCAGATGCGATAGGCGTCCTCATCGGAGTGATAGATGGTGACGAGCAGGCGCTTGGGGTCGAGCGCGAAATGCCTGGTCACCAGCTCCCAGGCCAGCGGGATGGCCCGCTCTTTGAAGTAGTCGCCGAACGAGAAGTTGCCGAGCATCTCAAAGAAGGTGTGATGCCGGGCCGTGTAGCCGACATTGTCGAGGTCGTTGTGCTTGCCGCCGGCGCGCACGCATTTCTGTGAGGTCGTGGCGCGATTGTAGGAGCGCTTCTCCTGGCCGGTGAAGACGTTCTTGAACTGCACCATGCCGGCCGAGGTGAACATCAGAGTCGGGTCGTTGCGCGGCACCAGCGACGATGACGGCACGACTTCGTGGCCGTTCTTGCGGAAGTAGTCGAGAAAGGTCGACCTGACCTGATTGACGGTCGTCATGATACCCACTCTGGCGTCCGATCGGACGCGATCTTCAGTCATGTGCAGGAATTTCGCCGTCGCCACTTCTAACGGCGCAGCCTGAGGCTGTCCACAAACGCAAAATTTGGGCCGTGGGCGACCAGCCCACCACCCAAACCCTGTCAACTTGCAACCAGTGTCGCGCCCTGTCCCGGTGTCCGCTCGGCGGCGAACCTCCGGGACAAGGGTAAGATGGGCTAGCGCTTGGCGCGGGCTCCCTTCTTGCCGGGCGCCTCGTCATCCTCGAGGCTGTCGGGGCCTGCCTCGGCGTCGGCCGCCTCGTCGCCTTCGGGCGAGGCCTGCAGCATCTTGTCGACGATCAGGCCGGCGTTCTGGCGGATAGCCTTCTCAATCTGGTCAGCCACCTTGGCATGCTCCTTGAGGAACGCCTTGGTGTTCTCGCGACCCTGGCCGATGCGCTCGCCGTTGAAGGAGAACCAGGCACCCGACTTCTCGACGATGCCGGCCTTGACACCAAGATCGACCAGCTCGCCGGTCTTGGAGATGCCCTCGCCGTACATAATGTCGAACTCGACCTGCTTGAAGGGCGGCGCCACCTTGTTCTTGACCACCTTGACACGGGTCTGGTTGCCGACCACCTCCTCGCGCTCCTTGATCTGGCCGATGCGACGGATATCCAGGCGTACGCTGGCGTAGAATTTGAGCGCGTTGCCGCCCGTGGTGGTCTCCGGGTTACCGAACATGATGCCGATCTTCATGCGGATCTGGTTGATGAAGATCACCATGCACTTGGACTTGGAGATCGAGGCGGTGAGCTTCCTCAACGCCTTGCTCATCAGGCGGGCCTGCATGCCGGGCTGCATGTCGGCCATCTCGCCTTCCAGCTCGGCTTTGGGGGTGAGCGCGGCCACCGAATCCACCACCAGCACGTCGATGGCGCCCGAGCGCACCAGCGTATCGGCAATCTCCAGCGCCTGCTCGCCGTCGTCGGGCTGCGAAATCAGCAGATCCTCGACCTTGACCCCGAGCTTCCTGGCATAAACCGGATCGAGCGCATGCTCGGCGTCGACAAAGGCGCAGATGCCGCCCTTCTTTTGGGCTTCCGCCAGCACCTGCAGGGACAGCGTGGTCTTGCCGGACGATTCCGGCCCGTAAATCTCCACCACCCGGCCGCGCGGCAATCCGCCGATGCCAAGCGCGATATCGAGGCCGAGTGAGCCGGTCGAAATGGCTTCGACCTCGATGCGGCGGTCGTTGGCGCCCAGCCGCATGATCGAGCCCTTGCCGAAATTCTTGTCGATCTGGGCGAGCGCGGCTTCCAACGCCTTCTGCTTGTCCATGCTACCCCCTTCGACCACCCGCAGAGACGGCTTTTCCATGCGCGATTCCCTTATTTCATGAGTTGCACCGGCAGGCAAAACGCGACTCGGCCTTTAACCACAGCGTACACGTTTTGTTCTCGCATCGCAAGAACGGCCGGTGCGGTGTTACGGTGAAGTGCGGCGACGTTGGCGCACCACCAGGAGGGGGAACCAGGACGCATGGCTCTCTACGACCACATCGGCCGCCAATACGCAAAGTCGCGCCGACCCGACCCAAGGATCGCATCGGCAATCGAGGCGGCGCTCGGGGACGCCGCGAGCGTGGTCAATATCGGCGCTGGTACGGGCTCCTATGAGCCGCGCGCCCGCAGCGTGATTGCTGTCGAGCCATCCGACGTGATGATCCGGCAGCGTGCCGCGGACGCCGCCCCCTGCCTGCAGGGATCGGCGGAGGCGCTTCCTCTCGAGACGGCCTCGGTCGACGCGGCGATGGCCATTCTCAGCGCTCACCACTGGCAAGACCTCGAGCGTGGCTTCAGCGAGATGGCGCGGGTAGCGCGCAAGCGTGCCGTTCTGCTGACCTGGGTTCCTGATGCCGCGCAATTCTGGCTGACGCATGAGTACTTCCCCGAGATAGCGGCCCACGACCGTACCATTTTCCCCGATACCGCTGCCCTGACCGCGATGCTCAAACGCGTGATTGGGCCGGTGCACATGCTGTCGTTGCCCATCCCGCACGACTGCATCGATGGCTTGCTGTGCGCGTACTGGCGCAGGCCGGATTCCTATCTTAGCCCCGAGGTGCGAAGCGGCATGTCGAGCTTCGCGCGGATCGATGCCGAGCCTGGCTTGGCAAGGCTCCGCAGCGATCTTTCAAGCGGCCGCTGGGCCGAGCGCAACGGTCATCTGCTTGCCCTGCATGAGTTGGATTTGGGCTATCGCATCATTCGCTGCCACATCGGCGCCAGCTAGGTTGCCTCGCCCAGCGCAACCCACGGGGGGTGGGAGGGGACGCCGATGGGACGCGTCGCACGCGCAGGTCGGCCAATTCTAAGACCTGCGGGTGCAATGCGCTGGTTGTTCCTCGCCTGATCGCCAGCCCATTTGGCTGTTCGTCGTTGGCGCGCTCATCGGTCACCTCCGCGGCCGGCCCCAAGCAGCCGGGCAAGCCGCCGGGCGGCCCCGCCCTCGGCCACGCACTGGGCGGCCTGCTTGCCGTGTTCCTGATTTCAGCAATTTTGCTGGGCTGGGCAGCTGGTTGCTCGAAATGAGCAAACCAGCACCTAGTTATCGGGGGGACGGGCGCGCTTGCCGTTGCTGGTCGGCGCCTCGGCCCGGCCGGCAGCCTTCTGCTCCAACTGGTGCGCGATATAGCGCTTGACGCCATCGAGATCGCGCAGGTTCACGTCGACCTGGTTGAACGGGATCTCGATGTTGGCGGCGCGCAGGGCCTTGAGGATGGCGACGCGCAGCTCCGTCTGCACGCTGCCGGCCTGCGTGACATCGGCCAGGCACACGCGCACAGTGAAATCGAGCGAGCTTGCGCCGAAGTTGTCGAAGCTGGCGGCCGGCGCCGGCGTGCGCATCGCCTGCGGATGGTCGTCGGCGCATTTCTTGAGGATGGCAAGCACCTGCTCAGGATCTGAGTCATAGCCGACGCCGATCTTGATGGCGATGCGGCCGAGCGAGTCGCGGTGCGTCCAGTTGAAAACGCGGCCGGTGATCAGCTCCGAATTTGGGATGATCAGGCTGGCGCGGTCGAACGTCTCGATCTCGGTGGCCCGTACGCTGATGCGGCGCACGTTGCCCTGCTGATCGCCGAGCACAATCCAGTCACCGACCTTGATGGGACGCTCCACCAGCAGGATCAGCCCCGACACGAAGTTGTTGACGATCGACTGCAGGCCGAAGCCGACGCCGATCGACAGGGCGCCAGCCACGATCGCCAGGTTGGTGATATCGAAGCCGGCATAGGAGATGGCGAGCAGGCTTGCGATGGCGATGCCGGCATAGCCAACCACCGTGTCGATGGAATTGACGATGCCCGGATCCATGCGCGTCTGCTGCAGGGCACGCTCGCGCAGCCAGCGCTGGAAGAGGCGCGTGGCGAACAGCAGAGCAATGAACAGCACGATGCCGATCAGGATGCGGGCGAGCGAAATGCGGAACGTGCCGATCTCGAGACCAAACACGAGCGACTTGAACCAGTCGCGGATATCGGCACCCTGGAATCCCCACTGCATCATCAGCAGCGGAATGGCGCAAATGATGAGGGCCAGCGTCAGAGCCAGCTCCGTCAAGCGCGCCAGCTGATACCGACGCGGCGCGTCGAGGCCGAAGCGACTCTCGAGCAGCTCGCCGACCGGATAAGCGGTGTGCTGCGGCTCGCGCGTGACGGCGCGGATGGCGAGATAGCCCAGGCATACGAGGACCACCACGATGCCGGTCATCACCAGCTGCTGGGCGATGAAGCGCGCCAGCGCCACGTAGCCAAGCAAGGCCGCGGCGATGATGCTGAGCGCGATGATCCACAGCGGCGCCTTCAGCCAGCGCGGGCTGTGGCGCGGACGTGGCTCAAATGGCGTCAGCAGCAGGCCGATCAGCAGGCTCGCAAAGATCATGCTGGCGAGGAACGACTGGACCACGCTGACCGGCAGCGGCACGAAGAACACCCGACTGATCTCGGTCAGTGCCACGTCGATGGCATACACGCCGGTGATGCCGTAAAGCAGCCAGAGGATGCGGCGAGCGGCGCCGTCGGACAGCTGTACGAAGCGCCATTGTGGCTCCGCCGGCGCCAGCACCATGGTGATCAGCGTGGTCACCGCAGCAAGCACGAGCACGGCTTTGAGCGCCGCTGCCGCCACCCTGCCCCACGGCGGATAGAGCAGATCGAGCGAATCGAGGCCGGCATAGATGAGGAGTGCCGCGGCCGCCGCCGGCAAGGCACGCAGCGGCGCCGTCCAGGACACGGCAAAGGCCCGCTCGAAGAAGGTTGGCGGCACCTCGCGTGCAACGTGGCGAGCGGCGGTCAGCCGCGCGACCAGCAGGCGCAACCCCAAGAACAGTATGAGCGCGGTGATAACGAGCCCGGCCAGCTCCGGCTTCTTGGAGCCTGCCCAATACGACCAGTCGTCGAACAGGTAGTGCAGCCGACGGCCGACCGCCGGCGTTTCGTTGGAGAAGTCATGCCACACGCCCGGCAGCAGCGGGCTCGGCAGCCGCTCAAGCAGGTTGCGGGTAAAGATAGAATGCCGGAGCACGGTGATGCGCTCGATCAGCTGGCGGGCGCGCACCCAGGTCAGCTCTGCCGCCTTGATCGCCCCATCAAGCTCGGAGGCCTGCGCGGCCAGCCGCGCGCGATCCGCAGCAATGGCCGGCGCCTCCGGCGGCGTGTCCTTGCCGGGCACCGGACCCAGGCGCTCGATCTGCGAGCGTACAGCGGCCAGCTGCGGCCGCAGGTTCTCGGCAGTGTCGACGGACTCGGCGAGAATCTCTTCGACCTCCAGCCTCAGACGCCCAAGCTCCTCCTCGAGCTCGCTCAGCTGCTGCAGGGCCTTCTCGGCCGACTCGATGGCCGTGGTGAGCTTGGCGATCGGCTTCTTGATATCTTCGGGCAGCGCGGCCTGGCTTTGCGCCTCGGTCTGCACCGACTGGCCGGACGTTTGTCCAGGTCCCTGGACCTGTCCCTGCTTGTCGGCGGGTGCGCCGGGTTGGGTCTGCGCCGACAGCGGGCACACGTACACCAACGCCGCGGCGGAAAGCAGCGCGGCGAAGAACCAAGTCTGCAAGGTGCGCCGGATGTGCGGCACGCTCATTCGTTGACGGCCTGTCCGAAACTGCGCGGCTGTCGGGTGAAGACCGGCGGGTTACGATCGGCGGGCTCGGCCATCACCGCCTCTCGGTACTCCCTGGGGGCTGCGATGTTCGTCTCGATGACCATGTCGACCGGCCCGCCGGTCATGATGAGGTGCTCAACGTCGTCGCGGCGGATCAGCAGCAGCCTGCGTCGGCCATCGACGTTGGCCTGCTCGGTGACGCTCAAGCGCGGCTCAGGCGGCACGCCGAACCAGTTGCCCCACGTCAGGCTGGTGTCGCCGGTGAAGTAGGCGCGATAGCCCCATAGGCCGACGACCACCGCAGCCCCCAGCAGCAACAGCACGAACAGCCATCCGATCAGCGTCGTCATGTCTCACGATCCCATCGAATCATGGCGCGGACACTGCGCCGATTTCACCCGATCGCCAAGCGCACGCACGGCCCCGTCGACCGTCCGGCCCGCAAATTTCGCGCCTGCCTGCAACCAAAACCGGAGTTTCCCACAACAACAAGTAGGCAGGCCGAGCCGTACGATAAAACGGTCCCCCGTCCCATGGCGGCCGGGCCTTCACTGCATCTTAACCTGAATGGATGCTTTCTTGAAGCCGCGCCGCCCCTGCCCGCCTAGCGGGCCGGACATTTCCCAGCAAAACCGATACATCGGGGTACTGGTTCGTAATGCGTCCGGATGCCGATCTCATTCAGGTTTTTCGCAATCCCCTTGCACAGACTGTGCTGGCGCTGCGGGCTCAGCTCGCGCAGAATCAGCTAAGACTTGCCTTTATGGCAGCATGGGGGGCACGCGCCGAGGCGCCGGAGCGCGCGCAAGCGACGGGCGGGGTCTACCTCGCCGCTAGCGTCGTGGCTGGAGGCGCCTTGGCCGGTGCCATACTGATGGCAAGCGGTATTGCCGAACCCGTGGTGCTGGCCGCGCTCGCGCTGCTTGCGGTGGGCGGCGTCTTTTTGATCTTCGGGCTGCTGTCGGGCTTCCTCAGGCTCAGCGAGCGGGTCGCCGAGGCCGAGCTCGTCAAGACGGTCGCCGACGGCCTCGACAGCGCCCTGCAGATCGTCGACGGCAAGGGCGAGGTCATTTATCGCAACCGGGCGCTGCAGCGCCTCACCGGTCGGCGGCCAGGCCGGCATACCACGCTGGAGGAACTGTTCGCGGGCGAACCGGAATCGGCACAGGCTTTCTTCCGCTTGAACCGGGCCGCCGAACGCTCTGAGCCACGCGATGAGGTGCTCTACACACGCTCCGACGCACAAGGCGGACGCAGCGGGCGCTGGCTGCAAGTGTCGGTGCGTCCGCACACGGCGCTGCGCAACGGCAGCGAAACCAACCTCACCATCTGGCAGGTGGCCGACGTCACCCGCGAGCGCCTGCGCGAGATCGAGACGATCGGCGGTCTCGAGGCGACACTCGCCTTCTATGACGGACTGCCGCAAGGCTTGCTAGCCGTGATGGCCGACGGGCGCATCGCCCACATAAACACCACGCTCAGTCACTGGCTTGGGTTGCGCTCCGAACTCGGCCGTCCGCTCACCCTGCTCGACATCCTCTCTCCGGATGCTGCCGCATCGGTGAAGGCCACCATCCGCTCGGCGGGCGTACGCGTGCGCAAGCTCGACGTGGACCTCCTGCGCGAGGACGGCCGCGCCTTCCCTGCCCAGTTGATCTGCCGCGGCCAGGGCCGGGGCGGCGTCACCTCCATCCTTGTGCTCGACGCAGCCGGCACCGAGGCCGGCCGCGACACGACGCGCGGGGAAGCCGACGCGCACCCCTCGCGCCTGTTCCAGTCGGCGCCGTTCGGCGTCGCTACCGTCGACACCGACGGAGACATCATGACCAGCAACGCGGCCTTCGTGCGCATGTTCGCGGAAGAGCACGGCACGGTGCCAAAGGCGGTGGCCGACCTGTTGCCCGGCGGCGAGGAACCTGGCAGCGGCGAGTTGGCCAAGGCGCTGCAGCGGGCAATCTCGGGTCGCACCGGCGCCGCACCGGTCGAGGTCTCGCTCGGCGCCCGCAAGGAATTGGCACGGCGCATCTATGTCAGCCCGCTCGGCACCGGCACACGCGGTCGCGAAGGCGCCATCCTCTACGTCATCGACGCGACCGAGCAGAAGGCGCTCGAGCAGAAGTTTACGCAGAGTCACAAGATGGAGGCCGTCGGGCAGCTCGCCGGCGGCGTGGCGCACGATTTCAACAACGTGCTCACCGCCATCATCGGCTTTTCCGATCTGCTGCTGCTCAAGCAGCGCCCGACCGACGCGGCCTATCGCGATATCATGAACATCAAGCAGAGCGCGCACCGCGCCGCCGGCCTCGTGCACCAGCTGCTTGCATTCTCCCGCCGCCAGACGCTGCAGGCCGAGGTGCTGGAACTGGGCGAGACGCTCACGGACCTGGCACCTCTGCTCAACCGTTCGCTCGGAGAGACAATCACGCTGAAAATCTCGCCGGGCCGCGACCTTTGGTACGTGAAGGCGGACCGGACGCAGTTCGTACAAGTGATCATCAACCTGGCCGTTAATGCGCGCGATGCCATGCAAAACGGCGGCACGCTCTCGATCCGCACCCGCAACGTTAGCGAACGGGAAAGCTTGAAGCTGTCGGGCTCGGGCGTGGCAGCCGGCGAATACGTGCTGGTCGAGGTCGAGGATACTGGCTGCGGCATGACCCAGGAGGTGATGGGCAAGATTTTCGAACCGTTCTTCACCACCAAGGATGTCGGGAAAGGCACGGGTCTCGGCCTGTCGACGGTATACGGCATCGTCAAGCAGACGGGCGGCTATGTGTTTGCCGACAGCGAGCTTGGCAAGGGCACGACATTCCGCGTCTACCTGCCGCGCCACATCGTCGAGAGTGTGGAGGAGATCGCCCCGACCGAGAAGAAGAAGGAGGTCGTGCGCGACCTCACGGGTACGGGGCGCGTGCTGCTGGTGGAGGACGAGGACATCGTGCGCCAGGTCGCCGCTCGCGCGCTGCTGCGACAGGGCTACGAGGTGCTGGAAGCCGGCACCGGCGTCGAAGCCCTGGAAGTGATGGAGCGTGAGAAGGGCCGCGTCGATATCGTGGTGAGCGACGTGGTGATGCCCGAGATGGATGGTCCAACGCTGCTGAAGGAGCTGCGCAAGACCAATCCCGACCTCAAGATCATTTTCGTCTCAGGCTACCCGGACGACGCGTTCAAGAAAACGCTCGACGAGAACGAAGCCTACGCCTTCCTCGCCAAGCCCTTCACGCTGCCGCAGCTGGCCGCCAAGGTGAAGGAGCAGCTCGCCGCCTAGCCTGCTTTGGAGATCTTGGCACACCGACGGCCGCACAATGCCCTTGCCGGCCGGCGGGCGCTGCGCCCCGCACGGGACGGCTGACAACTGCTGCGGATGGATCGTCAGTCCTCGCGGAAGACTTTCTCGCGGCGCTCGTGGCGCTCCTGAGCTTCCAGTGACAGCGTTGCGATCGGACGGGCATCAAGCCGCTTTAACCCAATCGGCTCACCCGTCTCCTCGCAATAGCCGTAGGTTCCCTCCTCGATGCGCGCCAGCGCCGCGTCGATCTTGGCGATCAGCTTGCGCTGGCGATCGCGGGCTCTGAGTTCGAGCGCCCGATCCGTCTCGGAGGTGGCGCGATCCGCGAGGTCGGCGTGCTGGGCTGAGTCCTCGTGCAGAACCTGCAGCGTCTCGCGGTTCTGCCGGATGATCTCTTCTTTCCAGGCCACCAGCTTGTTGCGGAAATACAACCGGTGCCGCTCATTCATGAACGGCTCGTTCTCGGACGGCTGATAACCCTCGGGGAGCACGATCGCGCTTGCCCGTCCAGTCGCCTTACGCGGCTTGCCTGCGCCATTCTTGTGAACGTCGTTAGTGCGTGTTTCGGATCGCCCGCTGGATGCAGCTCTAACAACGGTCTTGGCAGCGGCTTTCTTGTCGGCTTTACGCGGATCCGCTTTGGTCATGCGCGCTTCCAGACGGCTCCTGCACCTCTGCAAACCTCGCGCCGCGAGCCGGTCGGCGCGATTTGCGTGCCCGTATTTAAGCCTCTGTTATTGCAAGTCAAGCGGTTGCAGAGACCGCCGATCATAGCCTCCGGCCAATGCCGACCAGCGTTAACACCGCGGCTTGATTGGCGAAATCTCTGCACACCATCCTCTGTTTGATATCCTCTAGTTTCAGTAGCGATCATTGTTTGCTACACGTTTACCGTGCATTCATTTGTCTGCGGCATAGTCGGCAGCGACACGACGGAATTGGGACCCTGCAGAGCGGCGAACTAGGCGATCGAAACCGGTAGGGAAAAGTTGCCCCTCCCCCGCAACTTTTCTCCACCACTCGATCGTCGATGCCGGGTTCCGACAAGCGACGCTTTTCCCTGCGTTCTCCCCCCAAGCGTCGCCGCGCCACTTCCAAATGCCGCCTGGAAGTGGCGCCTATCTTTTCCAGCTCCTCCCCTCCTGCGTCAGTCGCTTGCTTGCTGGGCGCCAAGCTCACCCCTACTGTCGCGCGTCCATTTCCGGCTTGGGAGCGCGCGCTCGGCATCATGCGATTCAAGGGTACCAAGGACTACGTGGCGACCGATGACCTCAAGGTCGCCGTTAACGCCGCCATTACGCTTCAGCGCCCGCTGCTTGTGAAGGGCGAACCCGGCACCG
>Ga0075418_10005389_pt1 | contig 14490 bp, 11 predicted proteins | sample SoiMetdeltSBSDD2_FD_81776 | JGI IMG/M metagenome (GOLD analysis project Ga0075418, IMG submission 81776) | Bulk soil microbial communities from a Populus tree surrounding site in Tennessee, USA - Soil MetaG P. deltoides SBSDD2 | ecosystem: Environmental > Terrestrial > Soil > Tree plantation...
CACCAGGGCTCCCCGACCTCGTAGCCCCGGTACCCACCGGCGCAGCACGAACCAGCCAATCGCCACCAAGACGCCGAACGCGGCCAGCGCCCCGGACCATCGCAGCAACGGTACGAGGGGACTGAACGGCGAGTCGAACGGTGCCCGGCCAGCGTGGTCGAGCTGGATGCGGACAAGCAGGAGGCCGAACACCACCGTCCCGGCCCCCAGCACGATCGCGGCCCGCCGGTCGAGCCGCGCCCGGTCGAGCAGCAGGACCCAGCCCCACGCCGACAGGATCACGCCGAAGGTGAACCCGGCCCGGGTGAAGTACTGGTTGCCGCCTCCCGGCTGGCTGAACAGCAGATAGAGCGCGGGCCCGGCGATCGCCCCGCCGAGCAGGAACCAGTGCGGCGGCTCGAGCCGGCCCCCACGCAGCCACAGCAACGGCAGGATGCCGGCCTGCCGGATCTCCATGTTGATCAGGAAGGCGGCGTTGACCGCGACCACGATGGCCGCCTGCGTGGACACCGAGCGCCCGGGCACCTCGGCCCAGTACCGGGACGGCTCCTGCATGGGCCCGAACTGCAGGCCGTACGTGTGGAACGCGAACAGCACCGCCAGCGAGAACACCTGCGCCACCCCGGCGAGCAGCCCGGCCCCGACGACCGCCCACGGGATCCGCCGGGTGGCGATCAGCAGGGCGACCGCGGTGAACGCCAACCCCACCGCGACAACGGGTATCGAGCTCGCCTTCGCCCCGCTGGAGGCGAACAGCAGCAGTCCCGCCAGCACCCAGGCGCCGCGGCCGAGTTCCGGGACCGTCGAGGCGGAGGCGCGGCCGATGCGATCGGCGAGCACCGCGATGAGCGCGATCAGCAGTACCCAGCTGTAGATCATCGACATGCCGTGCCAGACGACGAACGTGGCCTGGGTGCCGAACGGGAAGGTCACGGGGTTCGTGAAGCTGACCTCGCCGATGCCGAAGAACAGCACGGCGGCGACCGCGCCGACGTACGGCCGGCCGCTGATCCGCCAGCCGGCCACCGCGACGAGCACAATCGCCGCGGCGCACAACGCGGGGACGGCCAGCCGCAGCGCCACGACCGGCAGGTCGATGCCGCCGATCAGGCTCGTCGAGGCCATGTGGACGTACGCGAACCAGTGGTAGTACAGCGGCTCGCCAGCGACCTGCGGTACCCCGAGCGGCAGGTGGTTCTTCGCGTCCCCGGCCAGCGACAACTGGTAGGCGAGGTCGAGGTACTGCAGCGTGCCCTCGGAGGTCGGCAGGATTGGGTTGCGGTCGAGGAACACGGCGGACAGGTACCAGGTGAAGAACGCCACGACCCCGGCGACGGTCCACGACCAGCCCAGCGGCACCGGCCGGTAGCCGCGGACCCACCAGTGCCGGCGCAGCGCCGGCACGACCGCGAACGGCACCGCGACGGCCAGCGGCCAGATCCAGAGCCAGCCGCGCCGATCCGCGGCGGAGAACACCGCCCAGCCCGCCAGCTCGAGCACCAGACCCACCGCCACGCCCATCGCGAGGTCCTCGACCAGCGTGTGCGGCGTACGCCGCAGCGCCCGGTAGACCAGCGTGCCGGGCAGCACGACGGCGAGCAGCGCGTAGGCCGTGTACCGGGCGAGGTCCGTGACCGGGGTGTCGGCCACGAGCAGCGTGACCGATACGAACCCGACCGCGAACGCCAGCGGCAGCCAGCCCGCGACGCGGCGGACCACCGTCACGGGGAGACGCCCACCCGCACCCGGTGCTCGTCGGACTCGACCACCTCGGAGTGCGCGTCGGCCGAGTCGTACCCGATGAAGTAGCTCGGTCGGGCCTGCACGGCCTGGTAGATCCGGCCGACGTACTCGCCGAGCAGGCCGAGGCAGAGCAGCTGGACCGCGCCGAGGAACAGCACCGCGACGTACATCGACGCCCAGCCGGAGACCGTCGATCCGCCGAAGAACGTGGCGATCGCGGTGACCAGCAGGATCCCGCAGAGCACGACGCCGCCCAGCCCCAGCCAGGTGACGGCGCGCAGCGGCGCGGCCGAGAAGCTCGTCACGCTGTCCGCCGCCAGCTTGATCATCTTGCCGAGGGGGTACTTGGTCCGCCCCGCCGCCCGCTCCTCGCGCACGTAGGGCACCTCACCGCTGGGGAAGCCCGTCCACGGTACGAGCAGCCGCAGCACCGGCAACCGCTCGGGCAGCTCGCGCAGCGCGTCGACGGTGGCCCGGCTGATCAGCCGGAAGTCCCCGGCGTGCGAGGGCAGGTTCTTGCCGACGAGCCGCCGCATCAGGCGGTAGTAGAGGTCGGCCGTCCAGCGCTTGAACGCGGTGTCGGTACTGCGGTCGGACCGCACCCCGTACACGATGTCCAGCCCTTCCCGGCGGGCCAGCTCCAGCATGCGCGGGATCGTCTCGGGTGGATCCTGCAGGTCCGCGTCGATGCTGACGACGTAGTCGCCCCGGGCCCGGAACAGGCCGGCGGTCAGCGCGGCCTGGTGGCCGCTGTTGCGGCGCAACCGCACCACGCGCAGCTCGGGCCAGGTTCGGCGCAGCCCGGCGAGCACCGCGGCACTGGCGTCCGTGCTGCCGTCGTCGACGGCGACGACCTCGTACGGCTCGCCGATCGCCGCGAGCACCGGCCGCAGCCGGGCGGCCAGCAGCGGCAACACGTCTTCCTCGTTGTAGATCGGCACCACCACCGACAGCACCAGCATCGGCTCGCTCATCGCGTACTCCCCGTCAGTTGTGGGCCGATCATGCCAGCCAGCCGTTGCGAACGAAGTGGGCCAGGAAGACACCCTGCAACATCAGGGCCACGAACGTGTACGGCCGCTCCATCGCCTTCATCCTGGCCAGGACGATGAATGCCGGGAACGCCTCGAGGACGTACCGCGGCGCGCCCATGAACGGCTCGTTCCGGCTCGGCCACGGCGGGAAGGTCGTCGAGTACAGGATCAACGCCAGCCCCAACAGCGGCAGCATCAGCTGGTCGCGGCGCATCTTCCACGGACCCACCAGCGCGAGGACGACGAAGACCGTCACGAAGACAACCAGGCCGAGATCCAACAGCATGTGCAGGTTGTTGTTGTGCAGCAGTGGCTTGTCCGGCACCCATTGGAACGTCTGGACAAAGGCGGTCCACGGCCATGCCAGGTGGCGGCCCCAGGTGTCCATCCGGTTCGTGAACGCGAGTGGGTCGCCGACCACGGCCCACAGATACAGCATGTAGGCGGCCAGACCGGCCGGGATCAGTCCGACGGCTAGGACATCGATCCGGATCCTGCGTAGGGAGAATTCCCGCTGGCGCAGGTACTCGAAGACGAACGCCAGCGCCAACAGGAAGCCCACGGATCGGGTGAGCGAGGCCAGCCCGCCGAGAGCACCGGCCAGCCACCAGTGGCTCCGGCGCATCGCGTACACCGACCCGAGCATCAGCGCCATGAACAGCGACTCGTTGAAGCCGAGAGCGAGGAAGAACGCGGTGGGGAAGAGCATCAGCAGCCAGATCGCCCGGCCGGCGATCTGGGTGTCGAACTCGACCTCCACCAGCCGGTAGAAGACGACCAGCGTCGCCAGCAGGGCGGCCGCCGATACCAGTTGCAGTGCGGTCGTCGTACCGCCGGGGAGGACGTGGTCCACGACCCAGCCGAGGGCCGGGTACAGGGGAAAGAACACCGGGGCGGCGAAGCGGTCGGGATTGTCGTAGCCCAGCCGGGCTATCTCCGCGTACCAGATGGCGTCGTACCGGCGCCAGGTCAGGAGCAACTGGCCGAAGGCAGGCCCGTTGGCCGGATGGAACCAGGCGAAGTAGGTCACCGCGACGTAGGCGACATAGGCCGTGACCCACACGGGTACCGCCGCCCGCAGCGCCCGACGCCAACCATGCAGACCCGGTTCGGGTACGTCGGGACTCCCGGACCCAGCGGGCCGTGGAGCTGTCTCGCTGTCTCGGGCGTCCGTCACGGTCGGCATGGGTACCCCTTCGATCCAGGGCTGAGCACGGACCGCATCATAGTGACAGCGTGACCAGCTCGGTCGGCCCGGTGTTGAGGCGCTCGACGCCGTCGGCCGTACAGACCACGATGTCCTCGATCCGTGCCCCGTGCCGGCCGGTGAGGTAAACGCCCGGCTCGACCGAGAACGCCATTCCCGGCTCGAGCGGCAACGCGTTGCCGGCGACGATATAGGGGTCTTCGTGCCCGTCCAGGCCGATCCCGTGCCCGGTGCGGTGGATGAAAGCGTCGCCGTGCCCGGCGGCGGTCAGGAGATCCCGCGCGACCGCGTCGATCGACTCGCAGGTAGCGCCCGGTCGTACGGCGGCCACGGCCGCTCGCTGGGCCTCGAACAGCGCGTCGTAGTACTCCAGGAACCCGGCCGGAGCCGGGCCGCCGACGAGGTACGTCCGGGTGGAGTCGGAGCAGTAGCCCGACGCCATGACCCCACCGATGTCGACGACCACCGGGTCACCGGACTCGATCACCCGATCCGACGCGACGTGATGGGGGCTCGCCGCGTTCGGTCCGGACGCCACGATCGCGAACGCGGCGTCCGCGTGTCCTTCGGCCACGATGGCCGTCGAGATGTCCGCCGCGACCGCCCGCTCCGTCCGGCCCGGCCGCAGCCACTCGGCCATCCGCCGGTGCACCGCGTCGATCGCCGCCCCCGCCGCCCGCAGCGCCGCCACCTCGGCCGGCGTCTTGCGCATCCGCAGCTCGCGGATCACCGTACCGGCCAGCCGCTGCTCGGCGGCGGGCAACAGGGCCCGCAGGGCGAGCACCTGTTCGGCCCACATCTGGTTGCCGAGGCCTACCGTCCGGACCGGCCCCGCGGCAAGAGCCTGTCCTACCAGCGAGTACGGGTCGACACCGTCGACATGATCGACGATCCGCAGGCCGGCGCGAGGCGCCGGAGCCGCCTCGGCCAGCGGCCGCTCCAGCCGTGGCACGATCAACGTCGGTTCACCCTCGGCCGGCAGCACCAGGCACGTCAGCCGCTCGGTGACGTGGGCCGCGTACCCGGTCAGATACCGCAGGTCGGAGCCGGGTGAGACGAGCAAGGCGTCCAGGCCGGCGGCCGCGGTGGCCCGCTGGGCGGTGACGAGCCGGTCCGGCGGGTAGAGGTCGTCAGCGACTGTGCCGGCGTCTTGGTCGATCATGCCTACAGCCTAGTGTCACAGCAAGTGACCAACCCGCCGGAAGACAGTTAGACGATCTTGTCGTAACATCACGAAGTCCAACCCGCCGACGTCGGCGGTTCGTACGACGCAACGGAATTCGAGGCCCATGGAAGAACTAGGCGGCGATCAGCGAATCCAGTCCGAGGTGCTCGAAGGTCTGGCGACCGCGGTCAACCACCGTCGGTGGTTCGTCGAGCTCGCGCTACCGTACCTCGGCGAGAACCCGATCGAGATCGGGAGCGGCCTGGGCGACTACGCGTTGGAGTGGGCAGCGCATGCTCCACGGTTCACGGCGACCGAGGCCGACCAGGACCGGCTCGTGGCCCTCAAGGAACGCCTCGAAGACAGGTCGACGATCGAGGTGCGGCAGATGGTTCTGCCGTCCAACGAGACCGGGCAGTACAGCGCCGCGGTCTCGTACAACGTGCTCGAGCACATCGAGGACCACGTCGGCGCACTGCGCAGCATGGCCGCGCTCGTCCGCCCCGGTGGCGCCATCGTGCTGATCGTTCCGGCGTTTCCGTTCGCGCTCGGCCCGGTGGACGTCGCGACCGGACACATCCGGCGGTACACGAAGAAGACCATGGCCGCGGCGCTGACCGAGGCGGACCTGACCATCGAACGGCTGATCTACGCGAACGCGCTCGGCCTCATCGGCTACTACATGGCGACCAGCGTGTTCAAGCTCATGCCGAAGGAAGGGCCGATGGTCAAGCTGTACGACACCCTGGTGCTGCCGGTGACCAAGGCGGTCGAGTCGATCGTGCGTCCACCGTTCGGACAGTCTGTCTTCGCTGTCGCGCGGGTCGGCACAGCCCACGACCGTGACTGAACTGGCCGTGGAGCAGACCGCCTCCCCGGAGCCGGCCGAGGAGGTCGAACCGACCGGTCCGCGGGGCTGGGTGGCACGCGTCACCGCCTCGGCGCGGCTGGCCGCCCCGGCTATCGCGGGCTACGCCCTGGTACGGCTTCTCGGCCTGGTCGTGCTCTGGCTCTGGAGCCGGGCGGACGGCGAGAACATGTGGCGGCTGCTGGGCCAACGGTTCGACGCCGCGTGGTACGTCGGCCTTGCCGAGCACGGGTACGACCACACGATTCCGGTCGGCCCGGACGGCAACCTCATGACGACCAACCTCGCGTTCTTCCCGGTCTACCCGGGCCTGATGCGGCTGATCTCGACGGTGCTACCGGTCTCGATCCCTACCGCCGGTCTGATCATCACCTGGATCGCGAGCCCGATTGCCGCCTGGGGCATCTTCATGGTCGGCAACCATCTGTACGGCCGCCAAGCCGGCACCGCGCTGGCGATCCTCTGGGGCGCGCTGCCCCACGGCCTCGTGCAGTCGATGGGGTACACCGAGGTGCTGTTCACCGCGATCGCCGCGTGGAGCCTGTACGCCCTGCTCAACCGGAACTGGCTGACGGCCGCCGGCTTGTGTGTCGTCGCCGGACTGACCCGCCCCAACGCCGTCGCGCTCATCGCGGCGATCGGAGTCGGCGCGCTGATCGCGATACTGCGACGGCAGGACGGCTGGCGCCCGTGGGCCGCGGCGGCGATCGCCCCGCTGGGCTGGCTCGGCTTCGTCGGCTGGGTCGGTCTGCGGCTGGGCCGTGCCGACGGTTGGCTGCACGTGCAGGGCGAGGCGTGGGGATCGTCGTTCGACGGAGGCCAGTACACGCTGCGCACGGCCCGCGCGCTCCTCACCACCGAGACCGAGACGTGGCTCGTGCCGTACGTGGTGACCGGCATCCTGGCGATCGTGGCGGTGCTGGTGGTGCTCAGCATCCTCGACCGGCAGCCACTGCCGCTGCTGGTCTACTCGATGCTGCTGATCGTCACCACCGCCGGCGGTACCGGCTACTACCACACCAACCCGCGGCACATGATGCCGGCGTTCACGCTGTTGTTGCCGCTGGCGTTGGCCGCCGGAAAGATGCGCGTCCGCAATCTCGTGGCGATCGGTGTCCTGCTCGCCGCGTTCTCCGCCTGGTTCGGTGGCTATCTGGCGTTGGTCTGGCCGTACTCGCCGTGAACGGCCCGGTTCGCCGCCGCTGGATCGATCGATTCACCTGGGCCGACCTCGCGCTGATCCCGGTGCTTCTCGGTGCCGTCCTGCAGGTCCGGCGCTGGGCGTTCGGCCAGTCGCTGTGGCTCGACGAAGAGATGATCGCGGTCAACCTGCGCGACACGGGCTTCGCCGAGCTGACCGCCCGGCTCGTGTTCAACCAGTCGGCGCCGCTCGGCTGGCTGTGGGCGCAGCGCGCGGCCGTGCTGGCCATCGGCTCGAGCGAAAGGGCCCTGCGGTTCGTTCCGCTTCTCTTCGCGATCGGTACCCTCGTCGTCGCGTGGCTGGTCGCCAGGCGCCTGCTCGGTCCGGTCGGTGCCGTCGTGGCAACGGCGATGCTCGCCGCCTCCCCGGCGTTGGTGCGGTACGCGGCCGAACTCAAGCAGTACTCCTCGGACACCTTCTGGGTGCTCGTCCTCGTCGGTCTGGCCATCGCGGCCGTCGACCGCACCGTGCCGTCGACCCGGAAACTCCTGCTGTGGTGGATCGTCGCCGCGGTCGCGGGATGGTTCAGCATGGCCGCCATCCTGGTCGTGCCCGGGCTCGCGGTGGTCCTCTTCGCCGTGGTGGCTCGCCGGCAGGGTCGCGGCCCGGCGGTGCGGATGGTGCTCGGCGGCTCGATCTGGCTCGCCGCGGTAGCCGCGCACTACCTGGTGTCGTTGCGGTACACCACCAGCGGCTCGTTCATCGCCGAGTTCTGGATCGCCCGGAACGGCCTTCCCGCGAAGGACAGCGGAATCCTCGAGCGCCTGAGTTGGCTCGCCGGCCGGCCGGCGGCGCTGGCGATGGACCCGCTGGGGCTGCCGACCGGCGCGGTCACGGTGGGCTTCTGGATCCTGGTCCTCGCCGGAGTGGTCATAGCCGTCTACCGCAACGCGGCGGTGGGTGCGCTGCTCGCCGCGCCGATCGTCACCGGTGCCGCCCTGGGCGTGGCCGGCCTGGTACCGCTCGCCAGCCGGTTGGCGCTGTGGCTGCTGCCGGTGCTGTGGCTGGCCGCGGCGACCGCCGTGGACGCGCTGGCCCGGGTCGCCGCCCCGCCGTACCGGCAACCGACGCGACAGTGGGTGCCGCGGGTCGCCGCGCTCGCCGCGTTGGGTGTCGTCGCCGTCGGCTGCCTCACGGCGCTGCGGGCGCAGGTCCGCACCGACGTGGGCCGACCCGCCGCCGTGGACCGCGCCGACGACCGGGCGGCGATCGCCTGGCTGGCAGCCAACCATCAGGACGGCGACCTGGTCGTCGTGGCGGTCCAGTCCACGCCCGCGGTCCGGTGGTACGCGCCCGGTAGCAGACTCAGGCCCGGCTGGTACGCCCGCGGCGCCGAACCGTCGTGCGTGTCGAGCGTGTTCCCGGAGGCGCTGCGCGGCTACCGGCGGGTGCTCGTCTACGCGGTGGAGGGCGGCAGCCAGCTGACCACCCTGCGCGCCCTCGACACCACGCTCGACCGGCTCGGCACACGCGTCGACGAGCGGCGCTACGACCTGGGACGGGCGTGGATAGTCCGGCTCGACCCGACCGCGGTGGCGGCCGCGGCGCAGCAGCCGCCGGATACCGGTTGCCTGGTGCTAAACCGGCTCTGAACCCGTGAGCACCTCGCGGTAGACCGCCACCAACCGCTGGATCACCTCGCGCTCGTCGTACCGGGTCGTGCGCTCCCGACCGTCGGAGCGCCGTCCCGCCGCGAGCACCTCGGCGACCGCGTCGGCGAGCCGGTCCACGAGCTCGGTGCGCGCTCCCCCGCTCCCCCACGGCTCGGGGAAGCTGACCACAGTGGACGGTGTCACCCCGGCGAGGACCTCCGCCACGTCGCCGACGTCGACGCTGACCACGGGCAGGCCCATCGCGGCCGCCTCCTTGACGACCAGCGGACCGCTCTCGGTGCCCTTGCGGGACGTCACCAGCAGCACGTCGGCGGCGGCGAACTTGTCGACGACGCGGGACCGGGGCTGATCGGGCTCGGCGAGCACCAGCTCCCGTACCGGTATCCCGCGTGACCGCAGCGCGGCGAGCACGTCGGAGTACACGTCGTACCCCTTGACCGCGTTGGCCGGTAGCGCGCCGAACAGCACGACCGGCTCGTCGCCGGTGATGCCGAGGCCGGCGCGGATCGCCGACCGGTCGGCCGGTGGCTGGAACAGTCCACAGTCGACACCGTTGGGTACGACGTGCCCGGTCGGGTCGCCGGCGGCGTCGGCCAGCCGGCGGGACGGGTACACCCGCGCCGCTACCCCGCCGGTGCCGAGCGAGGCGGCCAGTCGCTGCCAGCCGACGTTGACGTCGCTGCCGTAGAGCGACAGCACCCGGGGGGCGGTACCGGCGAACCGGGCCGCCAGCGCCGTCAGTCCATAGTGGACGTGCACGAGGTCGTAGCCGCCCGACCGGGCCCGCCGGCGGACCCGGGGCGCCGCCAGCAGATAGTCGGCCTTGCCGCGGTCCTGCGCGACCACCTCGACGTCGACCTCGTGGCCGAGCCGGCGCAACGCCGCCACCTGTTCGGCGACGAACACGCCGCGGAAGCTACCGCCCTGCGGCCACAGGTTGGTGACCGCAAGGATCTTCATAGCTGGGCGAAGTAGCTGGCCACCTCGGCCACCACCCGCTCGGCCTGCTCGGTGGTCAGCTCGGGGTAGATGGGCAGCGACAGGCACTCGTCGGTGTACACCTCGGTCTCCGGCAGGTCACCGCGCTGGTGGCCGAGGAAGGCGTACGCCGGCTGCAGGTGCAACGGGATCGGGTAGTGCACGCCCGCCCCCACACCGTTGGCCTGCAGGTGTTTGAGCAGTGCCTCGCGGTGCGCGGTACGCACGACGTAGTGGTGGTAGACGCTCACCCGGTCCGCCGGATCGGCCAGCAGGCGCAGGTCGCCGACCCCGGTCAACGCGGCGGTGTAGGTCGCCGCGATCTCCCGCCGCCGTACGTTGTCCGCGTCGACACTCGGCAGCTTCGCCGACAGGACAGCCGCCTGCAGGGTGTCCATCCGGTGCGCGTACCCGACGATCACGTGCTCGTACTTCGTGGTCCGGCCATGGTCGCGGAGCATGCGCACGGCGGCGGCCAACTCCTCGTCGTTGGTGGTGATGGCCCCGGCGTCGCCGTACGCGCCGAGGTTCTTGCCGGGATAGAACGAGAAGCACGCCACGCGGGTGATCGAGCCCGCGCGCGTGACCGTGCCATCCGGCGCCACCACGCAAGCGCCGTGCGCCTGGGCGGCGTCCTCGATGACCGGTACCCCGGCCGCCTCGGCGATCGCCGCGATGGCCGACAGATCGGCCGGCCGGCCGTGGATGTCCACGGGCATGACGGCCTTGACGCCGTCGATGTTGGCGGCCAGCGCCGCGGGGTCCATCGCGCCGGTCGCCGGGTCGATCTCGATGAACCGCGGCTTCGCACCCATCCAGGTGATCGGCTCGGCGGTGGCGATGAACGTGTGCGCCGGGATCGCCACCTCGTCACCGGGGCCGATGCCCAGCGCGTGCAGCACGAGGTGGATGGCTGCCGTACCGGAGCCGACGCCGATCGCGTACCGCGCGCCGCAGAACTCGGCGAACGCCGCCTCGAACTCGCCCAGCGCCGGGCCCTGGATGAAGGACGTGGTCTCGATGACCCGCCGCATCGCCGCCTCGATCGCGTCGGCGTGCCGGGCGTGGTTGGCCTTCAGGTCCACCAACGGGATCTTCGACATCACTGCTCCAATGCTGGGTACGGGCGGTGGTCCAGCCCCACCGGGCACACTAGGTCATCGATCGTCTTGACTTGCTTCGCGGCCGCGCCGACCACCACCGCACCGGGCGGAACGTCGCGGGTGACCACCGCCCCGGCACCGATCAGGGCCCGCTCGCCGATGCGGATACCGGGCAGCAGCGTCACGTTGGCTCCGACCTTGGCGGCGCGGCCGACGTGCACCCCCCGCATGCACGCGGCCACGTCGGGACAGCGCGGGAACGGCGCGTTCGTCACGGTCACCCGCGGGCCCAGCCAGGCCTCGTCCTCGAGCACGGTGTACTCCGGTACGAAGCACTGCGAGTGGATGCGTACGCCGTTGCCGATCGTCACGTGATGCTCCACGACCGACAGGGAGCCGACCGAGACGTCGTCGCCGATCGTGTTGGCCTCGCGCACCAGCACGTGGTGTCCGGTCTGGAACCGGGCCCCGATGGTGTTGCCGGCGTAGATGACGGTGTGGCTGCGGATCTTCGCGCCGACCCCGATGACCGTGTCGCCGGAGCCGTGCCGGCCGACGATGCAGAACTCCTCGACCACCGACTCGTCCCCGAGCCGTACGCCTTCGGCCACAATGGACAGTGGACTGAGGACGGTCATGGTGTCACGGAGGCGACGGCGACCTGGGTGCCCTTGCCACGCAGGGACTCGTCGGCGGCCTCGAGCACCGCGACGACCTGTGCGCCGTTCCAGCCGTCGGTCAGCGGCCGGGCACCGGTCGCGGCGCAGTCCAGGAAGTGCCGCAGTTCCTCGGCGAGCGGTTCGGTCATGTCCAGCCGCGGCACGTACATCGCGCCGTCGCGCAGCCGGTACTGCCAGGCGCCGTACGCGTCCTCGCTGATCGGGTCCGCCCCTTTGTCGAAGACACGCAGCTTGTCGGAGTCCATGTCGTCGTACACGAGCATCTGCTTGCTGCCGACGACGGTGGTCCGCCGGGTCTTGTTCGGGTCGAGCCAGCTGACGTGCATGTGCGCGAGCACGCCGCCCGGATACCCGACCGTCACGAAAGTCACGTCCTCGACCTCGGCGTTGAGGTACCGCGCACCGTGCGCGGACACCCACTGCGGCGCCGCGCCCACGAGGTAGTTGGCGATCGACACGTCGTGCGGCCCGATAGACCAGAACGCGTTGATGTCGCTCTGGATGCGGCCGAGGTTCAGCCGCTGCGAGTGCAGGTAGAGCAGGTCGCCGATCTCGCCCGCGTCGATGATCTGCTTCATGGCCCGCACCGCGGGTACGAACTCGAACGTGTGGCCCACCATCAGCACGCGCCCGCGCTCCTGCGCCAGTTTCGCGAGCGCCACGGCGTCCACTGTGGTCAGTGCGAGCGGCTTCTCGACGAGCACGTGCCGGCCGGACTCGACCAGCATGCGGGTCAGCGGCGCGTGCGTGGCAGCCGGCGTGGCGACCACGACGGCGGTCACCTCCTCGTCGGCGAGCATCTCGTCGAGCGACGGCACCACGGACACCTGCGGGTACAGCTGGGCGGCCCGCTCGCGCCGCTCCGGCGACGCGTCGACGAGGTACCGCCACCGCGGACCGGCCAGCGCCTGCAGGTTGCGGGCGAGGTTGGGACCCCAGTACCCGAAGCCGACCAACGCGACCGACCCCACGGCTACTCTCCTTCCGTCGCCGGCTCCTTGGTCGTGGTCACCAACTCACCGCGGGCGAGCAGTGCCCAGGCCAGGCCGAGCACGGTGAACAGCAACGGCGGGAAGAGCGGGTCCTCCAACGCCGGCGACAGGAACGCTACCAGCACCGCGAACAGCATCGCCGCGGGTGCCCAGTACAGCAGCGGGTGCGCGGTCACCCCGGGCGGGTTGTCGCTCGACCGGAACCGCCACCGCGGACCGGGCCGGGCCCTGATCACCGGCCAGATCAGGAAGAAGAGCCAGAGGAGGTACGCGAGCAGGCCGAGGATCCCCACCTCCACGACCAGGTGCAGCCAGAACGAGTCCACCTGCTTCTGCGTCGAGCCGTGCATGTCGAAGCCGTGCGGGCCGAACCTGGGGTCGAGGTTCCAGTTCGGGTCGTCCTTCTCCGCCACGATCCCGCCGAACTGGCCGATGCCGTACCCGAGCAGCGGGCTGTGGGCCAGGATCCGCATGCCCTGCTGGGCGTACAGGATCCGGATCTCGCGCTGGTCGACCTTGTTCGTGCACTCCTCGGTGTCGCTGGCCGTGCCCTTGACGCAGTAGTCGCCGCCCTCCTCGCCACTCGGTACGGCGAACGCGCTGAACACGCCGGCCAGCCGGCGCTGCAGTTCCCGACGGTTCTCGTCGCGGAGGCCTTGCTGGGCCGTGGCCAGAACCGCCACGACGGCGGCGGCCGCCGTGACGCGCCGCCAGCCGGCCCGGCGCAGCAGCCCGATCAGGACGGTGCCGGCGAGGAACCCGAGCGTCGCCTCGCGGGACTGGGTCGCCGACAGCGCGACCGCGAACAGTGCGAACAGCCACCACCACTTGCGGGGGACGTCCCGCAGCGTGACGAACCACGCGACCAGGCCGAGCATCGCCAATGCCAGCACGTGACCGAGGTGGTTCGGGTGGTCCAGGAAACCTTGCGCGCGGAATATGGACGCCCACGTCAGCTCGAGCCAGCCCATGCGCTCGATCAGCGGGACGCCGAAGAAGGTCTGCAGGATCGCGGCGATCGAGTTCACCACGAGGATCCCGCCGAGCACCCAGAACAGCGGGCGAACCCGGGTCCACGACGGGTTGATCGCCCGCCAGGCGTAGAAGACGATCACGCCTCGGAAGTACACGAACAGCGCCTCGCCCATGAGCTGAAGGTCCGACCCGCCGAGCAGACCGGCCAGGACCATCAACACGCCGAGCACAACGAGCGCGATGTCCGCCCTCGTGGTGTACCGGCGCCAGGCCCGGTCGAGCGTGATCTTGACGAGGGTCAGGGCCAGGATCGCGACGTACAGCGCGTTCTTGACGTCCTTCGGCCAGTCGGGCAGGCGGATGTCCCGCCGGCCGTCGTCGAGCCGGGTGAACGAGCCACCGAGGTGCTGTACCCAGGCCTCGAAGAGGACCTCGACCAGCAGCACCCCGACCAGGATGAGCAGGACCGTCCCGAGCAGCCGGGAGGATCGGGTCAGCCGATCCGCACCAGGCGCGCGGTCCAGGACCAACTGATCAGACGATGACATGCACTCCCCCGGGCCAGCCGCTGCCGGACATCACGCTCTGCAGCGGTACGCCGAACCTACCATCGGCTCGTGAACCTTTCCCGGCAACATCCATCATGTGCTGTCAACTCTCCATCGCGGCGGCTCGGCGGTGCTTGCGGGCCTGGCTGAGCACGGCGGCGAGCTGACCGCGCAGTACCACCACCGCGACGAGAGCCGCCACGAGCGCGGCGGCGACGTCGATCGCGACACGTTCACCCCCGGTCACCGACAGTTGGTTCAGGCCGGCTCCGGCGGCGAGCAGGAACCGGTCCAGCGCAGTCTCGCGCTCCTCGGCGCGCTCGGCGTAGGGCGCGACGCTCCTGCGCGGCAGGTCGGCGCGCGGTGTCGCGCGCTCAGACATG
>Ga0075418_10005393_pt1 | contig 14480 bp, 12 predicted proteins | sample SoiMetdeltSBSDD2_FD_81776 | JGI IMG/M metagenome (GOLD analysis project Ga0075418, IMG submission 81776) | Bulk soil microbial communities from a Populus tree surrounding site in Tennessee, USA - Soil MetaG P. deltoides SBSDD2 | ecosystem: Environmental > Terrestrial > Soil > Tree plantation...
CCGCCCGGCAGTGTTCCCGCAGAACCGCAACCTTGCGGTCGAGCTGCGCGTAGTTGCCAGCCGAGCAGTTCCAGATGTCGGCTTCCTCGGCGACCAGCCTCAGCATCTGCTTCTCCCCGGCGCCGCCAATCACGATCGGCGGCCGTGGCGACTGCAGCGGGCGCGGCCGGCACCGGCCGCCCCGCACCCGGTAGTACCGCCCTTCGAAATCCACGGGCTCGCCGGTCCATAGCTGTTTGATCAGGCGAACGGCCTCGGCAAGCTGGCCGATGCGCGCGCCGGCGGTGGGAAACTCGAACCCGTAGGCGTGGTACTCGGGCTCGTGCCAGCCGGCGCCCATGGCCAGCTCGAAGCGGCCGCCGCTGATCACGTCGAGCGTCGCCCCCATCTTCGCCAGGAGCGCCGGCGACCTGAACGAGTTGCAGAGGACGTTGGCGCTCACTCGCACCCGGCGGGTGAGCGTGGCGCACGCGGTCATCGTGGTCCACGACTCGAGGATGTCGCCGGCTGGATCGGGGATCGCGAGCAGGTGATCGATGAAGTGGATGGCGTGGAAGCCGAGGTCGTCGCAGATCCGCGCCGACTCCGCGATGCGATCCCAGCGGTTGTCGGCCTGGCGCAGGAGCGCGCCGAAGCGGACGGGACGGGTCGCGAGGCTCGTCATTCGCCGCGGTTGACGCGCATCAGGTAGCGATAGGGATCGCTGGTGACGACGGCGCCGCCGGAGACGAGCAGCACCGCGCCCGAGACCCACTCGGCCTCGTCGGAAGCGAAGTACACTGCCGCCGCAGCCACGTCGGGTGGCTTGCCCACACGCCGGAGCGGGTAGAAGGCGGAGCGCAGGCGCCGGTCCTCGGGACTGGACAGCCACGGCGCGGTGAGCGGCGTCTCCACGAGGGCCGGCGCGATGGCGTTGACGCGGATCCGATGCTGGCCCAGCTCCACGGCCATCGTCTGCGTGATGTTGTTGATGGCCGCCTTGCAGGCGCCGTAGATTCCTTCGCCGCCGGGCGCCGCGTAGAGGCTGTCGATCGAGCTGAGGAAAATGATGGACCCGCCGCTCCCCGCACGCATCGCCCGCGCCGCCGCCTGCGCGCCGAAGACCTGTCCCGTGAGGTTCAGCCGCAACATCGCGTCCCAGCCCCCTTCGGTCACGTCGAGCCACTCGCTCCAGCCGCCCTTGATCGAGGAGTCGCCACCGGCGTTGTTGACCCAGACGTCGAGCTTCCCGAAGCGCGCGACGGCGGTGTCGGCCAGCGCACGCAGCTGTGCCACGTCGGTCACGTCGGTCGGCGCCACGACCGCGCGGCGCCCCTTGCCCTCGATCTCCGCGCGCAGTTGCTCGAGGTCGGGCACGCTGCGCGCGGCGAGGACGACGTCCGCGCCCTGCTCCGCGAAGGCTAGGGCGATCGCCCGCCCGAGCCCCCGGCTCGCGCCCGTGACCACACACGACTTCCCCGCCAGCGAGAACATCGGCGCCCCTTTCCTACGCGCCCTTGATCCCGACCAACTCCACCTCGAAGATCAGCGTCGCGCCCGGCGGAATCACCCCACCCGCCCCGCGGTCGCCGTAGCCCAGGTGCGCCGGGATGATCAGCTTGCGCTTGCCACCCACCTTCATCGTGCCGACGCCTTCGTCCCAGCCCTTGATCACGCGTCCGCGCCCGATCGGAAACTCCAGCGGCTGACCGCGATCGTGCGACGAGTCGAACTTCGTTCCGCTCTTGAGCCAGCCCGTGTAGTGCACGCTCACGGTGTCGCCCGTCTTGGGCCGCGCGCCCGTGCCTTCGACGATCTCGACGTAGCCGAGACCGGTGGCGGTTTCGATCACCTGCTCGTCCATGCTGGGTCGCCTCCCGTCCGCGAGATTCGCGCCCACACTATACGCCGCGTCGGCGCAGGCGACGAGCGAGAACGGGCCGCCCAGCGACGACCGCACGCCCTTTCGGGCATGGCGCGTAGGACCTTTGGGTAATTGACAACGAACCGTGCCCGGCCGACGATCCGTGATCAATAGTCTCCCGAAGCTCGATGGAGGGGACCTGTGCGGCGACACGCGCTGATAGCGGGGGCGACGCTTTTCACAACCTTTCTGTGCGTCACCTTGGCACAGGCAACCGTCGTGAGCGACTGGAATGTCGCCGCGCTCGCCGAGGTGCGCCTGAGCCGAGCGTTGCGGAACGGGCCGCCGATCGTCGCGCGGGCGCTGGCGATCGCGCACACATGCATGTACGACGCGTGGGCCGCGTACGACGACGTCGCTGTTGGCACCACCGATCCCGGGGGCACTCGGCGACGGCCTGCCATCGAGCACACCGACGAGAACAAGGCCAAGGCGATCAGCTTTGCCGCGTACAGCTGTCTGCGCAACCTGTACCCCGATGGCTCGCTGCCGCCCCCGCTCGCGCAGCCCAGCGTGCGGCTGAGGGCCATGCTGGTCAGCCTGGGCTATGACCTGCGCGAGGCGTGCGGCCCCAATGACAAGTGCAGGGGCGGGGATCCGGCCGCCGTCATCGGCAACCTGGCCGCCCAGGCAGTCATCGATGCCCGGCGCCACGACGGTTCGAACCAGTACGGCGACCTCCCGCCAGCCCCGTGCCCGGTGTCACCGTGGCCGCAGCCATGCGCCGCTGGGGCCTATGGACAGACGTCCGGCGATCCCGCGCGGACGGGCCCCTACTCTGACTACAAGGCCGACGGCTATATGCCGTACGTACCGGTCAACCCCCTGATGGGATACTGCAACCCCCTGGTCGCGGTCTGCGAGCGCCAGGACATCGAGGACCCTAATCACTGGCAGCCGTTGATCTTCAGCAACGGCCAGGCGTGCCTGGACTCCGGGGCCGGGACCGAAGAGACGTGTGCGGGCATTCAGACCTTCATCGCCCCGCACTGGGAACGGGTCACACCGTTCGCGCTGACGTCGGCAAGCCAGTTCGACGACGTGATGACGATCCCGCCCCCGGACTACCTGAAGACCCCTGGCCGCTATCAGGACGACGTCAGCGACATGATCCAGTTCAGCCGGAGCCTGAATACCCGGCGCAAGCTGATCGTCGAGTACTGGGCGGACGGGCCGTCGTCCGAACTGCCACCGGGACACTGGGGCGTCTTCGCGCAGTTCGTGTCGCAGCGCGACGACCATACGATCGATCAGGACGCCAAGATGTTCTTCGCGATGCACAACGCCTCGTTCGACGCCGGCATCGTGGCCTGGCACATCAAGCGGAAGTACAACGGCGTCCGGCCGATCACGGCGGTGCGCTTCTCGAAGCGAGGCCAGACGATCACCGCGTGGGGTGGCCCGGGACGGCCCATCGAGTCCATCCCTGGAGAGAAGTGGTCGCCGTACAACCCGGGGAACAACCTGACCCCCTCGTTTCCCGGCTACTTCTCCGGTCACTCGGTGTTCTCGCGGTCGAGCGCCACCGTCCTGTCGCTGTTCACGGGCGACGATCACTTCGGCTTCTCGACGGTCTTGCCCACGAATTTCGGTCGCGTGGAACCCGGGATCCCGCTCGAGCCGACCACGCTGTTCTACGAGACGTTCAGCGACGCGGCGGAGGAGGCGGGATTGTCACGGCTCTATGGCGGGATCCACTTCCCCGACGACAACACGACCGCGCAGCACGTCGGTCACCTCATCGGCGTGCAGGCGTGGTCCAAGGCGTTGAGGTATTTCAACGGGACGCCGTAGCCAGCACTTCGCTGACGACCCGTCCCACCTCTTCCATCGTGAAGGGCTTGAGCAGGAACGGCCGGCGGGCCTCGTCGAGAAAGCCCTGGGTCTCGGCGCTCATGATGTCCCCGGTCATGAACACGACGCGGCCGGCGAGCCGCGGATCGGGAGCCAGGGCACGCTCCCACACCGCCTGCCCATCCACGTCCGGCAGGCGCAGATCGAGCATCACGAGGTCCCAGGCGTGCTCTCGCAGCCGGCTCAGCGCTTCATGACCCGTCGTGACCCCGACCACGCGGTGCCCGAGACCCTGGAGGACTTCGGTCAACGCCTCACGCAATGGCCCCTCGTCCTCGACCACCAGCACATTGCCACCGGCCACCGCCGCCGGGCGCGGCTGCGGCGGTGCCGGCGCCGCGGCCTCGGCGTGCTCGCCGACGGGCAGGTGCACGGTAAAGCGGGCGCCGCCGTCCGGAAGGTTCTCGGCATACAGACGTCCGCCGTGGGATTCGACGATGCCGATGGCCAGGCTCAGGCCGAGCCCGGTGCCGGCCCCCGTGAGCTTGGTGGTGAAGAACGGATCGAAGATTCGCCCCAGGTGCGCGGGCGGAATGCCGGGTCCATCGTCGTCGATCTCCACCACGACCTCCGATCCGCGCTGCCCTGAAGTCACGGTCAGGACGCCGTGGCGTCCGGCTGTCTTCATCGCGTGGATCGCATTGCTGAACAGGTTCATGAAGACCTGCTGGAGCTGATGCGGGTCGGCCCAGATCTCCGGGATCGGCGTCAGGGCGGTGACCACACGAATCCTGTTCAGCTCGAGCTGCGACGTCTGCAGGCCCAGCGTTGCGTGGACGACCTGGTTCAGGTCCACGGGCCGCCGCTCGGGAGGCTGCCGGCGGGCAAACGCGAGCAGGTCCCGGATGATCCGTGACGCCCGCACGCACGCGGTTTCCATGACCTCCATGCGCCGGGTCAGCGCGTCGTCCATGAGCGCGGTGCGCCTGACGAGCTGGATCGACAGGCGGATCGTCGAGAGCGGATTGTTGAGCTCGTGGGCCACGCCCGAGAGCAGCGTGCCGAGCGCCTTGAGCTTGTCGGCCTGCATGAGCTGAGCTTGCGTTTCTTGGAGTCGCTGCAGGTTGTTGCGAAGCTCGGCGTGGACGCGCACCTTGTCGAGCGCGACCGTCAGGTGATGGGCGAGGGTCGTGAGCACGCGCCGGTCCTCGTCCCCGAAACGACGCGGGCCCTGATGGCCGGAGACCAGGACACCGACCGGTCGTTCCTGAGCGCCGAGCCGCGCCATGAGCATCGAGCGCAGACCGAGCGTGTCGAGCTCACCCACTCCGGCGACGCTCCCGTCCCGTGTGATGTCCTCGATTTCCACCGTCTCCTTGCTGTCGAGGGCGGACCGCGCGACGAGCTCGACGGCGGTGGCTGTCTCCACGACGCCGGTCCGCCAGCTCACCGCGGCCGCCAGCCGTAGACGACCGTGCTCGCCGGCCAGGAACAACGCGACGCCATCGGCGTGCAGGAGATGCCGGGTCGTCTCGACCGCGTCGTCCAGGATGTCCTGCTCGCTGGCCGCTTCCAGCAAGCGCCGTCCGTAGCCCTGCAGGGCGGCATCGTGCCCGAGCGTGGTCACGAGCGCCTGGCTGGCCTCGTGGAGCCGTTCCAGGTCTCGCACGCGGCTTCGCGCCTCGCGATAGAGCCACACCTGGTCGCGGAGCAAAGCGACGAAGAGCACGCCGACACCGAACGGACGCGCCAGGCCGGCGACGTACCAGCTCACTGCGTACCGGTAGGGGAACAGCAGGAATCCGGCGAGCCCGAGAAGCCAGACGAACGCGGCCAGCGCCGGGAGATTCACGAATTCCTGCGACGTCCGAGGCTGGGTGAGTCCACGTTGCCAGGCCCATAGCGCCCACACCGCCATGACGCCGTTGACGATCCACGCGGTCCGCACGGCGAATGGCGTGAGCCGCCCCGGCGGCATTACCAGCGAGGGTAGGAGAGGGCACACGATGTGAACCAGGACAGCGATGACGGCGCTCAGCACGACGCAGCCGAGGATCACCATCGTCCGGCCGCGGTCGGTGAGCGGGAGCTGGCGATCGGCGTACTGTGTGCCAAGGGCGACGCCGGTCAGGGCGGCCAGGTAGCTCGCGAAGAAGAGATACGGGGCGATCCCCGGGTTCACACCTTGGCTGAACGGGTAATCCGGCTGCGTCAGGATGTGGCCAATCGCCAGGAGCGCGGCCAGGAACAGCGAGGTCCCCATTGCCGCCGACTGGAAATCCTGGCGGATCCGGTGGCGCTCCAGGCAGAGATACGCGATCCCGGTGGCCACCAGCACGAACGGAATGTCGAAGAGGGGGACGGCGAACGGAATCGGGAACCGGTAGGGCGCGAGGACTGACGTGAACAGCAGCAGTGCCTCGTACGCGAGCCCGACCGTCGCGACGAGCACGAACAGGAGCGAGGCGCGCGGTCCCAAACTGGCTCTGAGCGGCGTCGGCATCGGTCGCCGGCGCGGAGCCCTAGTCCTTGAGGTTGTCGGAGTCCGGCTCCTCTGGCGGGGCCGCCTCCTCGATCGCGCGCGAGAGCGCCTGAGGTGGGATACCGAGCCGATCGAGATAGGCCTGGCCGTTTCCAATGGTCGGACCGCCAGTTGGATTGGGCCGATAGACCGGCATCACCGCCGGCGTCGAGGCCCGTTGCACTGGCCGCGGCGCGGGCTCCGTGGCGGCCGCACCCGGCTCCCCCGAACCTCCGGACGGCCCCCACGGGATACGGATGAGCTCATCGCCGCGGCGGAGGACAACCAAGTCCTCCTTTATCTGCTCGATACGATTGTCGAGAACGACATCGCCGACCGCATACGCGCCAAGCACGCCCGTGGTCGGATCCTCGAAGTACGCGCGCCCTTCCCCGGTGTGCGTCACGACGATGCCACGCAGCACGGGGAGAGACTCCTGCGCCCAGGCGCACGCGACGTTCGCAAGAATGAGAAACAGGACGACGAGTGATGTGCGTCGACTTCTCACAGCGACGTGAGAGTGAACCACGTTCTGCGTGCGGTCAAGCAAAAGCACGCGAGCGCCACGTGAAAAATCTCACGTGAATTGTAAAAACGTCGCGGCCGGCAAAAGTTTCTCTATTGACTACGTGTCCTCGGCGACTGATTCTCTCCACCGCGCCGACGTTGCAACGTTGGAGAATGACAACGATGTCCGAGTGGCGCGTTCGGCTGACGCCCAGAATCATCGTTGTAAGTATCGCGGGCTTGATCGTGCTCGGCGTCCTCACGCTGGCCGGCAGCCGCGCACTGACCACCACGCCGGCACCAGCGACGGCGAGCGCCAAGCCCGCGACCCGCCCCGAGCGTCCTCCCGTCAGCGCCGCCGAGGAAGCCTATGTGCGCGCGATGTGGCCGATTCACGGCGACGTGCAGCGCGACCTCATGCGCGCAAGCCTCGGCCAGATCCTCTACAAGACCGACGATCTGACCCGGGCCGAGCTGCAAGCGCGGATGGAGCGGGCGCTGGCCACCTATCGCAGCGCCGAGACGCGCATCCGTGCGCTGCAGCCGCCCGAGTCGATGCGCAAGGATCACGAGGAATACCTCGCCGCGGTCCGCCTCTTCCAGGAATCCGCGGTGGAGGCCAACAAGATGTTCAAGGACGGCAAAGAAGACCACCTGCTCGCGGCCTATCCGAAGAGTCAGGAAGGCAGCGACAAGATCAGAGAGGTCGGGGGCAAGTTCTGGCCGAATGAGTTCCCGCCCAACTGAGAAAGGAGGTCCGTCGGCAGTAGCGCTGGGCGATAGGGGGCACCGTAGTGCACCGGTCGAGCGCGGGTGTCGTGAGGAGGCGCTTCATGTCCCGAACACTGATGCGTGTCGTGATGATGTCGGTCTTCCTCTTCGTCGTGGGCGGGCTGGGGCCCGTCGATGTCCTTGACGCCAAACCGAACAACAAGCGGCCGCCGCAGGTCTTGCCGAGCGGCTTCGAGAGCACGGACAGCCTGCTCCGCGACGTGGAGCGCGCCGAGAAAGGACCGCTCCACTCGGCGTGGATCGTCGAGAGCAGCCGGTTCATGGGCGTACCGTTCGGCGCGTTCATGCCGGACAAGGCGGGTCTGAACACCACGGTAGACCTGCCGGTCAACGTGGGTATCATCGAGGACCCGGACGGCAATCTGACGCTCTACGACAGCGGCTGGAAGCAACTGGCGTACATCTTCGATTGGAACACCTCCTGCTGCTGGAAGGGCATCCGTGACCAGATGACCGCGATCGGTCTCGATCCCGAGAAGGTCACGCGGATCGTGCTGGGTCACGCCCACTGGGACCACTCCGGCCAGCTTAGCGAGTTTCCGGACGCGGTGGCCTACATCCAGAAGGAAGAGCTCAAGCAGATCGATTTCTTCCTGAACTACCCGGTCGATTTCAACGCCGGGCACATCCGCGCGGTCAACACGGTCGATCCGATCACCGGGGCCCAGGTCGGGCCGCCGCAGCAGGCCTGCGCGCGCACGCCGGTGTGCGGCTATCCGCCGCAGACGGTGCAGGAGATCCTGGGTAAGGTGCTCGGCGGCAAGGCCCGGATCATCGACGGGCGTCACGAGATCAACCGCGGGCTGGTGATCCACCCGGCGTTCCGGGGTCACACGTATGGCTCGCAGCTACTGCAGGTCAACACCCGCCGCGGTCAGCTGGTGTTCGGCAGCGACACGTATTCGTCGTGGACGGGCATCCGTGACTGGCTGGTGGCCAACATCCAGCAGACCGACACCGTCCAGCAGTTCCTCGCCTACGAGAAGTGCTACGTCCTCGCGTCGCGGCTGAACAGCTTCAACAATTGCGTCGCCGCGCACGAGCCGACGTCGTACACGCCCGACTACCCGCTGACCTCCAACTGGTGGACCATCCCGGGCGGCAACTGCTCACGCGCGGCCGAGCTGATCCTGGCGCCGGGCAAGACGACACACGTGCCGTCCCCGCCGCCCCGGACGCCGCCCGCGACCTGCGTCTCCACGGTCCCGCCGCACACGATCAGTCCGTAGCAGAGATCGACACGAGGGGCTCGGGCCATCAGCCCGGGCCCCTCGTACTCCAATGACGCCTCAGCGATTCTTCCCCCTCCTGATCCTCGTGCTGGCGACCACGCTCGTGCCGCGCCCCGCGGCCGCCCACGACGCCAGCGCCTGGGGCGGTCTGTTCCGCACGCGCGATGCCGGCGCCACGTGGCTGCAGGTCAATCCCGGGAGCTTCGTCAGCGGAGCGCTGGCCCTCGCCGTGAGTCCGATCGACCAGCATCACCTGCTGCTGGGGACGGACATTGGCCTCTCGCGCTCCCGGAACGGCGGACGCGACTGGGTGGCGGAAGCGCCCGACGTCTTTGCCGGTCCCGCCTTCGCGGCGACGTTCGACGTCGATGGCCGGCGGGCGCTCGTCGCGAGTGGCGCGGCGCTCTTCGGAAGCGACGGCGACGGCTGGCGACGGCTGCGATCGCCGTCCGGCGCGATGCCGCCGCGCGCGCTGGCGACGGGCGCGGTGCGCGGGCGCGTGTATCTCGCGGGCCGAACCGGTCTCTATCGCAGCGACGACTGGGGGGAGTCCTGGGTGGCGATCGGCAGCGGGCTGAAGGCGCCCTACGCCAGCGTCGTGATGACGCCGCGCGAGCGCGCCGACGACGTGTATGCGGTCGCCGGCGGACGAGCCTGGGCGAGCTCGGATGCGGGACTCCGCTGGGAGCTTCGTAGCGAAGGGCTGCCGGCAAGCAGCCTCGACGCGCTGGCCCTCGATCCGTCCAACGCCAACCGTCTGTGGTCGGTGGTGGCGGATCAGGTGTACCGCAGCGACGATCAGGGCCGGCGCTGGCGGCTCATCGGACAGCCGGTGCCGGAGCGCCCGGTCGTCGCGCACGCGCTCATGGTCGTGGACCACGCGATCTTGATCGCGACCGACCGCGGCGTGTTTCGCAGCACCGACGACGGCGCGCACTGGACGCTGGGAAGTGACACCCTGCCCGCGCATCTCGACGCGGGCATGCTGGCCCGCGATCCCGTCGACGCGCCCACTGTCTATGCGGGCTTCGCGGTGAGGTCCCACGAAGCACTCGCCCAGGTTGCGCTCCAGAACCGGAGCACGCTGGATGCGATCACCCCGTTCCAGCTGGCGGGTGGCGCCGGCGTCCTCGCCCTGGCTCTCGTGGGCGCCGTGGTCGGCGTGCGCCGCTTCGTGCGCACCCACGGGGCCACCCGACCCGTGGTGCCGCGATGAGCCGCCGCACGCTGCGCTGGGCAGGCCTCGCTCTCGCCGTGACGATCGCGGCCGGCGCCGGCGTGTTCGCGTGGCGTTCCGGCAGCGACAGCACCTGGGGATTTCAGGAGTTCAAGCTCGCCGCGTCCGACATCCCGGTCGGCATCGCCCCGTCGCCGGACGGGGCGATCTGGTTCACGCTGGAGGCCTCGGATGCCATCGGCGTCTTGCGCAATGGCACCATCCAGAAGCTCGCGAAGGGCGTGGACAGCGTCGAGCCGCTCGGCCTCGCCGTCGACGCCGGCGGCCGGGCCTGGTACACGGAGGCGCCCAGGCAGCGCATCTCGCGCGTCTCGACCGACGGCACGATCGCCTCGTTCGGGCTCGCCACGCCGGTGGCTCGGCTGGGCCGGCTCGCGATCGCTCCTGGAGGGGACGTGTGGTTCGCCGAGACGAGCCTGGTGAGCGTCACCAACCTCAAGGACGGGCGCCTCACGCGCCACGTCGTGGGATCGTTCGCCCCGGGGACGCCGATGGACGCCGCGCCCTTCGGCGTGGCCGTCGCCCGTGACGGCACGGTGTGGGCCACACTGCAGAACGCCAACAAGCTCCTGCGCATCGCGCCCGGCGGAGAGAAGACGGCGTTCGACATCCCCACGCGGGCCAGCGGGCTGGGTGACGTCGCGGTCGGCGCCGACGGCACCGTGTGGTTTCTCGAGCTCGCCGCGAACAAGATCGGTCGCTTCGCGGGGGGACGCTTCGAGGAGTTCTCCGTACCCACGCCGCGCGCCGGGCTGACCGGCCTCGCCGTCGCGCCGGACGGCGACGCCTGGTTCACCGAGCTGCGCGGCCACAGCCTCGGGCGCGTTCACGCCGGGGCGATCACCGAGTTCGCCCTGCCCCGCGCGGAGGCGCGGCCCTTCGGCATCGCCGTGGATGCCGGTAACAACGTCTGGTACACCGACCTCAGCGGCTGGCTCGGCCGGCTGGACGCCGAGCGCGCGCGCGTCCGCTAGCTCCTGCTTCCGGTCCTCACCGCCACAGCCGCTCGGACGCCAGGCGCGCACCCGCCACGAGCGCCTCGAACTTCGCCCACATGATGCTCGGGTGCTGGCGCTGGAAGAGCGCGCCCTGGGCGAAGCCGCAGTCGGCGCCGGCCATGACGCGCTCGCGGCCGACCAGCCGCGCGTAGGTCATCAGGCGCTCGGCGATCGTCTCCGGGTGCTCGACCACCGCGGTGGTGTGGGCGATGACGCCGGGGATGAGCACCTTGCCCGCGGGCAGCTTCACGTCCTCCCACACGCGCCACTCCCACGAGTGGCGGGGCGTGGCCGCCTCGATCGAGTAGGCCTGAGCCTTCACCTTTAATACGAGATCCACCACGTCGCGCAGGCTGAGATCCTCCAGGTGCGGCCCCTGCCAGCTGCCCCAGCAGAGGTGATAGCGCACGCGATCTTCGGGGATGCCGGCCAGCGCGTGGTTCAGCGCCTCGAGGTTGCGCGCCTGCGTTCGGCGATACTCCTCGAGCGGTGGGGCGGGGATCAGCATGTCCCACGTCTCGCCGAGACCGGGATCGTCGATCTGCAAGATGAATCCGGCGTCCACGATGGCCCGATACTCCGTGCGCAGCGCCTCGGCGATGGCGAAGACGTACTCTTCCTCGGTCTTGTAGTAGCGATTCTGACCGCGCCCGACCATGGCCGGCGCGATGGCGGGCACAAACGCCTCGGCGACCGAGACGCCGCGCAGCGCCGCCTTGAAGGTGGTCAAGTCTTTGTCGAGTAGCGCCTGGCCCTTGTAGGTGATCGGGCCCTGGCAAACCGTGGGCGGCGTGGCCAGCGGCATCTCGCGCGGCAGATACTCCGTGTAGTACTCGCGGAACGCGCGCCACTCGCGGCGGCTGTCCACGCGCCGCGCCCAGGCGCCGCCGGCGCTCTGTGCCGCACTCGGGTCGGTCGAAGCGGTGGTGCTCACGAAGCCCGTCAAGCGGTCGTCGGTGTAGCCGAGAAAGCTCGTCTTGCTCATCTCGCCGTCGGAGACCACGTCGAGACCCACCTCGCCCTGCCGACGAACCACCTCGGCCACCGCCTCGGTGGCCCGCGCGACCAGCTCGGTCTCGTCGATGCGCTGGCCGCCCAGCCGCGCGCGCAGCAGCGTCCGGACACTCTCGGGGCGCGGGATGCTCCCGACGTGCGTGGTGAGGATGCGGTCCGTGCTCGTCTTCATCGGGGTGCGCGTTCGATGCCGTCAGTCGAAGCTGACGATCTCGACCCAGTTGGCGCCCTTGCCGACCGGGTACTGCTTGAGCATCCGCAGCCCGCCGGTCGCCCCGTCGATCGCGTAGACCGAGATCGTCGGCGACTTCTCGCCGGAGGCGATGAGGAACTTGCCCTTGGGATCGATCGCGAACCCGCGCGGCTGCTTCTCGGTCGGCGTGTTGCCCGCGTACGCGAGCTTGCCGCTCGCCGCGTCGACCCGGAAGGCGGAGAGCGAGCTGGTCGTGCGCTCCGAGATGTAGAGAAGCTTCTCGTCCGGCGTCAGGTGGAGGTCCGCCGCCCAGACGTCGTTGTCGAGATTGCGCGGGGGCGCGCCGGGCGCGCCGCGCGGGCCGCCGGCGACGAGCTTGGACTCGGGTGGCAGGCCCGCCGCGGAGCTGACCTCGGTCAAAGCTCCGGTCCTCGGGTCCAGCGACAGCGTGGTCACGGTCGCGAGCAGCTCGCTGAGCACGTAGACGAACTTGTTGTCGCGGGAGATCGCGAAGTGGCGCGGCCCGACGCCGGTCTTCAGCTGCGCGACCGACGGGGTGTTCGAGGCCAGCCGCCCGGTCGTCGCGTCGAAGGTGAACTGGAACATCTGGTCGGTGCCCAGCGTCGGGACATAGACGTACTTGTTGGTCGCATCCACGAGGATCGAGTGGGCGTTACGCCCTACTGGAATCACCTGCAACGGGTCGGCGGCGACGCGGCCGTCGGCGCCGACCGCGTTGACGCTGACGAGGGCCCCGGCATAGGACGCGCCGAACAGGAAGCGTCCGGTCCGGTCGAGCGAGATGTACGGGAAGCTCTCCGCCAGCGGCGAGGTGGCCAGGGGCTTCAGCCCGCCGGTGGCACGGTCGATGGAGTACGCGTGCACCGAGAACGGCTTGGAGCGTGATGCGGCGTAGAGGAAGCGCCGGTCGGGGCTCACCGCCATGGGCATGACGATGCTGGCCGCCTTGACGCGCTCGCCGGCCTGTAGCTCGCCGTCGGGCTTCAGCGTGAAGGTGCTGATGTCGCCGTCCTCGGCGTTCGACACGTAGACGAACGTTGCCGCCTGCGCCGGCGCGCTGCCGCTCAGCGATACGAGTGAGGACATCGCGACTCCCAGCGTGATGAGTGCGAAACGCGTCATGGTCGTCTCCTCTCGGCGCTCACTGCTTAGCGCTGCGCCGGTAGGCCTGTCAAGTCCGGAGACGGCTGCCGGCCGCGCACCAGACGTTGCGCCTGACGAGCGGCCGCGCTACAACGGGGGCGGCACGACGTAGCCCATCGGGAGGTCCGCGATGAAGCTCGATCGGTTCAATCGTCCGGCGGTGGTGGTCGTCGACATGCAGAACGATTTCGTTCGGGTCGGCGCGCCGCTCGAGGTCCCGGAGGCGCGGCCGACCATCCCGGTGCACCAGGCCCTGCTGGCCTCGGCGCGTCAGCGCGGGATCCCGATCATCTACACCAAGTTCCTGGCCGGGCCGGAGTGGACACTGATGTGGGAGTGGTCGCCGCAGGTGGCGCCTCCGGTGTGCTGCTGCTGGAAGGGCTTCCTGAGATTCTACGAGGACATCGGCAAGGAGCGGGACTGCGCGGACATCATCGACGAGATCTACCCCGAGCCGGGCGATCCGATCGTCGACAAGTTCGGTTACGGCGCCTTCCACAACACGAACCTCGACGATCTCCTGAAGGCGCGCCACGTCGAGTCCGTGCTGGTCACGGGCACCGTCACCCAGATCTGCGTGGAGGAGACGGCACGGGAAAGCTTCAAGCGCGGCTATCGCACCACACTGATCTCCGACGCGGTGTCGACCTACGCGCCCGATCTGCAGGCGGCGGTGTTCAAGAACTTCGCGCACAAGTTCGGCTGGGTCTCGACCGCCAAAGAAGTCATCGCCGAGCTGGAAGCACGCAGCCGCCCCTGATCGCGGACGGAAGGCGGCCGGGTGGCCCCGCCACCCGGCCGGCTCGCGTGACCGAGTTACGGCCGGATGCTCTTCCAGTCGCCAGCCTTCTCGAACGCCGAGGCCGCCCGGTAGATCGCGACCTCGTCGAAGTGCTTGGCGGTCAGCATCATGCCCGCCGGCAGCCCGTCGCTCATGCCGCACGGCACGCTCATGGACGGATGGCCGGTGACGTCGATGGGCGCCGTGTTCGGCAGCATCTCGAACGCCCGCTGGATCGTCTCCATGCGCGGCGCGCCCGGCTTGGGGATGGGCGTGGCCTTCACGGGCAGCGTCGGCATCAGCAGCAGGTCGTAGTCCTTCAGCACCGCGTCGTAGGCGGCCCG
>Ga0075418_10005397_pt1 | contig 14478 bp, 13 predicted proteins | sample SoiMetdeltSBSDD2_FD_81776 | JGI IMG/M metagenome (GOLD analysis project Ga0075418, IMG submission 81776) | Bulk soil microbial communities from a Populus tree surrounding site in Tennessee, USA - Soil MetaG P. deltoides SBSDD2 | ecosystem: Environmental > Terrestrial > Soil > Tree plantation...
CGATCTTGTACAACTGCCGGACAGTATTGCTGGGCAGCGACGCGCTCTGGCCTACGCAGCGAAATCGACAAGAAATCGAAAACATTTCCTTCGCGCGCGCGGCGAGATTTTTCAGCGCGAGCGAAATGTCTTCCTCCTGAGAGTCGAGCTCCGCGAGGTCATGCGCGAGGCCGTGCGCGTGGTTGATCGCCTGATCGATCAGGCCATGAAGTTTTTTGGCGTCGGCCGCTTCGGGCAATTTCTGCTTCGTCAATTTCACTTCCAACGCTTTGATCATGAGCGCGATGCCCGTAAGGCGTTGTCCGAGGTCGTCGTGCAAATCGAGCCCGAGCCGGTGACGCTCCTTTTCGGTGATCTCGAGCAACTCGTGTTCGAGCCGCGTCCGTTCCTCAACGGCCTGTTGCAACTCATTGTAGGCATCGGCGAGATCGGCCGTGCGCTCTTTGACGCGCATTTCCAATTCGTCGTGCGCCTTCCGCAAAGCCTCTTCCGCGAGCTTCCGTTCCGTAATGTCCTCGTGGATGAGCACCACTTCGCAAATGGTGCCGTCGGCGTTCTTCACCGGATAAATGAGGCTGCGCGTCCACAACTCGCGCCCGGCGTAATCGCCGTGCCTGGTCACCGTGCGCAACGGCGGGACCGACAGGGTCTCACCTGCAAAAGCGCGTTGCAAATAAGGGGCGAGTTCGCGAATCAATTTCTTCTTGCTCTCGAAAATCGGCTGGTCCTGCACTTCCTCCAGTTCCATGCCCCACATCTGCTTCCACGCTTTGTTGACCTGCACAGTTTTCCCGTCGGGCGAAAGCACCTGCATGCTCAAGGGCGATTGTTCCACCAACAAACGGAACCGCGTCTCTGAAAGAAGGAGTTGCTCGACGGCGATTCTGCGCCGTTCCTCGGCCAGATGACGCGCGCGGCGCACTTCTGCCTCGCGGAGTTCGCGGGCCACGGCTGGGGCGAGTCGCGCCAGGCGATCCTTCATCAGGTAGTCGTGCGCGCCGGCCTTCATGGCCGCGACGGCGGTCTCTTCACCGATGTGGCCCGAGACAATGATGAAGGGGAGGTCGAGGCCCTTCTCCTGGAGAATTCGCAGCGCGGCGAGCCCGCTGAAGCGCGGCATCACGTAATCAGAAATCACCACGTCCCAGCCCTGCCGTTCCAGGGCCGCGCGCATCGATTCGGGTGTGTCCACGCGTTCCGACGTAAGATCGTAGCCGGCCTGCTTCAGCATCAGACCGAGCAGCAGCGCGTCGTCCTCTGAATCTTCCACCAATAATGCTCTTAAGGGTTGTCCCACAAAATCGCCTTAAGTTGTTCCGGCGCAACAATGGGGGCCGGATTCCAATAACACTACACAGTTGGCGGCAATTGTCATCGTGTTTCTCCCGCGGACACTTATTTTGACCGCCCATGCGAGCGAGAGTCGAAATTTGCATCCTCGCCGGGGGCTTGAGCGCGCGCATGGGCCGGCCAAAGGCCCGTGTGCGGCTCGGAAACCTGACGCTCCTTGGGCATGTCCGTAAAAACGTCGCGGGACTCGAGTTACCGGTTCGGATTATCCGCAAAGACCTCGTGCCACGGTGTGGACCACTGGGCGGCATCTCTTCTGCCTTGAAAACCACGGGAGCCGAAGCGGTGCTGATCGTCCCATGCGACACGCCGTTTCTATCCGCGGCATTGTTGCGGCGGTTTCTCGTGAAATTTGACGGCCAACACCCCCTGTTCGGCGTGGTCCAGGAAAAGACTGGCTTCCCGATTCTACTTCCCCGGTCGGCTCTGCCGGTCGTTACGGAGCAGATCAAGGCACGCGAATTCGCCCTGCATAATCTTGCGCGCGCCATCAGAGCCCGCCTCGTTCGCGTGCCTGCTGGCCAACTCTTCAATGTCAACACGCCGGCGGACCTGGCGGAGGCGCGAAAACGCTGTCGGTCGGCACAGGAGCAGCTTGTAAAACGGCAGTGAGAGGCTATCGTCAAAGCATGTTTGCTAGAGTGTTTCTGGTGGTCGCATTGCTAGTCGTCACGTGGCCGGCTTTGTCCGAGACGATCCAATTGAAAGACCAGGCCGCGGTTTCGGGCAAAATCCTTGCCGAAAAGCGCGACCAGGTTGTTGTGGACCTTGGGTTTACCGTCCTGAGCATCCCGAAAAGTTACATCGCGAAGATTTCGAAGGAGACAGCACCCGATCCCAAGAAAAACGGAAAAACCCGTCCATCGACGACTGAGAGTGCGCCCGATCAACTTCCGGCCGAGCCAACTGCCGTCGCCGCGCCGCGAGCCCTGTTCCAGGGCGGCCGGCCCGGGTCCGAAGAACAATCTGTGCGCGAGTTGGTCAAGCAGTTGGGCGAAGCGGTCGTTCAGGTGCGCGCTCCGAGCGGCCTTGGCTCGGGTTTCATTCTCAACGAAGAAGGTTACTTGATTACCAATTTCCACGTGATCGAAGGCGAAACTCAACTCTCCGTTGAGGTCTACCACGTGCGCAACGGCCAGCTCGATCGCCGCAGTTACAAGCAAATTCGGATCGTCGCCATGAACAAATTCCAGGACCTCTCGCTGCTGAAAATCGAGGACAAAGACGCGCCGAAATTCGCGTCCGTGCCCCTGGGCGATTCAGACGTGCTCGCGGTCGGCGAACGGGTGTTCGCCATCGGCAGTCCGCTGGGCCTCGAGCGCACCGTCACCGAAGGCATCGTGAGCACCAAGACGCGCCAACTCATGGGCGAGCTTTACCTCCAGACCACCGCGCAGATTAATCCCGGCAACAGCGGTGGTCCGCTGTTCAACCTGCGGGGCGAAGTCGTGGGCGTGACGAACATGAAACTGGCCTTCGGCGAAGGCCTGGGCTTCGCGATTCCCGTCGAGGCGGTCCGCTATTTTCTGCGCCATCGCGACGCGTACGCTTACGACACCGACAATCCCAGCAACCCGTATCGATACCTCGAACCGCCGAGCCGTCTAAGGGCACCTGATTCCGAGCAGGAGGGCGCCCGCTGAGCCCTTCCGCCGCCAAATCAATTCCTCTGCTATGAAACTTCTACTCTCACTTTGCATTTTTGCGTTCGCGTTGACCCTGGCGGGTGCGCCCGTGCCGCCGCCGGATAAACTGCTGCCCGCCGACACGGTGGCGGTGATCACCGTTACCGATTACCAGAAGGCCAAACGAGATTGGGATAAATGGGCGCTGGTGCGGCTGTGGAAAGATGCGGCGATGAAACCGTTTCGCGAGAAATTCATGACCAAGCTCAAGGCCGATTTGGTTGAGCCGCTGGAACGGGAATTCGGCGTCAAGTTTGCCGACTACAAAGACCTGTGCCAGGGGCAAGTGACGCTCGCCTTTACACCGTCGACGGCTCCCGACAAGAAGGATTCGGGCTTTCTCCTGCTCGTGGATACAAAGGACAAAGCCAGCGTGCTCAAGACGAACCTTGCGGCGTTGAAACAGAAATGGATCGACAGCGGCAAGGTCGCCAAGACCGACAAAATTCGTGATGTCGAATTCACGACCCTGGTTTTCTCCAGCGATGACATCTCGAAGACGGTCGATAAAGTCCTGCCTTCGCCGAAAAAGGACAAAGCTGAGGAAGAGCCGGAAGAAAAGAAACCCGCCAAAAAGCAGGAATGGATCGTGGGGCAATCCGATTCGCTGTTGATCGTCGGTTCATCCGTGAAGGACGTTGAGAAGATTCTAATCCGCCAGTCCGGCGGTGGCGTGCCGGCATTGGCCGATCATGGTCCGTTTGCGGCGAACTATGGCACGCACTTTCGCGACACGCCAGGCTACGCCTGGGTGAACTTAAAAGACATAATCGCCTCTTTCTCGCGCAAACCTCAGAAAGCCGAACAAGCTGGCGGCAGTGAAGAAGAGGAAGAGCCTTCGCCATTCGACCCGTCGAAGATGATTTCGGTGCTCGGGTTGGGCGGGCTGCAGTCGTTGTCGGTGTCGCTGAAAGATTCCAACGAGGGAAGCCTGGCGGCCTTCAGCATCGGTGCGCCGGAATCCTCGCGCCGCGGGATCGCCCGGATCCTTTCGCATGATGCGCGGGATGCCAGTCCGCCGCCGTTTGTGCCAGCCGACGTGGTGAAGTTCACGCGCTGGCGGATTGATTTGGCGAAAACAGTGACCGCGTTGGAAGCCCTGATAACGGAAATCAACCCGATGTTTCCCAACGTCATGAAGCTGCTCATGGAAAATGCCGGCGTGGACGTGCGCAAAAATCTCTTTGCCAACCTCGGCGACGACGTGATCGCGTACGAAAAGAAGCCGAAAGAATCCACGCTGGTCGCGATGAATGAGCCACCAAGCCTATACCTGGTGAGTTCACCGCGAGCGGAGCAAGTGGCAGCGGCCGTTAAGGCCATAAGCGTCGCCTACTCACGCGAACCTTCACGCGTCAAAGAACGCGAGTTCCTCGGCCGGACCGTTTACAGCGTGAGCCTTCCTTCGCCGCCGCGCGAACCCGGCCAGCCGCGCATTGCCAGGCCGCGCGCGCTCAGCTTTGCCGCCAGCGGAAGCTACGTCGTGTTTTCGATGGACACGCCCTTGTTGGAGGAATACCTCCGCGCCAACGAAGCCCGGCCTTTGCGCGACACGAGCGGCCTTGCCCAGGCGGCAGAGAAAGTGGGGGGCATGGGCACGGGTCTCTTTGGCTTCGAAAACCAGCAGGAGTCCATGCGGGTTCTGTTCGAAGCGCTGAAGAAGGATTCTGCCTCCATCGATGACCTCCTGAGCGGCTCCACTCTCGGCAAGCAACTCGACACGGAGGAGGACAAGAAATTCAAGGACTGGTTTGATTTGTCGTTACTGCCCACCTTCGACCAGGTCTCGAAATATTTTGGCATTGCGGTTTGGTCCGGCGCCGTCAATAGCGACGGCCTGACGTTCCGCTGGTTCTCGCCAGCGCCAGCCGTTGCGAAGTAGGTCCGGACAATCGCTTAGGGCAGCGCGGGTTTCAAATAATCGCGGCACTCGCAATAATTACTTGAAAAGGCAATTACTGGCCCACGCCTTGCGGGCGGGCTCTCACGCCCAGCACGCACTTCTTCTTGTCTCGCTGCTGAACGCACCCCATGCTGGTTGTCTGTTTCGACGATGACCGAGCCAACAGTAACTCCAGAGCAGGTAAAGAAGCACGGGCTGACCCCGGAAGAATTCGAGCGCATCAAAGGCATTCTGGGTCGCGAGCCAAACTTCACCGAGCTTGGCATCTTTTCCGTAATGTGGAGCGAGCACTGCTCCTACAAGAACACGCGCCCGCTTCTGAAAGGGTTCCCCACGAAGTCGCCGCGCATTCTCGTGGGGGCGGGCGAGGAGAATGCCGGCATCATCGACATCGGCGACGGTCTGGCGATCGCGTTCAAGATCGAGTCACACAACCACCCCAGCGCAGTAGAACCGTTTCAGGGAGCAGCGACCGGGGTTGGCGGAATTATCCGCGACATCTTTACGATGGGCGCGCGGCCGGTGTGCGCGGTGAACTCGCTGCGCTTCGGTGAACTGACTTCGCCGGAAGTGCGGCGCCTCTTCAGCGGCGTTGTCGCGGGCATCGCTCATTACGGAAATTGCTTTGGGATTCCCACCATCGCCGGCGAGGTTTATTTCGATAAATGCTACGAAGGCAACCCGCTCGTGAACGCGTTTTGCCTGGGTGTTCTTCGCCACGAGCAAATCGCGCGTGGTGCGGCGAAGGGCATCGGCAATCCGGTCTTCTACGTTGGCCCGGCCACAGGCCGCGATGGTCTGGCGGGCGCAGCCTTCGCGTCACAAGACTTGACCGACGAATCCGCTGAACAGCAACGCGGCGCGGTCCAGGTTGGCGATCCGTTCATGGAAAAGCTGGTCATGGAAGCGTGCCTGGAACTGCTCGCCACCGGAGCGGTTGCGGGGATCCAGGACATGGGCGCGGCAGGCTTGACGTGCTCTACCTGCGAAACGGCCGCGCGCGCCGGCACCGGCATCGAGATCGAACTGAGCAAAGTCCCTCAGCGCGCCGCGCACATGACGCCCTACGAAATCATGCTCAGCGAGTCGCAGGAGCGCATGCTGATCATCGTTAAGAAGGGCCGCGAGGCCGAGGTGCAGCGGATTTTCGACAAGTGGGACTTGCCGTGGGCCGAGGTCGGGGTCGTCACCGACACCGGCCGCATGATCGTGCTACAGCATGGCAAAGTTGTCGCTGACATCCCCGCCGCCAAGCTCGCCAACGAGGCCCCCGTGTATCAACGCGAGGCCCGCGAACCGTCTTATCTCGCGGCGGTCCGCGCGTTGAAGCTGGATGACATCGCGCAATCGAAAGATCCCGTCGCCGACCTCAAGGCATTGCTGGCGTGGCCGAGCATTGCTTCCAAAAATTGGGTTTACCGGCAATACGACCACATGGTGCGCGATTGCACGGTGGTCGCGCCGGGCTCAGACGCCGCGGTGCTGCGCATTAAAGCCGATTCGTTGCCTCTATTGCCGGAGGATCGCGCGGCAACGGCCGGCAACGTGAACGAAAAACTCATCGCGCTCTCGGTGGATTGCAACGCCGCTTACGTCTATCTCGACCCGTACGAAGGCGGGAAGATTGCCGTCGCGGAGTGCGCGCGCAATCTGGCCTGCTCAGGCGCGACCCCGCTGGGCACGACCGACAACCTCAATTTCGGCAACCCGCACAATCCTGAAATCTTTTACCAGCTTCGCGAGTCGGTGCGGGGTTTGGCGGAGGCCTGCCGCGTTTTCAACGCTCCCGTGACCGGCGGAAACGTCAGCCTCTACAACCAGAATCCCGATGGCGCGATTGATCCGACGCCTACCGTTGCCATGGTTGGCATTATCGAAAAGCCGGAGCACGTCACGACGCAATGGTTCAAGGACGAAGGCGACGCGATTATCCTGCTGGGCGAAATTTTGGATGCCGGCGATCCCCTGCAAGGGCTTGGCGGCTCGGCATGGCTGCGGCTCGTCCATGGCTTGAAGATCGGCACGCCGCCGCGCTGCGATTTGGAGAAGGAAAAGGAACTGCACGGCGCGCTGCGCTCGCTCATTTACTCCGGCGGCATTAAGAGCGCGCACGATTGCAGCGATGGCGGGTTGGCAGTCGCGCTCGCCGAGTGTTGTATTTCCCGGCAGGTCGCGCGCGAGACGCCTCGCTTGATCGGCGCACAACTCGATTTGTCATCGATCGCCAACGTGCGCGTCGATGCCCTCTTGTTCGGTGAAGCACAAACGCGCGCCATTGTTTCCACGGCGGCCCTGGATGCGGTAAAAGTCATCGAGCGGGCAAAAATTCTCGGCATCAACGCCAGGCAGTTGGGCACGGTCGGAGGCACGACACTGGCGATCAAGACCAGCGGCGGTGAGTTCACGTGGCCGGTTTCCGAACTGCACGATCCGTGGTGGAACAGCATCGCGCGTGCGATGAAGTAGCCGCTATGGCGTGGCCGTTTCCACCGACCTGGAAATCCGCGCCTGCGCAATTTTCCATCGGCGAAAACGATGTGCATCTCTGGTTGGCCGCTGTGCCTGATTGCATGCCCGACCTGCCTCGCTTGCGCGCATTGCTCAACACGGAGGAGCGCGAGCGCGCCGACCGGTTCCATTTCCAACGCGACCGCGACCGCTACGTGATGGGGCGTGGTGTCCTCCGCGAACTCCTCGCGGGGTACCTCGGCACCTCCGAGTTCGCATTCGCGCTGAACAAGTTCGGAAAGCCGTCCCTCCAACCGCCGCACGAAGAGCTGCAATTCAACGTGTCGCATTCGCGCGATCTCGCCCTTTTCGGCTTCACGCGCGCGCGCGACATAGGCGTGGATGTCGAATGGATTCGTCCGGATTTCGCGACACTTGAAATTGCGGAGCGGTTCTTCGCCCCGGACGAAGCAAATTTACTCGGAGAATATTCGGAGACTGAGCGGCCCCTGGCTTTCTTCAATTGCTGGACGCGGAAGGAGGCCTACATCAAAGCGCGCGGCATCGGCCTCTCCCTGGGCTTGAGCACCTTTTCAGTCACGTTGAAGCCTGGCGAACCGCCCGCGCTCGTTCGAGTCGGCAACGATTCCGAGGCGCCGAATCGCTGGACGCTGTTGGATTTCGATGTGGGCGCGGAGTACCGTGCGGCGGCAGCCTTCGAAGGGCGCGAATGCGCCATATCCTGCTATCGCTGGGGACGAAACCCCAGTTGAGAATCCGGGATTCGGGACTTCTTTGTAGTAAAGGCAGGGAGGCCAGCTACGAATCATGAAAACATTAAATCTATTCCTGTGTGTTCTGGCCGCCTCGGCAGCAGCTCAAACTGTTGAACGGGGGCCTCAGTCAAGAGATATTGAAATCATCACACCGTTAACAACCAATTTGTTTGTTCGCGCGACCAACACTCCAACGGCGAGGAGTGGCAACAACGTGTTTGCTGTTGGCGCATCGACTAACCGGCTCGATGCGGCGATTCGCCCGGGGCGCTCGACAAACCTGAACACCGTCACGCTGACGAACAGGGGAGTCGGCACGCCGACCAGCGGCTTGATCGGTCCTGTCTTCCCCGCACGAGACACAACTCTTTCCCCGACAGGACGTCCGGTCGGCTCCGATGTGCTGACGCCCGGGACAGTTGGCCCGACTGGCGTGCCAATGTTGACCAATGCGATTGGAGCCGGTCCATCCTTTGGGTCGGTTCCCGAAACAACAGCGCCTGGCCCATCGGCGCCTCTGCCGGGAGGGTCGCCGCCCCTTGCGCCGCCGACGTCGCTGAATCCTCCGACTCCAGCTGTGCCTGGCTCGCCTTCACCGAGCGTGACCCCGGGATCGACGCCTAATTCAGCGCCGACAGTGCCGGGATCGATTACTCCCGGAGCGCCCAATACGGCGCCTCTGGCACCCCCGTCTGGACCCGCATTGCCGCCCACATCGCCCGCGCCTCCAGCGCCCGCACCGGGTGGAACGGGTGGCGGCACAGGTGCGGCAGGCACTCGTTAGGGTTTGGAATCTTGACGGTGCGCGCCCATCGGCGCCCACCGTCAATCGCCGGGTTCGGCGAGAATCTTCTCGCGACGCTCTTTGTATTCCGCGTCGGACAATTTTCCCTCGATGAAAAGTCGCAGTGCGGCATCGAGCCGTTGACGCTTCGTAAGCGGCCCTGCCGGGGCGTTGGTCGCCGTGCTGCTGGTGTTGGTCGATTGTTCGCGGGCCTGTTTCAAACGGATCAACTCATCTATTTTGCCTTCGACGTCCTGCAGCGCCGCGTCGGTCACGGTCGAATTCGTTACTCCCGGAGGATCGGGCAGCGGCTCCGTAAGTGCCGGCCCCTGCTTGTTTGCGGCCACATTGGGCGTCGTCGTGTGGAGAACCGCCAACGCCCGCGAATGCACGTCATTCGTAACCGGCCCGATCGGTGGCGCGGTCCTTGGGGCACGATAGACTTGAAGGAATTTCTGGAATTCACGCGCCGTAATTTTGCCATCCAAATACTGTCGCTCGATCTCTGCCAGCGTCGGGCGCCTTACGGCGTTTGTCCCTGTGGCCGCAGGTGGCGGCGTGCCAGGCACAGGGGCCTGCGCCAAAGCCGCGCCCACGCCCAATCCCAATATCAACCCGGTAAATCGCTCCCACTTCATGGCACTACTGTGCGGTAAATTACACCCTCGAACAAGCGAGCACTTAGCGCGCCATCAACTCTTCCATCGCGCCCCGCACGCCCGTCGCGAGCGCGTTGACCCGCGTGAGCAACGGAAAGTCCGACGGCCCTTCGAGCGTATAACTCTGCCGCGTTTTGTTGTGGATGAGATAGAAGGCTTCGGGCCATTCCGGCCGTTCCACGAGGTAGCGATTCGCACAAATGATTCCGTCCTCCGCCTCGCGCCCATCGATCGTCGTCGCATCGTCTATCGGGCACACGCTTCGGACCTTCGCCACGACCGCTTCGGCTAGCGACGGCTGAAGATCAGGATTCAATTCGTACAAATAAAAACCGTTTGCTTCCCAGTCCTCGTGAAGGCACAGGCTCAGGTTGAAGCGCGGTCGTTGTTCCAGCCATGCGATGTGCGCTTGAACCAATGCCGCCTTGCGCGAGCGGTAATCACGATTCAGATCGATCCCCTCCTCGTTCTCGCGCGTGTTGCGGATAAACCCGCCTGGGTTGAAGCACGGGATCAGGAAGAGGCTCAGGTCTCGCGGCCAGTCATTCTCTTCCAGCAGACGCAGCACCGCCAGTGGCCCTGCCGGTTCATCGCCGTGCATCCCGCTGGAAATGTAAAGGTGCTTGCGCGCCTTCGGCGCCACCTTTTGGAACGCGGGCAAGCGCGCGCCCGGCGAGAGTTCCAGCGGCACCAGTTCCCAACCAGTCTTCACGCTGACTTCTTCGACGTCGCGCAACAGCTTGCGGATGTCGATCGTCTCGCCCTGGTACCCTCCGGCGTTCTTGCCGAGGCGGTTTGGATATCGCGGTGGATCTTCCATCGCGCTTTGCAGTCTACCCTACCACGGCGGGCTGTGCAGTTTCCTGCTGATCGAGGAACCCGTGATTCTCCCAGTTCGGGTCCAGCCCAAGGTCCTTGAGCATCTGTAAATCTTTTTCCACCGGTTGATTCAATGTGGTTAGATAATTTCCAACCATCAGCGCGCTCGCGCCTGCCGCGAACACCATGCTCTGCATGTCGCGCAAGTTCACAGTGCGCCCTCCCGCGATCATAATTTCCTGCCGCGGCAGGATGAATCGGAAGCAGGCAATCGTCTTAAGAATTTCCATGGGCGGGAGCGGTTCGACATTCTCGAAGGGCGTGCCTTTGATCGGATTTAGAATATTGATCGGCACAACGTTCGCGCCCAGTTCTTTGAGTGAAAACGCGAGGTCACAGCGATCTTCACGCGTCTCACCCATGCCGATAATTCCGCCGGAACAGATTTTGATCCCCGCGTTCTTTAAGTAACCAATCGTCTCAACACGGTCCTCGTAAGTGTGCGTGGTGCAGTGTTTCGGAAAAAAGCGCTTCGAACTCTCCAGGTTGTGGCCGTAGCATTCGAGGCCCGCGTCCTTGAGCCGGTCCGCCACCGCCTGGCTTTTGATGATGCCTAGCGAGGCGTCGGGCCGCGTCTTGCCGCTCTTCGACAATTCCCGAATACGGTCGCAGACTTCGTCCAGCATCGGCCCTTCCTTGAGCCCCTTCCATGCGGCCACCAGGCCCACGGCAGTCACGCCGTTGCGGTTGGCTTCCTCGGCGGCTTCGAGGACCGGTTCCGGCTCGACGAAGCCGTACCGCGGCGCATCGGTCTGGTACGCCGCCGATTGCGCGCAAAAGCTGCAGTTCTCGGAGCAGGCCCCTGCCTTCGCGTTGACGATCGAGCAAAGGTGAATCTTGTTTCCCTTGAACTGCTCGCGAATCCGGTTGGCCCACGCGATCAGATCGAAGATGTCCGAGTTGGATTCCAGGTCGAAAAGGCCTGGCGCTTCCTCGCGCGTGACCTGCCCACCCGCGAGCACCCGCCGGCCCAGGGTCCCAATCATCTCTGTTGCGTCAACCATGTCTGCCATCATCGTTGACGAGCTTACTGGAGGTCTCCATGAGTGCAAGATTGCACGATGGCCTTGGCTGTTTTTGCCCGCCGATTTCCCGTCAGCGGGCCTTTGGCCAATTTCTGAGCATGCCAGCCGCGAAAATGGCCCGTTTACAGACGTTGGTATGACCCCTGCTCAGACCATGGCATGCAAAAAATACAATATTTGGACCAACCCAATGTTGTGTTGCTTACCGCCGGTTCCATCATGGGATCGGTAAGATTATCCCATCATAATCCTACCCTGTTGCGCCGGGCTCCCCGTCTGGCGTCCCGCTCGAATTGAGTTGTTATCTGGCGGCCCTGATTGCATTCAAGGCCGCCAGAATCTCTTTCCTGTCCCGATTTGAGGCACCGCGCACCCGCAGCAGGACACATTGATGGACATTCTTCGGGGAGAAGGCTTGAGTTCTTGCGCAATTTTTCTGGAGAGGCGAGCTCGGCGAGCCTCCTTAACCCTCCTGTGCTATATTCCGATAACTTGGTATGAACCCGCGCGGCAAATTCGGCAAAGTCGCTCAGGCCGTCAAAACGCCCAAAGCCTCCGAGTCCTTCAATTTCTTCCAGAGCTGCAGCACCTCCGTCCATCCCGATTGGTCCGAAGGCATCTCCAAATTCAAGATCATCCGCAGGCGCGCCGCCCGGGGGAAAGATTGATCCGTCTCGCGTCGCGACAGACCGAACGCCGCCGTCAAACACTCCTGCGCGCATTCATTTCGCTACTTCGGAAATTCGCACGGGATCGGACGACGGGAGTGGCGCCGGTACACAGAAAAGTCACGGCGATCCACGGTGTACACGACGCAATCTTCAAAAAGTTCGCTCATTCTCACGACGCAGGCGTCTGCCAGGTCCATTTTCTGGTCTCTGTATTTTTTCGTCAACGCCAGGACCTCCGCTGTATTATCATCTAAACGAAACGCGATTTCGAGATCCCCCACCTTCAACATTTCCAACACCGGCTCTGGGCTGCCAACACTGAGTGAGACTTCCAACAAGACTGGTTCGCAGACCAGCCACGGGGGCGGTTCAGCTTCCAGAACGCTCCTGGCCCACCCATGGCACGTGTCGCGCTGATCGAGCGCGGCGATGAGCAAGCCGGAATCAGCGATCTTTTTCAATGTGCGCCTTCATCGCCGCTCGAATCGCTGCATTCGAACTGCCGTGAGAGCGAAATTTGCCAAGCAAGTGCACGCTGGCAAAGCGTCGTCTGGACTTTGGCATCGGGCGAGCGAGATCTTGCTCGACGAGTCTCAACAGATACTTGCTGCGGTCCAGTCCCGAATCCGCCGCCCGACGGTCGATTGCCGCCACTTTACCGGAGGGCATGCGCAATGATACGACTTCTGTCATACACTTTTGTTTACAGCTAAGAAAGCCCTCTGTCAAGAATCCACGGCGCGTCAATTGGCCGACTCTTCGCGGCAAGATCAAAGAACCCCACTCAAGAGAATGTGCTTGATTCCGTATACAATGTAAACGATCTTGTTGCCTGTGCCTACCGTTGTTCAATCCTGTCGTCTCGAAAAAGACGCGGCTGCCCTTCTCTCCAGACAAGCGCGGCGGCGTCACCTTGAAGTTTCAACCTTGAGCAGCCTTTACCTGAAGGAGAAAGCTCTGGAAGAGGAATTTCCTGGGATTGGTTTCCGCGACTCTATTGGCGGTCGGGAAGCATACGTCCTTGGGCATCGCGTTGCCGTGTGGGAAGTTGTGGATGCGCACCGCGAATTGAAGACGGTTCCCCGGACCGCCAGCCATTTTAGCTGGCCCGATTACCTCGTGAAATGCGCGTTGGCGTATGCCAAGGCGTTCCCGGATGAAATCGTCGAACAGCGCAAGGCCGAGGTTCAGGGGTGATTCGTCTCGTCGCGGACGGCAACACGTCGCGCCGCTTTGTAACTGCGTGTCTGCGCCTGCAGTCTGATTTTCCAATTGTCCATCTCGCTGACTGGATGGACGGCAAACATCGCATTTCCAAAGACCCGGTCTTGTTAGCTGCCTTGCGCGAACATGACTTGATCGTTGTCAGTTTTGACCGGCGCACGATGGCAATGCACGCGGGCGAATTGACGCGCGAGGGCGGCGGTCATGCGGGAGTGATTCTGTTTCGCCGAACCATTTCTCAAGTGGCTTACGGAAAACAAGCGCGGTTGCTTGTCGATTTCTGGCGCGAAGCCCAGCACTGGGATTGGGCCGATCGAATCGAGTATCTCCCACTTTCCGCCGGTACGCAGTAGCCGACCGTGTGTTTCACTCGTGTCAAATGTCAGCGCTCTGTCCCTGTTCGTTGGTTTCGTGTAGACTTCGTCTGTGCGTAAGCGCCTGGTCATAGGAGCGATTGCCGCAGTGATGATTGGCGTTGCTGGCTGGGTCGTTTATGAGCCCGGTAAGGGCACGATCGAGTGGCATAAAAAGAAGTACTTGCGAGCCCGTAAGCAGCCGAAGATCGAGGAGTGGATTAACTTTCACATGGCCGGCATGGTTCCAGGGACACGGCAACTGGCAGACGCACTTTCCTCTTGGAGAGATTCCAAGGCCAAACGACACCAGCGAGCGCTGGTCGAACTGGGCTACCTTTCTGAGCGCCGCATCCCCGTTGCGTCCGGCCATGGCAGGGATGTGTGGAGTTCGGTCTTTTACCGTCTTCACAGAGATGATCGCAGAGAAACGAATAAATGGGAATTGACCGACGAGTTCTTCGGGTTTGGCGGAACGAGTAATTTTGCGTGGTTCATTAGTCTTCCCAGGGAAGCGCCCACATGGGAACTGCTCATTCGTCAGGCCGATGTTCCAGATGCTGACGACAAGTACGATGGCGTGCTCACTTCTCGGTGAGCGGGTCCCTGTTTGATCACGTTTCATCGCCCCTCCTCCACTCCTTCCTTCCTTCCTTCCTTATTAATCAGCCCGAACATCTGCTGGCCATTCAGCGTCTATTCAGGCATCATTATTCTGAAC
>Ga0075418_10005404_pt1 | contig 14466 bp, 11 predicted proteins | sample SoiMetdeltSBSDD2_FD_81776 | JGI IMG/M metagenome (GOLD analysis project Ga0075418, IMG submission 81776) | Bulk soil microbial communities from a Populus tree surrounding site in Tennessee, USA - Soil MetaG P. deltoides SBSDD2 | ecosystem: Environmental > Terrestrial > Soil > Tree plantation...
GCCGCCCGTACCGATCCTCAAGCCGCACCACATCGTCTAGTTCGGGCGTGGACACTTCGAAGACGTCAGAGTCTTCAATGGCCGTCATACGATGCACGGTCTTCGGCGAAACATATTGGGTGTCACCTGGCTTCATTTCGCGCCTGGTCAGCACGCCGTCGACTTCGATCTCGTAGAGCAGCCTGCCTGAATAGAGGTAGATCGTCTCGTCCTTGATGTTGTGGTACTGCAGGCTCAACGCATGTCCGGCGTTGATGTGCAGGATCTTGCCGACGTACCGATCGGTCTTCGCCCACCAGATCTCATAGCCCCAGGGCTTCTCGACGCGCTTCACCGTGAAAGTACTCATAATCCGTCCTACCGTCTGGCACCTGCCGGCGAGGCAAACGCGTCGTTCAGGAACTGCTCGATCTCCTCGACCGTGCCGAGCGTCAGCACGCGCGCAGCGAGGCGCGCCATCTGTCCAACGTTCGTCTCGCGAACCACGCGCCGCGCCACGGATAACGCACCCGGCGTCATACTGAATTCCGTCAATCCGCAGCCGATCAACAGCCGCAGCAGCAGCGGGTCAGAGGCCATTTCGCCGCACAACGACACGGGAATGGCCTCACGCATCGCCGCGCGCCGGACCTGTCGCAGGAGACGCAGAACCGCCGGATGAAGCGGCTGATAGCGATCGGAGACGCGCTCGTCGGTGCGATCGACCGCCAGCGTGTACTGAATCAGGTCGTTGGTGCCGATGGTGAAGAAGTCCACTTCGCGGGCCAGCAGCGACGCCGTGAACGCCGCCGATGGCACTTCGATCATGATGCCCACCGGCAGTTCGGGTGTGTCGATCCCGCGCGCCGTCAGCTCGGCTCTCGCCTCGTCGAGGAGCGCGCGCGCCGATCGCACTTCCTGCACCGACGAGACAAACGGGAACATCACGCGCACCTGACCGTGAGTGGCGGCTCGCAGCAGCGCGCGCAGTTGCGTCTTGAAGATCGCCGGCTGGGCCAGGCCAAACCGGATACCGCGCAACCCGCCGTGGCCACTGCGCGGCTGATCGGGAAACCATCGCGCATCGAGGGCGGCGTCCACGAGCGGCCGCGCGAGTTGACGCTCGTCGATGTCGAACGTGCGAATCGTGACTGGCCGCGGCGCCATCCGCTCGACGAGCTGGCGATAGACGTGGTACTGCTCGTCTTCGGCCGCCATGTCCGGAGGACCGCCGACGAGCATGAACTCCGATCGATACAGCCCGATGCCTTCGGCGCCGGCGTCGATCGCCATCGCGACGTCGTCGGATCGCTCGATGTTGGCCGCCAGGACGATTCGAATTCCGTCTACCGTCTCGAGCGGGCCCTCGCTGTGTGGCACCGAGACGTGGACGCGGCTGCGGCGCGACGCGAGCTCCGCATCCTGATACAGGTCGGGCGACGGGTCGATGACGACTTCCCCGCTCTCGCCGTCGAGGATCACCGACGCACCAGGCGGCAGATGACTACTGACGTCGTGCAAGCCGACGACCGCCGGCACGCCAAGCGATCGCGCGAGAATCGCGGTGTGATACGTGCGGCTGCCGGCGTCTGTCGCGAAGCCGCGAATGCGCGTCCAATCGAGCTGCGCGACGACTGACGGCGTGAGCTCGTCTGCGATTAGCACGCACGGCGTGTCGAGATCCTGCAGTCGATCGCGCGGCCCGCCGCGTTCCTCTCTCAGATTGAGACGCAAGCGTCCGGCCACGTCGTGCACGTCACCCTTTCGCTCGTGCAGATACCGGTCGTCGATGTCGTCGAAGACGGCGGACAGTTCATCGAGCGCACTTTGGACCGCCCACTCGGCGTTGACGCGCTCATCGCGAACGACTGCCGCGGCTCGGCCCAACAGCGCGGGATCGTCGAGCATGAGCAGCTGCGCGTCGAATATCGACGCCAGGTCGGCACCTTTGAGCTCGGTGATGCGCCGGCGGATCTGCTCGAGTTGCTCGCGCGATCGCTGACGTGCGCGCTCGAGCGCCGACAACTCACGGGCGACACGATCGAGGGCAATCGGAAACCGAATGACCTGTGTGCGCTGAATCGCGACCAGGGCTGGACCGACGGCCACACCCGGCGACACACCGATGCCTTTTAAACGCTCCATTCCTCACCAAATCCTGATTCAACGAGCTGCACGAGCGCGTCGACGGCGGCCTGCTCGTCCACACCGGCGGCCTCCACCGTGATCGCCGTACCGCGAGCCGCGGCCAGCAGCAGAATTCCCATAATGCTTTTGCCGTCCATCACCTTGGTGTCGCGGACGACGCGAATCTGTGACTCGAAGCGCGTCGCCAGATGGACGAACTTCGCCGCGGCCCGGGCGTGCAGCCCGAGCTGATTCACCACCGTGACTGTGCGGCTGGTCATCGTTGGTGCGCTCAGCTCTTCTCGCCTCGAAGCAAATCCGAGGCGACCCAGATCGCGTTGCGTCCGTGCTCGCGCATCTCCCGCGCCGATGCGAGCAGATCTGATTGCTCGGGTAGATTCGCAAGCTTGATCAGCATCGGCAAGTTGACGCCGGTGATCACTTCCACCTTCCCCGGCGACAGACAACTCATCGCCAGGTTCGAAGCCGTGCCGCCGAACATGTCGGTGAGGATCAGCACGCCAGCCCCCTCGTCGACACGCCCGATGGCTTGCGCGATCTCATCATGCGCGTCCTCGGTGTCGTCGTGCCAACCGATCGAGACCGCGGCAAATCGCGGGAGGTCGCCGACGATGGTCTCGGCGGCGTTCAACAGCTCCGTGGCCAGCTGCCCGTGAGTAACAACGACGACACCAATCATTGTGTTTCGTCACGAATCACGATGCTTCACCCGGAGCCGGACGTTCTTGGCTCCTGCCAGAGACTTCTTCAAGGCCTCGGCCACCATCACGGATCGATGCTGACCTCCGGTGCAACCGATGGCAATTGTCAGATAACTTTTGCCTTCCTGCACGTACTGCGGCAGCGCAAACTCCAGGAATGTGGTCAGACGATCGAGGTACTCGCGCGTCGCCGCGTGGCGCCGCATGAACCGCACTACTTTCGGATCGCGGCCGGTCAGCGGTCGTAGTCGATCGACGAAGTGCGGGTTCGGCAGGCAGCGCACATCGAACACCAGATCGGCGTCGAGCGGCGGACCGTGCTTGAACCCGAAGCTGACCAGATTGACGACCATCTCCGAACGCGGACGATCGTGCTGCGTCATGCGCATGAAGACATCGCGCAGCTCGTGCACCGTCAGGTTGGAGGTGTCGATGATCAAATCGGCCAGCGACCGGATCCGGGACATCTTCCGGCGTTCTTCGTCGATACCTTCCCCGACCGATCGATCCGGCGCGAGCGGATGGGGCCGGCGGGTCTCACTGAAGCGGCGCACCAGAGACGAGCGGTTCGCCTCGAGAAAGATCAAGCGCGGCTCGACGCCGGGCATCGCCTTCAGTTTGCGGTAGACCTTGGGGAATTGTTTGAGGAACCCGCCTTCGCGCACATCGACGACAATCGCGACCCGCTCGAGACCGGCATCGTCGCGGCTAGCCAGCTCGGCAAACGTCGGAATGAGCTGACTGGGCAGGTTGTCCACACAGAAGTACCCGAGGTCCTCGAGGGCACGAATGGCGTGGGTCTTTCCCGACCCCGACAGCCCGGTGACGATGACGAACCCCTGGGTCGTGCGCACCCGCGACGCCGCCTTCGCGGACGAAGGGCGTGACGAGCGGCGCGTACGACGCCCCGCCATCATGCGTCCTCTCCAGGCTCGGCATCTTCGTCCGCAGCGGCTTCGGCCTCGGCCGCGCGGAGTTGCTGCTCGAGTCGCGCCGCGAGATCACGCGCGGCGTTGAGCCCGCGCGACCGCAGCAGCTGATTCCGGGCAGCCACTTCGACGAGGATCGCGAGGTTTCGTCCTGGAGCGACCGGCATTCGGATGAGTGGGATCTTCACACTGAACAGCTCGAAGACGTTCTCTTCGAGCCCGAGTCGATCGTATTCGCGCTCGGGATCCCACCGCTCGAGCCTGACCACCAGTTCGATGCGCTTCGACGTCCGCGTGGATGCCACGCCAAACAGATCGCGGATGTTGATCACACCCAGCCCGCGCACCTCCATGTGATGCCGCGTCAGCTCGGGGCAGGTTCCGATCACCCCTGTTTCACCGCGCCGGCGTACTTCGACGGTGTCGTCGGCGACGAGCCGATGCCCGCGCACGATCAGGTCGAGGGCGCATTCGCTCTTCCCGATTCCGCTGTCTCCGATGATCAGGACGCCCAGGCCGAGGATGTCCATCAGCACGCCGTGCATCACCTCGCGCACCGCCAGCGCATCGTCGAGGATCGTCGCGATCTTGGCGATCGCAATCGGCGTGGCGACTGTGGTACGCAACACGGGCACGCGGTGCCGGTCGGATGCCGACAGCAGATCCGCGGGAGCCTGACCCCCGCCGGTGATCAAGACGCAGGGAATTTCGTGCGCGAACATCGCGCTGAGCATCGTCACGCGGGCGTCATGATCGAGCCCCTCGAGGTAGCTCATCTCGCTCTCGCCGAAGACGAGCACGCGCGCCGGACGCAGATACTCATGAAAGCCGGCCAACGCGAGACCGGTCTTCTGGATGTGCGGGCTGGAGATGGATCGATCGAGGCCACCGCTTCCGCTCAACAGCTCGAGCGGGAGACCAATCGCATCGGAGCGGCTCTGCAGAAGCCGCTCCACCGTCAACGACGGTGTCGAGGTGCGCTGCTCAACGCTCACGGTGTGAGACGGATCACCGTTCGGGCTCGATAAGTCCGAGATGGCCGTCGGGGCGCCGGTACAGGACAGTCACTGTGTCGCTCGCGGAGTTGCGGAACACGATCACCGCATCGCTGCCGTCCCCGATCTCGGCGGCGGCGTCTTCGATGGACATCGGCTTCACCGCGTAGCGGCGGGTGCGAATGATGCGGCGGCCGTTCGGGGGCGCAGCCGGCCGCGCAGTGGCACCGGCCTCGGCGACTGCGGGCGTCCGCCGCCGCCGTCCGCTGCTCCACTTGCCCTTGAGCTTCTCAATCTGCCGCTCGATCCGCTCCGCGGCGATGCCGATGGCCGCGTCAGGGGTCGTCCCGCTGCCCTCACCGCGCAGGAAATGTTCGCGCTTGACGTGCAGGTCGATCTCCGCACGCGCGCGCCCGCGCTCCTTGGTGAGCGCCACATGCGCCGAGACCGCGCTGTTGTTGAGGAGCCGGACCGCGTGAGCCAGCCTCTGCTCCGCGAACTTTCGAGTAGCCGCCGTGACCGTGAAGTGTCGTCCGGTGATGTCGAGGCGCATGGCAATACGCACCGGCCAGAGCCGAGAGCCGAGAGCCCTGACTGCTAATAGAGAACCTTGCGTTGATTGGAGGTCGGGATCTTCAGCTCTTCCCGATACTTGGCGATCGTGCGCCGCGCCAGCTCGAGTCCTTCGCGCCGCAGCATGCTCACGATCTTGGAATCGCTCAACGGCTTCTTGGGATCCTCCTGCTCGATGATCTTGCGAATGCGCTGCTTGATCGTCACCGAGGAGACCGCGTCTCCATAGTGGCTGCTGATGCCGCTGTGGAAGAAGTACTTCATCTCGAACACGCCTTGCGGCGTGTGCATGTACTTGTTCGTAACCACGCGGCTGACGGTTGACTCGTGCATGCCGATGTCATTGGCGACGTCGCGTAGCACAAGCGGACGCAAATACTCGATGCCGTGGTCGAGGAAGTCGCGCTGAAAGTTGATGATGCTCGACGCGACTTTGTGAATCGTCTTCTGACGCTGCTCGACTGACTTGATCAGCCACAGCGCCGAGCGAAACTTGTCCTTCACGTAGGCGCGCGTTTCGTCAGTGTTCTCGGGCGCGGTCTTGTCCATCAACCGGCGGTAGACCGGACTGATGCGAAGCTGCGGCAGCCCTTCCTCGTTGAGCAGCGCCACGTACTGATCCTCGATCTTGACGATGTAGACGTCCGGGATCACGTATTGCGACTGCGACGGGTTATAGCGGCTGCCGGGTTTCGGATCGAGATGGCGAATCAGCTCGATGTGCTGCTTGAGATCGTCGATCGACAGCCCCAGCTTGCGGGCGAGTTCTGGCACCTGATGGTTCTGCAGGAGCCGCATGTGCTCGGTGACGATGCGCTCGGCGGGCGTGCCGGTCATGCCCAAGTGGCGCAACTGCAGCAGCAGGCACTCCTGCAGATCGCGAGCGGCCACGCCGATCGGGTCGAATCCCTGCACCAGGGCCAGTGCGCGTTCGACGTCCTCAGTCGGCCATGGACCCATCCCTGAGACGTCGTCAACGGTCGCCACGAGGTGGCCGTCGTCGTCGAGATTGCCGATGATAGCCTCGCCGATCTCGCGCATCAGCGGGTCGTCGGTCTGCATCGACAGCTGCCAGAGTAGATGACCAGCCAGGGACTGCCCCGTCGAGAGCGTGTTCTCGATCGGCGGGAGCTCCTTGACCTCGGTCGGCGTGCGGGGACGATAGCCGTCGTCGAGATAGTCGCCGAAGAAGTACTCGTAGTCCTGGTCGTCCCAGGTGTCGCCCTTCTCCTTGTCCTTCTTCTCTTCCGGCTTTTCCGGTGCCGCCTCGACGGGCTGAAGCTCCTCCGTGGGAACTTCCTCGAGCATCGGATTCTCGACCATCTCCTGATTCAGCAGCTCCGACAGCTCGAGCGTAGACATCGGCAGGAGCTTGATCGCCTGCTGAAGCGACGGCGTCAGAATGAGCTTCTGAACGAGTTTGGTGTGGAGTTTCTGCGAAATCGCCATGCTTCAGTTGCCGAGAATCATCTTAGTCCAAGCGGAAGTCGGTCCCCAGATAAATCCGGCGTACGTCCTCATCCGCAGCCAACACGTCTGGAGTGCCGTTCCGAAAGATGACGCCGTCGTGCACGATGTACGCCCGATCGGTGATCCGCAGCGTTTCGCGCACGTTGTGGTCCGTGATCAGCACTCCGATGCCCCGCTCCTTCAAGTGAAACACGATCTTCTGAATGTCCGTCACCGCGATCGGATCGATGCCAGCAAACGGTTCGTCGAGCAGAATGAACCGTGGCGACATCACCAGCGCTCGCGTAATCTCGGCGCGGCGCCGCTCACCGCCTGACAACGTGTGCGCCGGCGCCTTTGCCAGCGGCGTCAAATTCAGTTCGGCGAGCAACTCCGCGAGCCGCTGCTGCCGTGTCGCCCGATCGAGATCGAGCGTCTCGAGAATCCCGAGAATGTTCTGCTCGACCGTCAGGCCGCGAAAGATCGACGGCTCTTGCGGTAGATAGCCGATGCCCTTTCGCGCCCGCACATACATCGGCGCGTCGGTGACGTCCTCGCCATTCAAGATCACGCGGCCCGAATCGGGGCCGGTTAGACCGACGGTCATGTAGAACGTCGTTGTCTTGCCTGCGCCGTTCGGTCCGAGCAAGCCTACGATCTCGCCGGAGCCTACCTCTATACTGACGCCTCGCACGACGGTACGGCCCCCGTACGACTTCGTGAGCTCCTGCGTGCGCAGCGTGGATGACATCGCGTGGCGAGGTGATCGAACGGACGCTAACAGCGGCTCAGCGCGACGACGGAGGCGCGCACGCTATGGCTTTGGACTCAGTGCGGTTCTGGTCGTTCCCGTCAACGCTGATCGTATCGGTCGACTTGTAGAAGGTCAACGTTCGGCCCACCGTCCTATTACACGATACGGCACCTGACGGAGCGGTCTTCACGTCGGTCACCTCGACCGCCTTCGTGCCCGCTGCCGACATCACATAGCGCTCTTCGCTCGCGTAGTACGTCAGCCGCGATCCCACGGCCGTCCGCGTCTCCAGTTTCAGCGTCACCCCCGTATATCCCTCGAGGCGCTCGACCTTGTTGCCCTCCTTCGCGAGCGCGATCTCGATTCGCTCGCCTCGGAGGTCGCCCTGAGGGCCACTCAATTGCGCATCACGGACCGGGACTGCACGCCGTGCATCGCTCGGCCCCCCACTCCGGGCTCCGGCAGAGCCGGCACCCCTCTCGGTTGTCGGTGGAAGCGGTGCGCCGCTGTAGGTCACCAGGCGCTTCTGGTCGTCGTAGCGAATCTCGTTGCCGCTGCCCGAGGATAGGCCTGTGTCGAGTTCGAGCATGGATTTCGCCGAACCGGTCGCCACGAGATTGCTCTTCTGCTGATCGAGACTGATCGTGTCGGCGCGTATCGTCGTGCTCCCCTGCCACAGCGTTGCGCCTCCGCGATAGACCGCCTGACCGTCCTGTCCGCGGTAGTCGAGCGCCTTGGCGTTGATGTTGGCGGCCTGGTCCTGTTTCAGCAGTCCAGGAATCGCGATGCCGCTCGTCGACGAGTCACGGGCCTGGGCATTCTTCTGTGGCGCCAGCGTGGTCTTGACCTCCGTGGCCATGATCTGCCGGCCTTCGAGACCGACATCGATCGTCCGCGCATCAATGGAGATTTGATCGACCGACACGTGCGGAGGCCCACCCGCATCCGTGCCTCGCAACACGATCTTGTTCTGCTTGGGCTGATAGCTGATCTCCGCCGCGCGCGCGCTCAACCCCTGATCCTCGAACGTCACGCGTTCCTTGAATGTCGCATCGCTGATCGCGTCATCGGCCAGCATGGCGGTCAGTGATTGGGCGCGAACGACGCGGTCCATCGCCCCGCGTTTGCCGGCCTCACGGTACTCGACCTGGCCTCGGAATTCGGTCGTCGTCAGACCGCGACCGGCCTCGCCTGTGCCTTCGAGCGTATCGGCACTGATTCTTCCCGCTGGCGTGTCACCCGAAGCGGGCAGATCCAGGCGGACCTTGTCGCGTCCGATGAGGGCGATGATCGCGCCGTCAGGAGCCAGACGAACGTCGAGCGCTTCACCGACGATCTGTCGCCCTGCACCCGAGGATCCCTTCATCGCCACGCCGGCGCCGCCGTTCAGCGTCACACGCTCGAGCGCCGTGCCGTCGTCGGAGTAGTCCATGTCGATGTCGCGCGCCGACATCGAATCGATCGACGTGCCACCGGTGACGCGAGCGTTGTTGCGCAACTCGATGTACTGGACGATCTGCTCATCGTCTGAGAGCCGCGTCAGCACGTGATCAGCGTCGATGACCTGCTGGTTGCGAAGCACGTGCGCTTGACGGTCCAACGTCAGCGTGTTCTGCTGGCGATCGAGGACCGCGGAGCCGGCACTGAAATCGGTCGTCGGCTGCCCCTTCTCGTCCGTCATGTTGATCTTGGCCTGCTCGGCGATCGTCAGGATGTCTCTGGTCTGGTCGTATATCGCATCGCCGCCGGACCCGGTCATGTGGCCCTTACTGAACGCGACCGCACCCGGCGCCCGCACGATGCTGTCGTCCTGATTGTGGGTCGCGCGATCGGTGGTCAACTCGAATCCGTCACTGACCTTCAGGATGACGTGGCCGGTGAGCTGGCGCTCGCGCTGGTCCTTTCCAGCGATCGCCTCATCGGCGGTGACGACGTAGGTGCGCCCGTCGGCTTTGTTGACAGTGATTTGCACCTCGAACATCTTTTGCGAGCCGTCGCCGTAGGCCAGCGACCGCGCAAACTTGATGGAAAAATCCCGGACGGTGTCGCGCAGCCGCTGGGCTTCACCCTGCTCCACTTCAACCTGGGAGTTCGGATCGATGCGCGGCACCTGCACAGGTGCCGTGGGCGCTCGGCGCTCACCGATCGAGAAGTAGACGACGGTCACGACGGCTGCCCCGAAGATCGCCAGACCAATCCGGGTACGCCTCTGCCAGTTCATTCCTGTCCAGAATAATCAGTTTTCGGGAGCCTTGAAATCGGCAATCGAGAGTTGCAGGTACCGCTCACCTTCCCAGGTGTCCTGCTCGAGCGAAAAGGCCAGGTCGATGGCGGTGCGGTGTTCCGCGACGAACTCCTCGCGCTCCGACGCCCGCCAGGCGATCCCGCGCATGACACGGCCGTCCTGCCGGAAGGCCATTTTGAGATGACGCTCTTTCAGGCGCCGCGGTCCATCGACGATTTCGACTCCGCTGGTGCGGAAGATCGGACGGGGATTACCGGCGCCGAACGGGGCCAGCGACGTCAGCTCCGACGCCATTTGCTCGTCGATCGATCGGAACCCAAGCGCCCCATCGATCCAGATGCGCGGGCGCAGGTCGTCAGGCTGCAGGCAGCCGTCTGCGAAGTCGTTCACACGCGCACGAAGCTCCCGAACACGAGCCGACGCCATCGTCAGGCCGGCGGCCTGCTTGTGTCCGCCGAACTTGCTCATCAATTCGCCGCAGGATTCGAGCGCCCCGAGCATGTTGAACGACGGGATGCTCCGGCAGGATCCGTGGGCCACGTCGCCATCCGTTGAGATGACGATCGCCGGCCGATGGAAGGCGTCCACCAGCTTGGAGGCGACGATGCCGATGACGCCACGATGCCAGCCCTCGCCGGCGACGACGATCACCGTGCGCGAGCCGATCTCGAGGTCCGTCTCGACCGCCTTGCGCGCCGCGGCCACGATATCGGCTTCCTCCTGCTGACGACGGATGTTCTCGGTATCGAGCTGCTGCGCCAATTCGCGGGCTTCGTCGCGCATCGCTTCATCCGAGGCCAGCAGCAGCCGAGCCGCGATGTCGGGTGAGCTCATTCGTCCCGCGGCGTTGACGCGCGGGGCCAGCACGAAGCCGATGTGATAGCTATCGATCTGTTTCCCGATCAGCCCGCACACATCGAGCAATGATCGCAGACCCACCTTGTGCGGCCCTTTCGACAGCATCTCGAGCCCGAGCTTGGCGATGACGCGGTTCTCGCCGGTCAGCGGGACGACATCGGCCAGAGTGCCGATCGCCGCGACCTTGACGAACGCGGGAAGCCAGCTCGTATGGCCCGTCTTGATGCACAGCGCTTGCACGAGTTTCAGCGCTACGCCAACACCGGCGAGGTTCTTGTCAGGGTACGAGCAGTCGTGCCGCTTGGGATTGATGACCGCCAGCGCCAGCGGCAGCTCGGTGTCAGGCTCGTGATGATCGGTGATGATCAGATCGAGACCCAGCGCTCGCGCTCGCGCCGCCGCCTCGACGCCGCGGATGCCGCAGTCCACCGAGATGATGAGTGCCACGCCGAGCGCGTGAAGACGCTCGATCGAGGCCGGCTGCAAGCCATAGCCGTCCCGTAGCCGCTCGGGGATGAAATGCGTGACGTCCGCGCCGAGCAGCTCGAGCGCGCGGCGGAGGATGACCGTAGACGTGACACCGTCCACGTCATAGTCGCCGTGGATCGCGATGCGCTCCTTGTTGGCGATCGCACGAAGGATGCGATCGACAGCGGCGGGTAGATCGGTCAGCCGGTTCGGATCGAGCAGATCGTCGAGCGAGGGAAAGAGGAATCGCCGCGCACTCAACGGATCGTCCAGGCCGCGAATGGACAGCAGCCGTGCCGTCACCGGCGAGACGCGCAACTCATGCGACAGACGGGCGACCACTGCGTCGTCGCAGCGGAGCGATTCCCAGATCCGATCAGCTTTCGGCAAGTCCCACGTTCCCCATCGTGCGCCATTTGTCATAGCGCGCCTGGAGCCGCGCCTCGGACGTCATCCTGGACGTATTCGCCAGCGCGCGGCCCAGCGCCGTGTCCAGCAGCGTGGCCGCGAGCTCGTGATTCGTGTGGGCGCCGCCACGGGGTTCCGGGACGATCTCGTCCACCAGCTTGAGCTTGAGCAGATCGACGGCCGTGAGCTTCAGCGCGTCGGCGGCTTCGACTTTCCTGCCAGAGTCGCGCCACAGAATCGCTGCGCACCCCTCTGGCGGGATCACGCTGTAGATCGCGAACTCGTGCATGAGTATGCGATCCCCGACCGCCAGGCCCAGGGCGCCGCCGCTGCCGCCTTCACCGTGCACGATAACGAGGATTGGCGTGTCGAGCGCCGCCATCTCGCGCAAGTTGAGAGCGATCGCTTCCGAGATACCGCGCTCCTCCGACTCGATGCCTGGATATGCGGCTGGAGTGTCGATGAATGCGATGACGGGTCGGCGAAACTTCTCCGCAAGCTTCATCGCGCGCAATGCCTTCCGGTAGCCCTCGGGTTTGGCGTAGCCGAAGTTCCGGTAGATCTTCTGCTTCGTATCGCCGCCCCCTTTGTGGTGGCCGACGATCAGCACAGGCTCGTCCCGATAGTTGGCGAAGCCAGCGACGATGGCGTGATCGTCTGCAAACCGGCGGTCGCCGCTGATCTCCGTGAACTCGGTGAATAGGCGGGAGGTGTAGTCCAGCACCGTCGGTCGGTTCGGGTGCCGCGCCACCTGAACCCGTTGCCACGGCGTCAGGTTTTTGTAAATCTCACCGCGCAGCGAGTCGATCCGCATGTTCAGGCTGTCGAGCGACCGCTGCCGCTCGGCCGTGACTGGCAGCATCGACAGCGCCTCGACCTCTTTCAGCAGCAGCGCGATCGGTTCTTCGAATTCAAGTGTGTCAGGTGGCATGGACAGACCAGGTCAAACGGTTAACGCAGGCTCACCGAGCCGGCGCCGCAGATTTTTTCCACTTCGGAGACCAGTCGTTCCGACGGCCTGACCCGGATACCGCTGACGTCAGCCGTCACGCGAATGTGCCGTTCCTGTTCGTGAATGACGAAGGCGACTTTCCGGTCGCCTTTGTGCTGGGCAAGGACGTCCAGCAATTTTTCAAACGTACTGCGATCGTGCGGCGGCATTGACACATTGATCGAGACCGACTTGGTCAGCCGCTCCCGGACCAGTTCGATCGCCACAATTTCCGACGCGATGATCCGCGCCGAGTCGTCGTCGCGCTCGAAGCGCCCGGCCACACAGACCATCGTGCCATTTTCCGCCAGATGTCCGTATTGCTTGAATGCCTCCGGGAAGACCACGACCTCGATGCTGCCCCCCGCATCGTCGAGCATGAAGACGCACATCCGGTCGCCCTTGCGCGTCTTGAGAGGGCGGAGACCCGAGACGATACCGCCGATCGAAATATCTTCGGCAACCGGCCGCGAGGGCGCAGCCGCACCAGCTGGCGACGCGACCGCCTGATTCGGCAGCGCCGCTGGACCACCTTCGTCAGCGACGTCGTCGCCGACGACAACGATCTCCGCCGTCTCGCGTTTCACGTTGAGATCGCGGGTGGATTTGGCGCCGTAGGCGCGAAGGTCCTCGTCAAAGCGATCGATGGGATGGCCGCTCCAATACAGCCCCAGCGTTTCCTTCTCGAAATTCAGCTGCTCGATCTCGGACCACGGCGGCACGTCGGGGAGCAGAATCGTCGACGGGTCTGCGGATCCCTCGTCACTCCCGAACAGATCGAGATCGCCCTGACCGAATTCCTTGTTCCGCTGCGTCCGGGCTCCGTGCTCGCACGCGCTGTCAATGCTCGCGAACAGTCGCGCGCGGACGGATGGAATGGGAGCCGGATGCGTGCCCCCGCCCACCAGCGTGTCGCACGCGCCGGACTTCACGAGCGCCTCGAAGACGCGCTTGTTGGCGACACGGAGATCGAGGATCTCGCAGAGCACGTGCAGTGAGGAGATGCGCCCGCCGAGCTCCTTGCGCGCCTCGATGATCGCGTTGATGGCTGTCTCGCCGAGACCTTTGATCGCGGTCAGCCCAAACCGTACGCCCTTCCCTGGCACGACCGAGAAGTGCAACTGGCTTTCGTTGATGTCCGGCGGCAGCACCGGGATGCTACGGTCGCGGCTCTCAGCGAGATAAATCGCCAGCTTGTCGGTGTTCTGCGCTTCGATCGTCAGCAGCGCCGCCGCGAAATGCCATGGATAGTTCGCCTTGAGGTACGCGGTCTGATAGGCCAGGAACGCGTACGCCGTCGAGTGCGACTTGTTGAAGCCGTACCCGGCGAAGTACTCCATCAGGTCGAAGATCTTGGCGGCCTTCTTCTCATTGATGCCCTTGGCGCGCGCGCCATCCATGAAGGCTTCGCGCTGCTTCGCCATGACTTTGGGGTCTTTTTTCCCCATCGCCTTGCGCAACACGTCGGCTTGGCCCAGCGTGAACCCGGCCAGCGCCTGGGCGATGCGCATGACCTGTTCCTGATACGCAATGACGCCGTAGGTGTCCGAGAGGATCGGCTCGAGCGCCTGAAGCTCGTACTTCACCTCGGTCTTGCCCTGCTTGCGAGCCACCCAGTCGTCCACCATGCCCGACTTGAGCGGGCCGGGACGGTAGAGGGCGTTCAGCGCGATCAGGTCGTCGAGACGTTCGGGCTTGGCCTTCCGCAGCAGCTCGCGCATGCCCGAGCTCTCGAACTGGAAAATGCCGTAGGCGGCGCCCTCGCCGAACAGTTTGTAAGTCTTCGGATCGTCGAGGGGGACGCTGTCGATGTCGAGCGTGATGCCTTCGGTGCGCTTGATCTCGTCCAGACAGTCGCGGATCAGCGTCAGCGTACTGAGGCCGAGGAAGTCCATCTTGAGGAGGCCGATGCGCTCGACCTCCTTCATGTTCCACTGCGTCGTGATTTCGTCGCGGGCCCCTTTGTAC
>Ga0075418_10005407_pt1 | contig 14460 bp, 6 predicted proteins | sample SoiMetdeltSBSDD2_FD_81776 | JGI IMG/M metagenome (GOLD analysis project Ga0075418, IMG submission 81776) | Bulk soil microbial communities from a Populus tree surrounding site in Tennessee, USA - Soil MetaG P. deltoides SBSDD2 | ecosystem: Environmental > Terrestrial > Soil > Tree plantation...
CAATCAGTTGTCCTTTCAGGTTGGCGTCGATCTAGGCGGCTGCCATTCAGGAGGCATGAACGCCCTGTTTGCCGACGGCAAAGTGCGGTTCCTCAAGGACACGCTGTCGAGCGAAGAGGTCGCCGACCTGACGACGGCAAATGGACGCGAAGGAGTGCCTGGGAGTCCGAACAACTACTGACGCAGCGGCCGGGTGCAATCAGGCGGCGAGCGAGCGAGCTTGCCCCGGCGCGGCCAGAAGGGCCAGGAGCTGGACCGTCGCATCAGCCGCACCAATCTGCCGCAGGACCACTTCCCGCGCTCGCTGACCAAGCGCTTGTGCATACTGCGTATCGGCCAGGCAGCGGCGGACGAACGTTTCCAGTTCGGCGGCGTTTTTCATCACGACGGCCGCCTCCTGCGCCAGCAGCAGCGAGACCACGTCCCGAAAGTTCCAGGTGTTTGGCCCGAATGCGACGGCTGCTCCATAAGCCGCCGGCTCGATCATGTTTTGGCCGCCGCGCCTGCCCAGACTGCCGCCGACGAAGGCAATTGCCGCCGTCCCCCACCAGGAGGCTAGTTCGCCGACGGCGTCGACGAGCAGAATGGGGTGAGCGGTGAGTAGTGAGAGGTGAGTAGTGAGTGATGTCCCCTGTCCCCTGTCCCCTGTCTCCTGTCCCCCGACTCCTGACTCCTGACCCCTGCCCCCTGACTCCTGACCCAGCGCCGAGCGCCGCTGCCACGTCAGGCCGCTCTTGTCCAGCAGCCGCGCGACCTCCTCGAAGCGCTCGGGATGACGTGGCACCAAGATCATTCGCAACCGCGGGTAATCCTTTTGCACGCGGCGATACAGGTCGATGGCCAGCGACTCTTCCGGATGCTGCGTGCTGCCGGCCAGGAATACGACGTCGTCAGCGCCGATGCCGGCCAGCTCGGCCAGCCGCCTGGTGGCGACATTGCCCCGGTCCAGCGAGGCGCCGTCGAACTTGACCGAACCGGTGACGTGGACCTTGCGCGAATCGGCCCCCAGGGCACAGAACCGCTGCGCGTACTCCTCGCTCTGGGCGGCAATGAGATCGACTCGCGCCAGCGTCCGCCGCGCCAGCCAGCCGATCCGCTGATAGCCGCGAAAGCTGCGCTCGGAGAGCCGGCCGTTGATGACGGCGACTTTGGCGCGAAACGCTTTGGCGGCGCGAATCAGATTGGGCCACAGCTCCAGCTCCGCCAGCACGAGCAAATCGGGTCGGATCCGCCGCATCGCCCGCCGCACGCCCCAGGTGAAGTCCAGCGGCATATAGAAAACCATCCGCGGAGCGTAGCGCTTTTGAGCGAGGGCAAAGCCGGCCTGCGTAGTTGTGGAGATGACGCACTCCCAGTCGGGGTGCAGCCGCTCAAAGCGGGCCAGGATCGGCGCCAGCAGGTTCACCTCGCCGACGCTGACCGCGTGCAGCCACAGGCAACGCGCCCGGCTCGCGCGGCGAGGGATTTTGCCCAGGAGTCGTGCCGACCAGCCTTCGCGATATTTGCCCTTGGTCAGCCGCTGCCAGATCAGCCACGGCAGAGCCAGCGTGATGGCGGCCAGATAGACGAGGTTGAGAAGCAGTCCCATGCGCGATTCCTTTCGCTGCCTCGTAGGACAGGTTTCCAACCTGTCCCAAATTCTGGACTGGTTGGAAGGCTGTCCTACCCCTATGCCACATCTCGTCCGGCCCGCATGCAGCAGTGTTTAAATTTCTTTCCGCTGTTGCAGGGGCACGGGTCGTTGCGGCCGACTCGCTGGCCGCGGTTGCGGATCGTCTCGACCTTGATTTCTCCTTGCGCGGCGGCGCCGGTCTGCTCCTGGCTGCGGCCCAGCTCCTCGGTCGCGCTGGCCGCTTCGGCGTGCGTGGCGCTCGTCTCCTGCCAGGTGGAGCTGACGAAACCTTCGTCCAGGCTCTCCATCTTGAAGATCAGATCGCTCGTTTCGCGCTCGATCACGTCCCACATCTGCTCGAAGAGCTTCATCCCTTCGCGCTTGTATTCCACCTTGGGATCGACCTGAGCGTAGCCGACGAATGCGACGCTGGAACGGAGGTGGTCCATCGCCAGTAGGTGATCCTTCCAGGTCATATCCACGATTTGCAGAAGCAGCGATCGTTCCATACGCCGCATTTCGGGGCGAAAGCGATCCTCAACGGCTGCCAGCAGTTTCGTTTCCAGCGTCGGCCGGTCCATGTCGGAAATTGCATCCGCGGGCAATTGGTGTCGAAGCTCTTGCTCGAGCCACTGCGACAGGGTTTCGAGCGAGCCGCGGGTTGCCCCCGCCTGGCGCGCCGTGCGCTTGCTGTCGGCCTGGCCGTACAGGTCAGCCACCTTCTGCCGCACCTTATCCGCGGCGGCAGCGGCCAGCTCGCGCGACTTCTGGCTGTGCTGAACCAATAGCGCCCGCACCTCGTCGCGCTGTTTGCTTTTCAGGTCGTCCAGATGGATTTCGCCGTCGAACCTCTCGCGGGCCCAGGCGACGAAGCCGTCGCGGTCGAGCCGGCCCCCCTGCGACTGGTCGGCAAAGCGGTACAGTCCGACCATGACGGGATACTCGGCCTCGCGACGTTCGTAGGCCGCCTCCGCTTGCTCCATGATGTAGCGTTTGACCGCCGCTGCATCCTTGCCGCGAATTTCGTCCAGCTTGATTTCGATGCCGAATTTGTGCTGCACCCAGCCGGCCGTCCAGCGGTACTGGAACTCTTCGTCCAGGAAAGCCTTTCCCTCGGCCAGGTCGCGCTCGCGGATCGCTTTGCGCCCCAGATCGATCAGGTACTCGCTCAGCTCTTCGCGCGGGATGCGCTTCAGATCGCGGTCGCGGAGGTTGGTTTTCCAGCGCGAATTGCAGCCGCGGGCGAGCGCCTCCCAGTTCCATTCGAGCTGAGCCTCTTCGTCCCCTTCCTCGCCAGGCAGGTTTTCTTCGATGGCGTCGAAAACCTGCGTCTCCGCCGCCCGCTCCGCCTCTTCCTTGGCGTACGTCTCCGCCTCCTCGTACGTCATCCCGCGAAAGTCCCGCGGTTGAAACTCACAGGCCAGCTCCTTGGAAGCAAATGCCGCGAATTGCCCCGCGCCGAAATCCCGCTCCATGAATTTGCCGACGTTCTTGTCGATCTGCTTGCGGATCATGTCCAGAATCGCCTCGCGGCAATCGCCCCCTTCGAGGATCTTCTGGCGGAAGCCGTAGACCCGCTTGCGCTGCTCGTCCATCACCTCGTCGTATTCGAGGAGGTTTTTGCGGGCTTCGAAGTGGCGCTCTTCGACCTTCTTCTGGGCCGCCTCAATTCGCCGCGTGACCATGCGGCTCTCGATTTTTTCCCCTTCTTTCATGCCCAGCGATTCGAGAATGGTCTTCACCCAGGGGCCGGCGAAGATCCGCATCAGGTCGTCTTCCAGCGACAGGAAAAATCGACTGGAGCCGGGATCGCCCTGGCGGCCGGTGCGGCCGCGAAGCTGCAAGTCGATGCGCCGCGCTTCGTGCCGCTCGGTGCCGATGACGTGCAGGCCACCCAGGTCGCGGACCTTGGCCCCTTCGGGCTTCATCTGCTCGCGCTCGTCGATCGACCGCACTAGCGCGTCCCATTCGGCGGGGGGCACGTCGAGCCGCGTGGGATACTTGGCCTGAAGCTGGGCCCAGGCCATCGTCTCGGGATTGCCGCCGAGGATGATGTCGGTGCCGCGGCCGGCCATGTTGGTGGCGATCGTGACGGCGCCCAGGCGGCCGGCTTGGGCAACGATCTCGGCCTCGCGCTTGTGGTACTTGGCGTTGAGCACTTCGTGCTTGACGCCCCGTTTGTCCAGCAGCGCGCTTAGCCGCTCGCTCTTTTCGATCGACACGGTGCCGACCAGCACAGGTCGCCCCTTGCGCTCGATGCGCTTCACGGTGCTCTTTTCGATTATGTCCCGCTGCCGGCTCTCGACCGCCTGGAACTCGATGGTGCTGTCGGTCTCGCGCTGGATCGTTCCGACCAGTTCGTCGCCGTTTTTCATGACCAACGCGTCGTACTTGACCGTCCGCTCGATTTCATCGGCGACGGCAACGAACTTTTCCCGCTCGCTGCGATAAATGACGTCGGGATTTTCGATTCGCTTGAGCGGCTTGTTCGTCGGAATGGCCACGACGTCCAAGCCGTAAATCTTCCAGAACTCGCCGGCTTCGGTCATCGCCGTGCCGGTCATGCCGCAGATCTTGCCATACAGCTTGAAGAAGTTTTGCAGGGTGATCGTGGCCAGCGTCTGCGTTTCCTCCTTGATCGGCACACCTTCTTTGGCTTCGACCGCCTGATGCAAGCCGTCGCTCCACTGCCGCCCTTCCATTTTGCGGCCAGTGAATTCATCGACGATGATCACCTTGCCGTTTTCGACAACGTACCGCACGTCCTTCTGGTACAGGTGATGCGACTTGAGGGCGTTGTCGATCAGGTGGGGCCACTCCATGTTCCCCGCCGTGTAAAAGCTCTCCACCCCCGCCAGCCGCTCCGCCTCTCGCACGCCGTCGTCGGTCAGGTTGACCGTATGATCCTTCTCGTTGACGACGAAGTGCTTTTCCTTGGTCAGCATCCGCGCAATCCGGTCGGCGTCCTTGTATTTGCCCGGGTTGTCGAAGGCCGGGCCGCTGATGATCAGCGGAGTGCGCGCCTCGTCGACGAGGATGTTGTCCACCTCGTCGATGATGGCGAATTTCAGCTTTCCCTGCGATTGCTGCCGGTGCTTGGGGTAGCGGTTGTCGCTGCGGGCGGCGGGGCGCATGTTGTCGCGCAGGTAGTCGAAGCCGAATTCGTTGTTGGTGCCGTAAGTGATATCGCAGGCGTAGGCTGTCTGGCGATCGTCGGGGTCCATGTCGCTCTGGATAGCGCCCACGGTCAGCCCCAGCCCGAGGTAGAGCGGTCCCATCCATTCCATGTCGCGGCGGGCGAGGTAGTCGTTCACCGTGACGACGTGCACGCCTTTCCCCGCCAGCGCGTTCAGGTAGGCGGGCAGGGTGGCCACCAGGGTTTTCCCTTCGCCGGTCACCATCTCGGCAATGGCGCCGCTGTGGAGGACCATGCCGCCGATGAGTTGCACATCGAAGTGGCGCATGCCAAGGTAGCGGCGGCCCCCTTCACGGGCGACGGCAAAGGCTTCGATCAGAATGTCATCGAGAGTCTCGCCCGCCTTCAGCCGCTCCTTGAACTTGGGCGTCTGCTCCCGCAGCTCGGCGTCCGACATGGCCTGATAGCGGGATTCCAGGGCGCTGATTGACTCGACCCTGGCCTGGAGCCGGCGAATGTAGCGGGCGTTGGACGAGCCAAAGACGGCAGTCACGCTCCGCTCGAATCCATGGAGGATTCCGCCGAAAAAGTTCCCTACCCCTTCCCAGGTACGTTCCAAAAGGTCCATAGATGGCACGCTTGCGTCGAGGGAGTGAAGCGCTGAGCAGGAGAGGCGGAGAGCGTAAGGGCCCGCGCCGCATCATGCGGGGACCGACAGCGTCAGCGCAAACTACTCTGTGACAAAAGTTTATAGCGATAGCTCCGGACGGTCAATCGCAGCGGATGGCCAGCGCGGGCCGGGACTAGTGGCGAACGATTTGGCAGCCGGCTGCCGGCCGGGGACACCCTAAACGCAAATCGCGGGCCGGTTTAGGGAGACTCTCGCTGGGCCATATCCCGATTACAACCCGGTTAAAGCTCCGCCCTGCATCGGACGGGGGATTCAAAGTGCCCCGCCGGGTGTACCAGCCAGCGGCAAGCGGACCGGGCATGAGCTAGGAATTCGAATCAGGCCACCGCCCTGGGAGACCAAAGTTATGTGCCGATGGAAGTTCATAGTCTTGAGCTGTTTGCTCGCCGGTTGCGCTTCTCAAGCTGCCGACACGTCCGACGATACGGCGAATTGGCAGGGGACCTGGAACCTGGTTGCTTGTACCTGGAATGGCGAGCCGCAAAACGGCGACACGCAGTGGATTGTGAGCGGCGACCTCTACAACATCCGTCTCAACGGGCAAACGGGTTCGGACCCGTATCACTTCACACTCGATGCGAGCCAGAAGCGAATCGACGTCTTCCATCACGACACGCCGGAGGGAACGTATGGCGGCAAGCTGAAAGGGATTTACGAGCTGCTTGGGGATTCATTGAAGGTCTGCTACGACCTCACCGGCGAGCGATACCCAAATTCATTCGCTGCCGGCCCAGGCTCGAGGCAAGTCGTGTACGAATTCCGTCGCGAGGGGCGCTAGGCGCTAAAGCGTTTGTCTTCCGCAGTCGCGCCGCAGGATAGTGCACGGGACTGCCTTCCCAGCGGCCGGGAATTCTCGTACGGTGAAGCGAACTGGAGCAGGGGGCAGACGGAGTGACGGAGACTTCTATCCCCCATCCCTCTGTCCCTCGTCGCTCAGTCCCTCAACCGTTCAGTACCGACCAGCCCGGCAGGCATGACGCACGCCCCGCGACCGTGACCCGTCCGATCCTCACCACCGACATTCGCGGACAAATGATCCTGCTGGGGACCGGCACTTCGGTCGGCGTTCCCAGCATCGGCTGCCCGTGCGACGTCTGCCAAAGCATCGACCCGCGCGACAAGCGGACGCGGGCCAGCGTCATCCTTGGACTGGCCGAGGGCAACCTGCTGATCGACACGCCTCCCGACCTGCGGTTTCAACTCCTCCGCGAGCAGATCGGCATCGTCCACGCGGTCCTCTTCACGCACGAACATGCCGATCACCTGTTTGGCCTGGATGATCTGCGCCTTTTTCCGTTTTATCTGGGGCACTCGGTGCCGCTGCTGTGCCGGTCCGAGGTCGAAGAGCGGATCCGTATGTCGTTCAGCTATGCCTTTGCCGACGTGCAGCACACGCACAGCGGCGCAGTGCCGCAGCTGGAGTTCCGGACGATTACGACAGCGCCGTTTGACGTGCTGGGAGGCCGTATCATTCCGGTGCCGCTAACGCACGGGCCGCGGTTTGAAGTCCTCGGCTTTCGGATCGGCTCGGTGGCCTACTGCACCGATTGCAACGCCATACCCCTCGAGAGCATGGCGCTGCTCGCAGGGCTGGACGTGCTAATCCTCGACGCCTTGCGCCACCGGCCGCATGCGACGCACTTCTCGCTGCCCGAAGCGATTGCCGTCGCCGAGCAGCTTCGGCCGAAGCGCACGATCTTCACGCACATTTCGCACGACCTGCCGCACGCCGCCACGAACGCAACGCTGCCGGCGGGGATGGAACTGGGTTACGATGGGATGCAGATCGCGTTGACATAGTTCCACACGCGAAACCCGACTCGCGAATCGATTCGAAGCCGACGCATTCACTCCGGAGGCCCGCCATGAAACTGGGACTGATCAACTCCGCCTGGGTGCAAGCCAACCAGCCCACCGTTTACGGCCTGCGGAAGACGAAGGAACTGGGCTTTGACACGGTCGATATTTTTACCGATCCGCTGGACATCGACGTTCGCGAGCGGCGGCTGATCAAGGACGAATGCAATCGGCTCGAACTGCCGATCGTGTCGATCGCCTGCGTGGCTACGGGCCTAATCGACTTCAATCCCAGCGTCCAGCGGTTCCACCTCGACCGCATGCAGAATTACCTCGACCTGGCCTACGAGTACCAGGCGCAGAACGTGCTGCTGGTATTGGGTGAATACATCTGGAATCAGGAGGTAATCCCGCCGGCAGAGCAGTGGAAAACGGGCGTGGTCAATTGCCGGCGGCTGGGGGATTATGCCGCGAAGCTGGGCGTGAAGATCGCGCTGGAGCTGGAGCCGTTTCCGCTGTCGCTCGTCAACAGCGTCGATACGATGGTGCGTTTCATCGACGAGGTTGACCACCCGGCCGTGCGGGCCAACATCGACGTGTCGCACCTGCACTTGGCCCGGGTCGCGCCGGGGGAGCTGGCGCGCCTCAAGGGGAAGGCGATCCATGTGCACATCTCCGATTGCGACGGCAAAAAGCACGGCGATCTGCCGCCGGGACGAGGCGTGGTCGATTTTGTGCCCTACTTGAAGGAGATCAAGAAACTCGGCATCGACGGCGCGGTCTCCATTGAACTGGAGTACAGTCCGGAGCCGGCGAAGATCCAGGAGTGGGTGGCTGAGGCTTACCGCGAAACTGACAAATTGATGCAGGCAGTGGGATTGCGATCCTGAGGGAAGCAATTGCCTGTGGTGCGTGCACAGATTTATTTGCCGGCGATGCGGCGGAGCAATGAACCACAGCAACAATCCTTGCGTACAGGGCGCACGCGGGAAGCGAACAGCCCCCGCAGCGGAAAAAAGTTTTATGTCAGGCTGACGGCAACGGTGCCGGAGAAACGGTCCTCGATGCACGCAAGTCGTGACGAACTCGAAACTTGTCGCTGCTATCACATCATCGCTATTCCTGAAGAGATCACTCTAGCCTACGCAGCAATTTTTCAAGAATTTATGCAGAGGGGTGGTTGATTCGCGAAAGCAAGCGGCTATATTCTTCAGCACGCTGATTCGCCGGGGGGCGAATCAAACAGTCATCTGCCACTAACGGAGGAGGAGGCGGCAATGACAATCTCAGGGAACATCTAATGGATGTGTTGCCTGCCGTTGGCGACGCGGAGTCACCGATCGCCAAGTAGCAGGCGCGGCAGTCCCGCGGACGGACTTGCCGGATCTTTTCCACGACGGTCATGGTGGATCGCGCTGCGCGACGGCAGGCCTCCGTCGCCACACGGCTCCACTTCTTGCTCGGACTTAGGACGGGTCCGGCAAAGCGACTGCTCGAAACTGGGCGAACCAAAAAACGCCCCAGCCGGGACGTTTTACGCCCCAGGTGCGCGGATTGCGTTGCCGCGGCCTGCGTCACGGAGGACATCTTGCCGTGCGTCCAAGATCCGGACGCGCGTCACAACGCGATGCCTCGTCTCGCCCTGCCGGCTCGAGGCCGGCGCCGGGCTAAATCGCTTTTGTCCGCCTTCGTGCGGGTCCACATTGAAAGGAGTTCGTTCATGCGCCTTCAGTCACGTTCTCTTTCCTCCGGGCGCCGCCAGCGCCAACGACAAACGCTCCGCCGGATGTTCCTGGAGCAACTCGAACGGCGCGAAGTCCTTACCGGCCTTCCCCCCGCCGTGATGAATGATTCATTCACCCTCAGCCCCGATGAGACGCTCTCCATCGAGGCCCCCGGCATCCTGGATAACGACGTGGATGCAGAAGGCGACGGCATGTCGGCCGTCCTCTTCAGCGGGCCGCAGCATGGCACGCTCTCGCTCAATGCCGACGGCTCGTTCAACTACACTCCCGAAGCGGGTTACATTGGCCTGGACAGCTTCATGTACCGGGCCGACGATGGCAGTTCGCTGAGCGGGCTGGCCGCCGTCACCCTGCGGATCAAGACGAACGCGGCGCCGGTAGCCGGCGACGACACGTTCAACATGGCCGAAGGGACCGTGCTGACCATCGGCGCCCCGGGCGTGCTCACCAACGACAGCGATACGGACGGCGACGCCCTGTCCGCTGTGCTGGTCGACGGTCCGACCAATGGCATTGTCACACTGAATGCCGACGGCTCGTTCGAGTACACGCCCAACGCCGACTTTACCGGCGCGGACACGTTTACCTACATGGCCAGCGACGGCACCGACAGCAGTGCCGCGGCGACCGTGACCATCAACGTGAATAACGTCAATGCCACACCGGTGGCGGGCAATGACACGTTCTCCGTCGATGAGGACACAACGCTTACCGTGGACGCCGCTGGGGGGGTCATAGCCAACGATTCCGATGCGGACGGCGATACACTCAGCGCCGTCATGATCAGCGCTCCGGCGCACGGCTCACTCTCGCTCAATGCGGACGGATCGTTCAGCTACACGCCGGAAGCCAACTTCAACGGTCTCGACGCGTTCAGCTACGTGGTCAACGACGGAACGGTGGACAGCGACGTGGCCACGGTCGCGATCAACGTCAATCCGGTCAACGATGCGCCCATCGCGGTCAACGACGAGTACACCACCGACGAGGACCAGACGCTGACGATTTCCGCGCCGGGAATGCTCGAGAACGATACCGACGTGGAAGGGGATGCGCTGACGTCGATCCTGGTGAGCGGTCCGGCCAACGGCACGCTCACAGCGAATGCCGACGGATCCTTCACTTACACGCCCAATGCCGACTTTAACGGCGTGGACGGGTTCAGCTACAAAGTCAGCGACGGCAGCGGCGAAAGCGACGTGGCGACGGTCACGATCAACGTCACGCCGATCAACGACGCCCCGGTCAGCGTGGACGACACCTACACGACCGACGAGGACACGACGCTCTCGATCGCGGCGCCGGGCGTGCTGGCCAACGACACCGACGTCGAAGGGGACTCGCTCACGGCATCCCTGGTCACCGGTCCGTCCAACGGCACCGTGACGCTGAATGCCGACGGCTCGTTCGAGTACACGCCCAACGCCAATTTCAGTGGCACCGACACGTTCACCTACACATCGGCCGATGCCTCCGCCAACAGCGCAGAGGCGACGGTCACGATCACGGTCAACGCGGTCAACGACGCGCCCACCGCCGAAGGGGATGCGTACGAGACGCAGGAAGATACCACGCTGTCGATCGCCGCGCCTGGCGTGCTGACCAACGATTCGGATCTCGAAGGGGATGCCCTGTCGGCGATCCTGGTCAGCGGTCCGGCCAACGGCACGTTGACGCTGAACTCGGACGGCTCGTTCGATTACACGCCCAATGCCGACTTCAACGGCAGCGACAGCTTCGTCTACAAGGCCAGCGATGGCACGGCCGAGAGCGCTGAGACGACTGTGACCATCAACGTCACGGCGGTCAACGATGCCCCGGCGGCGACGGACGATCTCTACGCCACGCAGGAGGATACGGCCCTCACCGTGGATGCCGCCTCCGGCGTGCTGGCCAACGATTCGGATCCCGAAGGGGACGCCATGTCGGCAATCCTGGTCGCGGGCCCGGCCAATGGCACCGTGACCTTGAACGCCGACGGATCGTTTGTCTATACGCCCACCGCCGAATTCAACGGTACGGATTCGTTCACCTACAAGGTGAGCGACGGTTCGGCGGAAAGCGCGGAAGCGACGGTCACCATCAACGTCAACAGCGTCAATGACGCCCCAGTGGCGGCCAACGACGAGTACTCCACCGACGAGGACGTGGCCCTGACCATTGCTGCTCCGGGAATCCTGAGCAACGACAGCGACATCGATGGCGATGCTCTCTCGGCGATTATGATCTCCGGTCCGACCAACGGAACGGTTACCGTCAATACCGATGGTTCGTTTACCTACACGCCCAATGCCGACTTCACCGGTGTGGACGGCTTCAGCTATCAGGTGAGCGACGGCGCGGAGCTGAGCGACGTGGCTACGGTCACGATCAACGTCTGCCCCGTGAACGACGCGCCTGCAGCGGCCGACGATTCGTTCAGCACCGATGAGGATACGACGCTGAACATCGCGGCTCCCGGCGTGCTGGTCAACGACAGCGACGTGGACGGCGATCCGATCTCGGCGATACTGGTCAGCGGTCCGGCAAACGGCACACTGACGCTGAACGCCGATGGATCGTTTGACTACACGCCCAATGCCGACTTCAATGGGGCCGATTCGTTCGTCTACAAGGTGAGCGACGGTAGCACGGAAAGCGGCGAGGCGACGGTCTCGATCACCGTCAATCCGGTGAACGATGCCCCGAGCGCGACCGACGACGCTTACTCGACCGATGAGGATACCGCGCTGACGATCGACGCCCCGGGCGTGCTCGGCAACGACACCGATCCCGAAGGGGACCCGCTGTCGGCGACGATTGTTGACTCGCCGACCAACGGCACGGTCACGATGAACAGCGACGGCTCGTTCACCTATACGCCCAATGCTGACTTCAGCGGCACCGACACGTTCACCTACAAGGCGAGCGACGGCGCCGCGGAGAGCAGCCTGGCGACCGTGACCATCACGGTGAATCCGGTCAACGACGCGCCGAGTGTGGCCGACGACGCCTACTCGACCGACGAGGATATCGCGCTAACGATCGACGCGCCGGGCGTGCTCGGCAACGACACCGATCCCGATGGCGATCCGCTGTCGGCGACAATTGTTGACTCGCCGGCCAACGGCACGGTCACGATGAACAGCGATGGCTCGTTCACCTACACGCCCAACGCCGATTTCAGCGGCACCGACACGTTCACCTACAAGGCGAGCGACGGCACCGCGGAAAGCAGCCTGGCGACCGTGACCATCACGGTGAATCCGGTGAACGACGCGCCGAGCGCGACCGACGACGCCTACTCGACCGACGAGGATACGGCGCTGACGATTGACGCCCCGGGCGTGCTCGCCAACGACAGCGATCCCGAAGGGGACCCGCTGTCGGCAATCGAGGTGGTCGGCCCGGCCAACGGATCGTTGACTATGAACAGCGACGGCTCGTTCACCTACACGCCCAACGCCGGCTTCAGCGGCACCGACACGTTCACCTACAAGGCGAGCGACGGTACTGCCGAAAGCACGGAGGCGACCGTGACCATCACGGTCAACGACGCCAACACGGATCCGACCGCCCGCAACGATTCCTACAGCATGGGCGAGGATACGTCGCTTTCGACTGGCGCCGCCAGCGGCGTGCTGCGCAACGATACCGATCCGGACGGCGATACGCTGTCGGCAATTCAAGTCGATGGGCCGAGCCACGGATCGTTGACGCTCAATGCCGACGGCTCGTTCGACTACACGCCCGAGGCCAATTTCCATGGCCAGGATACCTTCACGTACCAGGCCAGCGACGGCAGCGGCACGAGCGAGACGGTGACTGTCACGATCAACGTCAACTCCATCAACGACGCGCCTGTCGCTGAGGATGACCAGTACCAGATGACCGGAGACGATCCGCTCACGATCGATCCGGCCACCGGCGTGCTGGCCAACGACAGCGACATCGAAGGCGACGCTCTGACCGCCTTGTTGATCGATGGTCCAGATCACGGCAGCGTGGCGCTGAATGCCGACGGCTCGTTCACCTACACGCCGGAATCCGGCTTCAGTGGTGAAGTCACCTTCACCTACCAGGTGAACGACGGCGAGGCCGACGGCAACGTGGCCACCGTACGGATCATCATCGACCAGGAAGAGCAGGCCCCCAGTGCGGCCGACGATCATTTCTCCGTGATCAGCGGCAACACGCTCAATGTTGCGGCTCCCGGCGTGCTGGGTAACGACAGCGATCCGCAGGGCGATCCGCTCACGGCGGCAGTAGTCACCGGTCCGGCCAACGGCACGCTGACTATGAATCCCGACGGTTCGATCAGCTATACGCCCACCGCCGGCTTCACGGGAACGGATACGTTCACGTACCAGGCCAGCGACGGCACTCACACCAGCAACGAGGCGACCGTCACGATTGACGTGCAGGCCGCCACGCCAGTGGTGCGAAACGTGGTCGGTATGAACGACAGCTACACGCTCGTGCAGGACACGACGCTGTCCGTCGCTGCTCCGGGCGTGCTGGCCAATGACACCGACGGCGATGGTGATCCGCTGACGGCCGAACTTTTCAGCGACGTACAGCACGGCTCGCTGACGCTGAATTCCGACGGCTCGTTCGAGTACACGCCCGAGGCCGGTTTCGTCGGAATGGACTCGTTCGTGTATCGTGCGACCGACGGAGCGAACTTCAGCCTGCTGACGGCGGTCACCTTGCGCGTCAAGGCAGCGCCGACGCCGGCCCCGTCGCCGTCGCCGATTCCGGATCCGACGCCGGCTCCGGGTGGTGGCGGCTGCGGGCACGATGACGATGACGACGATGATTCGCAGGGCAATAACGCCCTGGCACACGTGGCCAGCATGCTTGCCGAGGGGAGCTTCCCCGGTTCGGACCATGCCGAAGACGTGCTGGAAGACTTGATCGCCGATCACGGCGCGGATGAAGAGGAAGAGTCGGTGGACGATATCTTCACCGAGATGGGAGAGTGGTCCTAGTGCCGTTCTGCCGGGCGGAATCGGTTTGGCAGGGTTCATGACCCCCCGAGCCCAGAACCGCCCGACACAGCCTTCCCACTTCTCCCTCTCGCTGCCCGGGAGGGAGCAAGTGGGAGGCGTTTCACGGGAGAGGAGAAGCCCCCGCTTCTCCTCTCTTTTTTTGCGCTCCGAGCAACGCCTGGGAGTGGCGGAGGTTGCATCCGCCGCCTCACCCTCTACATTGTCCTCTTGCCCTTGACCTCTGAAAGCGTGTGAATCAATCGACGGAAATGCAAATGATCATTGCAAAATGCAAAATGCAAAATGCAAAAGTCAGCAGGGGAGTTTCTCCGAGACCCCTCTAACTCCTGACTCCTGCCCCCTGCCCCCTGAAACCTGCCCCCTCCGATGCTCGACCTCTCCCTCAACTATCTCCCCAAGCTTCCGAAGCACAAAGATCCTCCCATCGGTTGCGTCGGCAGCGGCTTCATCATGGCCGACTGTCATCTCGTGGCATATCGCAAGGCGGG
>Ga0075418_10005408_pt1 | contig 14459 bp, 5 predicted proteins | sample SoiMetdeltSBSDD2_FD_81776 | JGI IMG/M metagenome (GOLD analysis project Ga0075418, IMG submission 81776) | Bulk soil microbial communities from a Populus tree surrounding site in Tennessee, USA - Soil MetaG P. deltoides SBSDD2 | ecosystem: Environmental > Terrestrial > Soil > Tree plantation...
AATTATGATCACAGCATATGGTGCTATTGATCTTGCGGTTCGGTCACTCAAGGAAGGCGCTGCGGATTTTGTTGTAAAGCCATGGCATAATGAGAAGCTGATCTCAATAATTAAAGATGCATTAAAAAGAAAAGAAACCAAGACTTCGCTCACCCCGGGCCTGACATCTGATTCCATTATCGGTAAAGAATTGATCGGCGAATCAGAAGTGATGCAGCAAATATTTTATAAAATAGAGAAGATCGCCCCAACCGATGCCAATATCCTGATACTTGGTGAAAACGGAACAGGTAAAGATCTTGTGGCAAAGGCAATTCATCAACAATCGTTACGTGCTGATAAGCCGTTTGTGAAAGTAGATGTAGGTGCATTGACCGAATCCCTGTTTGAAAGTGAATTGTTTGGCCATAAGCGTGGCGCGTTTACTGATGCAAGGGAAGACCGGATGGGAAGATTTGAAACGGCAAACGGGGGAACGCTTTTTTTAGATGAGATCGGAAATATTTCTTTACAACAGCAGGCAAAACTTTTAAATGTTTTACAAAATCGGCAAATAAACAGGTTGGGAAGCAATGAACCTATTGCTGTTGATATACGTTTGATCTGTGCCACCAATGTTTCTCTGACCGAGCTTGCCAATGAAAATCGATTCAGAAAAGATCTTATTTACAGGATCAATACTGTTGAGATCGTCATGCCATCGCTGAGGAAAAGAGGTAATGATATCTTATTACTGGCAAAACATTTTTGCAAATTATATTGTAATAAATACATCAAGCCTGAACTGGAATTTGACAGCAAGGCGATCGATAAGCTGTTAAATTATCATTACCCGGGCAATGTAAGAGAACTGCAATACACTATTGAAAGGGCGGTGATCATGTCAGATGATGATGTATTGCATACGAACGATCTCATCTTTTCACCAATAGAATCTGCGGTAGCCAGCGACAACGAACCTGAAGAAATGAAGCTCAGTACGATAGAAAAAAATACTATTTTAAAGGTGATTGAAAAAAATAACGGCAACATTACTAAAGCAGCAAAAGAATTAGGATTAACAAGAACTGCATTGTATAGAAGATTAAGTAAGTATGATATTTAACCCCCTGTCCTCCGCTAGGCGGAGAGACTTAGGTGGAACAATCTTTATATTTGTTTTTTGATATTGAAGATTTGAGGAAGGACATTTATTCATTAATCTTAGAGATTAATATTTATTAACAGAATTAAATCTAAGTTCCCCCTTTAGGGGGACAGGGGGTATGTTCAAACAATTTGAGTGGAGAATCCTTATAAGAGTGGTGCTGCTGTTCATAACATTAAGCGGTACGTCTTTTCTTTTAGTAAGAGGATATTATGTCTATTTACTTCTGGCAGTTCCGCTGATCATTTACCAGCTTGTCGATTTTTATAAATTCCATAAGAAAGCACATGATGAATTGAACCAGTTTGTAGAATCAGTCCATTATCGTGATTTCTCCAGAAGCTTTGATGTGAAACATGCGCCGGTAGAGATACAACCACTGCGGCAGGGATTCAATGAGATCAATACAACATTCAAAGTAATCAGTAAAGAAAAAGAAACGCAGTATCAATATTTGCAGAAGATACTGGAACTGGTTGACACGGGCATCATTTCCTATGAGGAAGATGGTGGAAAGATCGTTTGGATGAATGAATCTCTCAAACGAATGATGCAGCTGCCCTATCTCAAAACGATCCATTCAATGGCAAGAAGAGACCAGGCTTTGTACCAGCAAATCATTTCACTAAAACCCGGGGATGGAAGGATCGCAACAGCACATTTGGAAACTTCTTCTTTTAAAGTGTTAATGTCGGCAACTGCGTTTCAAACAGAGGGTAAGATCTATAAACTGATCGCTTTTCAAAATGTGAACGAGGCATTGGATGAAACTGAATCAAAAGCATGGCAAAAACTATTGAGCGTATTGACACATGAGATCATGAATTCAGTAGCGCCAATCTCTTCTTTGGCCGATACATTAAAACATCGTTTACAACAATCAGTTGCGGTGTTAAGCAATGAATCCGGGTCGGTAGATGATCTTGAATTGGGAATTGAAACCATCAAGCGCAGAAGTGAAGGTCTTTTAAAATTTGCTGAAACCTATCGTAACCTTAATAAGATTACAACGCTGAATCTTAAGAGAGTTTTTGTCCGTGATATTTTTGAGAACCTCCTTCAGTTGATGCAACCAACAATGGAGCAAAAGAAGATCGAGATAGAAACCATATTAAAGGATCCTGATCTTTCCCTGGAGGCCGATACCAGTTTACTGGAGCAGGTGTTGATCAATCTGGTGGTAAATGCAATTGAAGCAGTAAAAGAAAGACCCCACCCGAGGATCGTATTGTCGGCTTATTTAAATAACAACCGCAAAACCGTCATCAAGGTTGCGGATAACGGCAACGGTATGCCTGCGGAGATCATCGATAAAATATTTGTTCCTTTCTTCAGTACAAAGAAAAGCGGTAGTGGCATCGGCCTTAGTCTATGTAAACAGATCATGATGCTTCACAAAGGGAACATCCAGGTTCAGTCCATAGAAGGCGAAGGCACCGCTTTCCTTTTACAGTTTTAATTTTTTCCTGCACTAAACGGATTCGCTCTTATATCTTCTTTGGCGATACAATTCTCTTCTGTATCTCAAAAGTTTTTCTCTTTCTTCATCGGTCAGGTCGGATGTATCGATCACATCACCCTCACTTCTTTTTTCCCAAAGGCGAAGTCCATCCTCGTAATCTGCTTCAGAGCCAGGCTTGCGTTTTGCTTGGTGCAACCTGTTCCTATAGAGATTGTCTGTACTATAATGCTCATGGCTATAAAAATCCGGCTCGAGATCGTCATCAGGCATACCTGTTTCTGTAACTACTTTTTCCTGTTTAACAGTTGTTACCGGCTCAATCTTCACCTTTCTGCCAAATATGGAAGAGATTTTTCTTTCTGTATCCGCTGTAAGTAAATTCCTGGAATAATCAGGCAACCTGCATAATTGGTCAACTGATACGTTTGGTATCAGCACATCATCCGTTTCTTTATGCAATTCTGCAAATCCAATCGGGATCAATACTTTTCTGTGTTCCAATCTCAATTCATTTTCGTCCAGGTCAACGACCATATATCTCACTTTTTTTGCTTTCGCATCCAGGATCAGTTCCTCTACTGCCCCGATCTTTTCTCCATTCTTATATCTTACATCCCATCCGCGAATATCCGGTTCACCCTTTACAATTTCGAAACCTGAATGATCCAGTTCCTGCAGGCGATAATTTTTATTCTTATCCATAATAAAATATTTTAAGAACAAAATGTTCTTTGGTTAATGAATGTCAAGGTGGTATTTTTCTGATCAGGCAGCTTGTGATGTTTCATGCTGAATAAAAGAAGTTTGGTTTGGCTTGCCGACCGCATCTCTTACATTGGGATTATTATTCCATATTAGTAAAAAGGCGATTACGGCAATGACAATTATGGAGATCAGAATCCATAACCAGGCGGACGAACTTCTTTTTTTTGCCTGTACATGTATCTCAGCCATAAAAATATATTTTGGTTAAACAATAGTTGTTCACTTAATAAGCAACATAAACTATGCCTGCATGGAATGATGTTGGAAACGAAACTGTTGAACTGTATTTCTTTCAAAATTCCGGCCTGTGAAAAAATATCAATGCAAAGTGAGGAATGAAATCACCAATAAAATTCGATTTCAAGCTTCGGCCATATTTCTATATTTTTGCTGCCCTTTAATGGTTGATCATTATAAGGTATGCCGGGATAGCTCAGCTGGTTAGAGCACAGGATTCATAACCCTGAGGTCGGCAGTTCAAGTCTGCTTCCCGGTACATGAAGGCTTCTGAAAAGGAGCCTTTTATTTTATGCAATTCACTCTTTACAGCTGGGTTGATATGGTATTTAAAGAAACAAAATCTTGAAACCAGTTCTTGAAAAGCAAATGATCTGAAACTCATCTTCAAGACAAACAAAAGAAAATAAATTAAAAATATTGACATCGAATTTGTTGTGCCATGATGTTTCATCCCGTCATATTTTAGTCGCAGTGTACTTCATCAAAATAAAAACATCTTCCAAAATCGCTTTATCCGGACAAGCTGCATTAATTGCCCAATCTCCGAGAGGACTACCTGTACCGATTTCAATTGAACTTTTGTGATCCAGATAACTCCGAAAAAAATGCTGAAGCTGCGTCAATCGGGTAGGTGTGAAATAACTATTCAGGAGATTGTTTACAATAGTCTTATCTCCGAGACCTGGAAGACAGCGTGGGGCTGCCGGGGAAGCCATTGCTTGTGCGAAAAGATGCCAAGCTACCAAACCAACTGCAATCCTCTTTAATCCGAAAAAAATTCAAAATAGATCAGCACATCATCTACCTCTTCCTTTTGTAATCCTTCATTGCCATTGGGGTCACCTGCTGTAATTGTTAGTAGCTGGACCGGGTCAACTTCACCGAGGTGGAATGTCGACTTTATCATGTCCGTATTAAATACTCCGATCCAGTCGCTTGCCGATGCCTGCTCATCACCAATCGTAATGTTAAAGAAAGTCGGAGCTGTGATTGTCTGACCTGATTTTGGCCTGATAAATACCTGTGTTTTATTTGCTGTAACCGTTCGGTTGTTAAAGATGATGGGAAAATGGTTTTTACCAATCTGAATTTCTGTATGCTGGATGTTACCTGGCAGGTTGAGCAGCTGGTGAAACGCATCCGGGAAATCATGACGTAAACTGAACAACCGCATAAAGGGCTGCGGTGCCTTTTCTAATTCATGAGTAAAGTAATCATTAAGATGTTCAATAGCGTTTGCTCTAAACTTGCCCGCATCTTCCCGTGCAGTATACCTCAGGTGAATAATAACATCAGAAATGGAATTATAGTCAAACTGTGAGAAGTCGGTGATCTTAGTCTCTTCGGGCAATACATATTTACCATTGAGCTCGATTTTCCATTTGCTGATTGCTCCTGAACCTTCAAATGGTAAGAACCGTTCATCCCTGAAGTTCAGTTCAAATACTCCGCTGTCATTCTGTGCTGAACTGGTGGCAATTGCTTTGAAAGGAATATTATTTTCCATAAACCGGAGATCATCTATTGGTATTCCCTCCTCATTATTGTGTTCATATTGGCCATTTTCTCCAAGGAATGTATTGATGCGAATGCTGTTGTTTAATAACCTTAATGTACTATTAATGGTGGTATGCGGTCCTGCAACGCAGGGAATAGAAAGGCTGACCGATTTAACACGGCGGAAATAATGCCCCGGGTAGTCCAAGTCAAAAAGCTCTTCCGGCAGATCTATTTCACATGATCCTGTTTGTTTTAGTTGCAATAATAACAATGGATTGAGGATTGCAAGCGAAATAGATTTCGTTAGTTCAAACTCCCGCCTGTTTGCTTCAATGTATGCTTTCTCCATCTGCTTGATGGCGAGGTGAAGTTGCTCACCGGATACCAGACCCTGGTAACTGCTGTCCCAATAACCATACTGAATAAAATTGGTATCGGTAATCCCCAATTCAAAACGGTAGGCTTTCTCTGCTTTCTTTGCCATGTCATATGCCAGTTGATAGCTTTGTTTATAAACGAAGAACAATTGTTCCTTCATCCATTGGTATAATTCCTGGTTGCTGAATTTATTTTTCATGTATTCCTCAACCTGCACGGAATTGGCGATCTGTTGCTGGTGATTGGCCAGTTCAATTTCTGCAATCTGGGTCCGTATCTCAGCTCCTGCTATTTGTTTGTCAATCTGGATCATTTCATTCTTAGCCGTATTAAAATGAAAAACAAATTCCTGATCTCTTCTCGTAAACGTAGCCATTTTAGAAGCTCTTCCTGCACGGAAAGATTGATCCGTAGCTTTTTGCTGGACACTCCTCGCCCAACTGTCCATTGCCAACCCTAGAAAAGTACCCCCGAATTTCACTGCGGCGCCACAACCAAATGGTTCAGCCGCCGCCATAAAATCAGGTATAAGATGCAAAGTGTTGCCAATGTTTTCAATTTGTGATACGTCCTTTTGTGTATCGTGTGCACTTTTTGATTCGTCTAATTCCAATTTCTCGGTCGATATCAGTTTTACACCTCCCTCTTCGATGATACTGACATCAACCCCGATAACTTTATCTTCAATGATAGTTTCGGGCAATGCACTGTCTGAAGTTAATTTGCCTGCTAATTGCGAATACTCCGGGATTACAAATTCATTATCGGCCAAAAGCTTCAGGTAATGCTCCATTCTTTTTTTAATACCGATCCTGCTTTTCTCCAACCCCTGCTTTGCTGCTTTTGTTTCTAACACCTGTCTTTCCTTTATAGCGGTTATCATGCTCAGTATACCTGTTTCATTCTGTGCACGGATCAGCGCCAATTCTTCAGCATCTCTTTTTTCTATCGTTGACAGTAAGGCGTTCCCTAGTGCTTTTACTTCAGCACATAATTCTGTAGCTTTTTGGGTTAAATAATTAAACCTGTAAAATGGAGCCGGGCTGTTCATATCTCCCAGAATTTCGGAAAGACTCAATCCCTTTGCAGCAGCAGCTACCAGCATGGCAGGATCAATTGGTGGTTCAAAAAGAGCGAGCTTTCTTTCCACTCCTTCAATATTCATGCAATGGCGGATCTTAAACAAACGGTCTGCAACCGTATCCCAGTATTTTCGCATGGTTTCATTATGCGGGATACCAAAGTATAAGGTCTCCCCGAAACCTAATAAAGTTCCCGAAGGAGATTCACCTGAATACGGGATCGCACTGCTGAACGGGAATAAGTTCTCCAGCTGCACGGCTGCATTACTGAAATCATCCAATTTCTGACGAAGCGAAGCATAGGTTTCAGCCTTTATGGTACCACGTTTAGGTATCAATTGTGGTAAGCGTCCTAAAATATGTGCTGCTATTATGTAAAGTTGCGTGGCCTCATTAATGGATTCGATCGTATCCCTGCGGAACAGTTCATCTCCCCATGAAGTGCAATTTTCAACGTATTTGAAAATCACGTTTTTCATATAGGCAAGTGGCCTGCCCCGGGCTATCAAATGGGGTTTGAACGGATGCTCCCTCCATTCTGCAATTTTTGGATCTCCATCGTTTGAAGCACTCGGATTAGCCTGCAACGCTTTGAAAAACTCTTCTATTCTTTCTACAGGAGTGGTTTTAAAAGGCAATACCTGCCAGTAATGCGCATTCGGATTATTAGAATCCGGTTTTTCATTTGTTGTAGGATTAAAAATATAATGAAACCATTTCATCGCTTCAGCATATTTGCCATTTTTGCTCAAACGGGTAGCTATGTATAACGGAGCATGAAAGAACAACTCCCAATTGTAAAGGGAATAGGCACCACGGTCATAGTCAAAATCAATATTGACCTTTGGCCGCGGATTTTCTGCACTTTTGGTTACAAGATTCGTTGGGTCATAATCATCCTTAAAAACATCACCATTGTCGTTTAAAGAAAGGTCGGTATCCGTTGCCATGAGCGCAGGGACGCCACCTTTATTTAATCGTTTAATAAATTCTGTTGTGTATGGATGAAAAAAAGAATAAAAAGTAAATCCCTTATCTTTCTGTAAGAGATGCACGTTGTGTGAGGTCGTACCGTTCATTCCTGCGAATGCCTGGTTTGTATAATTGCCATTGGTTGTCATTCTAAGTAATTTTTAGTAATTAAATCATAGTTTCCTGCAATAGTCCCTGGTTTTCCAGTTCAGGATTGCCATGTATATCTAATAGTGAAACATATTCGTTTATTGCTTCTTCAAGGATTTCAACCTGCGCCTTTCCCGGTTCTTTTATGGCATTGATTACTTTCTCTTTCCCGGGAGGGATTGGTTCAACGAAATATCCCCGCCTGGTTTCCTGGTAAAAAAATGGATACTTTAAGGCTTCTTCAAAATCTGTAATTTGGTGCGAGAATAAAAGTGAATGGTCTATTTCAGTTTGTAAATACTCATTGCTCTTCAATGAAAGCTTCCCAATTTTCCTCTGCGACATAAAAAATGTACGATAAGGGAGTGTATTCTCCAATTTGATAGATGTGTTATTTAACGTCTGGTTACCACTCTGAATAGAATTAAAAATAAATTTGCCAATTTCGAGAGGGAATCCGCCGAGACTGCTGAATAATGGCAACTTTCTGTTTACCCTTATAATAAGCTGTTTATTATTGTTAATTGTTGCCTTGAAAGAGTATTGATGTGGCCGCCTGTAATTACCGACATTCACAGAAATGTCATTAATGTGAACCACCGATGCATTTGCATTAATAGCTTCTTTCGATACTTCTTTGGAGGTCCATTTTTTGTCTTTGTATTCACTCCAGGCCAACCTGATTTCCCAGTACGGATCAGGTTTCAGCGCATTTGTTGCAATAGTTCCGGCTTTTATGTCCATCACTCTCTGGCCTTCGATATTCTTTTCCTTATGCTTTTGCATAAACTCAGGACAGAAAAGAAATAAGCGGTTGTTCCAGACGACAGGAATCAGGTGCACACCACTATCCTTTCCGCTATTTATTTCGTCATCGCTTCCCCTTATATCCAGATCTACTTTTTCCCATGCCGTCCAGTGCTTGAATTGGTCGCGCCTGCGGTAATAATAACTTTTTGTAGTGGTTTGCGTACGAGCAAAGACATGCAGGACATGTTTCTCCTCTTCCTGTTTAATCACTCGTACATTTTTTGGCTGCTGTTGTAATGACCGGCCGTATGTGACGCCTTCCTCGTATATGCCGCACACTTCCAGGTGCGCTACTTTATCCAGCTTATCGAGGTAATTCCTGAACGCGTTCTCAACGCTGCGGTCCGTTATGTCATTCTGCAACAATTCTGATTCAAGCTCTTTAAAGAAGGGGCTTTTGTCATCACGGTATTCCGGTTCAAGCCAGTTTTCGGGATACACAGCAATTTTTCGATTCACTTCCCAAACACGGTACAATTTCATCCAGTTCATCCATTGTTCATCAATTACATCGGGTGTCACACCTACCTGCTGCTGGTTATCATCCAGCTCATTCTCCAGGTTTAGCAAACACCTGGATATAAATAACTGCACTGCTGAAATGGCCTGTTTAATTCGGGAAGTATCCATGGCGGCACCCATTTGCACATCGATCAGGAAGTATTCAAACAAGCTGTCGGCATCAATAGCTCCCCATTTTACCAATGGATCCTGTACCAGCAAGTAACTGATCAAAGCCTCCTTTTGATTTTCACGAATTTTATCGCTTAATATTTTTGCAACTTCCAGCCAGTCCTCCTCTTCGTATTTTGCCTTCACTGTATTCTTAATGCTCTGGGCAATGTCATTAAGCGTGTTAAACCCTGTTGAGTTATTCGACCATTGGGCAAGTAATTCTATAGATGCACCTGTTTTCTTTGCCAATGCCAGAGCTCTATGCAATTGTAATAACGTGATCTCATTTTTAAAATCATCAACAGTTAAATTCGAATGTGCATGTAACTGATACAAATAATCTAGATTCCAACCTGTAATACTGCTTGCCAGCGGAATAAATATAGTAGGCATATCGGGAACAGGATGTTTATTTGCTTCAGAAAATAACCGGATCAGGGGAGCAGCAGATGCAAATTGCTTTCTTAAAAAAGTATAGCCATATACCCGCTGCCAATGTAACGCCGTAACCGCGACAAAATCAAGATCACTAAAATCAGCCTTGTGTTTAGTGAAATGTTCAATCTCGGTCGTGTTCAAAGCAAATCCGTTAATGAACATAGCCGCCTGCTGCCATTTAATTAGTTTACTCTTAAAATCGACTACTGCTGCTGCAGGATACAGATAAGCTGCTGGCACGATTTCTCTTGGCAGTTCGGCAGTTTTCCAATAAAACCGTACGCCTGCATCCTGTACAGTTTCACTGTATTCTAATTTCACAGAATACATTTTACCTGCTATCATTGGAAACACAATCTCCTGGGAAAGTGAAGTATCTCCTGCAATCTTAGTAAACATTTGCTGACCGTCTAACCATAATGTTACTGTTTCATCTGCTCCCTGTACTTCTGCAATAAATGTATACTCCGTAGTTGCAGGTGCACATACAAATCCTTCCCAGCGAACGCTGAAATTATTTGCGGGTATTAGCGGAACGGGGTGACTCTCCGGATTGGGATTGCTTTTCCATAAAAAATCGATTTTTTCATCCGTAAGCCTGAATCCTGATTGCGTAAAATTGACATCAGTAAAATATTCTGCAGACAATCCAGCGTTAGAGAGCGATTTAATGACATCCTCTGCCTGTGTCTGTAGTAATACTGCAACAGAAGATGCGTCCATTCCAATAATAGTAGCCACATTTTGAACAAGCACATTATTCCTTATCCGTTTTTTGAGAAAGGGTAAAAAATATTTATAAAATTCATGCAACTTCTCTTCCGGCGTTAACCGGACCAAATTTGCCGGATGATCTAAGAATCGTGCGATAGCTTCCGTTGTGTTAATAATATTATTCGCTCCATCTCCGTTAAATACACCAAATAAATTATCAATGATAAATTGTTCGGGCTTCAGGTATATTCTGTTTACGCCGTCCTGGAAGCTTATATCATCGGAAAGGCCGAGTAAAGTATCTCTTTCACTATCTGTCATTACTCCCAGGCATTTCAACCGACCACTTCCCTCCTGGTATGTGATTTTTGATTTTAATTCTTCGGGAATCATTTCAGCTATCTCAAGATTTAATGCTGTGACTGTGCTGTACAATATTTTACCATTCAGCATTGCGATAAACTGCTCTGTTATTTCCGCGCTGAAGATCAGTGTCATTTTACTCCGGATCAACTCTTCAGTTATAGCCTCAGGCGCCATCACGGGATGATCCAGTTCAATCATTGAAAAGCCATCACGGATCGCTTTGATAACCTGGTGTACCTTTTCTTCGGGAAGGGAAAGATTATTATACACATCGGCGCCACTAAGTATGTAATTTAATTGCGGTGCTTTAAAGCCGGAGTCTCGTATTTTTTGAACCAGTTCAATAAAATTGTGTGTGTGTTCCGGATTTATATCTGTGAATTCAGACTGGATATTATCCCATGCACTAAAGGGATGCTGGTCAAATAACTTCTTTATAATACAGAGATCAGTTGTAGATAGCTTTAATGCTTTTGCAAGTACAACATAACGGTAGATAATACTAAGATTTTCCAGGTTTAATACTGCCGTATCCATACTTAACCCACTATCCGCAACAATCTCATTAAACTGTTCATCACTCATTCTGAATGCGGCAAGAATAGCCTGCTTATGCGCGGTTATTAATTCCTCTGACTCCTCGTCATTTACGAGATACTGGCCAAAAGCATCGGGAATAAAAGAGGCATCAATGTTTTGTACTGCCTTATTAAGGAACAATTTTGCATACAAAGATTTTTTGCCGTATGTATCAATGGTGCCCCATAATGTAGCAAGCTGCGTTACTGGTATTTTCAGAAGAGCGGCTATCTTTTTTACCCACACTGATTTTTTTATCAATGATGGAGTAATAGCTGTTTCACCCAATGCCCTGATGATAACATCCAGTTCATTAATAGACCAGCCGGTTTTTTTCCAGAAGCGTATGAATGTATGCAGCTTTATTAAAGTAGTATCAATAATTGCCGACTCGTTAGCCGACGGTTCATAAACTTTTTTTATGGAACGCAAAATTGTTTTGCTTAAATCACAGCCTGATGTTGGTTCGAATAATGTAATCACGTCCTGCAAGTGAATGAAATGAGTTTTCACCCACACGATGAATTTTTCAGGAAGAATTTGCTTTGATTCCAATAAATCTTCCCACCCGGCCGGAAGCGGCGCATCCTGGCTGATTCCTTTAAGGATGGTGTAAAAGTTTGTTCCGGGTGAAAATGAAATGGCACTTTCGGCGAACACGCTTTCAAGATAATCCAGCAGGTCCTGGTGCGGATTAATAAATTTTGTCTTAATCAATTCTACCAAATCAACATATTTAATACCGGTTCGGCTTAACAGTTCTGGCACGGTTACCCTGGATTCACAATTTATAGTCACGTTCTGATTATTAACAACCTCAGTAATCGTGACAATTGCCTTTGAATCAGATTCCTCATCATATCCGAAATATTTCCAAAGATCTTTAGCAGCATCTATGTCACTAAAGTTTGTACCGGTAAGCGTTTGATATTCTTCCTCCGAAAGCTTTAAATATTCCGCTGCAATTGCAATTGTTGTTGACTCTGAATCATCGGTTCGAAATATTTCCATTAATTCGGCACGGCTGGTTTTCAGGTGGGCCAGGTATGTTCTGATCACATCCAATGGCTGGTGGTAGGGTAAGGTAAAAGGGAAGACGGCATCCTTTATTATTTCATATGCAGCTATCATTGTGTGTTGAGGATTAGCCCGTAATTCTGCTGCAGTGGTATCCCCGGTATCATGAGCGGCATGCTTATCAAGACTATTGTTGTTGGCAACATAGTATTCCATTACTTCATTTACCAAATCGATATAGGGTATTATAGTGTTGGTATTTTCGCAGGTAAGCGGCAGGAATTCAAGATCAGGACGGCGTTTTAGCAACACAGTCAGCGGCGAACTACCGCTTTGGTTTTTTGTGCTGCGGTCAAGGAACCGCATGATATCAACCAGGTAAGATGCAGGACTATAAACTGAACGGCAATGCTGACATTCACACATGTCCGCCCTTCCAAATAACTCTTCGTAATTCGGTATGTGTTTTTTGATTTGATCTGTTATTGGTCCCATGATTTTTTGTTTTGCTGTTTGTAGTTTTAAATACAGAGAGCTTATTAATTAATGGTATGTGGTAAATGCGGGGTTAACCCCACTCACCATTTCCTGCACTGTTAAGGCGACATTTTGTAAACGTAAAGCCTGGTAGTTAGCCCGATTAAGCACTGCTACAGCTTTCTCTTCACCGCCCAATCTTTCACTGTACATTGCCATAAAGCTTTTTCCAGGTATGCTTGCTATCTCGAAAGCTGATTTGAAACCAATGTTAATAAGCGCCACCATTGTTTGCGGTGTAGGACTTACCTGGTAAAGACGCTGAATTTTCTGTAATTCAGATTTTACTTCCAGTTGTCTACCGTTGGCAACCGATGAAATCACTTCATTAAAATCCTCCACCCTTGATCTGCTGAAATCAAAAGCTGTTGCCTGGACAAAAAAGGCATTCAAGGCTTCCGTAATAGTTGGGTCTTCATGCCTGATCTCATGATGTCGTATCATGAGTGCAATCTTTTGCGTCGGATAAGCAGCATGTAAAATATCCTGCATCTCTTCGATGTATAGATCAACACCTTCGCCATTCCCATTTGTGCGGATGGTTTCCGGCAACCCTGTTTTTCCAATGATTGCTTGCCAGTCTTCTTTGGATAGTTCAAGAAGTTCCATTGGTGAAGTGATACCCCGGTGCACCTGCAACTCTTCCACCAGGGGTATATGATTGCCCGAAAGAGCCGACAACTGGTTGGTCAATTGAAGGGATTGGAACAGGCGAGGCTGATTTTGGAAACCTGGTTGCGACGGCAGGTGTTCATTCCAGAATTGTTCAGGAGTACCTTCAAAGTTGATGTAGGCATTTATAAAAGTGTTTTGTAGTGCGGGCTCTTTCAAAGAAAAGCCCAATACCTTTCCTATTGGAATTGTATTGACCGCTTGTTCGTCTTTCAGGATAAGATCACTTGCGGTTTTTTTAATGAGGGACAAAAAATTTGTGATGGTAGCGTCGTCAATTGCAGAAATAATATTTTCCTGAATAGATTTAGTAATCGCTGCTGACAACATTTTTTCTTTAGTAACAGCAAGGGCAGGCCACTCAAGGCGGATGTTCTGTCTGCCCATACCATACAAAAGTTCCTGGCCTGGTAACCGGGTTGTTGTTCGCAATTGCCACAATTTAGCGGCCTTTACGAGCAGGTAAACATTTTGTAAATTTTGCCCGGTTTCTACGGCTAAAAACCGTGTTTGGTCCAACGAATCAAATAAATCTACCAGCTCAAGTTTGCTGGCCGTTAACAAAGGGGTTACTGCCTCCATTAAGCGGCTGTATTCAGATGCTCCTCTTTCTTCAGATTTGGCCAGGATAATATTCAAATCTTTTATTTCTATTTCGTCTGTATATTTCTGTTTCGTTGCCAATACTGAACGCCCAATGATGATTTCCTTTTCGATTACATAAGCAACCACGTCTGCTAATTCTTTTTCAGCATGATTGAATTGACGCTGGTTAAAGCTAACCTCATAATATCCATCATCATTTGTTATAGTGCTGCCGAGTTGCTGAAAACCGCCATTTGTTCTAATGTCTGCCGTATTTACGATCGTGCGATAAACACCGGCAGCCCGCAGGTCAATATCATAGACCACTACTTCTTTTTTTGTAAGGGATTCTTCAAACTGATTAAATACT
>Ga0075418_10005410_pt1 | contig 14457 bp, 18 predicted proteins | sample SoiMetdeltSBSDD2_FD_81776 | JGI IMG/M metagenome (GOLD analysis project Ga0075418, IMG submission 81776) | Bulk soil microbial communities from a Populus tree surrounding site in Tennessee, USA - Soil MetaG P. deltoides SBSDD2 | ecosystem: Environmental > Terrestrial > Soil > Tree plantation...
ACGCGTGTTTTCCTCTTCGCGAGCATCAAGTTTCTCTAGATTGGGGTGCGTGACCAGCCGATGCGAATCGGTAGGCGATCCGTCAGCGGCCCTTCTTCGCAGTACAGGAGGATCCTCATGAGCCTGAGAGACGCGAACCCCGTCAATAAGCACAAACCGAAGCGAGTCGCGTTCGTGATGGGCAACCCGGACGTATCGACCACGGGAGGCTGGCTGCCGTGAGGACCGATCGACTGCAAACACTCGCCGACGGGGTCTTCGCGATCGCGTTGACACTCCTCGTCCTCCAGCTCCCAACGCCGAAGGAATCCAGATCGCTGGCGCACGACCTGTTGAACCAGTGGCCGTTCTACGCCGCCTACATCGTGTCGTTCGTGACGATCGCCATAGTCTGGATCAACCACCACACCCTCATGGACGGGATCGCCCGAGCGGACCGGACCTTGATGGAGCTCACGCTGCTTCTGCTGCTCTTCGTGTCTGTCGTTCCCTGGCCAACGGGCCTCCTCGCCGCCTACCTGCGCGACCCGGAGCAGAGCTCCGCCGCAGCCGTCACGTACGGCCTCGTGATGACCCTGATGGCGAGCTCGTTCGCGGCCATCTGGCTCTGGCTCGCCCGCACCGAGCATCTCGTGCATCCCGAACTCCGACCCCGCATACGGGCCGCCATCCGCCGCTCGCTCATCGGCCCGGCGGTCTACGCGGCCGGCACACTGATCGGGCTCGCGAGCGCACCTGCCGCTCTCGGGCTGTACGCGTTCGTTGCTCTTTTCTTCGCCCTCTCAGGACGCACCGCGCGCGTAACGGCAGGAGAGGCGATAGCCAGCGAGAAGATCTGAGCGCCCGGCTTGCCGGCGAAGTCGTCCGGAGTGCGCGCAGGCCTACCAGGGAATCGCCGGGACGATTGCGAGCCGAGGCGCGATCGGATCCGCGTCCGGTTGCAGAGGAGTCTCTGTGCGCTCACCTGGCTCGCCGGGACGGATACTTCATTCCGCCCGGTTCGACGGTGGCCCCGACCTCGGGGGCGATTCGGCTGCCCCAGTCGTAGAGCCCCTGCAACACCGGTCCCAAGGACTTCCCTCGACCCGTCAACTCATAGCGAGAAGGTGCCCCGCGCCCGCCGCTCTTGTGTCGGACGACAAGGCCGAGTTCTTCCAGGTCTCGCAACCGCTCGGTCAGAACTTTGTCGCTCAGACTCGGAATCAGAGCGCGCAACTCCGCATAGTGCAGGGAATCCTGCTTTAGATAGGCCAGGATCACCGTCTTCCACTTGCCGCCGAGGACTTCGAGGGCAAGCTCCACCGGGCAGGAGAAACTTCGACGCAGCGAGTGAACCATAGGATTCTCCCACCTCAACTAACCAACTGGTGAGTTGTTTTCATCGCGACTGCACATGATAGTAAGCGAGCAGGAGTCCAGGCTCGACGAAGCGAAGTGCGTCGTGAACCGAGGACACCCTCGCCATGTCGCGAGCATCATAGCAGAGGAGCGGGAAGTGTGAAGATCATCAGCTTCGACCGAATGAAACCCGGTGCCACGTACGAGAAGCTCGAACCCTACCTGCGGGAGGAAGTGGCTAATGTGTGGAGGCTGTGGAAGGCCGGGATCGTGCGCGAAAACTACGCGCGCTCTGACGAACTCGGTGTCGTGATCGTCTTCGAGGTGGACAGCGTCGAGGTCGCGAAACGATACACCGATGACTTCCCCCTGACGAAGGCGGGACTCATCGAGTGGTTCTTCATCCCAGTTCGAGTGCCTCTTCCGATCGAAGTCCTATTCGACCCCAACGTCGACGTCAACGAGCCCTATGATCGGACCGATACCTCGCTCGGTGTCGCGAACTGATATGGACCACGCCTATGGCCTCAGACGTTCCAAGAGGACTCGACGAGGGGTACGATCCGAGTCGGACTGCCTTGATCGTGTACGACAGGCAAGTCGGAATTGTTTCGCAGATCGCGGCCAGGCGTTCGATCACGGGATCCCCGGTGTCCAGCGCTTGCAGAGCTGGGCGCTTTCGTTCACCATGTGTTCGCCACCGGGGACCGCGCGTGTGGCTGGGCGGTGAGACATTGGCGTAGGCCGCACTGGCGATGCCGGCGGTGACACGGCAGGAGAAGGGCATGACTGCGACGGGCACGTCGAGGGAACGCTCGGCGAGAAGCAGGACAGTTTCGTGTTCCAGCACAGCTACTGGTAGGTGCCATGAAGTCGGCGCGCGGCTTGAAGATTGCTGAGACGATCGAGGAATGGGCCGATCCCGAGCGAACGGCGCTTCTCGTCTACGACATGCAGGCGGGCATCTGCGGCCAGGTGGAATGCACCGCTGCGATAGGCGCGGTGACCCGGGTGCTAGCGGCCGCGCGCGCGGCTGGGATGCGAGTGGTCTTCACCCGCCACCTCTCGCTGCCCAAGCCGTGGATGGGCCGGATGGCGTGGCGAACGGCAATGGCGTGGCAGCGCACCGACGATCCCGAGGCAGTGGAGCCCTGGTTCCTGCGCGACAGCCCCGGCTTCCAGATCGTGCCCGAACTGGCGCCGACCGCAGACGAGGCGATCTTCGACAAGCTCGCCATGTCCGCATTCGAAGGCACACCGCTGGAGATGACACTGCGTGACTGCGGGATCGAAGCGCTCGCGATCATCGGCATCGCGACCGAGATCGGTATAGAGCCGACGGTGCGCCATGCCGTCGATCTCGGCATCGTGCCGATCGTGATCACCGATGCCTGCGGTCACGGCGACGCCGATGCGGCGGCGCGGTCGATCGAGCAGATGCGCTTCATGGGCGACGCAGTGCTGACCGACGCGGCTACATTCGCAAAAGCGCTGCTCTCTTAGCGCCCAGCCCAACACCGCCCCGACACGCATCGCGCCCCCGCCTCGTCGAGGCGATTCCACCCTTCGCCGAGCTGCTCGCCGCCGATTCGCGTCAAGCTTCTCCGCCGATAGGAGCGCCCCGGGCGCCGTGACCGCCGCCGCTGGGTCCTTGCCTCGGGACGCTAGCGGCCCGGCGAAACCTCGCTGGTGCAGTACCCATGACACTCCGGAACGCTCGGCTGAAGGCGGCCTCGGACCGATAGCCCACACGAGCCGCGGCTTCACCAACGCTCATGGACTGCGCTCGCAGCAGGTCCGCCGCCAGGTGCATCCTCCAGCGGCTCAAGTATCTCAAGGGCGGTTCGCCGACCAGGGTGGCGAATCGTCGCGCGAGCGTTGCCCGCGACATCCCCGCTGCCCGCGCCAGAGCCGGCACCGTCCAGGCGCGCGCTGGCTCGCCGTGCATCAGGCCGAGGACCTGCGCGATCTGGCGATCTCGAAGCGCGCCCAGCCATCCACCGCGGCCCTCCGGTTGATCCTCGATCCAAGCGCGGACGGCCTGCGTGAACAGGAGTTCGGTGAGCCCGCTGACCACGCTCTCGCTACCCGCCCTCGGGTGGCGCGTCTCGAAGGCCAGGAACTGCAGCGTAAGATCCAGCCACTTCGGCGTGTCTCCCGACCGGCTCTTGATGTGGATCAACCGCGGCAGCACGGCCAGCAGGGGATGGGCCTCGCCTTGACCGAACCGGAACGCCCCGCAGAGCATCTGGACCTCGGGGCCGCGGCCGCGTCGGTGCACCTCGGCGTGCGATCCGATCGGAGAGCGGCCCAGGAACTCGTCCATAGGAATGGTGCTGCTCTTCGGACCATCGCTGAGCTGATGCGGCTCGAACGCCAGCACAAGGTCCCCCGCCGAGAGGGGCAGCGCATTGCCGTGCGTAGCCCGGATCCAGCACGCCCCTCGCTCGAGGACATGAAAGCGGGCCAGTCCGTCGTCCGGAGTGCGAAAACCCCACGGGGCGCCCACCTGCAAGCGGCAGAAGATGCGACCCTCCAACCGCAGCGAACTGAGGACTTCTGAGAGAACGTCTCTGCCGGTCCGCTGTGCCAGGATGCCCATCGCGAAGCCCTCTCGATCGTGTCTTGAGAGTCCTGGGCAGTACTTTGCGCCTTCCTGTGCTGGACTCGCTCGCAGGGCATGCCTATTCTACCACGGAACGGTTCGACACGAGTCGAACAGGCTTCCACGGATCAGAAGTTCGATATGGATCTGGAGGAGAGCATGCGAGGCGTCGCCCTTTCGACACTCATCGTCGGCATGATCGCCGCGGGAACGTCCATTCCATCTGCCGCGAACACGGCGCTCGTCCATCGACTGGCCGCGGACGCCGCCGGCATCTTCGCGAACTCCTACCTGGTCGAAACGGAGAAGGGCGTGGTCGTGATCGATGGACGCCTGCTGACCTCGGATGGCAAGGCGGTTCGCGCCCGCATCGAGTCGCTTCACAAGCCTCTTCTCGGCGTGCTCGTGACACATGGTCATCCGGACCACTACAACGGCATCACCGAGATCGTCGCCGGCGCCAACGTGCCCATCGTTGCTACGGCCGGCGTGGACGCGGTGATCCGTGAGTACGATTCCGCCAAGGAGAAGCAGTGGGCGTCCACCTTTGGCGCGGAATGGCCGCCGAGGAGGACCTTTCCCAACCGGATCGTGAAGGACGGGGAGTCGATCGCGTTCGACGGGATCCGCTTTACCGTGCACGATCTGGGTCCGGGCGAGTCGCACTCGGACAGCTATTGGACGACCGACCTCGGCCAGGGGGAGATCGCATTCATCGGGGACACCGTCATGCACGGCGTCCATGCCTTCGTGACGGACGGGCACACGACCCAGTGGCTCGCGAACCTGGAGCGGCTGCGCCGCCGCCTTGCCGGTGCAAAGGTCCTCTATCCGGGGCATGGTGAGCCGGGAGGTCTCGAGCTGCTGAACTGGCAGAAGCGCTATTTGGAGAGCTACCGCGCCGCGGTAAAGGACCTCGCCCAGGGCGGGACTGGACTCTCTGAAGCGCAGAAGAACGAGCTTGTCACTCGGATGAAGGCCGTCCTCCCCAATGGCAAGCTGGAGTTTCTCATTTCGTTGGGCGCGGATGCCGTGGCCACCGAGCTCGCAGCCCGATAGGGGAGGTGCCGGTGTGCCCTACCCCTGTGGAGCATATTGAGGGGGATCCACGCCGCTTACCCCTCGCCGAGGCGTCCTGGAACCCAGTCCCATTCGTTCAGGGCTGCGGAAGGAATGGGTCTAGAGGTTGGCATGCTTGCCCCCTGCAGCTGAGGTCCCGAGAATAGGAGCCAACAATGAGCCTCATGGATCCCAACGTCGTCAACCCTAGGAAAAAGAAGCAAGTTGCCATCGTGATCGCCAATCCCGCGACCTCGACCACTACCGGATGGCCGGTGGGTTTTTGGTGGAGCGAGCTCAGCCATCCCTACTTCGCGTTCACCGAAGCTGGGTACGAGGTCGAGCTGTTCAGCCCCCACGGCGGCAAATGTGAGGCGGACGCGATGAGCGATCCGCGCGATCCGAGCGGCTACTCATCGGGTGATCTCATCAGCATGGGCTTCATCGCGACCCCGAAGCTGGCATCGCTGGTAGACCACACCCAGAAGGTGTCCGACCTCGACGTCGCCAAGTTCGACGCCATGGTGGTCGCCGGCGGCCAAGCCCCCATGTTCACCTTCGAGGCCGCGACGGGCCTCCAGGAGAAGTTCGTGGAGCTCTACGAAGCCGGCAAGATCGCGTGCGCGCTGTGCCACGGGACGGCGGTCCTCAGATACACCAAGCTCTCCACGGGGGAGTACCTCGCCAAGGGGAAGACCGTCACCGGCTTCGCCAACGTCGAGGAGGACTTCGCCGACAACGCCGTGTGGTCGATGAACCTCCTTTCGCGCGACAAACGCGTCATGCCGTGGCGGATCGAGGACGAGCTCAAAAAGATCGGCGCCAACTACGTACAGGCCGGGCTGTGGCGGAGCTTCGCCATCCGCGATGGCAACCTCATCACGGGCCAGCAGAACTTCTCAGGTGGAGAGACCGCCGCCTTGATCGTCGAGACCCTGGGCCGGTGAAGCGCCGCTGAACCGCCGAACAAGGCGCTGCAGCCGACCTCGACCCCGCGATGGATGATGGTCCGCACGCCGCTCGATCTCCCAGTGCGCGATCACGTGCCACGCCACCCGCCGAACGAAGTACCGTGCCGACCACCGCGCGCCGCCGCGCGGGCCCTGCAGTGGAATCTCCCCGCTCGCCGAGGCCTTGAGCGCCGCGAGGATCGCTGCGCGCGTCGCCGCAAGTTGCCTGGCACCCCTGGTCTCTGACGCCTTCCAGCCCACCGCACCGAGATAGGCCGCATCGGCTCCTATGACATGTGCCACGATCGCCTGCAGGGAGCGTCCTCCGCCGCGTGGGCCGGTCGCGAGCGTCTTGCCGCGGGCGTCTCTCACGGCCTTGTCGAATGCCCGCCAACCCGCGCGGAGGATCGTTTCGAAGCGCTCCAGCTCGGCCGCGTCACAGAAGCGATCGTGGTCCACCGCGGGTGCGACGCATGGTGCGCCGAAATCGGTTGTTGCGGTGCCGGCAAGCCTTTCTACGACGGCCAGTTGCGCGAGATTCTGTGGCGCGACGAAGCGCAGCCGCGTCCCCGCAAGGATGGCGGCGTATCGGGGTCCGTAGGCCAGCAGTGCAGCCAACGCGTCGGCTTCAGTTCGTCCGCTGCGGCACAAACCGGGCCAGTCGAGCGCGGCGGCGAACGTGCGCTTGGCTCCGCATTCGACGTATACGGGGAGGCGCGTGCGGCTCGGGCGCCCGCTCGGAGCAGAGCCCGTCTTGCGTCCTGACCGAATAGGCCTAGCCATCACGAAACCTTGCCGGCGTCGAGCGACGGCGATCGCGCCCTGTCTCGGGCTGAGGAACGTCAGACCCTCCGGGTCTGAAACGGCACCCGGCGAGGGCAACCGCATCGTGCATGGAGATCAACGGACGGTGGTTCATGGCACCGACTGGGCAACGGCTCCTCCGGATCCAGCCTAATCCAGCCGGAACGTCCGCCTTACTCCCTGCTCGTAGACCCCTCCGGGGAGAAACCGCCGCAGGCGAGTGGTCGTCTTGGCCTGCTGGCCGATCCCATAGCGCAATCGCGGTTTGTCGCTCGCCACGATCGAGGCCAGCGTTTCCGCCACCAACTCCGGCCCCGGGGCCTTCTCTTCATAGGCACGAATTGCACCGAGGGCTCGCTGCCGCCAGAGGTCGTACTCGGAGATGGGCGCCGCTGCAATCTCGCGGTGGTTCATCATGGGCGTCTTGAGAAAGGAGGCCTCGGTGAGCGACACGTGAATGTTGAACGGCTTGAGCTCATGGCGCAGGGCCTCCGTGTATCCCTCGAGGGCGAACTTGCTGGCAGAGTAGACACCCAGGAACGGAATGGACGTGAGACCGGCTAGAGAGCTGCCATTGATGATTCGTCCCCGCCTCTGCCGGCGCATGGACGGCAGAACGGCCTTCACCATCCGCACGACCCCGAAGAAGTTGGTCTCGAACTGCGCCCGGACCTCGTCCATTGAGAGTTCTTCCGACGCTCCGGCCAGCTCGTAACCGGCGTTGTTGATGAGAACATCAATGGACCCGGTGCGGCTCAGAACTGCATTCACGCACGCCGCTGCCGAGTCATCGTTGCGCACGTCGAGAGCCAGCATCTCGACGGCTGGTATGGGCTCCGCGCGGCCGGGATCACGGCTCGTACCGAAGACTTTGTAACCGCGTCGAGAAAGCAACCGGGCCGTCGCATGGCCGACTCCGGACGACGCGCCCGTGATGACGACCACTCTCTGCTCCGACATCCCGCCTCCAACAGGATCGATCACGGCGAAAACAGCACACCGCAGCATCGCGCCGCGGGTCGGTCCGCTAGAGATATAAGATTCCTTCCCGGCGCCGCGGTCAAGAGAGCTGGAGGCCGGACATCCGGCGACGAGGTGGCGAGGGCCTCCCTCGCCAGCGAACGGACCCCGATGGTGGAGTTGTCGGCGCTGAGCGCCGCCCTTGTGGACCATCCACAGCATCAAACATCCGCGCTGCTGCTGAGGACAGAGGTGAGGGGCGTCAGGTGTCCGCCATTAGCGGTCGACTTGCTTGAACATCCCTTATGTCCTTCTGACAATGTCCTCGTTTTGGTTGGGCTGGCCCCTGCCGTTGGTAATCAGGTTGCGCAGGCTGCCGTTGATGTAGGTGGCCCAAGCGACCGAGCACACGTCGTAGCATTCGTATGAGGGGACGAGGCCGACGTGCATGAAACGGACTTCCGTTTGCTCGCCCTTCCTGGCGATTTCAAAGACGACGTCGGTGTCCTTCCACTCGCTCCTGTCCTTTACAAAGTTGAATTCGTTGTCCACGACGTGCCACACGACCTTTTTGCCTGGAACAAGTTCGGTGATTTTGATGGTGCAGCGGTGAACGTCCTTGTAGTGGTACTTGAATACACCGAGTCTGTCGGTGCTGCCCTCGATTTCTTCTGACCACCATCCGCGAACGTTGTTGATGGCGTCAAAGACCTCTTTGGGAGTCTGGTCTACCACAAGGGTAGTCGTGTAGTTTTGATTGTTCATGGTGTCTCCTTTCGCTATCGTTCCGCTGCGATATGCTCTCAGTTGGTCGCGAACAGATCCGGCTGATCTCGGCCTGTGATGATCAGCTTGCGTAAATTGCTGGTTATGAGCGCGCCCCACGAAGTCGAGCAGGTGTCGTAGCATTCAAACGTCGGCGCCAGGCCTTTGTGTGTGAAGCGGACTTCTGTTTTGCCGCCTTTTCTGGAGATGTCGAAGACGATGTCCGTGTCTTTCCACTCGCTCTTGTCTTTCACAAAGCTGAGGTGGGCGTCCAATACGTGCCAGATGATCCTCTTTCCAGGAATCAACTCCGTGATCCTCTGTTTGGAACGATGCGTTTCTTTGTATCGATAGGTGAACTCGGCTCCGAGTCTGTCCGTGTCCCCCTCGATTTCTCCTGACCACCATCCCCGGACGTTGTTGATGGCTGCAAAGACTTCCTCGGGAGTTTGGTCTACCAACAAGTTGGTGGTGAAGTGTTGATCAGCCATGGGTTCTCTCCAGTTCATAAGCTGCCCTGTGATGGCACGAACGCCGCAAACTGGCGCTCGAGCGCTTTGACCACGCTGGTGTTCCATCCCTCGGCCAGGGGCCGGGATTCGGGATCGGGGAAGATGTCTTCCTCCCCTCTCTCGAGCCCATCGAAGATGCCCATCGCCGCGGACTCCGGCGAGGCCTTCGGGATGTCCAAGCCTCGGTTCATGTCGGTGTCGACGGGACCCAGAAAGACGGCGTGGACGGTCACGCCCTTGCCCGCCAGGAGCGCCCGCAGCGACTGCGTCATCGAGAGTGCGGCCGCCTTCGAGATCGAGTAGGCGGGTATCATCGGCAGCGTGGCGAGCGCCGCGAGCGACAGGTTGTTGACGATAGCACCCTTGGACTGCTTCAAGAGCGGCAAAAACGCGTGCGTCACCCTGAGCGATCCGAGGAGGTTGACGGCCAGATGCTGCTCGATGACCTCGGGCTTGCTCAGATCGTCGTAGATGGCTACGCCCGCATTGTTGATGAGGACGTCGAGGGCGTAGACCTCGTGGGCCGCCCGCTGGATCTGCGCAGCGCTGGTCACGTCCAGGGTCAGAGGCGTCACGCGCTTGTCGGCGTGTCGCAGTGCGCCGCGCGTTCCCACATAAACCCGTTTCGCGCCCCTTCTGAGCGCCTCGTCGACGAGCGCCCGACCGATGCCTCGATTGGCGCCGGTGATCAAGACTGCCTGGTTCGCGATGTTCATCTCGTCCTCCTTGCGTTAGTCGTCGAGCATCCCCAGGCTCAAGTTGGCGATGGTTCCACTCATCGCGCTCGCCTCATCGGAGGCCATGAAGACGGCCACGTTGGCGAGCTCCGCGAGCGTGGGAAGCCGTCGTCTGTGGTTCTTGCCTGCGATCAGCTCGTGGAACTGTTCGCGCGAAATCCCCAATGTCCTGGCGTGAATCCCGAAGACTTCCTTGATCGTGCCCGTCTCCGGCATGCCATCCGGTCGCAGGCCAACCACGCGAACGCCGTGAGGTGCGAGTTCGGCGGAGAGGTCTCGAGTGAGCGCCTCCACGGCGCTCATCGCCGGAGCGAGGCCTCCCACGAGCGGGACGCCCGCCCGCGAGATGACCGCAGTGACCGTCATGATCACCCCCGAGCGCTGCGCGACCATCCGCCGGGCGGCCAGACGTGCGGTCACAAAGTACGATCTGGTGTAGGTCGCGATCGGCAGGAAGAACTGCTCGACCGCCAGTTCGACCAAGGGCACGCCTTGCAGCGTTGTGTTCGGGATGCCGATGGCGTTGAACGAGATATCGATGCGGCCCGTTTTATCGATCACGGACTGTAAATGCCTGTCCACGGTCTGTTCGTCGAGAGCATCGACCTCCGCCGCCTCGGCGGAGCCTCCGGCGGAGACGATTTCCTTGGCGACAGCTTCGACCGGTGCCTGGTGGCGCCCGGTGAGAAAGAGCCTCGCCCCCTGGAGCGCGAAGGCGCGGGCGACAGCGCTGCCGATGGCACCTCCGGCTCCGTAGATCGCCGCAACCTTGTTCTTCAGCATCATCTCTGGCTCCCGCCTTCACTGGGGCCGAGGCGTACGCATCGATCGCCGAGCGTTCGGCGCCTCCGGCCCTCTCCTTGGGCCGGGAGTTCGTCGACTGTTCCGGCCTCTACCCCATGACGTGCGACCGGAGAAGATTTCGACAGGGCGGGTGACGAAACGAGAGCTGCTGCGCGAGGGTTCCGACCCGTCAGGGCCGGTCGCGGCGGGCGAGCAGGAATCTCCGGACGGCGTCGTCCTCGGTGAGGCCGATGGCCCGGTCGAAGGCCTGGGCGGCCAGAGGTTGGCGGCCCAGGCGCTGGAGGAGATGGGCGCGCACGGCCCAGTAGGGCTGATAGGCGGCGACGGCGTGTCCGTCGAAGGCGTCGAGCATGGCCAGGCCGGCCTCGGCTCCCAGCGTTTCCCCCACGGCCGCGGCCTGCCCGACGCGGACCCCGAGTGTCGGGGCCAGGCGGACGAGCTGCTCGTAGAACGTCGCGATCGCGTTCCAGTCGGTCCGGCCGGTCCTCGCCCTCTCGCAATGGACGGACTGGATGGCTGCCTCGAGCTGGAATCGACCGATCCGGCCCATGTACGCACGGCTCTCCGACGCGCACGTGTGCGCCGAAGCCGAGCGGATAGCGGGACAAGTGGCAGCAGGAGTGGCAGCAGTCAATTCACAAGCGATTGATTCGCTTCACGTTTCGTCGTTCAAAACCGGGTTCAACTGACCCCTTGAAGCAAGTTCTAGGTGCATCGCCGGAGCCCACCGATGTTCAGCTCTGTCAACGCGATTCGCAGGTGTTTCCAACAGTTACCTGGTTTCCTCGGAAGCTCGCTTTTTCCGTGCCTTGGAGCCTGCTTCCGTCAGCGTTCGGGGACTTATGGCAGCAAAATGGCAGCAGGGTCGATTACGGAGTTCTACCGTACCTCGACCCTCTCGTGGCACGCGTGGGGCGCCGAGTAGTAGTGGCCGTCCAATGAGACGTGGTAGTCTACGTTGACCCGGGCGTACTTCCACTCTCCGTAGACGAAACGCTCGAACGGCAGCGGATGAGCGCCGGCCGTTCGAGCCTCTCGAAGAGTTCACGGCCGCTTGCCCCGCCAGACGCGCATCGTCCGCTCGTTGAAGCTATCCGAAGCTGCCCGCGGGTTGGAAGACTGGCGATGCGGCGCGCATAGTCCAGATCGCCGACACCTACCACACTTTGACCAGTCGCCGCGCCTACCGGCAACGCGAGGTCCGCCCGGATCGCGTGCTGGCCTTCATGCCGCGGGCCTGCTTCAACCCGTATCTGGTGCGCTGCTTCGTCCGCGTCCTCGGGACGTATCCTCCCGGCACGACGGTACAGACGTGGGATAGCCGAGACGAAGCGGGACGACAAGTGGGATCGGGGTCTATGTGTGCCAGCTGGTCGCGAACGACTCCAAGGAAGCAAAGGAAGCAAGGAGGCTCGTGCTCATCAGTGAACGCGCAGCGAAAGGCGCCGAGGGGTGGGAAGATTGAATCCGTCTCCGTTATTCGGCGCGGATTCTGGCTCTAGCGAACGATCGTGCCAAGACCCCGTGCAAGAGGGGCTCCTCGTCGATCTTCGAACTGGATGTAGTAGACGCCGGCGCCCAGGCGGTCGGCGTCCCACAGGTGCGAAGCTTGCCCGCCAGGGAGGCGCAAACGCTGGACAAGTCTGCCGGCGACGTCATAGACGGAGAGCCATTCGGCCCCGAGTGTCGACGACGGGACCACGATGGTTGCACGTCCACGGCAGGGGTTCGGTACCAAACGGAGTGGCGCCATCCGTGCCGAATCGACCGGACCCGTGTCGGAGGTTCTGGGGGGATGTTCGAACACTAGGATTGGGTAGACGAAAGAGTCCCAGAAGAGCTCGCCTTTCCCGTTGCCATTGACGTCGAAAATCTGAACGCCAATGTATAACAATGGTCCTGTCGGATCTTGCAACTGCGACGAGACCGCCCACTGACCTGGCGCGGTCGCCCGATAAAACCACAACCGGTTGTATCCCTGAGTCACGTACTCGAACTGTCCGGTGCCATCCAGTTCGCCCAGTGCGTTGTTGGCTCCACCTGCGCCAGAGTCGCTGGTCAGCAAAGTTGCTACCCGTGCGAACTGATTATCGTTGCCCGCTTCGTATACGAGCGTTGTTTTTTGGTAGCCGGGGAACTTGTCGCCGGCGATGAAGAGCTCGGGGATGCCGTTGCCGTCGGCGTCCACACCGCCTTCGGTGCCGTAGGCATTCAGGAGTCCTGTGCTGTCCGAGAAGGTTTCGACCCAGGTGTTGTCCGTGGGGGATTCGTACACGTGCAGCCAGCCGTCGGAACCACAGAAGGCGATTTCGAGCAAGCCGTCTCCATCGAAGTCCGCGATCGCCTTCTCGCCATCGTCCTGAAAACCGGTAACTGTGGTGAACACCTGGGTGTAGGAGTTGTTGCCCGAGTTCTCGAAGATGTAGAGACGCCCAGAATTCGCGGAATGGATGATCTCCCTTCGTCCATCCCGATCCGTGTCTCCGATCTTGGTGAACCCCTCGATGTTGGAAAGAGCCGGAGAGATCCACATGAGCTCGGTGGGGTAGCTCGTGGCGTCGATGCTCTCGTACACCTGGACGTAGGAGCCGTATTGCCCAACGAGATCGGCCTGGCCGTCTCCGTCCATATCCGCGATCCCATAGGGTAGCAAGTCGGCCCCAGCGTACTCCTGCGTATAAACGTTGCCTCCCTGTTCCTCGAGGATAGCGTAATGCCACTCCCAGTTTGAGTCACGCCAACGGAAGGCGGCTTCGTAGCTGCCGTCGTGATCCGTGTCGCCAAAAGCAATGGTTTGCCTGCCCATCGGATAGAGTGCTGCGATCTGCATGAGGGTGTCCTGCGAGGTCAACGCCACTGGCTCCGGAGTCTTGCGGCAAGGAAGAGGCGCCGAAGGCAGGTTAACTTTCGCGCTTACGACTCCTGCTGCCGGGCCGAGCGCCCGCACTCGTGCTGGAACGGCCTGCAAGAGAAGAACCGCAAGCGCGAAGCAACTCGACAGGACCATGCGGGCCATGACAATCCCGATCACGGTGATCCCAACCCAGAGCAAAGAAGTTTACTACTCCTGTGCCCGCTCGTCGAGCGTTCCCCTGGGCGCTGCTGGAGACACGGCCGAGCGCGGCAAGAGCGCGAAAACCGTCGTCCTTCGGTGAGCCACAACGTACGGAGCAGGGCAGGGCTGAAACGGATTGAAAGAAATGGAAAGGAGAGAACGAAGGACTGATCGTGTTGAGTGCGCCCCTTGACAAGCGCTTCAGCCCTACTTCCTGCCGTTGTTGACGATCGCCCCCCCCCGCGCCGTCGGCTGAATCTCTGTTCGCGGCGCCGTTTCTCTCGTTCGACACAGGAATGCAACCCCTCTCCGCCGCGCACCACGGCGGGACTCACGGTCGCGGGCTCTCAGCATCCGCGGTCGCATTGAAAGGACCGCATTTCCGTGCCACGCTAAGTTCAATGCAAGATTGGGCCACGCCTCGATTGTCATCCCACAGCCTACCGCCCACCACCCCGTTACCTTGCGCAGACCGAAGTCGGAGCCTGCTACCGAACGATCGTGGGCGTCCGCGACGGGGCACTCGCCGAGTTGCTTCGCCGTGTCGGCGTGCCATGAAAGAAACCCTGCGTGGGTAAGCTCGCGACAACGAAGATGTCCTCGAAGAGCCAGGTCGTCATTCCGCAGGACATCGGAAGGAGATGGGACTGCGCACTGGAACTCATTTTCTCGTCGCGGGAGGACTGCAAGCACATCCGGGTGACCGTCATCCTCGTCCATCCCCCGTCAAACCCGCCCATCCCGTTGCGCATACAAGCAAGGCACAAGCAAGACTTCACCTACACCTCGTGCGATGCCACGCAGCGCGCCGCCTGATACTCATGCGCACCTCCTCGATTCCCACTCAACATTAGTCCTTACGCGAAAA
>Ga0075418_10005416_pt1 | contig 14455 bp, 9 predicted proteins | sample SoiMetdeltSBSDD2_FD_81776 | JGI IMG/M metagenome (GOLD analysis project Ga0075418, IMG submission 81776) | Bulk soil microbial communities from a Populus tree surrounding site in Tennessee, USA - Soil MetaG P. deltoides SBSDD2 | ecosystem: Environmental > Terrestrial > Soil > Tree plantation...
GTAGATACGCATTGATGACCACCGTCGACGTTCGCTCGTATTCACGATACTCAGGAAGAATGCGACTCGAGATCGACAACGGCACGTCAAGCGAACCCAGCGCCGCCGCGATGCGCTCTTCATGTTCCGGATGCAGAAAAGAAAACAGCAGCGAGATCGCGACGGCCTCAACGTTTTCCTGCTTCAACTGCCCGATGAGCTTTCGCACATCGCTTTCATTGAGCGGCTCGAGCACCTCGCCGGATGCAACCACTCGCTCGCGCACGCCTAATCTCAGGTCGTCGTCAACAAGGGCCCGCGGCTTCACTGCATTCAGGTTGTAAAGCTCCGGTCGCGCCTGTCGCCCAATCACCAGCACATCCTCAAAACCGCGAGTCGTAACCAGCGCGATGCGTGCGCCCTTGCGTTGCAGCAAAGCATTCGTCCCGACAGTCGTGCCGTGGACCACCTCGATCCGATCGAGTTGCGAACCGGTTTCCGTGCAGATGCGCGCGAGTCCCTGTTGAATGGCGAGTGAAGGATCCGAAGGAGTCGAAGGAAGTTTGAAAAGATTGAGGCGGCCGTCTCTTTCAAAGACGAAATCGGTGAACGTTCCGCCAGTGTCAACGCCAATGCGTATGGGCTGTCTAGTGGCCAACTGTTACCCAGCACCCACTCTCATTTGAAGCGCGAAGCGCATCCAGTACGAGCTGAACCTGATAACCGTCCTCAAAAGTCGCGGCGTCTTTGACAGTTGTTTTCCCTGCGCGCATCGCCTCGCAGATCGCAACTGCAAATGCGGTAAACCCCCTGGACCAACTGCCTTCGCGCATCCCCTGGGCCATGTGGTCCTGGTCCACCTGAACCGGGCGCCACACGCCCGAGCCGAGCGGCGAAATCCAGAGCTCGCCGGTCTCTTCAACCATCAGAGCGCCCTTGGTGCCGTAGATCTCCAGCCGGTTTTCATACTTGCCTGGCTCGACCACCGAGATAGAAGCCGCCCCCGTGGCGTCTTTGGTATGTGGTCCATCGGCGAAGTGGAACAGAAGCTTTGCTTCGTCGTCCGTGGTGACGGGACGCAATCCTCCACTGGCTTTATCTCGACGCTCCTTGATATGAGTTGAGAGCATGCCGAGCACCTTCGTTATCTCGGTGCTGAGTATCCAGCGAAACGAGTCGACGACGTGCGATCCGATTGCGCCGAGCGCGCCGCCCCCCATGTTTTCATCCGACCACCAGTCCCACGCGCGATCGGCAATGGCACGATAATCAGAACGAAACACGTAGTTGCAATGGCGCACCATTCCGACTGCGCCCGTTTCCAGCATTCCGTGCATCACGCGCCTGCTATTCAGGAAGCGAAGTTCGTGATCGATCAAAGCAAGCACACCGGCGGCCTGCGCTTTTTCGACCATTTTCGCGGCCTCGACTGCGTTGAGCGCCATCGGCTTTTCGCAAAGCACGGCTTTTCGTTGATCGAGGGCGGCGAGAGTTATCTCCATGTGAGTTGATGGAGGTGTGACGACGCTTACGAGGTCAACATCGTCATGGGCCACGAGCTCCTGCCAATCATGAGCGACGTGTTCAATTCCAAACTCTTTGGCGATTGCTTCCGCGCGTTCTGGGTTCCGGCTCGCGATCGCGACGATCTTTGTTCCCATGCAATCGCGAAAGCCTGGGATCTGCGTGGTGCGGGCAAACCCCGTCCCGATGATTCCAATGCCTACCGGCGCTTTCTTCATGGCCGTATTTAATCACAGACCACATTCACTTGGCAGCAGCAGCCAGCAAGAGCAGGTATTACGCCCTGCTCCTGATCACTGCTCCTGCAACTGGTCGTTAGGAGTCGCGGCCGGCCAGGCGCGCGATCATCGTTACGAGTTGGCCCGCGCCGATCGGTTTCGCGATGTGCATCTGGTAACCTGCCGCCAGCGCCTGGCGACGGTCCACATCTCTCGCATACGCCGTCAGCGCCGCGGCGGGCGTTTCGCCACCTTTCTCTCGCGGAAGTGATCGCACTTTATTGATAAAACTGTAACCGTCTTCGTCCGGCATCGCGATGTCGCTCAGAATCACGTCAGGCTTCCATTCAGCCAGTTTCGACAGCGCTTCATCCGCCGTTTTGCATGTTTTCACTTCAGCGCCAGTGCGCATGATGACGGTGCTGAGTATCTCGCGTGCTTCGGGTTCATCGTCGACGAGCAACACGCGCAAACCGTCGAGTGAATGAAGATCCGAACCATTCGTCTCGCCACTTTGCCCGATCGCAACTGCCTCCGCGCGCTCTGTAATCAGCGGGAACGTCGCAGAAAATGTCGCGCCTTTATTCTTTCCATCGCTGTGAGCTGAAACTGTGCCGCCATGAAGCTCGACGAGATGTCGAACGATTGCCAGTCCCAGTCCCAAACCACCAAAACTGCGAGTCGTTGAACTGTCGGCCTGACGAAATCGATCGAACACGCGCGGCAGAAACTCCGGGTCGATCCCCTGTCCGGTGTCTTTTATCGATATGCGCGCATCCGATCCGTCCTGCTCAAGCCGTACGGAGATCTGACCTCCGTGCGGAGTGAATTTCACCGCGTTCGATAACAGGTTCCAAATGATCTGCTGCAAGCGAGCTGAATCAGCGGAGATTGCGCCGAGTCCGGGCTGCGCACAGTAGTCCAACTGAATGCCTTTGGCATCGGCTGCCGGTCGCACAACATTGATCGCCGCGCGAGTGACTGACGATATGTCCAGCGGTCTGACGTCGAGATTGAGCTTGCCGGAAACGATTCGCGACACGTCGAGCAGATCGTCGATCAGTTGTGCCTGCACACGCGCATTACGATCGATCGCTTCGAGTCCCTGGTTCAAAACCTTCTCATCGCGCTTTGCCTCACGAAGCACACTGGACCACCCGAGTAACGAAGTCAGAGGCGTCCGCAATTCGTGAGAAAGCGTCGCGAGAAATTCATCCTTGATTCGATTGGCTGCTTCCGCCTCTGCGCGCGCACGTTCCGCACGCAAGAGTAACTGGCCACGCGCTTCTTCCGAACGCTGCAATTCACAAACGTATTTCGAGAGCTCCTCGACGTGTAAACGCGCGGCTTCGGCTTGTTCGAGCGAGGCCTCCAGGTTTTTAAGATAGGTCTGGTAGGTGAAGCAGATGATCAGGATGATCGGCACGGTGGCAATGATCGCGTAGAACCCATAATTTCTCATGAGGATCGCGATAATTCCCGCGGCGGATGCGCCTGCGAAGTAGGTGATAGACGTCCATAGATAGTAAGTCCGCCAAGTGTGCCAGAGCGATTCTTTGATCTTCGGCGCTTTCTCAATCGCAATCAACGTGGTGTTTGCAACGTATTGCACAAAGCCCATCACGCAGATTGCCATAAAGAACCGTTCCCAGTTGCCATCAGGCGGAACCAGGAGGGTTGGGCCAAAGATCAAATACAAAACTGTCGCGGTGAAAAAGGTTGAAGTGGCCAGAATCGCCGAGTTGAAAAGGAATATCCGCGGCTTTTTGCTGATGATGAACATCGTCACGGCGATGCCTTCCAGCGCAGAAAGCAGAATCGCCGCAGCTCCGCCGTACAGAACCATCCCTAAGAAAACAAAAGTGTCAGAGACGGTAATACGACCGCTGACTCGCGGGATCGGGACTGCGATGAGTGAGCTCGCAATCACCATCAGACAGAGGAACACAAAACGTGCATCCAATTTGTCGAAGGGAAATAAATAGATTGAGACAAGCGTGATCGCTGCTCCCGCAGTCACAAGCGACCACATGTACACTTGTCCGAAGTGAGGTCGGTTAACATCCACTTCTGCCGCACTCATGGATCACCTCAGGGGACTCTAGGGTCATAAATTGTATTGGGTTACACCGTGGTCGGTGTATAGACAAGTTACGAACTGCAATCCACAGATTACGCTGAATCGATCTGTGGATCAATAATCTAAACAGTCAGTGCCATCGTCGAATGCTATGGCGATCGCCCAAACCTCATCACCGGTGATCATCGACGACTGGGCCATCGTCACAAGCTCGCCTGTGACCACGCCCTCACCGGTAACAACACCATCTCCAGTAACTACACCATCACTCAAGAAACTACCCTCGGACAAGAGATCCTTAAACAGTAAATTTACCGCAAGGAATGGCTCGCCCTCTCCGGTTACTACGCCATAACTCGTAAGAATATGCTCGCCCGTAACTACGCCGTCTGAGAAGTAAGACGGATCGAGCGCCAACGTGCTTTCACCCGTGACGACGCCGCTGCCGAGCAGATTTCCCCGCGAATAGATCACTTGATACTTCGTGATCAGATTCTGTCCCGTCACGAATGTGTGATTGAGAATGAGGCCGCGAGACCAGGTGAACGTGTAATTCGCAATCGTCGTCTGCGGTGAAGGTGGAACCGCTGTCAGCAGTGGTGAGCCAACGGCGGTCGAGGCGCTTAAATCAGTTCGCACTAACTTCGCCAACTGGACCGCGCCGGCGGCGTTTAGCTGCCCAGCGCCCTGTTCGAGCATGTTGAAGCCGGCGAGCGGCTGCGCGGTGTACATCAACAACGCTTTTACGAGGTTTGGACTAAGATTCGGATTTGCCTGAAGCATCAATGCCGCAGTTCCCGCGGCGACGGGCGTCGCCATCGAAGAACCACTCAAAAACATCATGTTGCGCTGGTCGGAGCCGCTGACTCCCGCATTCAATGTGGGGTTGTGCTCGACGAGGTAGTTGTCGGCCGACATTGCCTCGATCAACTTGTTTCCGGGTGCGACGAGATCGGGTTTGATCAAGTTGTCGTAGTGTCTTACGCCGTTTGCATCGGTAGTGAAACTTCGCGTTGGTCCACGTGAGCTGAACGAAGCAACTGTATCGTCGCTGCGGTCGTCTGTCCCGAAAGTATTTGCAGCGCCCACAGTGATCGCGGATGGCTCGTTGCCCGGCGAGTGGACGTGGCCGTACAGCTTGTTGCCGTCGCTGTCCTTACCATTATTACCGGCAGCAGCAAAAACAACTACACCTGCGTCGACCAAACGTCGCACAGCTCGACAAACGGGATCGTTGCGGTAGGAGTCGATCGCCGACATGCCGAGGCTCATGTTCACAATGCGAATGTTGTAAACGGTTCGATTGGCAGCAACCCAATCGAGCGCGCGCAGCACTTGCGCGGCAGTGCCGATTCCCTGCGAATTCAAGACCCGAAGATTGATGAGGTTCGCGTTAGGAGCAACGCCCATGTATTCCTTGTTGGAGATTCGACCGTTGCCGGCGGCGAGTGATGCGACGTGTGTTCCGTGTCCGTAAGGATCGTCCGTGCGACCCTCGCCGGTGAAGTCTTCACTGTAGACGACACGAATGCCGTTTGATCTGTTTAGAAACGCGTGATGCGAGGCATCGATTCCCGAGTCGAGCACAGCGATGCCGATGCCAGTGCCATCCAGAGAGGTTGGGTTGTTTGTAGGGCCGCTGGTCCGAATCAGATCCGCGCCGGTGGTGCGCGAAAGATGGCCCATGGGCATAACGTCCTGGTTCAAAGAGACGTATGAAACGTCGCTGCGAGCGGCGATATTTACCGCGGCCTGTACAGGCAGTGTGACGACGCGAACGCCGAGGCTCTTTAAATTGCGGATGTTGCTGCCGCCTGAGTCCTGGAGTGTCGAATCAATGGAGTCCGACTGGGTAGCAGGCTGGATGATGACGCGAATTAAATCCGCGCCTCGGCCTTCTGCAGCCTTCTTGAGGATATCCTTCGAGATCTTCCGTTCGACATTTTCGCTGCCGGCCGATTCGGCTTGCGTCCTGTGCTCGAAGATAAACAATGACAAAACGAGGAGCGAGGCAAAGCCACTCCAGAGGATCGGGTTAATAAAACGCTTCATTTAGTGCTCCGGGAAACCGTGAGGAAGTCTCGTTCTCGACTGACAACGGTTCAGGGAGTCCTTGTCGGGGTTACGGCAGTCTAACAGTATTGGCCGTTAAACAATGTGTAAATTCTGTGTCGGACAAATGGCCACAAAAAGGCACAAACATGGACACAAAGCAGCCCAAAGGCAAACCGTTGAAAATTAAGGGCTTATAGGAGCGCCTCTTTTGTGCCTTTTTGTGGCACTATTGCCCGGGCTCCAAAGCCAGGAATCGCTCTTGGACCGGGTCAGTACCAGGAGGCTGAATGTCGCTCACTAGACAAACAGACACGGTGCAGTTGAGTTTCCGCTACACCGAGAAAGAATACCTCGAGGCCATCCGTTTCTATTTCTGGCGCTCGAAGGAGTTGTTGGTCCGACTCATTGTAAGTTGCCTGCTGTTTTCGATCGGTCTGCTGTTGATAAATGCGTGGGTCGGGTTTTTTATTCCAGTCTGGGCCGACGTTATTCTGATGTTCATTGCCGGCGTGGGATTTTTTCACGGCTATGTGATCGATCTTCCTCGAGGTTATTTTCGCGGCGATCCCAAGTTTCGCGAGGACTACAATCTGACCTTTAGCAACGACGGCATCGAGTTCAAAACGCAGAACATCAATTCATCAATCGCATGGAAGCTCTACACCCGCGTGATTGAAAACGACAGCTTCTACATCCTGGTCTATGGTAAAAACATTCATTCACTCTCGATCATTCCCAAAAGAGCCTTTCAGGACAGTCAACAGGAGAGAAGGTTTCGAGAGATATTGCGTCGAAACATAGATTCGAAGTTGAAAATTACCGACGGCGAGGGCGAAGAGAAGGAATATGTTCCGACACGTTTGGAACCACCCGATTGGCGGTAATGTCGAAAGCTCGCCAGAATCAGGAGGACTCGATGGCAGACAGACGCATCGTCGCTAGAGTCGCATTTGTGGTTCTGCCTGTGTTTGCTGTCGCGTGCATGTCCGTGTTTCAAAGCTCGTTCTACTCAGCATTCTCGCTCAAAGAGCTGGTCCAAAAGAATCAGAGTAATAGCGGTCTGAACTGCACCGGCAGCGGTGGCGCAGGTGGAGGCGGGGGTGGCATATCTGCGGGTGCCGGCGGGTTAGGCGGCGGAGGCTCCAATTTTCATAAAATCGAAAGCTTAGCGTGCCGGATCTCTGACGTGGAGCAATTCGTTGAAGCACGATTTATTCAGACACTGAAAGAAAGCGTTGAGAAGGACCTGGATGCGAGGCAGGCCAAGATCGTCAGCAGCAAGAATCCCGATGCAACCCATTTCGCGATTGAGTACACAGCGAGCAATAGTTTTGGTCGTATAGAAATCTCCGGCACTCGAAGCGGCGGTTATTACAGCCTGGAAGCACAACTAAATGAGAAGAGCAACAAATAGCTTGAAGCTTATCCTCGTCGCATTAGTTTTATCACTCCCAACGCTCGCGGCGGCGCAGCAAATTAATCGCGACGAGATCATAGCGGCGCTTGAGAAAGATGGCTGCGTTACGCTGACCGAGCGCAAGGTAAAGATCTGCAAGGACGATTATTCATCTGACGGAAAACTCGTCGAGGCCGTTTCAATTAGACCACTCGCGGAAGGAAAGTTTCCGGGGCTGTTGTTGATTCCGGGTCATCAAGGTCGTGCGACGATGTTTATTACTATCGGAATAGTCTTTGCCGGACAAGGGTTTGCGTCACTTTCAGTCGGGCAACCGGGCTCCGGCAAGACGCAAGTAGAGCTCGATTTTGTTGGTCCAAAAACAGTCAAGGCCATGATTGCGGGTTATGAGAAGTTCAAGCACGAACCGTATGTCGATTCAAAGAAGATGGGAATCTTTGGTTACTCGCGCGGGGGAATGGCGGCAGCGCTAATGGCAACGAAGCTCAAAGATCTCAAAGCAGTCGTGCTGGGCGCGGCTGTCTACGACTTCAAGAAGGCGTACGACGACGTAAAGATCGAAGGCATTCGAAAGAACATGATGGCCGAGACAGGAATGTCCGAGAAAGCAGTAAAAGAGCGCTCGGCGGTTCTGCATTTGAAAAATCTCACCGCCCCGGTTCTGATCCTGCACACCGAAACGGACGAAAACGTCCCCGTCAACCAGGCCTACCTGCTGCGCGATCGCCTGACCGAATTGAAAAAAGATTTCGAGATCAAGATCTTTCCTCAGGGTAAACATGGGTGGCTGACAGGCGATCTGATCGACGCAACCACCGACTTCTTCAACCGCAGGCTCAAAGGCTGACACCCAACAGTCTTTGTGCTCTTTGTGTACACATACGGCACAAAGATGTAGACTCACTTGCAGGTCCGAGTCCTCAATGTCAATAGGAGAATTCCAATGCATTTCCCCCGCAAGGCCCAGATTGTCGCCCTCGTTATAGCTTCTTCGTTTCTATTCGGAATATCTCGTAGCAGCGCCCAACAGAAGCCTGACTATTCAGGTGAAGCTGTCGTCATCGAACAGTTGAGCAGCGCGTATCGCTTCGAGCGCGATGGCACGGGCCAACGCGAGATGGTGTTGCGAGTGAAGGTTCAGAGTGATGCGGGCGTGGAACGCTTTGGACAACTGATCTTCGGCTACAGTTCCGCGACCGAAAAGCTCGACATGGATTACGTTCGCGTGCGTAAGGCTGACGGAACCGTCGTCAACGCCGCCGCTTCTGACATTCAGGATCTAACGGCGCCCATTGCGCGTGAAGCGCCGATCTACACCGATCAAAGACAGAAGCACATCACCGTTCCCGGTCTCCGCCCAGGCGACACGCTCGAGTATCGAATGGTCTGGAACATTCATACCGCGCTTGCTCAAAACCATTTCTGGGTCGAGCACAATTTCATTACTCAAGGCGTCATCGCTCTCAACGATGAACTGACGGTGAACATGCCTGCCGCGAGCAAGGTCAAGTTAAAAACCGAGCCCGGCTTTGAGCCAACGATCAAAGAAGAGGGCGATCGCCGCATCTACGTCTGGAAACACGCGAACCTGAAACCAGACAGCGACGACGAGAAGGACAAGGAAAAGAAAGAGGAAGAAGCCGCAGAAAAAGAAGATGACCCGGAAGAATACCGGCCGCAGGTACAACTGAGTACGTTTCAGAGCTGGGCTGAAGTAGGCCAGTGGTACGCCGGCTTGCAACGCGATCGAATCGTTCCCGATGAGAAGATCAAAGTCAAAGCGGAGGAAGTTATACGCGGACGAACAACTGAAAAAGAAAAAGTCCGCGCGCTTTATGAATACGTCGCGAAGAACTTTCGTTACGTCAGCCTTTCGTTGGGCCAGGCGCGATACCAGCCACACGCCGCGACCGACATCATGGTCAATCAATACGGCGACTGCAAAGACAAACACACACTGCTTGCTTCGATGTTGTCTGCGACTGGATTGCAGGCGTATCCCGTGTTGATAAATTCGAGGCGCAAGCTCGATGCCGACATTCCTTCACCCGGCCAGTTCGATCACGTCATCAGCGCGATCCCTTTGGGCACCGAAACGATGTGGGCTGATACGACGTCGGAAATCGCGCCGGTTGGATTATTGGCTCCGCAATTGCGCAACAAGAAGGCGTTGATGATTCCGAGTGGTGGTCCAGCGCGCCTCGAGACTACGCCGGCTGAACCTCCATTCCTTTCTTCAGAGGCCGTGACGGTCGAGGGCACAATCGACGAGCTCGGGAAGATCACGGCTCACACGCGCATGGTCCTGCGCGGCGATTCAGAGATGTACATGCGCTACATGTTTCGCCGAACGCCGAAGAGCGACTGGAAGCGCCTCGGCTTCTATCTCGGTATCGCAGGAGGTGTGAAAGGCGACGTCACCGATATTAAAATTTCCGATCCCGCCGACCTCGAGAAACCGTTTGAGATTGAGTTCAACGTGTCACAGAACGATTTTCTCGACTGGTCGAGCAAAAAGCTTAGAGTCTCACTTCCGTTTCCACCGCTTTCCATTTCAGCGTTTCAGAATCGAAAAGCGACGAGTAAGAAACCGCTCGAGCTTGGTCCGCCAATCGACATCTCTTACAACTTGAAACTGACGTTCCCGAGCAAGTACCAGGCGCGACTCCCGTTGCCTTTGAAAGTCACCAGAGACTATGGCGAGTACGCCGCAGACTACAAACTGCAAGGACAAACTATCACCGGTGAACGGAAGTTTCGGCTGCGCCAGCGCGAAATTCCGGCGGAGCGTTTAGAGGACTATAGAGCGTTCGCCGCCGCTACTAGATCGGACACGGCTCAGACGCTTTCGCTGGAAACGGAAGTTGCCGGCACGCCCGCAATCCCCGACTCAGTCAAGACCGAAGATCTGATCCAGGCAGCACAAGCGGCAGCCAGGAACGGAAACTTCGCTATGTCGGAACAACTGCTCAAGCGCGTGCTGGAGAAGGATCCGAAACACAAAACCATTCGGCGCGACCTGGGTTACGCGCTTGCGGAGCAACGCAAGTTTGCAGAAGCAGTGGAAGTGTTGCGCGAGCAAACGAAGATCAATCCGTTCGAGGATTATGCGTACGACCTGCTCGGCCGTGTCTACTGGCAACAACAGGATTACGCGAACTCTGAACAAGCCTTCCGCAAACAGATTGAGATCACTCCCTTGGACGGATACGCCCACGCAAGCCTCGGTCGGGTGCTCGTCGAATGGCGAAAATATAAGGAGGCCGTGCCGGAACTCGAGCGCGCTATCACCATCTCGCCCGAAGAAGCGATGCTGCAAGTGACTCTCGGCCGCGCTTATCTGAATCTCGGCGAGAGTGAAAAAGCAATCAATGCTTTTGAAGAGGCCCTGAAACTCGATCGAAGCCCGCTGACGCTGAACAACGTCGCGTACTTCCTCGCCGAGAAGGGTGCCCAACTGGAGAAAGCCCAGCAGTACGCGGAGTCGGCGGTGACGTCTATCGCGACCAGCTTGCGCAACGTCGAAGCAGCGAATTTGCAGGTTGAAGATTTAGGGTTTGTCGCTTCGTTAGCTGCGTATTGGGACACGCTGGGCTGGGTCTACTTCCAAAAGGGAGACATGGACGCTGCCGAGAAGTACATCAAGGCGGGATGGGTTCTTCAGCAGCACGGGGAAGTGGGCCATCACATGGGAATGATCGCGGAGAAACGCGGGAAGAAGGATGAGGCGATTCGACTGTATGCGCAGGGCAGTGTTGCGCTTCAGATGGTGCCGGACAATCGCGAAAGCCTTCAGAGACTGGCGGCGGCGGATTCGATCGAGACGCTTTTGCAGACTGCGAGAGCCGACTTGCGGCAGTACAACGTGTTTACGTTGGGCCAACTTTTACCGAACGTAAAAGCACCGGTGGAAGCGGAGTTTTATCTGGTGTTCGCGCCGGATGCAGCTCGGAATGCGCAGGCGGTCGATGCGAAGTTTATTAAGGGTGACGAAAGTCTCAAACCCTTGGCGTCGCAACTGAAGACGCTGAAATATCAACTCGTCTTCCCGGACGCTTCGCCAACTAAGATCGTGCGCCGTGGAGCGCTGCTTTGCTTACCCAAGCCGGGCGTCTGTACGTTCACGATGATCAGTCCCGACCTCATACGATCCGTGGACTAGACCCTGTGCCTTTTGTGCACAAGGAACACAAAGCGGCACAGAGTAGGACAATTGAAAAAGTGTCAGGGTTGATGGCGCCAGTGCCCCACCAGTCTGGTTAACTGGCGCCATGAAACATCGCATCGTTCTGATCCTCGTTTGTCTCTGCAGCATCCAAACCCAAACTTCTGCGAGTGAGGTTGTTAAGTTTCGCTCCGCAATCGATCTAAAAGAAGTTCAATCATCAGAGTTCAATCCAGTCAATAAACTGCTGGCGGTGAAGCGAAAAGACGACACCGTCCGGATCGTCGATCTTACAGACGGACGTGAGCGCGCTGTGCTGATATTGCCGAATAAAAAACCAGTCGGGATGCATTGGTCTCCGGATGGTCTGCGACTACTAATCACGAATCAAAAATTTACAGTGATTTGGGACCGCTTTGAAGACAAGCTGATGGCGCCGGAGGGACTTCAGCAAAAAGATTTCCTGCGTGCGGAAAGTGTTGAATGGAGTCCGAGCGGAACCACAATCTTAACCTCGAAGACAGATATGAGTTTCAAAGCTTCACTACGCGATGACGAAAAAACCATGATCCGTGTGTGGGGTGCCCAATCGGGAGAACTGAAATTCGAAGTTAAGATCAAAGGGTGGTCCGGACGAACACAATTCAGCGCGGACGGAAGCTTACTCTTAACGTCAGGTTGGCATGACGACGCGAGATTGTGGGACGTTGAAACAGGCCATCTGATCGCCACGTTAGGACCAAAGGACCAGTCGATTTTCCCAGGCAGTTATGGCCAGTTCAGTCCTGACGGAAAATCTGTTGTCGTTCATAGTTACATGGATGGGATCTACATTTATGATTGTGTTAGTGGACTCCTAAAAACGACAGTACATACCCAAGGGTATGGCGAAGATGATTTTTCGTTGCTGGGGTTCAGTCCCGACGGAAAACTGTTTGCCATCTACCGCGAGCATCTGAAAGGTTTTCACACCATCACCTCGATCGAATTGCACGACGGTGAAACCAGCGAGCTGAAAGCCACACTTACCGGAAAGAATATGCTCAACGCGGCGAATCAATGGGTGTGGACCAATGACAGTCAGACTCTGATCACGGGCGGTGGCAATAAGACTAAGTCGTATGATGGGAAGATTTGGGAAGTTCCGACAGGCCGGTTGAAAGCTACTTTCCCGATGGTGCTAACGTACAGCCGAATTCCATTCGATTTTGGATGGAAGAATCGCGACCAGTTGTCAGTTCACCCTACACTTCCGATCGTGAGTGCCGTTAACGAAAAATTCATTCGCTTGTGGAACGCGGAAACCGGTGAACTAGTGCAAACGCTCGCTAACGCCCGAAGTGGAAAATGGAGCGCCGACGGAACGTTATTGCTGACATACGGAAAAGATTTCGAATTCGTACAGGTTTGGGACGTCGTCTCACTGCCTGGTGAACGTCAGCGACGAACCGTCACGCCAAACCTGCCACAAACGCCTGTATCAAAGCCGCAAATTCACGCGGCTGTTCGATAGGGACTTCGTGATTACTGTCGAGCATAGCAATACGTGCTTTCGGAAACGGCGCAGCTACCACGTGACGAAGAACATCCTCCGCGAAGATAGGATCGTGAACACCGCCGATGATCAACGTGGGAAGATCCGGTGCGGCTAGCTTCTCGACGAAAGACTCATACATACAGATTCTCAGCGTCTCATCTAATGCGACCTGCCCCGCCCTGGCTCCGTCGTCGCCAATGCGATCGAGTACCGCTGCACTCACGGGCTTGGTTGTGTATGTCGCCGTGACCTGTTTCAGACGTTCCGCGTCACCGGCACGGCGTACCCAGTCGCGTCGCAGATCTTCGGGAAAAGGAATCGGTAACGCTGGACAGCCAGTGACCAGAATCTGCCCTCGAACCCGATTCCGAGCTACAACTGACAAGTACTGAGCGAAACGTCCGCTCATACTGAAGCCAATCACGACAACGTCATCTGCGCCCGCGGCGTCTGCTACCGCGAATGCATCTCGTGCGAATCGTTCGTCGCTGTAGCCAGTGTCAGGTTTGTCCGAATCACCGTGACCGCGCAGGTCGAAGGTAACGGCTCGCAGTCCCGTTAAGTCGAGATACGAGAGCGTCTCGTCGAAGTACGCACCCGAACCTGCCCAACCGTGCATGAAAAGTAAAGTAGTTGGACCAGTTCCTAACGGGCGATACGAGATGTAAATACCATCATTAGTCTGAACTTTGGGCATTGCTGTTTATGTCGTGAGCTTGAGTTTATGAAGTAAAGCTGTGAATCGTGGATCTGAGCGGAGGTTGTCGAGCTTGGGATCGACGCTCAGAAAGATGAGCCATCCGAAGCGTTCTGCGTAAGCTTTATCAAGCCATTCAAACGCTGCATCGTGCTGGCCGAGTCCCGCGTGGACAAATGCGAATGTAAGAGCCGGCACGTTCTGGCGGGACGCGTCGTGCAAGCTATCGAGCACACCTTCGGCCTCAGCTCGACGACCAGACACGGCGTAGGTGTAACCGAGCGAGCTCAACATCAGCGCACGTCCTCCGGAATAATTTACTGCTTGCTGCAGTTGGTCGATCGCCTCGTCGTACCTGCCCTGCTGCTCGTAAGCCTGACCCAGGAACCAGTGCGCAGGCGCAAAGTGTGGTTCCATGTCGAGAATCTTCAAACACTCTTCAATCGCTTGTTCCGGGCGCCGTGCATAATATAACTGCCGCGCGAGACCTGTCGTAATGATAGGCGAAAGTGGATCGAGCTCCTGCGCATTCTTGATCTCATGGATAGCTTCATCAACTTTCCCGATTGCCATCAAATACGTACTATACCAATCTCGAGCGGTTGGATAATTCGGACTCAGCTTGATTGCTCGCGTTAATTCTCGCTCCGCGCTTTGCCAATCCCACTCGTAAATCAATCTGATCAGCCCGAATGAAGTATGAGCTTCGGCGATGCTGTCGTCGATCTCCAACGCTTTCTTCGCCGCCGCCATCGCTTTGATCGCCGAGTCCTTCGGTGATAA
>Ga0075418_10005419_pt1 | contig 14452 bp, 8 predicted proteins | sample SoiMetdeltSBSDD2_FD_81776 | JGI IMG/M metagenome (GOLD analysis project Ga0075418, IMG submission 81776) | Bulk soil microbial communities from a Populus tree surrounding site in Tennessee, USA - Soil MetaG P. deltoides SBSDD2 | ecosystem: Environmental > Terrestrial > Soil > Tree plantation...
CGACCGGCAGGATGTCGGCGAGGACGAAGAGCCCGAGCAGCGCGAGCGCGACGCCGCGGCGGAGACGCGGCAGATACCAGAGCAATCCAAGCAGAACGAGACCGCGCGCGGCCGCGAGGATCCATCCCGTTCTCGAGAGCGCGATCATCTTCACGCCGCCCGCGCCTTTGAGGCCCCAGATCTTCGTGAAGATCTTTCCGTAGTACGGAGTGAATCCCGACATTGCGAGCACCGCGGCGACGATCGCCGTCGCGGCGATGAAGCCCATCGCCGCTTCGCGCACGGCATCGTCGCCGTCGAGCATGCGCTCGAGAAGCTGCGAGGCCAGCAGGATCATCGCGAAGAGGGCGATGAGGAGGAACTTCTCCGGATAGCGGATCGACGTCGCGATCCCTGTGTCGTACAGCACGCGCAGCACCGGCGTGTGCGCGCCGAGGGCGATGAGGAGCGAGAAGATGCAGAGAAGGAGAACGAAGCGCCCGCCGCGCGGACGCACGAAGAACGCCGCCATCGCCAGCGCCGTGACCAGCAGTCCGCAATAAATGCTGAACAGAAACGGCGATCCCATTCCGGGATACAGACCGCCGCCCCAGTACCACATCACGCGATCGATGGAGATGTGTCCGAGAAAATTCGGATAGATCACTTCCGCGAGCTTCGCCCACGGAAGACTCCATGCGCTGACCAGCGAGAAGTCGAAGGGGCGCGAGCGCGCGGAGTCGGCCACGTGATCGATGGCCGGAATCATCTGCGCCGCGCCGACGGCGATCGCCGCGATCGACATCAACGCGATGAACGCGACGCGCGCGAACATTTCCGGAATGGCCGCAGTCCATCGCATCTCCGCGTCTTTCGCCGCGTACCAGCCGCGATAGAGCGCGTACATGCCGATGAGAAATCCGGTCTGCACGACGGTGGTCGGCTCGCCGACGAGAAACTGCAGGCCGAGAAAGAGAGAGGCGAGCGCGAAATCGCGCAGCGTGGGCCTGAGCAGAAATCTGCGCACGAAGAGACAGGTCAGCGGCAGCCACGCGGCGCAGAAGAGAATCGGAAGAAGATTGATGTACGAGAGATAGATGCCGCCGAGAGCGAACGAAAACGCGCCGAACGCCGCGGCCGCGGCGCGGAGGTCCATCGAGCGAAGCAGCGCGTACATGCCGAACAGCCCGATGTAGACATGCACGAGGATGTGCAGGCGGAATCCGAGGTCGTAGCTCGGAAGAAGAATGAGCCACGTCAGCGGATAGAACACCTCGTGCTCCGGATTCGCGGCCAGCGGCTGTCCCGCGGAGAAGTGACGATTCCAGTAAGGGAACTCTCCGCCCTGCACGACCTCGCGGAGGACCTGTTTGGTCGGGTAGTAGTAGCGCGTCAGATCGCGCATGTAGAAGTTGTTTTTGCCGGCCAGAACGTCCCAGAAAAAAAGCGTGGTGAGGAGCGCCAGAATCGCGAGCGCGATCGTGTCGTGTCGGCGTGGTGCAGGAACGCTCAATTTCACAGGGCGCGCATTGTAAGCTCGACAACATGGAAATCCGTGACCGAAGGATGGCCCAACGGATCTTCGTCCTCGTTTTCGTCGCGTATGCGTGGTTCTTCGGCGGCGCCGGCTGGAACCAGAGCGTCAATTTCGATCTCGCGCGCGCCATCGTCGAGCGCGGAACGATCGCCATCGATGCCTATGCCACGAACACGGGAGACGTGTCGCGCGTGCAAGGACACGTGTTTTCGAACAAACCTCCGGGCGTTTCGTTCCTGGCCGTCGTTCCATACGCGGTGCTCTACGCGATCGAGCGTGCGTCCGGCGTGGATCCGCGCAGCACGTTCATCCTGATCATCAATCTCTGGCTCGTGACCGTCGCCGTCTGCGCGACCTCGGGCGCTCTCATCGCCTCGGTGATCTATCTCTACGCGCGACGCGAAGTCGGTGCGACGCCGTTCAACAGCGTCGTGGTTGTGTTGGTGATCGCATTCGGCACGTATCTCTTCGCGTATTCGACCGTGCTTTTCATGCACGTGCCGAATGCGCTGTTTCTGCTTCTCGCATTCACGTGGGCACGCACGCGTCCGGTCGCGGCAGGAATCGCTGCGGGTGCGGCGCTGCTGTGCAATTACGTTTCCGCGCCGGCCGTGCTCGTGCTCCTGTGGTACGGCGGCCGCCGCAATGCGATTCGGTTCATCGCCGGCGCGGCGCCGATGGCCATCGCACTGATGGTGTATCAGGCGGTCGCATTCGGATCGCCGTTCCGCACTTCGGTGGAAACGACGGACCCGCGCTTTCTCGATCGCGGCGCATGGCTCGGTGTACTCGGCCTGCCCGATCCGCGCGTGCTGTGGGAGATTCTCATCGGACGCTTTCGCGGTCTGTTCTATCTCTCTCCCGTGCTCGCCTACGCCATCGCCGGAATCGTGGTGATGATTCGCCGCCGCGCGATGCGTCGTGAGCTGATCGCGATTGGTGCGATCGCCGCAGCGTTTCTTTTGATCACGGCGAGCTTCAACGGATGGCACGGCGGGAGCGCGATCGGACCGCGCTACTTACTTCCGATCGTTCCTCTGCTCGCGGTGCCGATGCTCTTCGCCGTCTCACTCTGGCGGCCGCTGTTCCTTTTCCTCGCGGCGATCTCGGTGACCGTCAACCTGCTCGTGGTGGCCGTCAATCCGTTGCCGTCCGCAGGCATCCCCGATCCGATCGGGACCTACATCGTTCCGCTTTTCGTGACGGGACGACTGCCGGCGAGCATTCCGCGCGAGCCGTTGTGGTCGTGGAAGGTCATGCTCGGACCCGTTTCCGTGAACCGCGTCGCTCCCGATGAGCCCTATCCGTACATTCGTCACGCACCGGGGTCCGCCGAGGGATCGTGGGCGAGCTTCAACCTCGGCGAGATCGTCGCGCACGAGTCGCGCGCGTCGATCCTTCCGATCGCGCTGTGGATTTTGTTCGGGAGTGTGTGGCTCGCGCGCTCTGCGGCTACTTCCGATCCCTGAAGATCGGATGGCTCCAGATCCGCTTCTTGTGCAGCTTGTAGAAGACCATCGTCTTGAGGATCGCCAAGCCATAGCGCACGCCGCGCCAGAAGCCGACCTGCGACGCCTCATCGAAGTAGCGCGTACGAATCGGTACTTCGCGGATGGTCATTCCTTTCGCGACGCCTTGGGCGATGATCTCGGTGTCGAACACGAAGTCGTCGGAGTTCGCGTCGTAGTTCACCGTCTCCAGGTAGCGCTTCGAGTACGCGCGGAAGCCGGAGTGATACTCGGAGAGGAAGACGTAGAACGTCGCGTTCTCGATCATGGTCAGGAAGAGATTGGAGAAGTACTTCCACTTCGGCATTCCGCCTTCGATCGGGCGTCCGCCTAACATGCGCGAGCCGAACACGGCATCGCAGTCGCCGCGAAGCAGCGGCTTCACGAGCTCGGGGATGATCTTCGGATCGTACTGATGGTCGGGGTGGACCATGACCATGATCTCGCCGCCCATCTCTTCCATCGCCGTGCGGTAGCAGGTCTTCTGATTCCCGCCGTAGCCGCGATTCTTCGGATGCACCACGGTCTTGAGGCCGAGCTCGCGGGACATCTCGACGGTGCGGTCGCGCGAGCAGTCGTCGACCAGCAGGATCTCGTCGACCCAGTCCTTCGGGATGTCGTCGTACGTGGCGACGAGCGTGCGCTCGGCGTTGTACGCGGGAAGCACGGCGATGACTTTCTTTTCGTGGAGCGGCATGCGAAGGCCGCGGAGGATAGCAGAAATTAGAAAGGCAGAAGGCGGAAGGCAGAAGGCAGAAGAAACCAGAAACCAGAAACCAGAAAAGAACCGATTTGGCGGAGCCTTCTGGCTTTCTGGTTTCTGGTTTCTGGTTTCTGCGTCATCGCGATTACGGCGAGAAGGATCAGCGCTGCGATGGACACGAGAGCGCCGATGCCGATCCGCGGATTGCGGTAGCGCATCGTGACGACGTGCCGTCCGGCGGGGACGACGACGCCCTGAAATCCGATGTTCGTCACGATCGCCGGCGCCGGTTTCCCATCGATCTGCACGCGCCAGTACTTGTGGGGCGTGATGCTCATGACCAGAAATCCGCGCCCGTCCGTTTCGACGTCGATGCGCGCGGTGTTCGCCGTCTCGGTCCATCGCTGCACGATGCCGCGCGCAGGCTTGAACGCAGGTCCGGCGATGAACGCCGTCTGTTTGTCGAAGGATTCGCTCGCCGCCTTCGTCACGAAATCGCGCGCGTCGCGAATCGAGACGACGTCGGAGGCGAAGTAGTAGCGCGGATAGCGGCGTCCTTCGACGAACTGCACCGGCTGGATTCGGGTGAAGTCTCCGCGCGCATCCGCGAGCGCGCGGCCGAACGGCCGATAGATGCCGACCCAGCGCACGTTCGCCATCGCGGCCACGCGATCGATCCACGTTCGCGGCTGCGCGCGCGAGAGCGACCACACCGCGTCGGTGAACGCGGCAGCGGGCAGGAGATCGGTCTGGTCGATGTCCGCTTGGATGACCGTCGGGATCCCATGCGCGGAGGTGGTGTTCGGCTCGAATGCGTTGCGGAGAACCCAGTGCCGCTCCGCGCGCCGTGCGGTGTAGAGCCTCGCCGTCGCAGGCGGGACGCGCCACGACGCGATGTGAAAGAGACGATAGTTCCTCCGATCCTCGGGAAACTGTCGCGCGGCCGCGGGCGGCGCGAAGAAGGACGCGGGCATGCGCGGCGCGTTTTGCAACGTGAGCGGCGCGAGATCGAGAAGCATGAATCCGGCGAGCGTCGTCACCGCGAGCACCGGCCGCAAGCGCGGGATCATGCGCAGGGCAAAGAACAACAAGAGCAGCCGGCCGATCGTGAACGCCCATCCGACGCGCGACCGCTCACTCATCAGCGGAAGCTCGATGTTCGGCGGCACGCGCCAGAGGATCCGGAACCATTCCTGGTTCAGCAGCAGCGCGGCGGCGATCGCGATCGCCGCGGCACCGGCGATGAAGGCCAGCGTTCTTCGCCGCACGCGCTCGTCGCCGCCTAACAGATCGTCGATGACCCGCGCTCCGAAGACGGTGAGCGCGAAGATCGTCGTGAGAAGAAACTTTTCCGGATAGCGCAAATAGCGTGTGATGCCCGCCGCGTGCAGCGCATCGAAGAGCGGCGTGTGGCTGCCTAACGCGAGGAGGATCGATCCGCCGAGGATCGTGGCGGCGAGTCCCGCTCCCGGGCGACGTGCCAGAAGCCCTCCCGCTGCCGCGGCCGTGATGAGCAGCCCTGGGTAGATCGCGTAGTAAAAAGGAACGCCGCCGTTCGGATAGAGCGCTCTACCCCAGTACGCGCCCAGACGATCGTCGGCCGGATGACCGAGAAGATTCGGATAGACGAGCTCCGCGAGCCGCGCGAAGGGCGCGCTCCACGCCGCCGACGCCTCTCGAGTGAAACCGCGCGCGCGTACCGAGTCTCCGACGTGATCGATCGCCGGAAGCATCTGTACCGCAGAAACTGCGAGAGCCGCGATGCACATCAAAGCGACGATCGCGATGTTGCGGAGCACGTTTCGCACACCGCCGTCGTGCAGGCCGCGATGCACCGCATAGATTCCGATGAGCATGCCGGTCTGCAGGACCGTGACCGGCTCGCCGACGAGCAGTTGAATCCCGAGAAACAACGCCGCGAGTGCGAAGTCGCGGCGGGAGCGTTCGATCAGATGGCGCCGGGCGAAGAGCACTGTCAGCGGCAGCCACGCCGCGCTGAAGAGAATCGGAAGGAGATTGATCGAGGAGAGCATCACTCCGCCGGCGCCGAACGAGAACGCGGCGATCGCCGCCGCCGGCGCGCGCACGCGCATCGAGCGCAACAGCGCATACATCCCGAACGTGAGGATGTAGAGATGCGCGAGGATGAGCAGCCGGTATCCGAGGTCGAAGCTCGGCAGGAGAATGAGCCAGGTCAGCGGATAAAACACCTCGTGCTCCGGATTCGCGGCCATCGGCTGACCTGCCGACAGGTAGCGATTCCAGTACGGGAACTCGCCACCTTCCACGATCTCGCGGAGAACGTGCTTGGTGGGGCGGTAGTACGAAGTGAGGTCGCGCAGATAGAAGCCGCGCCAACCGGCGAGAACGTCGACGAACAGGAGAGTCAGGACGAAGGCGAGCAGCGCGAGTGCGAGGAGGTCGTGGCGGCGCGACTCGGTCACGACGGGCGATTGTAGCGGCTCACAGCTCGCGCTTGACGCGCTCGCTGACCGGCACGCCCGCGGCCTCGCATGCACGCGCGATCGTCTGGTACGCCTCGCGTCTGCGTCCGGCGCGAAGCATGTCGAGAATTCCTTCGGCGAGGATGCCGTCGAAGAAGCGCTTGCGATCGACGTCGGTCGGGAGCGCGCCGGCCGCTTTCGCACCCTCGCGCAGCGATCCGAGGACGTCGTTCACTTCGGCGTACTCCGGACCGACGAGTCGCTGCAGATCTTCTTTGAGCGTGCGCGCGAGCGCGGGCGATTTGCCGCCGGTCGACACCGCGATCTGAATCGAGCCGCTCTCGATGATCGCCGGAACGATGAACTCGCACAGCGGAGTGACGTCGACGACGTTGACCGGAATCCGCCGTTTGCGGCAGTCGGCGGCGACCTGCTCGTTCACGGATGAATCATCGGTCGAGGCGATGACGATCGTCGCGCCTTCGAGATCGCTCTCGTCGTAGCGTTTCCGCTTCAGCAGCAGCGCTCCGTCGCGCGCCCATTGCTCGATCTCGCTCGTGAATTCGGGAGAGACGATCGTCACGCGCGCGCCATACTTCATCATCGTCTCCGCTTTGCGCGCGCAGACGTTTCCGCCGCCGATGATGACCACATCGCGGTCTTCGATGTCGATGTAGATCGGATAGTACGGACGGTGCTTGGTCACGACGATGAGTCTCCTGCACCTTTGCGCCAGACGAGGACGAGCGCCAGCAACGCGGCAATCGACACCGCGCCTCCGGCCGCGATCAAAGGATTGTGATAGCGCATCTCCACGATGTGAGCTCCGCGGGGAACGAAGATACCTTGATATCCGACGTTCGTCCCGACGGCGGGCGCTTCGACGCCATCGATGGTGAGGGTCCAGTAGCGATGCGGTGTGACGCTCATGACCAGGAATGCGTCTCCCATCGACTCGACCTCGAGCCGCGCTCCATTGTTCCACTCGCGCACGCTGCGCACGATGCCGCGCGCGGGGTTGCGGGCGGGCTCGTAAATGAATGCCGTTGCCGGTCCGTAGACACGCTCGCTCAACAGTCTCACGAAATCGCGTCGGTCGCGGATGGAGATCAGCTCCGACGCGAAGTAGTAGCGAGGGAAGTGTTGCACCTCCATCCATCGCACCGGCTGCACGTTGCGCCGGATTCCCTTCGCTTCCAAGAGCGCCTGATCCAGGCGGCGGTTGACGCTCACGTACCAGACATTCGAGGTCGATGCGATCGCGCCGAGCCAGTTGCGAGGCTTTTCCACGATCAGCTCGGTGGCTGCGGCCGCGAATTCGTTCGCCGGCTTCAGCGCGGTGACATCCCAGTCCGATGCCGCCGCCAGCCGCAGGTCGTAGATCAACGGCATCAGCGGCGGCAGTCCGTTGCGCCACATCCACTGCGCGTCCGGATGCGGCTCGGGATAGCGATGCGAGTTCTCTTCGGCGACGAGATCGCCGGCGAAGAAAATGCGGAACGGTTTCCGGTCGCGCGGGAACTGCCTGACGACCGCTGGCTCTTGGTCATAGAACGCCGATGGATAGCGCGGCGCCAGACGCCCGATCAGACTGCCGAGGTCGACGACGACGAACGCGCCTAACAATACGAGCGCACCCTTGCGCGGCAGGCGACCGAATGCCGCGATGAGCGACAGCAGGACCGCGCCGCGAGCCACTGCGAGCCACCATCCTTTTTGCGAAGCGGCCAGCATGAGGCGGACGTCGAAACGTAGCGGCGGACGCCACACGCCGCGGAAGAAGGATTCGTAGAGAGGCGTCGACGCGAGGATCGCGATCGCCAGGGCGATTGCCGCGACGGCCGCGGTGACCAGGAGCGCGACTCTGCGCACCTGCGCATCGCCGGCCAGGAGTCGATCGAGTACGAGCGCGCCGAAGACGACGGTCGCGAAGATGCCCATGATCAGAAACTTCTCCGGATAGCGAAACATGCCGGCGATGCCGAGCTCGTAGAGGACCCTGAGGATCGGTGTGTGGTGTCCGAGCGCGAGGAGCAGCGAAGGAATGCCGATCGCCGCGAACAGTCCTCGGCCGCTCACGCGCGCAACGAGGCCGGTCGCGGCGAGAACGGCGATCAGAAGACCCGGATAGATTCCGTGGAAGAACGGGAGTTGCCGCTCGCCGTAGTGCGCGACGCCCCAATAGCTCTGGCGGTCGTGCCGGCGCGTGTCGCCCAGGAGGTCGGGATAGAACAGTTCCGCGATCCGCACCGGAGGCGTGCTCCATTTGGCGACCGATCCGTACGCGATGCCCTCTTCGCGCTGCGTATCGCGGAAGTGATCGACTCCCGGCAGGATCTGCACTGCGGCGACGGCGAGGGCGGCGATGCTGATGAGCGCGACGATGAGGATGGAGCGCCACTTGTCATCCCGAGCGTCAAGCGAGGGACCTGGGCGGGTTGGAGGCGCGCTTCGTGTGCCGCCCAGCCGCCCAGGTCCCTCGCTACGCTCGGGATGACAAGTGAGCGCGAGCATCAGGAGGATGATCCCGGTCTGCAACGACGTCATCGGCTCGCCGACGAGAAACTGCAGGCCGAGGAGTAGCGTCGCCAAAACGAAATCGTGCCGCGAGCGCAAGAGAAGACAGCGTCGCGCGAACAAGACGATCCACGGAATCCACGCCGCGCTGAACAGAAACGGGAACGCATTCAGCGACGAGACGAGCAATCCGCCGGCACCGAATGACAGTGCGCCGAGGACCGCGGCGGCGCGGCCCGTGCTCATCGACCGCAGCAGCGCGTACATGCCGAACGTCGCGATGTAGAGATGCGCGAGCGCGAGCAGATGAAAGCCGGCGCGGTAGCTCGGCAGAAGGATCAGCCACGTCAGCGGATAAAACACTTCGTGCGCGGGATTCGCGGCGAGCGGCTGTCCTCCGGAGAGATACGGATTCCAGTAAGGGAACTCTCCGGAGAGGACGATCTCGCGGAGAACGTGCTTGAGCGGATAGTGATACCGGGAGACGTCGCCGGAATAGAGGCAGTTGTAGCCGGTGAGAACGTCGATGAAGAGAAGCGTGGGAACGATCGCGAGAATCGCGAGTGCGAGCGTTCTAGTAGATCGGAAACCGATCACACAGCTCCTTGACGTCCCGCTTCACCTCGGCGGTCACCGTCGCATCGCCCTTCGCGTCGAGGACGCGCGCCATCAGACTGGCGATCGTCTTCATGTCCGCCTCGCGCAGACCGCGCGTCGTCACCGCCGGCGTGCCGATGCGCAATCCCGACGCCACCATGGGCTTGTTCTGATCGAAGGGAATCGTGTTCTTGTTGACGGTGATGTTCGCGGCCTCGAGAAAATTCTGACCGTCCTTGCCGGTGATGCCCTTCGAGAAGACGTCGGTCATGAAGAGGTGATTGTCGGTTCCGTTCGACACGATGCGGAAGCCGGCCTCGCGCACGCCGTCGCAAAGCGCCTTCGCGTTCTTCACGATCTGTCCCTGGTACTGCTTGAACTCCGGCGAGAGCGCTTCCTTGAACGCGACCGCCTTCGCCGCGACGATATGCACGAGCGGGCCGCCCTGCACGCCCGGGAAGAGCGCGCGGTCGAGTTCCTTCGCGTGTTTTTCTTTGCACAGCACGAGGCCGGCGCGCGGCCCGCGCAGCGTCTTGTGCGTCGTGGTCGTGACGAAGTCCGCATACGGCACGGGCGAGGGGTGATAGCCGGTGACGACGAGGCCGGCGATGTGGGCGATGTCGGCCATCATCAGCGCGCCCACTTTGTCGGCGATCTCGCGGATGCGCTTGAAGTCGATGATGCGCGAGTACGCCGACGCTCCGCAGATGATCATCCGCGGTTTGCTCTCCTCGGCGATGCGCTCCATCTCGTCGTAGTCGATCAACTCGTCGTCTTTGCGCACGCCGTAGGCGACGACTTTGAAATCGCGGCCGCTGTACGAGAGCGGATGGCCGTGCGTGAGATGGCCTCCGTGCGAGAGGTCCATGCCCATGATCGTGTCGCCGGGCTTGAGCATGGCGAAGTAGACCGACATGTTGGCCTGCGATCCGGAGTGCGGCTGCACGTTCGCGTGCTCGGCGCCGAAGAGCTCCTTCGCGCGCTGGATGGCGATGTTCTCGACGATGTCGGTCGGTCCGCAGCCGCCGTAATACCGCTTGCCCGGATAGCCTTCCGCGTACTTGTTCGTGAAGACCGATCCCATCGCCGTGAGCACGGCATGCGAGACGTGATTCTCGGAGGCGATCAACTCCAGCGTGTCGTTCTGGCGCTGCGTCTCGAGGCGGATCGCATCGGCGATCTCGCGATCGACGGCGTCGAGATCGCGATGAAGGAAGTCGTGTCCGGTCGCCGCGAGATGCTCTTCGTTTACGGTGGTCATGGTGGGCGATCTTAGTACAATCGCGCGCGTTCATGAGGCGCGCCGTACCGCTGCTCCTGGCCGTTCTCCTTCTGGCGTTCGGCTTCGCGGAGCTCGATCAATACGGCGTCACCTGGGACGAGGCTCTCGGCGATCTTTTTTTCGGCGATCGCTACGCTTCGTACTTCGCGTCCTTCGACGAACGCTACCTCGATTTTTCCCGCGATCCGTATCCGCCCGGGCACGTTCCGAATCTTTTCGTCGCGGAATTTCGCACGCGTCCGTGGGAGCACTATCCGGTCGCGAGCACACTGGGCTCGGTGACGTCGCGCCTGTTCTTCGGCCGGTTGGGCGTGCTCGATCCCTTCGATGGATTCCACGCAGTGAACCTCATCCTCGGCGCCCTGCTGTTGGTGGTGCTCTACCGCTTCATCGAGCGTAATGTCTCGATGCGGAGCGCTGCCGTCCCGGCGGCTGATGTGGCGGCGTCCCGCGCCGCCACCCGGGCGGGAGCGCGGGACGCTCCCGCATCAGCCGGCGGAGACGCCGGCGCTCCGGCCGCGATCGTGAGCACGCTGCTGCTCTTTCTCATGCCGCGCGTGGTCGCCGATCTGATGGCGAACCCGAAAGACATTCCGGAGATGGTCTTCTTCTCGCTGACGCTGATCGCATTCTTCGCGGCGTATGAGCGCGGCTCCGCGTTGGGAATCGCGGCGTCGGGTCTTCTTTGGGGATTGGCCCTGGGCACGAAGGCGAACGCGATGTTTCTTCCGTTCGTGATCGTCGCGTTTCTTTTCGTGCGCGGTTTGCCGGATGCGTGGCGCGATCGCAAGGCAAAACTCTTCGGAGCGCTCGCTGCGGCGGCGATGCTCGCGTTCGCGTTGCTCGTCGCGTCATGGCCGTGGCTGTGGGACGCGCCGATCGAGCGCTTGCTGATGAATCTGAAGTATGTCGCGCTTCGCAGCAAGAGTCCGACGACCGTCCACGGCTGGCTGAGTGCGGTGCTTCTCACGACTCCTCCGGCGATGCTCGTTCTGCTCCTCGCCGCGATTCCCGGAGTCGTCCGACGCGCGAAGGCGCGCGAGCCGTTCACGCTAATGCTCTTGTGTTGGATCGGGGTCATCGTGGCGCGCCTCTCGATTCCGGGTGCGGTCAACTTCGACGGCGTGCGGCATTTTCTCGAGCTGTTCCCGCCGCTCGCCGCTCTCGCGGGCATCGCCGCCGTCGAGTGGACGCAGCGATTGACGTCCGCTCCGCGCTCGCTGCGCGTTGCGCTTCTCGCACTTCCGATCGTGACCATCGCGTGGGCCACGATCGTCGTGCATCCATTCGAGACGGTCTACTGGAACACGTTCGCGGGTGGATATTCGGGAGCGCGCGCGCGGCACATCGCGCAGGCGTCCGACTATTGGGCGGCGAGCTACCGCCATGGATTGCGGTGGATGAACGAGCACGCGCCGAAAGACTCGATCCTCGTGGTTCCGATCGCGGGACACACGGTGGCGATGGTCGCGCCGCTGCGTCTTCGTCCCGATATCCGTCTGTTCGTTCCGCGACGCGTCTCGCTGGAGGATGCCTTGCAGTGGGGCCCGCGGCTCGCGCCGATCGCGAGACGGCGTCCGGTGTATCTGATGTTCGTTCTGCGCGACGAATGGCGGACGCCGCTCGACGTCGATGCCGAGCGGCGGCTCGTTCCTGCAGCGGCGTGGCATCGCGATGATGCGCCGGTCCTTCTGATTTATCGCCTCTGATCGAAGAACGCGATTGCGGCGCCGGCGAGATACAGCGAGCCGGTGACGACGATCGATCGCTCGGGCGCCTCGAGCGCGGCGCGGAAAGCGTCGTCGGGATTCGGAATCGGAATCGCTCCCGCGAAGCCTTCGGCTTTCGCCGATCGCGGCGGATACGGCTCGGTGGCGATCACGCGATCGAAAAGCGGGAAGAGACGATCGACGACCGGCTGCACGTCCTTGTCGCTCATGATGCCGAACACGAGAAGACGCGGACGCGGAACGTTCGCGTCGAAAAACGGCGCCGTCTGGGCGATGGCGTGCGCGTTGTGGCCGCCGTCGATCCAGATGGTTTTCTCGCCGATGCTCATGTGCTCGAGACGCCCGCGCCATCGCGTCATCGCGATACCGCGCTCGATGCTCGCCTCGCCGATGCCGAGCTCGCGCGCGGCGCGCACGGCCAGTCCTGCGTTGCGGCGCTGGAACGCGCCGGCGAGCGGCGTGTCGTGTTCTTCGGTCACGTGAAGGAGCGACGCGCCGAATTTCGCGGCGCGCTTGCGAATCACGTCGAGCACGACCGGATCGTCGCTCGACGTGAGGACGATCGCGCCGCGATGAATCACGCCCGCTTTCTCTGCGGCGATCTTGCGGATCGTGTTGCCGAGGTACTCCCTGTGATCGAGACCGATCGGCGTGATCAGCGCGGCGATCGGCTTCACGACATTCGTCGCATCGAGCCGCCCGCCCATGCCCACTTCGATCACCGCGATCTCACACTGCGCGCGCGCGAAGGCCAGGAAGGCGATGAGCGTGAGCGCTTCGAAATACGTCGGCGTGATGCCGATGCGCTCGCCGGCCTCGCGAATCTCCTCGATGCACGCGTCCAACAGCTCCGGCGCGATCTCTTCGCCGCCGATCGTCCAGCGCTCCCGAAGATCGACGAGATGCGGCGAGGTGTAATGCGCGGTGCGTTTGCCCGAGGCCGTGAGAATCGACGTCAGCATCGCCGACGTCGAGCCCTTGCCGTTCGTCCCCGCGACGATGATCGAGGGATACGCGCGATGCGGATCGCCGAGCGCTCGCAACAGCGCGCGCATGCGCTCGAGTCCGGGACGGATGCCGCTGTTCTGAAGGGAGTCGAGCCAACCGAGCGGGGTCATCTCCCCGTGAAGAAACGAAGGAACTTCCCGATCGCCGGCTTCATCTCACCGCGCGGCGCGATCAGATCCACCATCCCGTGCTCGACGAGGAACTCGCTGGTCTGGAATCCTTCGGGCAACGTTTGGCGAATGGTCTGCTCGATGACGCGCGGGCCGGCGAAGCCGATCAGCGCTTTCGGCTCGGCGATGTTGAGATCGCCCAGCATCGCGTAGGACGCGGTGACGCCGCCGGTGGTCGGATCGGTGAGGACGGAGATGAACGGCAGGCCCGCAGAGGCGAGGCGCGCGAGGGCGGCGGAGATCTTCGCCATCTGCATGAGCGAGAGGATGCCTTCCTGCATGCGCGCGCCGCCCGAGCAGGAGACGATGATCAGCGGCTCCTTTTTCTCGACGCAGCGCTCGATGGCGATGGTGATCTTCTCGCCGACGACCGATCCCATCGAGCCGCCCATGAACGCGTACTCCATCGCGCAGATGACGACCGGCATCCCGTCGAGCTTTCCTTCCGCGCAGAGGACCGCGTCGCCGGGGCCGACGCGCTGCTGGTAGACCTTGAGACGATCGGAATACCGCTTCGTATCGCGGAAGCCGAGGGGATCGCCGGAGCGAATCTCGGTCGCGAATTCTTTGTACTTGTTGTCGTCGAAGAACAGCTCGAAGCGCTCGCGCGCGGAGAGACGGAAGTGGTAGCCGCACTTCGGGCAGGTGTTGAAGTTCGCCTCGACTTCTTTCCGGTAAACGATCTCCTTGCAGTCGTCGCACTTGACCCACAATCCCTCGGGGATCGCGGTCTGTTTCTCGACTGCTTCTTTCGGTTTCTTTTCCTTCCGGAACCAAGCCATGGCGCGCGACTCTAGCACGAGACGGGTTGGCGGTTGGCGGTTGACGGTCGGCGGGAGTTTTGAAGGCGAATCTACCGCCAACTGCCACCCGCCAACCGCCAACGGTTCATCGAAACTCTCCGTGCAGAGCGAACGCCGCCCAGTAGTACGGATGCTCCCAGCCATCGTCGCGCAGGCGACGCGCGGCCTTTTGCA
>Ga0075418_10005423_pt1 | contig 14445 bp, 12 predicted proteins | sample SoiMetdeltSBSDD2_FD_81776 | JGI IMG/M metagenome (GOLD analysis project Ga0075418, IMG submission 81776) | Bulk soil microbial communities from a Populus tree surrounding site in Tennessee, USA - Soil MetaG P. deltoides SBSDD2 | ecosystem: Environmental > Terrestrial > Soil > Tree plantation...
CGGTGCCCGTGGCGCGCGAGGTTAAGCGCAGCCATCGACCCGGCCGGGCCAGCTCCAACAACAACTACATCCCACTCGAGCTCCGCTGCTGCGGAGATCTCCATTTCCTCAAACTCCATTCCTTCGTCGTCGTCCAGTTCCAAGGTTTTCCTGTTTCGCCAAACAATCTTTTAGACGGCGCATCCGTTTGGATCACTAATACACCGCTAATAACGCATTACGTGCCCGGCTACTGAGTCGTTACGGTAGAACCAAGCTGGGTATCGTTGCCCGACTAACCTGAACTATGGTAAGGTAGCGGCCGAAACAAGTCGAGGCGGTAAGATGCAAGTTAGATTCGGTCGATCGGCTTCCAGTGGACATTCCTGTTCAACTAAGACTTAAATCACAGGATCGCAGCTGATCGTTCAGGGTTGAAGCAGCGATGAAGCGGATTCTGGTTCTAATCCTGGCAACGTTTCTATTTCCGATGCCGCTTTCATCGCTGGCCACAGAGCTTTCATTTAACTTTCAGGCCCGGAGTCCTGCGCTGACCGTGATTCGTGGACGCGCAGTCTGTCTGGATTCGGCGGGCAAAGAAGTCGGATCGGCGTTTGGTTGTCCGGGTACGAGCAGCGCATTTGGATTCGCGAGCAAGGATGGACGGCTTTACAAGTTTTTGCCGGCCGACACGATGACCCCGCTGTTCACCGACAATCGGGTGCGTCAGCGCGAACTTCAGATCACCGCTCGGCTGCACTCGGGAGACCAGCTCGAGATTATTAAAGTTCAATCAGTCAAAGAGGGAAAGCTCTACGACATTCATTATTACTGCGATGTCTGCAGCATCACGGCATATGTTCCAGGGCTCTGCCCGTGCTGCCGCAACGAACTTGAATTCAGGGAAACTCCGCCGTAGATTGCGGATTTCGAATTGCGGATTGCGGATTTGCGAGCACTGTCTCGATCCGTCAATCCTCAATCCTCAATCCGCAATCCCAAATGCAAAGGAGGCGACGGATGCAAGATGATGACAACGTAAAAGAAAAAGGCTCGGGGCTATCGCGACGCACCTTCTTGAAGGCTTCCGGCATCTCGCTGTCGGTGCCGCTCGTGATGGGCTATCGAGTGGTCAAAGTGTCCGGTGCCGACGTCAAGATCTACGGGCCGGGCAAAGTTCCACTCTCACTTTCAATCAACGGCAAGAGCTACAACGCACAAGTTGAGCCGCGGGTGACGCTACTCGATGCTCTGCGGAACGAGCTGGACATAACCGGGGCAAAGCGAGTATGCGATCGCGGGAGCTGCGGAGCCTGCACGATGATTGTCGATGGCAAGGCCGTTTATTCGTGCTCGACGCTGGCGATCGACGCTCAGGGCAAATCTATAACCACGGTAGAGGGTCTGATGCAGGGCGAAACACTCCATCCTGTTCAGCAAGCCTTTATCGACAACGATGCTCAACAATGTGGCTTTTGCACGCCGGGATTTGTTGTCGCCTGCAAGGCATTCCTCGACAAGAACCCGACCCCGACTGCCGAAGAGATTAAGAAGGGGCTGGGCGGCAATACTTGCCGCTGTGGCACATATGTGGGTGTTCGAGCAGCGGTCGCTCAAGCGGCTGGGAAAGGAGTAAAGCGCAATGGCTGAATACAAATGGCCCGATGCCGACAAACGCACCCATATCGGCAAACGCATTTCCAGAATCGACGGACCGCACAAAGTATCAGGACGCGCAAAGTACTCGTTCGATATGAATCGGCCCGGCATGCTTTTCGGAAAGATACTTCGTTCCCCGTATGCCCACGCGAAGGTGAAAAGCATCGATACCAGCGCCGCCGAAGCGATGGCCGGAGTAAAGGCAGTTCACATCATGGCCCAACCAGGCACCCCGACTGATGAGTTGAAATGGGCTGGCGCTTCAATTGTTGCACTCGCTGCGGTCGATGAGCCTACTGCCGAAGATGCTATTCGAGCGATCAAGGTCGAGTACGAGGTGCTGCCGCATCTGGTAATTGACAACGATCCGAAAACCGCCGGCGACACATATACGAGAGCGGCCAACGAGAATAAGGTTGGCGATCCCGACAAAGGCTTTAGCGAAGCCGAGGTTACCATCGAAGGCAACTACGGGTTGCCGGTGATTACCCACTGCTGTCTCGAGCCGCATGGCTCGGTGATGGAATGGGAAGACGGCGGACAAAATCTTCTCGCGCACCTGTCTACGCAAGCGGTGAGCGGGTCTGTCGGCCAGATCGCCAGACCGCTTGAGATACCGGCGACAAACGTTCGGGTGAAACAGGATCACATTGGCGGAGGGTTCGGCAGCAAGTTCGGACCCGACGAATGGGACATCACCGCCGCTCGGCTGTCAAAGAAAGCCGGCGGAAAACCGGTCAAGATGTTCAACGAGCGCGATGCCGAGCTAATGGTTGCCGGTTCGCGACCGTCGGTGTATGCAAAGGTGAAGGTTGGTGTTAAGAAGGACGGCACGATAACCGCCTGGGAATCCCAATCGTGGGGGTCCGGTGGAGTGGGCGGCGGAGGCTCGCCTCCGATACCGTACATCTTCAATATCCCGAATCAACGAAAACAACACACGAACATCATCAATCACGTTGGTAGCCAACGAGCCTGGCGCGCGCCAAACCACCCGCAAGCCTGCGTGTTAACCATGGAGCCTCTTGAAGATGCGGCCGCAGCGATTGGCATGGACCCGTATGACTTCTTCATGAAGAACATCGAGTTGACCGGCCAGCGCGCACCGATCTATAGCGACGAGCTCAAGATTGCCGCTGATTTGATAGGCTGGAAAAAGAACTGGCACGCAAGGGGAGATAAGACGGCCGGTCCTATGAAACGAGGACTGGGGTTGTCGATTCATACCTGGGGTGGACAGGGCCACGCGAGCGACTGTGACATCAACATTCAACCCGACGGCTCGGTTGAATTGAAGATGGGAACTCAGGACCTGGGCACGGGGACTCGTACGACTTTGAACATTGTTGTCGCCGACACATTTGGTCTTCCGCTGAATGCTGTAAAGATACTGATTGGCGATAGCCGGTATCCCGCGTCAGGCGGTTCTGGTGGAAGCACGACGATTGGTGGAATCAGCGCAGCCGCTCGGCGCGGCTCGCTTGATGCGCTGGAGCAACTCTTCAGCAAGGTTGCACCCTCGCTCGAAGCAAAGCCGGAAGATCTTGAAGCCGTGGGCGGCAACATCCGGGTCAAAACCAACCCGGCCAAGTCCGTGACCTGGGCCCAGGCTTGTTCAAAGCTTGGGGCGACTCCTCTGACAGTTCGCGGAAGGCATTTTCCAAACGCTCCCGGCAATTTGACCAACCAGGGCGTAGGCGGAGTTCAGATGGCGGACGTATCGGTTGATATCGAGACCGGCATCGTGCGCATTAACAAGATCGTCGCCGTGCAGGACTGCGGCCTGGTCATCGATCTGAAAACGGCCGAGAGCCAGGTTTACGGCTCTTTGATCATGGGTGTGTGCTGGGCGCTTTACGAAGAAAAGATTATGGACGCGAAGACCGGCCGAATGCTGAACCCCAACATGGAGTTCTACAGGCTAGCCGGCATCGCGGACATCGGAGATCTGGTCGTGCACATGATGACCGGCAAGGGCTACGACGAGCGCGGGGTGATCGGTCTCGGCGAACCGCCGGCGGTTTCTCCGGGAGCGGTTATCTCCAACGCGGTCGCCAACGCGATCGGCGTGCGAGTGCCCTATCTTCCGCTAACACCGGATCGAGTTCTGGCAGCGCTTGAAAAGAAGGGAGGCAACAATGCGAGGATTTGAATACGCCAGCCCTACCACCAAAGAGCAAGCCATTAGCCTGCTGGGCAACAACTGGGCTGATGCCGACATTCTGGCAGGCGGTACCGATCTGCTTGCTCTAATGAAAGATGACGTCATCGCGCCCAAACGGCTCGTTAACATCAAGGATATTCGCGAGCTGCGCGGGATAACCGTCGGCAAGGACAAAAGCCTTCGGATCGGCGCGCTGGTCACGATTCAAGAATTGATCGACGATCCAAAAGTGCGCCAATTGTTCCCGGTCATTAGTCACACTGCAACCGAAATAGCGGGACCGCAGATTCGAAACATGGGTACGGTAGGCGGGAATCTTTGCCAACGTCCTCGGTGTTGGTACTACCGTGCCGGGTTTGGTTTGCTGGCAAAGGATAAGACGGGTGAGCCGCTGGTGCCGTTGGGTGACAATCGCTACCACGCCATCCTTGGCAACTCAGGACCCGCCTTTTTCGTCAGCCCTTCAACACTCGGGACTCTGTTCACGGCGTTAGGAGGCACAGTGCAGATTTTCGGTCCCAAGGGTAAGCGCGAAGTTTCTGTGGAGAAGTTTTTTGTAATTCCACAAAACGAGAACGAGCGAGAGCACGACTTGGGGCCTAATGAGATTGTCACCGAAGTTGTGTTGCCGCCTCTCGCGGGAACCCGCGCCGCTAGCTATGAAGTGCGCCAGAAAGATGCCATGGACTGGCCGCTATCGCTGGCTTCAGTCGCGATTACTCTGACCGGCAATAAGGTGCGCTCAGCAAGGGTTGTCATGGGTTACGTGGCACCAAAGCCCTGGCGATCAAAGGAAGCTGAAGATGCGCTGATCGGCAAAACGATCACTGAAGAGACGGCTAAGGCCGCAGGTGAAGCCGCAGTGTCAGGCGCAAAGAGTCTGGGCCGAAACGCCTATAAGATTCAGCTCGCGCGGGTCGCGGTGAAGCGAGCGGTGCTGGCTGCCGCTGGAGGAGGTGCAAGATGATTGTAAACGAGGCAGAACGTTTCGATATCAATCACCCTCAACTGTGCGAGTGTTTGCGGTGGAAGGGGATGTTTATCGGGGTTCCACACGATCCATCGGTGCCTCCGACCAACGACGGCCATTTCTGGTGTGTTTACACGCAGACCTGCCTCGGTCCCGACGGAGAACTCGCCGAGCCGGGCGATTGTTCATCAAGGGATCGAGCCTGTTACGGAAAAGGTCACGTGTGATAACATCAAAACACTTGGCGATCTTTGCGGTTCTTGGCGTCTTTGCGCGGAACTGCCCTTCGCAATGGTTCTCTTAGCGCAAAGACGCAAAGGACCGCTGAGACGCTAAGACGGTTAAGAAGGAGATTCAACGATGCGTAGAATGATGTTTTTTGCAGCCTTGGCCCTGTTGGTGCTTACGCTCGGATCGGCTACCAATGCGCAGAGCATTTCGGGTGACTATATTGAGACTCGCAGCGCTGACGTTTGGACCGGTCCCTGTGTCGCAAACGGCGAAATGAACCTCGCGGGCGATCAGGCCATCCTGGCGTGGCGAGTCAACAAGGGCGTGTGGAAGGGCGTTTCGCTTGATGGACTCAGCGTTGTAGCCGTCGTCAAAGCGAACGCAACGCTCGGGGACCAGGCAAACAGTCCCTACCCCGCAAAATCGGTTGTTATAGTCGACGAAAAAGCCTGCGGCGACCAACCCAAGGCTTTGGTCGAGTTTGCGCAATCGATGGCAGGCGAGCTTTTAAAGAACGTGGTCCGGGTTGAGGTTGCGCCTATCAAGGTAGAAGTGAGCGGCGAACACGGCCACTATGCCTCGACGCTGGTGCGCGCTGGCAACATCGCCGGCATTCAGACTCGCGCGATCAACGGCAAGGATCACCTCTGCGGCAACGAAGAGGTGTTCTACCAACCCCTTGCGGAAATGACTCACTCGATGCCTGCCGTGGCGGAACTCGATCAATTCGACGGCGCCGGGCTCAATGTATCGTGGACAGTGCGCGGCAAGCGCAGCGCTTTTGTCGGCACGTTTGCACGATAACTAGCGGCAATTGGACGAATTCGTTTTAACAACGAGGGCACAAAGACCACACAAGCTCGTGGGCTTTGTGCCTTTCCGATTATCGATTGGAGATAATTTGGTGTCCCGTAGACTCATTGCGCTGATACTGGCGGTATTGGCGATCTCGATACCGGTCCTGGGTCAGAACAATAAAACTGAACCGATTGGGGCCTTTGCTGATCCATCGGCCGCGGAAGCGTTGAAAAAGGTACTGGAGCCCAAGGGTTATAGAGTTACAATTGGCGACGGACCTTATTGCGACATCTGGTTGAGAGCCGGTATCGCCGCCGGTAAGTCAGATACACAAGGCGCTGTATACACAACCATCGGCGAATCGGCATTAGTCGGCGTGATCACTTTTGCAAGGGCTACGACGGACTTTCGAGGACAAGCCGTGAAGGCCGGAATTTACACGCTACGCTACGCAGTACATCCGGCGGATGGGAATCACCTCGGAATCTCACCGATTCGCGACTTCCTTGTACTGGTGCCGGTGGCGTTGGATCAGAACCCGGACGCACAGCCAAAGTTTGACGAACTCACGAAGATGAGTGCGAAGGTGGCGGGAACCAATCACCCGGCGGTTATCAGCCTGGTTCAGGCCGAGGCAGGATCTGCTCCAAAACTCGTTGAGGAAGGCAGTCACGTGGTTTTTTCTTCCAAGGCCAAGTCTCAGACGGGTGGCGATCTTTCGATCGCATTTGTGGTGAAGGGAATTGCAGAACAGTAGCGCGACGGGCAACACGCGCATTGGAACCAAGGAAGCGCTATGAAGCGAACCTCGATTGTTAAGCTCGCGGTGATTGGGGTGCTTGCGGTGCTGCTCCCGGCACTGGTTCGGGCAAGTGACTCGCCGGCCGGCTCTTCAAGCGATGGAATCAAAATGCCACTTGGCATTCCCCTCGACCTGTGGACCTACTTCGTTCCAAACGACAACCCGATTACCGCTGCAAAGGTCGAGCTTGGCCGCAAGCTTTTCTTTGACGCCAGGCTGTCGGCCAACGGCACCGTTAGCTGCTCCTCATGCCACGATCCCAAGCGCGCATTCACTGATGGCAGGAAAGTAGCGGAAGGGATCGGGGGAAGACTTGGCACGAGAAACTCTCCCACTCTGCTAAACGCCATGTTTAGCAGTGGACAGTTTTGGGATGGCCGTGTCGAAACACTGGAGGAGCAGGCCAGACTGCCGCTTACGAATCAGGATGAGATGGGCAACCGGTCTCTTCCGGAGGCTCTTTCAAAGATCGCCGCGGTTCCGGAATACGTTCGGGCTTTTCAACAGGTCTTTGGCGGACCGGTAACTATCGACGGCTTTGCCAAGGCGGTTGCCGCATTCGAAAGAACCCTGATCTCCGGCGACGCGCCTGTTGATCGCTATGCCGCGGGCGATTTGAACGCGCTCGACGAATCGGCGCGCAATGGCCTCATCTTGTTTCGTACCAAAGCCCGATGCACTATTTGCCACGTCTTCAATCAAAACTTCGGACCCAATTCGATGTTTCCGTTCTTCACTGACGGGGGTTACCGAAACACCGGAGTCGCGGCGAACTTTAGCGGGTTCGAAGTGCTGGCCGTGCGCGCCATGGCTGCTGCCCGCGACAAGACCGGCGAAGCGTTCGCTGCCATAAAAAAGGATGAACACGCCGCAGAGTTGGGACGGTTTGTAAAGACCGGGAACATTCTGGATATTGGCGCATTTCGGACACCATCACTTCGAAACGTCGAGCTGACTGCGCCATACTTTCACGACGGCAGCGCCGCTACGCTTGAAGAGGTTTTGCGCTTTTATGTAAAGGGTGGAAAGAAGAACCCGAATCGTGATTGGCAACTCGATCCGGTGGAGCTTACCAACGACGAGCAGCGGGATGTTATTTCTTTTCTGAAGGCCCTGACCAGCGATGATGCGCGTAGAATGATCGAACATCGCTGAATTTTCTTTCGAGTCTACTCAACCGATCGCTCAGGATTTCAATCGACCTCGCAGGCGCGGCTCCAGCGCTGCACGAAGCTCACTGTCGGATAATGCGTATTCGATGACCGTCGTCAGGTAATTCACCGGATCGCCTATTGTCAGCCATTCACCGTCGACGACCGATTCCGTCACGACGCGACCGCCCCGACGGACGTACTCACGAACAGCATCCGTCAGCCATAGTTCATTGGCCTTGCCCTGAGGAATCTCGGTCAGGATCTGAATGACCGCATCCGAGAGCAAGAACCTGCCAAACATCGCCAGGTTCGATCGCGCTTCTTCCAGCGAGGGTTTCTCTACGACATCCTCCAGTTCGCCGTCGGGGCTGCCTTCTTTTATCTGAGCCATGCCGTACCTGACGACGTCCGCCCAGGGCACTTCCTGAGTTCCGACAACAAGCGCGTCGGTTTGTGTGTGCTTCTCAATTAGTTTCCGCGAAAACGGAGCCGCGGATTTGATCAGGTCATCACCATAAGCGTAAATGAAACCCTGGCCTTCCGGGATATATTTGCGCGCGACGATGAGCGGCGTCCCGTTGCCGTAAGGTCCGGTCTGTGGCTCCATCACGATTTCGATCTCTGCCAGCTTGTCAAGAAACTCATCGAGTTCTTTATATGTTCCTCGCTCTGGAGGGGAAGCGGGACTGTAAATTCGCCGCAAAGGCTCCGGGTTCTCACCGGTAATAAGGATAATTCGCTTGATACCCGAGTCAATGAACTCCTCGATGATCAAATGAATCGCAGGTTTGTTAACTATCGGCAGGAGTTCCTTTGGATAGGCCATCGTAACCGGCAGCATGCGTGTTCCCGATCCTGCCGCTGCGATTACTCCCGTTTCAACTTTCATTCAATTGTCGCCCCCGTTGATCGTCATTAGACTATCAACCAAAATAACACGCTCAACTTTTATGCAACAAGCTATCGCTTAGAAGTCTTCATCATTACAAAGGCATCGAGTGAATTGTTGTAATACCCTTCAAATCTGTCGAACACGAAATATCCGTGTTTGTCGTAGAAACCCTTTGCGCCGTCGTCATCGACCGGGGTCTCGAGATAGATCGCCTCCACGCCCTGCCGCCACAGCCACCGCTCGATTTCAGCCAGCAAGCTGCTGCCAATCTGCTGGCGCTGGCGGTGCGGTACGACATCGATCGTGATTATGTGCCCAAGCTTGCGCGGCTCGATACAGCCGACTACGAATCCGACGATTTCATTTGTGTCTTCGGACACCAGGGTTCGGCAAGCGCTCGACCGCACGTAGAACTGAAGCTCAAGACGCGAATAAGCGATGTCTTCGCTAAACGCTTCGTGGTCGATTCTATACAGCTGCTCGAAGTCGGTGGGTTTGTAATCGCGAATTTCCATCCTGGCTGGTGAAGGAGTTCCGGCGGAGGGTTGAACCCGCAAAAGTTAATACAGTGCCCGATAGGCTCCACCGTCTATCTGAATGACCGTGCCGGTCAAATAGCTGGCTCGCTCGGAGCATAGAAAGGCAACGACCGCGCCAAACTCTCGCGGGTCACCGATTCGCTTCATCGGGGTTGATGCCGCCCACCGCGCGTAAACCTCCTCAACGTTGACGCCTTCCTTCTGAGCAATGGATGTCGAAAGGCTCTTCAGACGCTCGGTAAGGTGATATCCCGGACACACCGTATTGACTGTTATGCCGTCCGCCGCGATCTGTTGAGACAGGCTCTTGAGGAATCCCAACACGCCGGCGCGAGCAGTATTGGAGAGAATCAGGTTTTCGACTGGTTGCTTTGCTGCGATCGAGGTAATGGCGATGATCCGGCCCCACCGGCGCTCTCTCATATGAGGGACGGCCACCCGGCAGAGATTGATCGTGCTGATCAGGTTTAGCTCGACTGCATCGCGAAAGTGCTGAGCGTCAAAGTCATCGAAGAACCCCGCAGGCGGCCCACCGGCGTTGGCTACAAGGATATCGATACTACCAAACCGGTTCTTTGTTTCGGAGATCAGGCGATTGACGTCAGCTTCGTTGGTGACGTCCCCGGCGACCGCAAGGACCTGAGCCCCGGTCGCGGATCTAATCTCAGCAGCCGTGTCTTGCAACTGTTCTTCGTTGCGAGCATTCATCGCAACGCGAGCCCCTTCCGCGGCGAGTTCCATCGCCGTAGCCTTACCCAACCCGCGCGATGCCGCGGTGACGATAGCCACTCTGCCTTCCAACCCGAAATTCATCACGCCTCCAACGTCGGTCGGTTGTATCGGTACGTCAAGGATAACCAAAATCGGGTGACTTGTTTAGCTGGACGACCGCAACGACATTGGCGCCGCCTGGGGGAATAGGGCGAGCTCGCAACTGCATTTGGTTCGATGACGGTTTAGAGCACTCGCGAGCGTTTCAACGAGCACTCGGTCGTCTTACTAGTTCATACTTGAAGACGCGGCGTCCCGGCTGGACTTGGGCGGATGGGTTCGGAACATAATCCCTGCCGAGAGTGGCTATGTCGCCCTTGACTTCACCATTGTAGAATCCCTTTGCCGTCACCGCGATCGACACTCGGGTGCGCGGGATGTTGTTCAGAGTGACGACGCCGTTGACGTCAGTTCTTACCTTAGAATCAAAGATACCCTTTTCGATTGACTTGACATATAGTTCCGCGCCCGCAATTGATTTCTTGGTTTGGCCGTCGACCACTTCGAAGCGCATCGAAACGTGCTCCTTATCGCCCTGCGGGGGTGTCTCTCTCTTTGGCGCCCCAAACCATAGCTCATAGTGACGAGGCCTGATGATTGCCGAGTTATCGTAGCCCTTGATGTACCTCGCTTCGGTGTTTCCGATGTTTAGTTCCCTCAAGTAACCAATGATGTCCTTGGCTTCGACATCCTCCTCGCTTCGGAAGAATCTCAACTCATTGCTAAACGGCCCATTGGACACTCGCTGAATGCCCGGAACCACCAGTCCTTTGACTTCTAATATCCGTTTTACTTGCTGAGCTTTGTCGCGTTGCTGCGGCTGATCATCTCGGATGTGAATGTAGACGCGGCCGCGCAGCTTCGAACTCGGGACTGGAACATCGGAGTGTGCAGACACTCCTGCTTCAATGACTTTTCGCGTTTCTGCTGCTTTCGAAGGTTCATTTGCTTCAACGGTCTTAAATACAACCGGCAATAGATCGGCTGGGATTTGTCCGTTACTCGCAAGCTGTTTGAGATTCTCCAGTGCCTGCGCCCTGGCATCAGCTTCCGCACTCGTGAGACTCACCAGCGCAGCGAGCGGCTTTTCAAATTGCGGTTGATCCTTATATATCAAAGCTAGGTCTTCTAAATGTGCTCTCTCTTTGGCCTTCGCGATTTCCTCTTCCGCCTTCGCGATTTCCCCTTCTTGCGTTCTGGTTATCTTTGCGAGAGTGTTCTCCCTGATCTTGCCTATGGCTACGAAGACTAGCGCCGCAACCATCATCAAAAAGAGTGCCGCAACACCGATCCTGATACGCGTCTCCCGTTTTTTGTCTTTGTAGCGCTGTCGCCAATCGAGAATCGCGGCCGCTAGCACATCGTGAAAGATTTCATATCTCGGCGCGTCAGACCGATCGGGAGGCGGAGCGACGCCCCTTAGAATGCGCACGTTCGCGCTGGATAGTCTCTCCATCACCGGCAGAAGTTTCTCCTGTGCCAACTCGGAGTAGCTGGCCAAATCGGGAATGGTATGCGCGATCTTCGCCCCCGACGGCGTCACCAGGTAGTGAAAGACGTGCGCCGAGACGTCCTGTTCGCTGCGTGTTAAAGTTTTCATCGCCGCGTCCAAATGAGTCCGTACGATCCGCTGCGCCCCACCCAGTGTCTCCAATGTCTTCAATCGAAGCGCGTGTGAACCTGTGCGAACCTCTTCGTCCCAGAGCCGGTTCATCACAAGCTGGAGATAAGGCGTCTCGATCTGGGCCTCAAGGGCGTGCCCTTTGATCACTCCACGTCCTGCCTCTCCTACCGTCACGGCGCCGGTCTTCACTTGATCAAGCACCGCCTCAACCAATCCGGGCTCGATGCTGACGCGTTGCCTTCCCGCTGCGTAGAGCCTGTTGAACTGCTCGATCGGTTGCGTGATTGCATCTCGTGCCGCGCCTCGATCAAGGTGAGCGATGCCCAAACGGTTATCGAACAGCGTAGGGATTCGTCCCTGGAAGCGGTCGAGCTTCGCGAGACCATCATCGCGAATCGAGATCAAAAAGTTGACGCTTAAATCCGGCGAGTTTACGATGCGGGGGAATTGTATCGCGAAGCTTTCCGCTCCATCTTCCTGTCCGTGATACAGAAAGTACTCTTCGAACTGGTCTAAGATGATCAGCAACTCGCCACCCAGGCGTTCGCTCCACGCTCTGAAGGTCTCCGACAGAGAGCGCGATGCCGGTACCGGCTCGACCGTCTGGCCGTTGAGCGATAGCAAAGCAGAGTCGCGAGTGCGTGCCTCCAATGCGGCGACCGGATCGTCGCGCCAGGAATTAAACACCACGACGGCCAAGCCGGGAGAGCCTGTTTCATCGAGGTTTTCGCGGGCAAGGCGCCGGAGGTGGTGCGCGACGCCTGCTCGAAGGACCGAGCTTTTGCCAACGCCGCTTGGGCCATAAAACAGCGTCAGGCGCGACGCCATGAGATTGGCGATGATGATTTCCCTCTCCGCATCGCGCCCGAAGAAAAAGGGCGCGTCTTCTTCGGAGTAAGGCATAAGACCCTTGTAGGGTGTCGTAGCAAAGGCACCTTCGCTCACGATCCTTCTCCTACACGCGGACTTCGCTTAATCCGCTCTGCCAACTGCTCAACATAGTCGGACAGATTCACCTTGATAACATCCACGTTTCGGTTAAGCCAGAACTGCTGATTTGCCTGGGTTAAATTGAACGGAATCGCCCACGAGTTATAGGTGAGCCGCTGCTCGCGCCAGATTCGATGAAAAATGACACGAAGGTTCCACTCAGGCAGCCTCGATCCCAGGAACAGGAAATGACTCTTGCGGAGTATTTTCGCCAGTTCCACTGGCAAAAGACTCGAGATATCCGTGCGCGTCAAATAGTCAAGGAAGTGATCTTCGGTTATCACATAACTGTCACGGTCCGGGTCCGTGCGAACAAACGCGCCGTGCACCTTCAGAATTACCGCGCGTTGCTCGAGAGAGAATGCCTGATACTGATTCGGCAACTCAATCAACGATACGTCGCCATCGCTTTTCCAATGCCAGAACTTGCCTCGTTGCTCGCCCTCGGCCTCATAGGAGACAACATCGTAAGGCACGCCTGCATCTCGATAAGCGCGCTCCAACATGTCATCAAAGTTGGTCGTCACGATGAGCTGATAGCGGGCGGGGTGACCTTTCTCTCGCAATAACGCCGGAAGGGTAGCCAAAAACGTATGCAGCGAAGTCGGCGGGCAGTTGCTTTCAAAGACCGAATGCAACACTGCATAAAGCCGCGCTGCGTTTGCTTTTATCGTGGCGAGCTGAGCGTTGCGCACGAGGTCGCCAGCGCTGCCGCCGGGAAGCGCAAATTGCTCGACAACGTAGGCGGCGAGCTCTTCAGCGCTCGGCAGATATCCTCCCTCACGCCAGTCCGAGTTCTCGATACGACCGCATTGACTGGCATCCGCTCCGAGGAAAGGCACGACCGCGCCCTGGGCTATCGCTTTGAGAACTGTGGCGTAGTGTACTTCCAATTGATCTGGCAATGCACCCGAGTGTGAAGATGATACGCCAGTCGCGCCGCCCGCACTGGCCGTACCCGGCGCCGTAGATTCACCGCTGTCGAATATCCGTCCATCAGTGGAGCGCATATAGAGGGCCGGCGTCGCCCACTCCAGATGGTTGTCCTCGCCGCGTATTGCAAGTCGCGCCTGTGCCAGCGCCGCGTCCACGGGGTAGTAATCAGCCATCGACCCATAGAACTCACTGGCGAATGTGATCGCCGCCTGATCGGTGATCTTGAACTGCATGGCCAGCACCGCTGGAATCCCTTGCTGAACGAGACTCTGGGCTATGCCGCCGAAAGCATCGGTGAGCGACGCACGCGCTCCCTCGCAAGCATTGAGGACGGCCAACCGCAGAGGCCGGTGTTCGTGAAGGTGCATTCCCAAAAGCTGGCCGCTCACCGGGTAACCCTTGCCTTCTTCATCCTCCATCATCAGGATTCCATCCCGGGCCTCCGGATCGAACTTGCCGTGGCCGATGAAGTGAAAGATGTGAACATCGCTCTCGCGCAAACGATGTCGAAGGGCTAACAGTGTCGCGTTTTCTAAGCGCTCCAGCACGACGGATTTCTTTCGCGTCAACTTGTCCACCGCTTCCGTCAGCTTGCTCCATTCGGCTTCCACGTCAAGCTTTGCTTCATCGGTCGGGCTCGAAATCATAACCAGAACCCGCAGCGGCGGCTTGACTCCCAGAGCCTGGATACGTCTTGGCATCTCCATGTAGCGCACGATAGGCGTATCTGAGGATAAGGCGAGAAAGCTCCCAACAAAGGAGTCGTAAAGATACTCCCATGGGAGGTATGCCAGTTCAGGGACGTCCTTCAATCTCAGTCGAATGCGCAACCGAGAAGCCGTTGCAAGGCTGTTGCTAAAGCAGGTGTACACCGGCTTGTCGAATCCCGCGGTGAAGAGTCTGCCGCCAAAATCCTTGATCGCATCCAGTTCCGGC
>Ga0075418_10005425_pt1 | contig 14442 bp, 11 predicted proteins | sample SoiMetdeltSBSDD2_FD_81776 | JGI IMG/M metagenome (GOLD analysis project Ga0075418, IMG submission 81776) | Bulk soil microbial communities from a Populus tree surrounding site in Tennessee, USA - Soil MetaG P. deltoides SBSDD2 | ecosystem: Environmental > Terrestrial > Soil > Tree plantation...
AAACGCCGTCACGGCCGCGATGAGAATGGTAGCGACGTTCGAGTGCCCACCGAGCGAGCCGACCAAAATAGAGATCGCCATCGCCGCTGCCGCCGTCAGCATCAGCGCAGCACGGCTGCGATACGCGCCCTGGAACGATCCAAACCCGACTGACACTGCACCGACGGCGCCGAATGCACTGACCGACGGCTGTCGCAATAGGAGTCCGATTATCAGAGGGATCGCAACACCAACCGTGCAGCGCAGCGCTGCCACTCCCTCGTACTTGGACCAATCGATGCGAACTGTCGGCGCGAGAATCTGGTGAAGCGTGGTCGGATGTTGAGTCACAGTTGCCAGTCGTCAGTTTCCAGTTTCCAGTGTTCAGTTTCCAGTGAAACTGGACGGTTCACTGGTAACGAGAACTGGGAACTGGGAACCGGAAACTGGCAACTGATACTCAGTGAGCGGTATGTGTGTGACCGCGGGTGCCGTCCTGAAGTGCATCCGATAGCGCGGCGGGATCGGTCCAGTCCCCTTCGAACCTTCGGCCGTTCACGAAGAAGGCCGGCGTGTCTCTCACACCGCTTCGCATGCCGGAATTGACGTCGCGCTGAACGCGTTGTCGCTGTGCCGCTGTTGCTAAATCGTCCGCCACCGCAACCGGATCGACGCCAGCCGCTGCCGCATACTCGGTCAACTCATCCGGCTGCAACGCATCCTGGTTCTCAAACATCAGGTCGTGCATCGTCCAGAACGCCTCTTCGCCGCCGCGCGCGGCGACCGACTCGGCCGCTTCGGCGGCAAGCCATGCGTGCGAGTGCACTTCGGCGATCGGAAAATTCCGGAACACGAACCGCACCTCGTCGCCAAGGTCCTCAAAGACCTGCTTGAGCACGACATGGGCGAGCCCACTGTGTGGGCACTCATAGTCGCCGTACTGAACGAGTGTGATTGGTGCGTCTGCCGGACCGCGCACATGATCGTCAGCGCCAACCGGCGGGATGAGCACAGAAGTCATGCCTTACCCGCCTTCTTTGTGCGCCCGTCGAATGATGAGCCGACGCCAACAAGTGACAAATGCGACAGCCGAACCATTCGGGCTACTGCGGAGGTCGATTGGACCAGTGAAATCGAATGAATGCGTCTATTTCTCTCGTGTGGTTGGTACAAGTCCGTCATATGACGGGACGAAAGCAAGACTGACTCCGGCTGGAACTGGTTGAGCCATTATTGGCGTGGCGGAGGCGCGAACGTAGTTGCCGCGCCTCACGCCACCTCACCAATTCATGACTTCACCAATTCACCTAGCTCATTGGCTCGTCAGCGCTCGGTCCGTAAATCTGCGGCACTTTCGCACCCATCGGACGCAAGTACGTCGACAGTTGACCGCGGTGATGAATGATGTCAAGGAAGAAGCCCCACGCGTTGCCGGAACCGGTCTCGCTCATCACTTCCTGTCCCTGATACATGAAGGGGACTTTGCGCGCCCAGTTCGCGTCCGAGACTGCCTTCAGCTTTTTCGTCGCGGCCTCGTGTTGCGCGTCATACGCCGCAAGCACCTCCTTCATTGTCGCCGGCGCATCGAGCTCCTGCCACTCGAGGGCGCCCTTCTCCAGACCCTCGGCAAGCACGTTCTCCTCGCGCACGATCAACCAGGCAATCTCGCGCGCGGTCCTGGACTTCGGGTCCGGCCGGTAGGTCGACCCCTCGGGTATTCGCGAGATTACCTTGCGAGTGGCGGCGGCTTCCTTGTCCCAGAACTGCAGAAAGAGGTTCTTGTCATCCATCGTTCTTCTCCTCGCGCATTCCCACTCTCGCGAGTGGTCCTTCAAGAAAGCGGAAACTATAAAGCGAAGAAAACACGAAAGTCAAGTGGAGGGCGATTGGGCCGTCACCGAGGATTGACAGCCTCAATTGACGACCGGTATCGTCCAGAAGCGACCGCACAAGTTCTCGGGTCGCGCCTTCGAAATGCCGCGAAATCCCTGGACCGCCACGACGCGTACGACGCGATCGCTGCACATCGCACGTCCGCGCGGCGATCGCTTCCTCGAGCCAGGCCAGCTCGTCGAGAGCCCCGAGACACACCTCCGGTATCGCACCCAGCGGTTGATCGGCGAGGGGGGATTCGGACAGGTCTACCTCGCAACGCGCGTCGGACACTCGTCGGTCGTGCCGGAGACGGTCTGCCTGAAAGTCAGCGCTCGGATCGACGGGTGGCTCCGGGAGGCATATTTCGGCCGGCTGCTTGACGATCACCCGCGCGCGATTCGTGTGTTCGACACGTTTCCGCATATGCGCGCCGACGGCAGCGTCATCTACTACCTTGTCCTCGAATTTGCGCAGCATGGCGACCTCAGCGCGTACTTGTACCGGGAGGAGAAGGGCTGGCCGGAGCGCACGGTGCGGCGCGAGATTGCCGGAATCCTCGACGTCCTTCGAAAGCTCCACCGCGGGCAACTGCTGCATCGCGATCTGACGCCGGTGAACGTGTTCGTCTGCGACGGGCCGCATCTCAAACTTGGCGATTTCGGAATCGTCCGTCAGCAGAGCGATGGCCGCGGCATCACAGCGCACACAATGAACGCGATGACAGCGCCGAGCGACATTCTCGCGCGCGCCGTGCCCAAGTGGCAGGCGCGCGACGACGTCTACCAGGTGGGACAGCTGCTCGGGATGTTGATCCGGGGCAATGCGCAGCAGCGGATTCGGCCCAACGACGTACGCCGGTTGTCATGCAGCGACCACTTGAAAGAGATCGTGTACCGCTGCATCGGCGAGCGGCGAAAACGTTACGAGAGTGCCGAAGAAATGATCGAGGCGCTTCGCAACCCGCCCGCCGAATTGAAGGCGGGCGTGCTTCGCACGCTCAAGGGGGTACATCTCGCGTTCACGGGCATTCTCTCGAGGCGCCGTCGCGACGCGATTGCCGCCGCCAAGCGTGCCGGTGCCGTCGTGCACGGCATGCCATCGGCGCGCACCACTGTCGTAGTCCGTGGGCGTCCCAACGTGCAGCAGGCCGCAGGACGAGAGGGTGGACTGAAGCTGATGGAGATCAAGCGGCTGCGAGAGAAAGGGCATCGCATCACGCTGCTCAACGAAGCGCAGTTCTGGCGTCTCGCGGCGAAGCGCTGATGCCCCTTCACCTGGCCTTCCTCGGCTGCGGTTTCATCGACGCGCGTTCATCGATCACCGGTTGATGGAACGGATCTATGATTCGATAATCGGGAATCACTAATCGCGAGTGGTCGAATCCTAATCGCTGCATCCTTGAATCACTACGACATCATCATCATCGGCACCGGCGCGGGTGGGGGGACAATCGCGCAGGCGCTGTCAGAAAGTTCCGCGCGCATCCTCATCGTCGAACGCGGTGATTTCGTTCCTCAGGAAGAGCAAAACTGGAACCCGGAAGCGGTGTGGAAACACCTGCGCTATCGTGCGCGTGAGCGGTGGGTCGACGATCGCGGGCGCGAGTTCGTTCCCTACACACATTACGGGGTCGGTGGAAACACGAAATTCTGGGGCAGCGTACTGTATCGGCTTCGCCGCGAGGACTTCCAGGCGGTTGAGCACCTGGACGGCGTATCGCCGGCCTGGCCCATCGATTACGACACGCTGGCACCGTACTACGATCTCGCCGAGCGGCTGTATCACGTCCGCGGCGGAAACGGTGTCGATCGGACGGAGCCGCCGCGCCCTGCATATCCGTACGAGCCGGTTCCCCACGCGCCCGAGATGGCGGCCATCGTCGACCGCCTCCGCAAGCAGGGGCTGCATCCGTCGCCGCTGCCGCTGGGGCTCCTCAGGGTTGGCGAAGACGACGGGTGCATTCTGTGCAACACGTGCAACTCGTTCGTCTGCAAGCTGCACGCGAAGAGCGAATCTGACGTCTGCTGCGTAAGGCCCGCCGTGTCTCGGCCGAATGTCACGTTGTGGACCAATACGACGGCGACACGGTTAATCACCGCTCCATCGGGACGGAAGGTTGAAGCGGTCGAGATCGAACGGGATGGCGTGACCGATCGCGTTCACGCACCGCTCGTCGTCGTGTCCTGCGGCGCGGTCAATTCTGCCGCCTTGCTGCTTCGATCGGCAAACGATAAACATCCCACCGGGCTGGCGAATTCGTCGGGGCTCGTCGGTGTCCGTTACATGGCGCATCTCGCCACGATGATGCAGGGGTTCCATCCGCTCAAGAAGAATTCGACGGTGTTTCAAAAGACCGTCGCGATCAATGATTTTTACCTGCGCGGCCCAAAGACGCACTATCCGCTCGGACAAATCCAGTCGCAGGGGCGTACCCACGGAGTCATGGCACAGACGGTGGTTCCGTGGATTCCGCTCTGGGCGTACGAGGCGTGGGTCTCGCGCGGCGTCGACTGGCTGGTCATGTCGGAGGATCTGCCGGCGCTCTCGAATCGCGTGATGGTCGATTCGCAGGGGCGGATCCAGCTGCACTATCAGCCAAATAATGTGAAGGCGCATCGGCGCCTGGTCACGCAGACGAAACGCATCCTCCGCCGGCTCGGCTACTGGCTCATCGTCACGCACTCGCACGGCAACACGAACACGACGCACCAGTGCGGCACATTGTGTTTCGGGACGGACCCGGCCGCGTCGGTCCTGGATCCCTACTGCCGGACGCACGACATCGAAAACCTTTTTGTCGTCGACGCCTCATTCTTCCCGTCATCGGCGGCCGTGAATCCCGGGCTGACGATAGCGGCGCAAGCGCTGCGTGTTGGCGACCACATCAAAGACACTCACTTATGAGAGCGCGCTCCTTCAGTCACAGCGGCATTACGGTCTCCAACTTCAATCGCGCCGTCAAGTTCTACTGGGAGGTTTTTGGATGTCCGCTCGTCGGGGTTGCGGACACGCCGCCGGATCGAGTCCGGACATTCTTCGGCATCGACGCCCAGCACTGTAGCTGCAAGATCGGCTGGATACGCGTGCCCGGAGGGGCGGTACTGGAAATATTCGCCTTCGACCCACAAATCGCTCCGGCCGCTATTCCGTGGAATCGCGTCGGGTTGACTCACATCTCCTTCGATGTGCGCAATCTCGAGAGGTGGTACGACTATCTTCAGTCGCGCGGCGTGGAATGCCTCACCAAACCGGAGCGATCGCCGCGTGGCCACTCGTTCTTTTTCGTGAAGGATTTCGATGGCAACCTGATCGAGTTGATGGATCTTGGATACAAGTATTACGTGCTCAAATGGCTGGGGCCGCTTGGAGGATGGATTTTCAGACGGGGGATGTATAAGCAGTATTACGAGTAGTACCGTTTTGGCTGCTGGCTCCTATGAACACTTTAAAGATCGTTCCGATCGCTACGGTCATTGCTTGTGTGATCGCTAGCAGCTGCCGCCCGGGGTCAGACCAGGGTCAAACCGGGGTCAAACCGGGGTCAGACCCTCACCAGCATCCGTCGACTGCGACCGCCACGATGCGTCGTCCGGTGCTCAACACGACGCCCGCGCCAGGCCCAGTTCCTGACGGAATGGTCTGGATTGCAGGCGGCGAATTCTGGATGGGATGCGACACGTGCGGCATGCCAGACGCAACGCCGGTCCATCTCGTGTCGGTCCGCGGGTTCTGGATGGACGCCACTCCGATAACAAACGCCGACTTCGATCGCTTCGTTCGCGCAACGAAGTACGTGACCGTCGCCGAACGCAAGCCCGATCCGAAAGATTTTCCCGGAGTTCCAGAAGACAAGTTGGTCCCTGGCGCTGTCGTCTTTACCCCGCCTTCCCATCCCGTGTCGCTGAGCGACTACTCGCAATGGTGGAGCTACGTACCGGGAGCGAACTGGCGGCACCCGGACGGACCGTCGAGCACGATCAAGGGTCTCGACAATCATCCAGTCGTGCATATCGCCTTCGAAGATGCGACGGCTTACGCGAAGTGGGCAGGGAAACGATTGCCGACGGAGGCCGAATTCGAGTTCGCCGCGCGTGGCGGACTCGATCGAAACCTCTATCCCTGGGGCAACGAGTTGAAGCCTGCCGGTCAAGTACCAGCGAACATCTGGGAGGGACATTTTCCCGACGCCAACAATCGCGCCGATGGGTATTTCAAGACGTCGCCTGTGAAGGCCTTTCCGGCAAATCCTTACGGACTTCACGACGTCGGTGGCAACGTCTGGCAATGGTGCGCGGACTGGTATCGCCCTGATTACTACAGCACGTTTTCCGATCCGCAGGTTGCGGCGAGAAATCCCGCCGGCCCTGACGCCAGTTTCGATCCCGAAGAGCCCGGTGCACAAAAGCGCGTGACTCGCGGTGGATCGTTCCTGTGCAGTGGAGAATACTGCTCTCGCTACCTGGTGGGCAGCCGCGGCAAGGCGGAAATCAGCAGCGGTTCGTCGAATCTTGGTTTTCGTCTCGTCAAGTCAGCGGACTAGACGCCCGCCGCTCGCGCCATCTTCGCCCGGCAGCAAATGATGAGCGATGAGGAAGCTGCGAATCGCCCCGTAGAAGCGCTCGGCGTCCGCGGTGGTGGCGTCCACGTGTCCGCCGCGCACTTCGACGAATGTCTTGTCTCGAGGCGCGGCCTCATATAGCCGGCGTCCTTCCGCGATCGGAATCACCGCATCTTCTGGACTGTGCAGAAAGAGAATGGGGGCACGGACGCGGTCGATTTTGCCAATCGAGTCGAAGTGGTTTCGCATTATCAGCCGAATCGGGAAGAACGGATACTGCAGCTGTCCGATGGCGATGACCGACGACGGTGCGCCCTCGAGAATCAACGCACTGGTTTCTGCTCCCGACGCGAGATTGACCGCAACGGCCGATCCCAGCGACCAGCCGTAGATGACCAATCGCGACGCCGGAATCCGAAGAACATTGCGGATGTAGTCGTAAGCAGCCCGCGCATCAGCCGCGAGTATTGATTCGGTCGGCAGCCCTTCGAGGCCGCCGAAGCCACGATACTCGGGCGCGATCACGTTCAGTCCCAGGTTTCGCAACTCGGCGTAGTGCGCGATATTCACTCTCGCTGCGATCGTCGCGGCGTTCCCGTGGAGGAAGAGCACCCACGGCGCACCGTCGGACGACGCGGCACGCATGATCCAGGCGAACTGACGCGCGCCATCACTTCGAGGAATGTCGATTTGTTGGTACGGGAATGAAGGCCTCGATTCTCCCAGCGTCCGGCCCGCCTGGAAAACGAGATTCGTCTCCTGCGTGACGAGATACAGGACCGCTCCGCCGTAGCACATTGCCGCGATCAGCAGGAGCGCGACGATGACCCGCAGCGGCCGCGGCCGCCAGCGTGGGTACTTTCGCCGTTCCGGTCCCGTGTATTTCTCAGCCCGCCAGTGATGCATTGACCTCGCGATTATAAAGGCTTGCGATATTCTTTCCGAATGATCGAGCGTCCGCGCCGCGAATTTCTTCGTTACGCCGCTGTGATTGCCGGTGGGGCAGCCGTCGTTCGGAATCTGCCAGCGCTGCACGCCCGGTTATCCGGCGAGGCCCGGCAAGCCGGGGCGGCGCAGCCCGACGCGGTCGCTGCTCTTCGCGCGCGCATGGGTTCGCTGCCGATCACGACGACCAAACTCACCGATCGACTCGCGATGCTCTCCGGACCCGGTGGCAACGTCGTCGTGCTGCACGGGTACGAGGGAAAGCTTGTCGTCGATTCGTTCATGCAGCCGGCCTGGCCGCAATTGAAATCCATGCTCGACGGTCTCGGCGGCGGCACGATCCGCACGCTCGTCAACACGCACTGGCATTTCGATCACGTCGACAATAACTCACACTTCCGCGACGCGGGTGCGTCCGTACTCGCGCACGTCAACACCAAAACGCGTCTGACGCAGCCGCATGACCTGCTCGGCATGCACTTCGATCCGGCGCCTGCGGGGGGGCTGCCGACAGACACATTTTCGGACAAGCGATCGCTCACGATGAACGGCGAGCTGGTGGCCGTCATACACGTTGCGGCGGCCCACACCGACACCGATCTCTTCGTCCATTACACCCGTGCGAACGTGCTCCACATGGGTGATGTGTTTCACAACGGCGGTTATCCGTTCATCGATGCGTCGACAGGGGGCAGCATCAACGGCATGATCGCGGGCGCCGATCGCGCGCTGGCCATGACCAACGCGCGCACCAGGATCGTGCCAGGGCACGGGCGGCTCTCGGACCACGCCGGCCTGCTGAAGTACCGACGCGTCATCGCGACCGTTCGCGACCGTGTCCGGGCGATGAAGCGCGATAAGAAGACACTGGCTCAGGTTCAGGCGGCCAAGCCGAGCGCTCAGTTCGACGCCGAGTGGGGCAAGGGCATGATCTCGCCGAACGACTTCATCGCGCTCGTTTACAACACGCTGTAATCAATGTTCAATGATCAATGCTCAATGTTCGATGTTTGGGTGTGAGCCAACCCATTGAACATTGCACATTGGACATTGCACATTGAAGTGCGCGCCGCTTAGCCTCCGCTGCCGCAGCTACTGGCGCGCATCCGCACCGACTCGGCGTCCAGGACGGGGATGTACTCGTTGGGGATCGGTGTCGTGCTGCCTGACCCCGCCACCGGTGGACCGCCGCCAATCGTCACGCTCTTACCGACCTTGATGCCGGGCTCGATCAGCGCGGACTTCTTGACGATGCCGGTGACATCGACGAGGTGGCCATCGTGCTCCTTGACCTCCTTCATGAGGTCCTTCTTGCCGGCGACACGGAACGACTTCGATTTCACGATCGGGCCGCTCTGTGTGTCTTCCTGGCGGACGTCGGAGACAGCGAGGACGCGGCCTTTCAAACAGCCCGTGACCACGAGCATGATCGAATCCTTCGGTACTTTGGGACGTTCCTGCTGATTTTCCTGCGGGCTCGACATCAGAGCGAGCAGCAGCGTGAGTGTGATCATAAGTGTCCTTCAGTCAGTGTTACACGGCAGGCGCCGCGGCAACGAGCGATGAACGGCCAGTCCAGTTCAGAAAGTTCTCGGAGAACAGCCGGCGGACGTCTCGCGCGATCTCGGCGCCGGTGACGCTGCGGCCATTCTCCACCAGGCCGACGTACTGATCCACCAGCGCATTCGCGATATCGCGTCGCGAGTGCGGCCATTTATAGAGGAGTTGCTCCAGAATCCGCGCATCCGAATGCTGCGGCACGAATGTCGGGCCGAGGAGCTCGAGCCGCTCACGAGTGATCTCCGAAATAATCGACGGATTATTGAGAAACCACCAGCACCCGAACGGCATCAGGTTGGCAAATTTCCGCGCCGCGACGCACAGTTCGTGCTGATTCTCCCTCGAGAGCATTGTCACGAGAAACCGGTTGTCCGAATGCAGCCGGCAAAGCCGGTGGATCGATGACACATCGGCGCGTCCAAGACCGTCTCCCGCATCGCCGAGGGCGGGATTCACCGCACGCCGCACGCCGATCATCATGGCAAACGGCAACCGATGATCGCGGCAGGCCGGCAGCACGACATGTTCGATCAATTGACCACGCGGACTGTCTTCCGGCCATTGAAAATCATCTGGCAGCGACACGGCGAGATAGAACGGATCCATCCGTTCGATCCACTCGTCGACAAAGCGCCGCGCCTCGCTCATTGCTCGTCGATCAACCTGTGCGCCGACATCGTATCCGGCCGCCAACAGCGCGCGCCGCGCGGCGTCCCAGTCGTTGAGAAGCGGATCGATCCGTAGCGCGGCCCTGAATCGAGGATCCGAGGGACGCCCCTTGCGCCACAACTCAGCCTCCGCCGGATCGAACGGATCGTTGGTCATCACCACAGCCGAGACGCGAGCGCGCTCGAAGACCAGATCGACCTGCTGTTCGGCCGTCGTGTCGCGGAAGAATTCCCGTGCTTGCCGCAAGTCGCGCTTGTGTGGATCGATCCCCAAGGCCGACAGCACGCGAACCACACCGCGCGTCGCTTCCGAGAGTGGCGTGCTTTGCACGAACAGCGCGTCCCAGATCAAGTCGGCCTGCGCGGCTTGCGACAGTTGGCGGAATCGATCGGGGCGGACGTCGGTTGCGCGCATGACTTCTGCGACGAGATAGTGATAGGTCAGCAGATCGTCGATCCCCCACTTCGACAACCGACCGAACTCGGGTGGGAAGAGATGCGTGTGCATGTCGAAGACGATCGTCTCGGTGACGATGCGTGCGGTCTCGCGCCGCACGTCTTCGACACGCGTCAGCGGGGTGTTACCCGGCGAGGAAGGGACGACGTCAGTCAACAAAAGGCTCCCGGTCATCGCTGGGGTCGGCCCAGCGGTCGTTCGGCACGAGCGGCGCCCAGCCTGGGCGGCCCGGATCCTGATCGTACCCGTAGTTGCCCAGTTCGCGATAGAGATCGGCGTATTTCGCGAGTTTCTTTCGATCGAGCCGCACGCCAAGACCCGGGCCGTCGGGAACGCGAATCGCGCCATCCTCGTACGGAAGTTTTCCTCCCTCGACGATGTCGTCGGCCAGATGGTGATAGTGAGCGTCGGCGGCGAACGAGAGATTCGGGACGACCGCTCCGAGATGAAGCATCGTCGCGAGCTGAATGCCGAGCTCGCCGGATGAGTGAACGGCAACACCGAGCTGAAACGTGTCGCAGACAGCGGCGGCCTTCACACACGGGCGAATGCCGCCCCAGAATGTCGTGTCGAGGAGAATCACGTCGACCGCAGGCTGCAACACGTTGGCGGCAAGCTGTTCGAAGTTGACGACGACCGTGTTGGTTGCCAGCGGTACGCGAAGCCGTTGGCGAGCGCGCCGCATGCCATTCAGACCGAACACAGGATCTTCTAGATAGTCGTTGTTGAGATCTTCGATCGCGCGTCCGAAGCGAATCGCCTGTTCGGTCGTCCAGACCGCGTTCGGATCGAAACGAAAACTGTCACCGGGAAACGCGGCGGCGAGGGCACGATAACACTCGAGATCGTACTCGAGCGGGAACACACCGCCTTTCATCTTGTGCGTGCGAAATCCATATTGCTGCTTCAGTGCGCGTGCAAATGCAACGACCTGTTCGGGGGTCCGCACGGTGCCCTGGCCGCGTGAGTTCGCGTAGCGATAGAAGACGTAGGACGCAAACGGCACGCGGTCGCGAACTCGACCGCCGAGGATGTCGCATACCGGCACGCCCCACGCCTGCCCGAGCAGATCGAGACACGCGAATTCGAGTGCGGCAACGACTTGTGTCCGATTGTTGTAGAGCGATGCGGTCGGATTCGACAGCAGAAAGCGCAGCTCTTCAAGACGCGCGGGATCGCGGCCGACGAGCGACGATCTCAACGCCAGAACCGTTGCGATTGCCGATTCGCCGCCGCCGCCCATTTCGCCGAGGCCGACGAGCCCAGTATCGCTCTCGATCTCCACGATTGTTCGGACGAAACGCCCCCAATGGCAGCCGTTGGCATGCCGTAAAGGCGCCTCGAGCGGGACGGTCACGGTCGTCGCACGGACATCAGAAATTTTCATGGCGGATCAAAGGTTAGAATAGCGGTTTCGACCGATTTCTGGAGTACCTGCATGACCACCTGGAAGTTCGTGCGCGTCGCGGTGCTGTCGGCGCTGGCGACGCTCTGCTCGACGTTCGCATTCGCTCAGATCGATGCCCGCATGTTCCGTCAGCCCGCCGTCTCGAAGGATCAGATCGCCTTCGTCTACGCGGGAGATATCTGGCTCGTCCCGAAGAAGGGCGGCACAGCCGTCCGACTCACGTCGTCGCCCGGTGAGGAATCCTTTCCACGATTCTCACCGGATGGGACGAAGGTTGCCTACAGTGCGTCGTACGACGGCAACGTCGACGTCTACTTCGCGCCCGCGAACGGCGGAGAGCCGAAGCGTCTGACCTATCACCCAATGGCGGATCGCGTCATTGGCTGGACGCCGGACGGCAAGCGCGTCCTGTTTGCATCGAGCCGCGAAAGCGGGCGGCAGCGATACAACCAGTTCTATACGGTGTCGCTCGATGGTGGCTTACCCGAGAAGCTGCCCGTTCCTTATGGCGAGTTCGGCACCTACTCGCCCGACGCGAAGCAGTTCGTCTACATGCCGATGTCACAGGACTTCCGAAACTGGAAGCGGTATCGCGGCGGGTGGGCACCGGATCTGATGCTGTTCGACCTGAAGACGTTCTCCACCAAGAACCTGACCAGCAATCCGGCCAACGACGCACAGCCAATGTGGCGCGAGAACACGATCTACTTCCTCTCGGATCGTGGAACCAACGAGCGCAATAATCTCTGGGCCTACGATCTGACGAAGAACGCCGTTCGTCAGGTTACTCAGTTCAACGACTTCGATATCACGTTCCCCTCCATTGGTCCTGACTCGATCGTGTTTCAGGCGGGTGGTCGCCTCTTTCTCCTCGATCTTGCCAGCGAAAAACCGGCAGAAGTTCCTGTCCACGTGGTGACGGATCTGACGACGCTGCGTCCGAAGACGGCGAAGGTCGAATCGTTGATCGAGTTCGCGTCGGTGTCGCCAACAGGGAAGCGAGCCGTGTTCGAAGCGCGCGGCGATGTTCTGACCGTGCCGGCGGAATTCGGCGCGGTCGTCAACGTGACCCGTTCGTCAGGCGTCGCTGAGCGATATCCGCGCTGGTCACCCGATGGAAAGATGATGGCGTACTGGAGCGATCGCCCCGGTGAATACGAGCTGACCCTTCGTCCCGCCGACGGGTCGGGTCCCGAGAAGAGCGTGACGACGCTCGGGCCTGGCTTCCGGTATCCGCCGCAGTGGGCTCCCGACAACAAGAAGATCGCGTTCATCGATCAGGCGATGCGTATCCGCATCTATGACGGAAACTCGAGCAAGACCACGCAGATCGATCAGAGTCCCGAGTGGCTCGAGCATCCGACGCTCGAGGGGTTTCGAATGGAATGGTCGCCCGACTCACGCTGGCTGACCTATTCGAGGCCGACGAAAGACGGCAACAAAGCGATCTTTTTGTACGACACAAAGAGCGCCAAACTCCACCAGGCAACGACTGGTTACCTCAATGACACGCAACCAATCTTCGATCCAGAGGGCAAGTATCTGTTCTACGCCTCGGACCGCGAGTTCGATCCCGTCTACGGCAGCTTCGACAACACCTGGACGTATCCGAATCCGACGAAGCTGGTCGCCGTGCCGCTCCGACGCGACGTGAAATCGCCGCTGGCGGCTCGCAACGACGATGAAAACTCGGCGCTGGATACAAACAAGAAGGACGATGCAGGGAAACCGGGCGACAAGAAGCCGGAAGAGAAGAAGCCGGATGCGACAAAGCCCGACGACAAGAAAGCGGACGACAAGACTCAAGACAAAAAGACTGAAGAGAAACCGGCCGAAGAAAAGAAGACAGACGATCGAGCAATCGCCCCCGCAAATGTCGACATCGATCTGGACGGTTTCGAGTCACGAGCGGTTGTGCTCCCGCCGAAGGGAGGCAATTACGCCAACCTGCAGGCAATCAAGGGCAAGCTCCTCTATCGTCGTCAACCACGCACTGGCTCTGGAGACGAGAAGAACGCCGTCGTCTACTTCGATTTTGCGGAACGGGAAGAGAAAACGGTCCTGGACGATGCGGACGGGTTCGAGGTGACGGCCGACGGGAAGAAGATGTTGGTGATCAGCAAAAAGAAGTTTGCGATTCTGGATATCAAGGCCGCGCAGAAGTTCGAGAAACCAATGGTCACCTCTGATATGGAGGCGCCTGTCGATCCGCGCGCAGAATGGCGTCAGATCTTCCGCGATGTTTATCGCTTCGAGCGCGATTTCTTCTACGACCCGAACATGCACGGCGTCAACTGGGAAGCGCTGGGCGAGCGATACAGCAAGGTGCTCGAAGGAGCGGTCACTCGGTGGGATGTTGACTTCCTGATTGGCGAGTTCATCGGCGAGTTGAACGCGTCGCATACGTATCATGGCGGCGGCGACATGGAACAGGCGCCGCAGCGATCGGTCGGCCTGCTCGGCGCCGACTGGGAATTGACGAATGGTGCCTATCGAATCAAGCGCATCATCCGTGGCGGGCCGTGGGACTCGTCGGTGCGATCGCCGCTCGATGAACCGGGCGTTCTCGTGAAAGAGGGCGACTACGTGCTCGCCGTAAACGGTATTCCGCTCGATACGAAAGCGGATCCCTGGGCCTCCTTCCAAGGTCTCGGAGACAAGACCGTCGTCCTTACCGTGAACGCATCACCGTCAACGACGGGGGCGCGCCAGGTCGTCGTGAAGTGTCTCACCAGCGAAACGGAGCTGCGATTCCGGGGCTGGATCGAGGAACGTCGACAGATCGTCGACAAGGCGACGAACGGAAAAATCGGCTACATCTACGTGCAGAGCACCGGTGTCGACGCGCAGAACGAGCTGGTTAGACAGTTCATGGCGCAGTGGAAGAAGGACGGCCTGATCATCGACGAGCGATGGAACAGCGGCGGGCAGATCCCTGATCGTTTTATCGAGCTGCTCAATCGACCGATTCTGGCGTATTGGGCAGTACGCG
>Ga0075418_10005427_pt1 | contig 14442 bp, 10 predicted proteins | sample SoiMetdeltSBSDD2_FD_81776 | JGI IMG/M metagenome (GOLD analysis project Ga0075418, IMG submission 81776) | Bulk soil microbial communities from a Populus tree surrounding site in Tennessee, USA - Soil MetaG P. deltoides SBSDD2 | ecosystem: Environmental > Terrestrial > Soil > Tree plantation...
AATGGCCCCCGCGAAGGTGGCGGCTTTCTCATTGCACCCGATGCCAAGATTGATGATGGCATCTTTCATTATGCCATGATCACTGACGTGAGCCGCCCGATGATGTTCCGCATTGTGCCTGAAGTAATGAAAGGCACACACGGCCGTTTCAAACAAGTGAAGATGGGCACGTGCAAAAAATTCTCACTCTCAGCGGATAAACCACTCTACATCCACGCCGATGGCGAAATCTTCTCGGGCCCCGGCACAGACATCCGCCAGGTCAGTTTTGAAATTTTGCCGAACGCATTGAAGGTTGTGAGAGGCTAATGCCAAATTACCAATTACAATTATTCCTAACTTGTGATTGGTAGTTTGAACTTATGCCCGACCTATTTCACTCGCTCCATAAACAGGATATCGGTCACCTCCGCATCATTGGGGAGTTTTGGGGACTCGAATTGGATTCCACGGACGCGGACTCAGCTCGCGCGGAACTATCCGCTTCCCTCCTTGACTCCGACCTGCTCTCTGAGCTAATGGACTCGCTCTCCCCTCAGGCAGACTCGGCCATCACTGACCTCGTCCACTCAGGCGGGCGAATCCCCTGGCAAACCTTCACCCGCAAATACGGTGACATCCGCGAGATGGGCGCTGGCAAACGCGACCGTGAACGTCCACATCTTAAACCCTCTTCGACAGCAGAGATGCTTTTCTATCGTGGTCTGCTCGCGCGTGCTTTCTTTGAAACAGACAAAGGCTCACAGGAGTTTGCTTATATCCCTGATGATTTGTTATTGTTGATTGAAAGTCGTAGGGACGGGCAGCGGCCCATCACCACGGAGGCACTGGGCCGCCCGGCCTCACCCAAGGAAAAGGGAAAAGAGATTTCTGCAAACGATTACATTCTCGATGATGCGACAACTTTGCTCGCCGCGCTCCGCACAGGCAAGTCAGATTGGAAGCCCGACTTACGGCTATTGGCCCTGCTTTCATCTGCCAAACTGATCAAAAAGAACATGTTACAACCCGAAGCCGTGAAAGCTTTTCTCGAAGCGCCGCGAAAAGATGCTTTGAAGATTCTGCAAGACGCCTGGACGGAGAGTACCACCTTCAACGAGCTGAAACTGATGCCTGGCCTCCGCTGTGAAGGCGAATGGACAAACCAGCCTCAAGAAACACGTGAGTTCCTGTTGAATTTGCTCGATGCCATCCCGGAAGGCAAGTGGTGGAGCATTAACTCCTTTGTGCGCGATATCAAACAAAAATATGCTGACTTTCAACGCCCTGCCGGGGATTATGACTCCTGGTTCATCAAAAGGGCATCGGATGGCGAGTATTTGCGCGGCTTCTCCTATTGGGATCAAGTGGATGGCGCGCTCATTAAATATTTCATTACCAATATCCTTCATTGGCTGGGTCAGGTAGAATTATCCGTAGCAGAAGGTTCAGCCGAACCTACGGCATTTCGTGTGTCAGACTTTGCCAGTACAAAAGAGGAAAAAGGAAAGATTTCTGTTTCATCCAATGGAAAAATCAATATAGAGCGACTCGCTCCACGTGCGCTCCGTTATCAAATCGCACGTTTCTGCGAGTGGGAAGAGCAGAAAAATGATAAGTACAAATATCAAATCACTGCTCAGTCATTGAAGCATTCCAACAAGGAGCAGGGTCTCAAAGCGGAGCAGCTGCTGGCGATGCTCGTCAGGCATACGAACAACAATGTGCCGCCTGCATTGGTCAAAGCCCTCAGGCGTTGGGAAGTTAATGGGACCGAGGCTCGAGTGGAAACTCAGGTCGTTTTGCGAGTGAGCCGGCCTGAGGTCCTGGAAGAGATGCGTAAGTCCAGGGCCGGAAAATTTCTGGGCGAAATATTAAGTCCTACGGCGGTAATCGTCAAAAGTGGCGCTGTTCCCAAAGTGATGGATGCGTTAGCGGAGCTAGGTCTATTTGCAGAAGTGGTGAAAGACTAACCTCCCAAAGCCCTGATCACGACTTCTTTCACCTCCAACAATTTTCCGCGTTCGAGCCCAACCTCGATATCATCCATGCGGGCCCTCTTCAAGTCATTCAATACAATTTGAATATCACGGTGCGTATCGCTGTTCGTATCGGGATGATGCAAACACACGCCCAGCACATCCAGTGACTGATCACGTTTGCCTTCGGCGGCGAGAATATCCGCATAGCCCACCAACGAGAAGAGTACCCACGAAATCGAGTCGTTCTCCATGTTGACTTGCAAAGCCTCGCGCAGAGAGGCATAGGCCTCGCGAATTTCACCCAATCCAACTTGCGAATAAACGAGATTAATGAGCATAATGGGGAGAACATAACGATTGCCAAGTTCGCGTGTGAGATCAATACCCAACGCGGTGTATGGCTTGGCATCGGCATACTGGCGTTGAATTCGCATCAGTTCACTTAGATTATTATAGGCACGCGCGAGCCCATAGCGATCGCCCGCGTTCTTAGAAATTTCGATGGCCCGAAGATGATAAGCCCGCGCCTGCTCAAATTCATTATTATTGACGCTGACCATTGCCAGCATATTCAATGAGAAAGCCTGGGCAATCGCATCGCCCGTCTTCTTTGCAAACTCGTAGCTCTCCACGCCGTATTTTTGAGCGTCGGCGTATCTACCCTGATAGTGACTGATGTATCCGAGATGCGCCAGCACGAATGCGATCACCTCAATCTCGTTCAACTCATGGGCAATTGCGAGACTGTCGTGGAGATGCGCTGCTGCCTCGTCGAATCGACTCTGTTCCATCCCAATACGGCCCAGACGAGATAACGCTTTGGCTTCCAGGTTTCGATCGCCGATGGAGCGGGCTAGTGCGATACATTCTTCAAAACGCGCCGTGGCGGTCGCATGATCTGTCAACCAGAGATGTGCTGTACCAATCGTCAGCAAGAGGCGTGCGCGGGTATCAGGATTCTTATTTTCAGAGGAAGCCAGAATTCCCAGGGCATGTTCAGAGGCAGATAAGGCCTCGCGGAAGGCACTCAAACGCATAGATTGATCCGCCGCGCGCTCAAGAAATTCTACGGCGCTGGTCGGATCACCCGCTAATTCATAATGCTGCGCGATCAAACCCAGATATTCACTAATGCGTTCCCCGCTTTGCTGAATGAGCCAATCGGCTGCCACGCGATGATACAACTTGCGTTTCGCTTTGAGCACACGCTCGTACGTCACTTCGCGCAGGATGGTATGCTTGAACACATATTCATGTGCGGCAGCAAACGTGGACGGTTGATGTGGGAAGACTAATTCCTTGCTGCCAAGTGCCGTGAGCGCCGTGTGAACATCCGCGTCCCCGATGACCATACGTGCAGACTCCGATCCGCGCATCGCTTCGACTGCCGCGTCCCAAAACGTGCGACCGATCACCGCGGCGCGTTCCAGCACTTCATTTTCCGCCGCCGGCAGACGATCCAAACGCGCTTGCAGAATCCCTGTCAAGGTGGGTGGGACGCGCAGCTGCGTCAGACTCTGCGGGACGATCTGCCATTGCTCTTCGCCCTTGATGATCACACCGTCTTCAATCAAAACCTTGATCAATTCCTCCAAATAAAACGGATTCCCTTCCGCATTACGAGCAACGATCTCCACCAATTCATTTGGAAGTTTAGAAACATTCTGCAAAATATTATTCACCAATTCTCTGCTGGCGTTGAGGTCAAGAGTTTTGATGGTCACTACCTCGCACAGCGGGAGGTTGCTTCCCCAATTCGGGTGGGATTCTTCGAGGCTGGGGCGCGTGGCACACAAAATAAACAACGGCAAATTGATTTCGAGCTTTGCCAGATATTCCACCAACTCGAGTGAGCCGCTATCTGCCCAATGGATGTCATCCAGCAGTAAAGTAATGGGCGCATTTTCCGATATTTCTGTCAAGAATTGCGCGATGTTGTTGAACGCCCGATCACGAATCTGGCGCGCATCATTCCGGATACCGCGCACATATGGGCTTTCAGAAAAATCGAAGCCCAGCAGTTCACCGATAAAGACTGCACGTTCTTCTCCACCATCGCCGATCATCGCCGCCATGCCCTTCATCAGCTTCGCACGCGCCTGTGCCTGCGAGTCACTGTCCATAATTTGGAAGCGTTCACTAAACACATTGCGCAATAAACTATATGGCAGGGTTTTCATCTCCTCATCGGCACGCGCTCGAAACATGAAAAAATCATCGGGATGTGCATCGATCCAACCCTCAAGTTCGTAGATCAGACGACTCTTGCCCAACCCGGCATCCCCCTTGACGATAACGACCGTCACGCGTCGATTCAAGACGCATTGCTCTAACGCGTTTTGGATGGTCTGGAACTCCGCTGCGCGTCCAACCATTCGGGTGGATACACCTTCGACACCTCTTCTTCGCAACCGGAACGCGCGCGGCCTCACCCTTTGAATCAAGTATGTCTGTAACGGATCGCTCTTCCCTTTGACCGTGATGGGAGTCTGAACTTGTACATCAAAGACACCACGCACGAGTTGATACGTATCATGCGAAGCCAGAATTTGGTTTGCCTGCGCAAGATGCACTAAACGACTCGCAGTATTGACCGTATTTCCCATCGCGGTAAATTCACCATGTGTACCCATCGCGCTCAACAACACGGGTCCACTATTCACACCGACCTTGATGCTAATTGGCAACTGCTCCGCGTTTTCCCGGATGGTCTCTTGCATTCTCAATGCTGCACGGAGTGCACGTTCGGCATCATCTTCACGCGCGTTATCCCTCCCCCACAACGCCATGACTGCATCGCCGATGTGCTTGTCAATTTCACCGCCAAACCCTTCGATGATCTTATCGAGCCGCGCCCACAGTCCATTGACGAGATCCGCCACGTCCTCTGCGTCTCGGTTTTCGGAGAATGCAGTAAACCCTGAGACGTCGGCAAATAGAACGGTCACCAACTTACGGCGCGCGTGACTTCCGGTATCCTGCTGGGTTACCTGTCTTTCCAATTCGTTTAATTGATCGCGTAAAACTGCCAGGGTAGTGTCCACCACCGAATCCCCCAGAACCGAACGCATATTTTCCTGCGCTTCTATAGCCTTCTTGAGATCAGCAATTTGCTCGTGCAGGGACCTGGTAGTCATAGGACAGTTGAATTATATATTGAATTCCGGCCTTGATTACATTTGTAATAAATTGCAAATTTCATCCATTGCCCATCGAATAAGGTGCTCTTGCTTTAACGTTGAAAGCCTGTTTTACAAAGTGCCGCATAATCATGTAGAATAGAAGTTTTGATTTTGGCCCTGAATATATTGCAAAGGGTTACTTATTTCTTAGTCAAGCGGCAATCAGCCGCTTGACCCAAACATCACTGAAAAAGGAGTTGACATGGTCTCAATGAAAGGGCAGGTTGCAGTTGTGACAGGCGCGAGCCGCGGCGTGGGCAAGGGCATCGCATTGGGGTTAGGTGAAGCAGGCGCGACTGTGTACGTCACAGGCCGTAGCGTGGAAGAGAAGAAAGATGCCGAGAAGCTGGGTGGGACGGTTTTCGCTACGGCTGAAGCAGTGAACGGCCTGGGCGGAAAAGGAATCGCCATCCACTGCGACCACCGCGACGATTCACAGGTAGAAGCCGCGTTCAAACAAATCGCAAAGAAAAGCAAAAAGATCGATCTTCTGGTGAACAATGCCTGGGGCGGATATGAAAACATGCGGGAGGGCCGAATCTTCACCTACTTTAAACCCTTCTGGGAGCAACCCTTCTGGCGCTGGGATGCCATGTTCGATGCCGGCGTGCGCGCGGCATATACATCATCTGCTTTGGCGGCGCGGCGGATGACGAAGAAAAAGAGTGGGCTGATCGTGAACATCTCATTTTGGTCGGCACAGGTGTACCTGGGGAATACACAATATGGCGTCTCAAAAGCTGCCGTAGACAAAATGACCGAGTACATGGCACGCGAGTTGAAAAAGTATAAGGTGGCTGTTGTCTCTCTGTATCCGGGTTTGGTGCGGACCGAATCGGTGATGCGCAATGCCAAACATTTCGACATGAGTAATTCCGAATCGCCGCAGTTCATCGGACGCATCGTTGCCGCGCTGGCGAATGACCCAAACATTATGAAAAAGAGTGGCAAGGTCCTTGTCGCTGCGCAGGAAGCACTGGAGTATGGCATCCAGGATATTGACGGGAAGCAACCGAGACCATTGACTCTCAAGGATTTCCGCCGCTAATATCATTTCTTAACTCACTTGCATCTTGATTTGGAGATTGAAATTCAAACATTTCGGCAGAATCAGGCGGCGCTCTGTAAATCATGGCGACTGTAACTAACAAGTTGTGCCAGTTGCCTTTTTGTTAAGTTGCTATAATGAAATATGTTCCGCTGGTCGAGTGTGCGTAGCACGTATCGAGACCAGCACTGATATGTCAGCAGGACATTTTGGAGAGAACTTGAAATGGTTGGTCTCGATACGGTCTCGCTCTCGCTCGACCTACTCGACCACCGCTACTATAAACACAGGAGTCCTCATGTCGAAACTCGATTGGCTCACGCAGGAAATTGATGGTTTGAAAGAACAGGGCTTGTACAACCGCATCCGCACCATTGGCTCTGCACAGGGTGCGCGCATTATCGTCGACGGCAAGGATGTACTCAACTTCTGCTCGAATAATTATCTTGGGTTGGCGAATCATCCCAAGCTCGTCGAAGCCGCGAAGGAGTCCACGAAGAAGTATGGCATCGGCCCTGCCGCAGTACGTTCGATTGCGGGTACTACTGATTTGCACGTGCAGCTCGAACAGCGTCTGGCCAAATTCAAGGGCGCAGAGGATGTCATCACTTTTCAATCGGGTTTCACTGCCAATCTTGGGACCATATCCGCGCTGGTCGGAAAAGAAGATGTGATTTTTTCTGATCGACTTAATCACGCCTCTATCATTGATGGATGCAGACTCTCCGGCGCAAAAATCGTTGCCTATGAACACAATGATCCTGGCGCGTTAGAAGATGCGATCAAGGAACACGCTTCATCCTACCGCCGATCCCTGATCATCACGGATGGTGTCTTCAGCATGGACGGTGACATCGCACCCCTGCCGGCCCTGGTTGAGGTTGCCAAGAAATACGACATCCTCCTCATGGTGGACGATGCACACGGAGAAGGTGTCCTGGGCAAAGGCGGACGTGGCATCGTGGATCACTTTGGCTTACATGGTGAGGTAGATATCGAAGTTGGGACCATGTCCAAAGCCTTCGGAGTAGTGGGCGGAATCGTGGCGGGCGACAAAGTCATCGTCGAATGGCTGCGGCAACGCGGACGGCCCTTCCTGTTCTCCTCCGCCGTCACTGCGCCGGATGCAGCAGCCTGTCTCGCGGCAGTAGACCTGCTCGAAGAATCCACCGAACTCGTGGATAAACTCTGGGACAATGCCAAATATTTCAAAGAAGAAATGAAAAAACTGGGATTCGACACCGGCGTCAGCGAAACGCCCATCACGCCTGTGATGCTCGGCGAAGCACCGCTCGCTCAACAATTCAGCCGTGAACTTTTTGATGAAGGGGTCTTCGCCATGGCAATTGGCTTCCCCACCGTGGCCAAAGGCAGGGCACGGATTCGGGTGATGATCTCCGCTTCTCACGACCGGGATGATTTGGGTCAGGGCCTGGAGGCGTTCGCAAAGGTTGGGAAGAAGTTGGGCGTTATCTAGTCCATTGGTTCGATAGTCGAATTGTCTACAAGAACAAGACCTCCAAGTGGTTCGCTCAGAGGTCTTGTTTATATGTATAGCAGTTTACTTGTTTACGTGTTCGCCGTTCACCTACTGCGCATACGCGTTCAAAAACTCATCCCAAGTTGTTTGCAGGGCGAAATCAATGGTCGCACGGTAATAGGTGTAATTTGAATCCTTCTCAGATGCCTTGGAAATGTGATAGATCGTAATGCCGTGCACATCTGCATATGCATTGACATGCCGTTCATGCAGGACAACGGCTGTGACCGCATCCATCACCGCCTGGCTCTTATTCTTGATATTCGTATCAGCAACATTCCGCTTCATCTCGTAGGCCATATCATACAAGTCCTTGTCCATGGGTGCCTGCCAGAAGGTGCGGGTTGCGCCAAACGCACGGTTATACTTGGCGCGGTTCGCGGCCAGACCACTGTTCAAGGCCAATGCCCAGTCATTGACGGCGGTCCGCAAGGCAGCATACCGGCTATCCACTGCAACAGCCGACCATGTTTTATCATTGCTCGCACTCTGGCTGGTAGCAATGGCCACTTGATCAGCGGTCATGTTTGGGTTGGTCACCAACGCTTTTATGACCTGATCATATTCAATGCCATCCCAACCCACATATTCCTGTGAACTGCTCACGGCAGTGGCATGCCCATGCCAAAGATTGAAAATCTCTATGGAGGCCATGTTACAACCATCGTAGCCGACCACATCGATAAAGTCTAGTGAGGGAATTGCTGCCTTGGTCTCATGGTAATCAAGTGTTGCATCCTCCGGTTGGGTGACCTCCGTGGTATCATCCTGCATCACGTAACCCGGGTGCCAATTCCAGCCGTGACCCCAGAAATACAATGCATAATGATCGGCGGGATAATTAGCCCTGGTCCATGTCACGAACTCCATCAGTGTTTGAGGATCACCCATATCGCGCTCGCCCCAATCTGCGACCGCGCTCGCAGCATCAGCAATCATGCCTTTTGTCACATGATACAACTTCGTCGTCTGCCAGTCACCACGGCTGGTATCATAACCGGGGCCGCGGTCTGCCAAAGCAACGACCTGTATGTCTGTGGAGGATATTGAGAGTTCAGGTGCGAGTTCCAATTCAATATCTTTAACAACATAGTCTTCGAGATTGTTATCCCCCGAGATGTACACCATCACCGTCCATTTGGCCCGCGGAGCAGGTGGAGCAGCGACAGCCGTGCCAGTAAGCGTGGAGAGCAAAACGAGCAACAGGACGAATGTAAACGACGAGCGGGTTGTTTTGTGCATGCTTCCTCCGATAGCGATATAAGATGGATAAAACAGGTTTTATAAAAGAAAGGGATTCATCATGAAATAAGCACTCTCCATTTTAATGCGGATTCCATTTGACAGGCAGGCGGACCAGACTGCGAAAGGTTGGCACATCGCGCCATTCCAATTCCTCAAGGGCAATATCGAGTACCAAATCGGGGATTCGTTCAAACAGAACACGCAGGGCAATTTCACCTTCCAGACGGGCCAGCGGCGCGCCCAAACAATAATGTACGCCTTTGCCGAATGCAATATGGGCATTCGGTTTGCGAAGAATGTCCAAAGCATCCGCGGGTAGGAATTGCATTTCATCGCGATTGGCTGAACCGATGATGGGGATAATGAGATCACCACGTTTAAGTTGCTGTCCACCCAGCGCTAGATCTTCCTTCACAATCCGCGTCAGATGCCGCTCGACAGGCGAATCATAACGAAGAAATTCATCCACTGCAGCTGGAAGCAAATCCTGATGATGCATTATCTGGTCGCGCACGTGCGGGTTTTGAAGCAGTGCCAGTACGGCATTCCCGATCAGCGACACGGTTGTTTCATGCCCGGCTACAATCAACAGCGACAGCATACTGAACAACTCGCTTTCATTCAGCCGGTCGCCTGACTCCTCCACATGGATCAATCCAGATAACAGATCGTCTCCCGGATGCAACCTGCGATCAGCCACCAGATTTTGCATGTAAGCGGCAAATTCCTGAAGCAACACAAAGGCTGCTTGTTGTTCTTCTTCCGTGATGGCAGGTCGCACGAAGGCGTTCGACCAGATTCGGAATTGATTTTGATTATGAAGGGGAATGCCGAGCAATTCGGCTATGACAGTGATCGGCAAAGGAAAGGCAAAGTCAGAGATCAATTCCATTCTGCCGTTCCGTTGAACTTTATCCAACAATTCGGCCGCGATCGCTTCAATCCGTGGTCGCATGTTTTGAATGACTTTGGGTGTAAAGGCCTTGCTTACGAGAGAGCGCAAACGGCGATGATCATTCCCATCTTTATTCAACATATGATTATTCATCATACTGTCAATGAACGGGTCAAGCTTTCCAAATATTTTCTCCCGTTCCTCTGCGCTGTACACCTGACCGGCGTCGAGCACAAAATGCTCGTCATCCAACAGCACCTGTTGCACCTCTTCATAGCGCGTCACAAAACAGATTTGGGTGCTTCCATCCAATCCCGTTTGTTTAAAGACCGGATCGTTCGCCCGCATTTGCGTAAAAATAGCATGTGAGTTTTGACGAAACTCATGCGAATACAATTCATACTTACGGGCCGCGGTCATTCGGGAATCTCCTCGATCTTGCTTAACCATAAACGTAATGATACGGCTTCATGCTCCACGTCCATAGTGTAGCATATCAAAATATTGAATTCAAGAATCAACAAGTTACAAAAGTATATCCATTCCAGTTCAATTGCGGAATGAACGTACTTTTTCTTTTCGTTTCTTACGGCCACTTATCATCAAGTTTTCAATCCAGGAGGCCAATGGCTCGGGTGACGGATACGGTTCCAGATCAAACATAACTTTTCCACATTTAGTTAACACCTGGTTGGCAGCTTCCATGCCCGTCACACAGGCCCGCTCCAAAAAGAAGGATGGATTTTTCAACCACACCCAATCGCCGGCGCAAAAGAAATTCTCCCACGGCGTTTCAATTCCCAAATGTGTGCCGCGCGCCCCTAAAGCTGGGAGTGTATGTGTGGCCGCGTTACGTTGGAGATGAGGTTTGATAAGATGCCCTTTCAACTCAGGGAAGGCCCGATAAAAATCAGTCAACACGTTGGTCACCAGCACGGCATCTTTTTGTATCAACGCATCACTTGGCCCATACACATGGACTTCGATGCATGAGCCGCCGGTCTCGTCATGCCATTTGCGATATGGTTCATAGATTCGGTCGAGCCAGAAAAAGTTATGCATGATAAAGTCACCGCTGAAGATTCCGGCTTCAGGATGTTTACGCGGCTCCTTGTCGAACCACAGTCGAATCACCGCGTGGGCGAGCCCATGCGGGAAGAACAGATGATCGGCCGAGAAACTGTTCCGGATGATGGATTAAGACGCGGGTGAGTCGGAAGCGAGGATGATAAATGGGGCTTTAAGCGACGCTGGGACTCCATCCTGCTCATAATGTACGATCCAATCCCCATCTTTTTCCACACGCTTCACGCGGGACTTGAGGCTGATCTCGCCTCCGAGTTCTTTTATCTTCGCTGATAGTTTTTCGCACACATCACCGCCGCCATTTGGTAGATATTCAAAACGCCAGGCATCACGACGCATAACGATATAAAAACGGAGAGCCGCCAGAAAGCCTGCGAGCGAAACTTGATCAGGGTTGGCAGAAAGCCCATTGCGTGTCATACCAAGGAAGAGCGAACGGATTGCAGGTCCCCAATTTTTGAGTGCTTCACCAAACGTTAAACCCTCAAGCGGTTGGTCTTCAATAAATGGGTCAATGCCGATTGCCATCACCAGCATTGACCAAACATTGAAAAGCGATACCCAATCATGAATGCCCAGCGTCCACAAGAATTGCGGAAGCAGAAAAAGTTGAAGGTAATGGAGCGGTGCAGGAAGTATGCTGTTACGAATAACGGAGCCGATCGGTGCACCCCCTATGAAGTTGCCTGTGCGATAGATCCATTGCACTTCACGCGCAGGGATAAGTTGATCGATGATTTTGTGTCGCCTGAGCATGGCCTTGAGATTCACATAGGCTGACCATATGCCATGCACTCCATGCTCGTTTGGGAAGCACCAGCCATTAACGAGAATGTCTTCCTTCCCTGAAAACCGCCCTCCCACACGTTCGTCCGCCTCCAGGATGAGTGGTCTGAGCCCGCGCTCGGCGAGATGCAAGGCGGCAGTGAGCCCGGCAACTCCACCGCCGATAATGATGGCATTATGTTGATCGTCCATTGTGTCGATTATATGTTGTTTTCTTTAGAGTGGTCATGCGGCTCGCGCAACCACGCAGGGCCGCCCAGCCTGAAGAAACCTAAATGTCAGGGAACTGAAAGGTAAAAGATATTGTATAGAAACGTCTGGATACACGATAATTCGCGTGGAGTAATCATGAGCGACAGAGAAACCTATATCAAACGATATGAAGCCGCCCGCGCGGAAATGCAGGATATTGTGAAACTTGCACAGGATAACCCGACGATTTACCAACCCTGGCGCATGAAGGAAGTGCTCGATCACATCACTGGCTGGGATGACGCGGTGATCGCTTCCATCAAGTCGTTCCTGGCAGGCGATGTCCCCGCGACACCCGCCTCACGCGGCATCGATGCTTATAACGCAGAAACCGTGACTTCACGAGAGGCGATTCCATACAAAGTGACGCAACGCGAATGGGAAGCCTCCCGCGTCGAGTTATTGGATTTGTTACGCAAAATGACAGAGGAGCAATTGCACACACCGTTCGGCTTCCCCTGGGGCGGTCAAGGAACCATTGAGAATCTCGTGGAAATCTTCACTGAGCACGAAGAGACTCACGCAAAAGAAATCCGAGCGATTATCGAAAAGAAGATACCCACCTCTGCATAACTTTATTCTCACCAGACCAAACCTCCGAGTTTCTGAACACTCGGAGGTCTTATTTTGCCTCTTGACAACCATAAATAAACGCTGTATATTTACGGTGTAAAGTTAATTAGGAGCCAGTATGGTCAGACCGATTAAGAGAAAACAAATTCCAAATTTGCAGGAAGCGATCAAGGAAGTGGCCTGGAAGCAAATTGCTGAATACGGAGCCCCTGCCCTGTCGTTGCGAGCGATCGCACGCGAATTGAAGATCACCGCGCCCGCTATCTATAACTACTTCCCCGACCGCGACGCATTGGTAACTGCTCTCATCATCGATGCGTTCACATCCTTCGGCGATTCACAATTCGAAGCGCGTGATTCATTCCCTGCGGATGGTCTGAGACAGCGATTTGAGGCGATTGGAATAGCATATCGCAATTGGGCCCATACCTATCCGCAGCGCTACCAGCTTATCTTCGGTACGCCAATCCCGGGTTATGAAGCGCCAGCAGAAAAAGTTTTTCCATCTTCGGCACGGTCGATCAGTGCGCTGTTCAGCGTTGTCGAGAGTTTCCGCGCCGCTGGAAAGTTAACTGTGGATTCGGTCCCAACCATCAAGGATGAATACAAAGTCCATTATGAAATGTGGAAGACACATGTCGGCGACGTGCATCCGCTTTCCTTATTTATCGCGCTGGTCATATGGGCGCGCGTTCATGGCATCGTTTCACTCGAAATCCAGGGCAACCTGCCGCCCTTCGGCAAAAAAGGCGATGCGTTGTATCGGTTCGAACTGGACTCGGTTGCCCGGCAATTTATCAAGGAGTAAAAAAATGAGCAATATCTTTAATGGTCGTTACACGGCAAAGACCAATCAACCCTTTGTTGTATTTCTGATCGGCATGCGTGTCAACAAGTGGTGGAGATTTGACAAGTGGTTACCTGTCGCTTCTGCGATGGGGCCGATGCTGCAAACACTTTTTACTAATCCCGAAAAAGGATTCTTACACGCGGAGTTCTACTGGAACTTGAGCGGTCCAGTGATTATCCAATACTGGCGCTCCTTTGAGGATCTCGAGCGATTTGCCCGTCACCCCTCGGAGCCGCATATCGCCGCCTGGAAGAAGTTCAACCAGGCCATCGGTGCAGATGGAAGCGTGGGAATCTGGCATGAGACCTATACCGTTAACCCAGATCAATTCGAAAGCGTCTATGGCAATATGCCCAGGTTTGGTCTCGCCGCGGCCATGGATCATGTGCAGGCAGTCGGTCGCCGCGAGACAGCACGAAAGAGAATGGAAGCGAACAAAACCAGTGAATTAGTAATGGAAACAAAATAAGAGGTTTTCATGACAATCCATCATGTTGTTTTAGGCACAGGTGCGATTGGGCGTGCCGTGGCAGAAGAACTTGTGAGGCGCGGCGAATCTGTCCGCATGGTGAATCGCTCTGGGAAGATGGATGATGTTCCCGCTGGGGTAGCGGTGGTAGCTTCCGAACTTTATGACCAGGCTGAAGTCAAGGAAGTGACGCGAGGTGCGAAGGTGGTGTATCAGGCGTCCCAGCCGGAATATTTCAAGTGGCCCGAAAAATTCCCATCGCTGCAGAAATCCATCCTTGACGGTCTAACGGGGAGCGGAGCGAAACTGGTCCTCGTCGAAAACTTATACATGTATGGCGATACCGATGGCAAGCCCATGACGGAAGATATGCCGCATAATGCGCATACGCGCAAAGGACGAGTCCGCAGGGAAATTTCCACGGCCGCATTCGACGCACATAAGGAAGGTCGTGTACGAGTCACCTCTGCCCGTGGGGGTAACTTCTTCGGGCCGTGGGGCACCGACTCGACCATGGGAGCGCGTGCGTTTTATACGTTATTGCATGGAAAGCCT
>Ga0075418_10005430_pt1 | contig 14441 bp, 9 predicted proteins | sample SoiMetdeltSBSDD2_FD_81776 | JGI IMG/M metagenome (GOLD analysis project Ga0075418, IMG submission 81776) | Bulk soil microbial communities from a Populus tree surrounding site in Tennessee, USA - Soil MetaG P. deltoides SBSDD2 | ecosystem: Environmental > Terrestrial > Soil > Tree plantation...
CGCCGATGCCAATGTCGCCGGCATGTGGCGTCCTGGGAGTACGTATATGGACCAGCAGGTGTTGTTCCAGCCCATCACCAAATGGACAGTGCGTGCCGAAGCACTGACGACGCTTCCCAATATTATCCGCAGGGCGCTCGGGGTAGCAACCATGGGCAATCCTGGCCCGGTGACGGTGATTGTGTCCAACGCCTTATTTGCGGCGGAGGGAGATTTCGACCTCCCAACGGCAGCGGCAAGGGCCCAGCACCCAGCACTCCGTGTTGTGCCTGGGGCCGCATCGGTAGAACAGGCGGCGCAATTGCTCCTGACCGCCCAGAGACCGGCGATCATCGCTGGTGGCGGGGTGATGCTGGCGCAGGCTTCTCAGGACCTTGTAGAGCTTTCAGAGCTGCTAGCTATCCCAGTGGCCACGACCCACGTGGCGCACGGCACGTTCGCCAGCGCGCATCCTTTGAGCCTTGGCGTGGCCGGGAATCCGGTGGCAGGGAGTCGAGGAAGGATAGCCAACAAAATCATTGGGGAAGCCGATGTCGTGCTCGTGGTGGGGAGCAGGATGGACGGTCGGACAACGCGTGGGTATACCCTGCTCTCTCCGACCGCGAAGCTTATCCAGATCGATATTGACCCCCAGGAGATAGGCAGTAATTATCCTGTGGAAGTGGGGATAGTCGCAGATGCTAAGCTGGCTCTGGAAGCGCTGAAATCCGCTCTTGAGACAAAAGTGATGCGCCCATCGTCCATCGTCGATACGCCGCGGGCCAGAGAGATTGCCGCCATGACCGAGGAATGGTACACGGAGTTCGCCCCGCAGATGAACTCCAATGCTGTCCCCATCAAGACCCCGCGCCTGTTCAGGGAAATTCAACACTTCGTCAATGACCAGACCATTGTGGTGGTGGACGCCGGCGGTTCCTCGTACTGGTCTCCTGCCTATCTGGAGCTGACCCCTGAGAACCAGGCTCTGTATCCGCGGGGCGCTGCGGCGATCGGGTCAGCGCTGCCCATGGCGCTGGGAGCCCAGTTAGCCATGCCGGAGAAAAGGGTGCTCTGCATTTCCGGCGACGGTGGGTTTGGCTATAACATCATGGAACTCGAGACCGCGGTCCGGCTCAACCTCCCGGTGGTGAACATCATTGTCAACAACCAGTGTCTCGGCATGGAACGGCGCGGCTATGTGGATTATGCCGGTGAGGTGCCTGCAGACCCGGTCGCCTTCAGCCCGCAGGACTTCAGCAAAATAGCCCAGGCCTTTAATTGCTTTGGGGCAAGGGCGGAACGGCCCGGTGACATTCGTGGAGCTATTGCTGCGGCCCTGGCTTCCGGGCGCCCTGCTATCGTGGACGTGCAGACTGACCCGGAGGACAGCGACTCCGAGCGGACGCGGCCATGGCGGGCCTATTGAGGTGGGAAAGGAGATGCAGCCATGGTGCACGTCCCTGCTAAGCCGGTAGCCCCTGAGCTCTCGCGTCGGGCCTTCCTGGCTACCACAGGCGGCACTCTGGCTGGCGCCGTGGCCTGTGGACTTGTCAGCTCGGCCACAGCCGGGACGGGCCAGCCCCCCCAACGGGGTGGAACGCTGCGTTTTGCCACACGCGGCGATGCTGCCGGGCTCGACCCGCACCGCAATACCATCTATCTGGTCTCTACCCTCCTGGCCGCTACGACTCAGGGCCTGATCGACCTCGATGGACAATCACAACCCGTCCCTGGCGTGGCCGTGGCATGGGACGTCACGCCAGACTTACTGACCTATACCTTTCGGCTGCGCCAGGGCGTCCTTTTCCACAACGGCCGTGAGGTGGACGCCGCCGCAGTGCAATGGAACTTCGCGCGTATGCAGGATGCCAAGATTGGTCATCCCTTCACCCGCTCAACACTCAGCAACCTGCAGGCGGTCGAGGCCGTGGACAAATATACGGTGCGGTGTCGTCTGCATATGCCCAGTGCCGCTTTCCTCGCCGATGTGGCATACTATCCGTGCAACCTGATCGCGCCGGAGAGTGCAGCACAGACCAATACGCACCCCATAGGCTGTGGTCCATTCAAATTGGTGCGCTGGGAGCGCAACAGTGTCACGGAGCTAGTACGCTTCGAGCACTACTTTGAGACCGATACGGCGGGTAATAGCCTCCCCTACCTGGAGGGGATTATTGGCCGGCCCAAAAAGGAAGACCAAGTCCGCCTCACCTCGCTACGTGCTGGAGAGGTCGATCTGATTGACAATATGGCGTATACGGACGCCAGCAGCTTTCCCAAGAAATACGTTGGAAAGTTCCAGACCTGGGAGATTCCGACGCTGGGCACCGCCTTCCTGCTCTTTAACCTGGAGAAAGGGCCATTTCAAGACAAGCAGTTGCGTCTCGCCGCCGCCCACGCCATTGACCATGAGGCGATCAAGCAGGCCGCGTTCTATGGTCGTGGCGAGACCGCGCAAGGGTTTTATGCTCCCGCCAGCCCCTGGCACATGCCTGGGCTCCGAGTCTGGCCGGCCTACGATCCCGACCAGGCCAGGGCCATCCTGCGTCGAGCGAAAGCCATCGGGACCACCGTTATCTTGCAAGCCTCTCTGTCTTTCTCCTATCTACAGCATATGGCCGAGCTCGTGCAGGCCATGTGGAGCGAGGTTGGCTTCAAGGCGATGATCCACCTGTATGAAGACACGGTGCTATACAAAAAGCGTCGCGACCGGGATTTCCACGCGGATGTTACGTCGAGCAGCTATCGCTGGGATCCTGATGGTTGGTTCTCGCGGCAACTCCTCTCCAGTGCACCGGCCAACAAGCTCACCGGACCGGGGTTCAACCATGCGCGCGTTGATCAGTTGATTGCCCAGGCCAGGCAAACTGTCGAGACGCCGAGACGACTCGAGCTGTATACCGCCATTGAGAGCCTCGTGAACGAGGAGCTACCGCTGCTCTATCTGCACCATCTCACAGCGCTGCAAGCCGGTGCCATACGCCTCCAGGGCTATCAACCCGCCATCTCCGGCCCCTTCAGTATCCGCGGGGGTGGCATTCGTGCTGCCTGGCTGGCATAGCGCACAGCGGCGCACCATTCCCCTACGGTTGTGCGAGCGTAAAACAGAATGTACTCCCGCATCCCTGGCCAGCGGATTCGACCCAGATGCGTCCGCCATGCACTTCGATGATGCGCTTAACCAGGGCCAGGCCAATCCCTGTCCCATCCCCCTCCGACTCCAGCCGTTCGAAGAGGCCAAAGACCTTCTCGTGGTATCGTGGATCAATTCCCACACCGTTGTCCTGTACATAATAGACCGTTTCTTTCTCTGCCTGTCTACAACCAATCTCAATCCGTGGAGTCGGCTGCGTCCCCATAAACTTGACGGCGTTATCCACGAGATTTTGCAGCACTTCCAGGAGTCGGGAGCGGTCTCCTACGACCACAGGCAGCTCCGGCGCAATATCGACCTGCACCCCACGGGCGGCGATCTGTCCTCCCACCAGTGTCACCGCTTCGTGCGCCAAGGCGCTGAGGGGGATGTCGGTCAGCGGATGGACTACCCGGCCAATGCGCGACAGCTCGAGCAATTCGTCGAGGAGACGCTGCATGGTGGTGGCGGCCATGTGGATATAGGCGATATCCGTCTGCATACGCTCGACATTGCCCCTGAGCGCATCCTGTTCTAACAGGCCTAAGAAGCCGCAGATCGTAATGAGGGGGCTTTTCAGATCATGGGAGACGGTGTAGGTGAAGCGCTCCATCTCCGCGTTCTTAGCCTCCTGTTCGGTAATGAGCCGTTCCCGTTCGGCCTCGACCCGCTGACGCTCGGTGATTTCGTTGCGGAGGATGAGATTCGTGCGCTCCAACACGGCGGTCCGCTCCTCCTCGGCTGCCAACAGCCGGGCATGCTCAATCGCAATGGCCACCTGCTCGGCGTAGGCTGAGAGCACCAGTGCCTCGTCGTCGGTAAAGACCCGGCGTTGGGTTGACGTGATCGACAGCACCCCCAGGACCTGGCGCCGACCACAGAACGGGACACACAGCATGGCGTTGATACCGACCTCGGCCGCACGTTGCTTCCGGAAGGGGGCAATGTCAGCCTGGGCCTGCACGTCAGGCACCATAAACACCCGTTGCTCGAGCGCTGCCCGCCCGACAATCCCCTCCCCCAGGCGCGCTTCCGGGGCATCAGCGGCAGTGGGGCCAAACGGCGTTGCCCCAACCGCCACCAGTTGGTCGCCCCGCAGTAGCCGTAAGATGGCACCATCCGCCCCAATCAAACGCTTGGCCTCCTCGGCTATTTGGGCTAAGAGACTCGCCATGTCCTCGTGGGCCGCAATGCGCTTGTTAATATCCAAAATCGCGGCGAGCCACGCCTGCCGCCGGATACTGTCCTCGAACAGCCGGGCATTTTCAATGGCGACTGCAGCCTGGGCGGCGAGCACCGTGAGGAGTTCGCGGTCCTGCGGCGTAAAGTGGCGCCCAGGCGGGACATGCGCCACGAGCAGCACGCCCACGAGCCGGTCGTGATACAACAGGGGTTCGGCCACGATGGCCGACTGCCCGAGGTAGGGCAGGTACGCATGCAGGGCGTAGGGTGACTGCTGGTACTCATTGACGATCATGCCCTCACGACGCTGTGCGACGGTCCCTACCACCCCTTCCCCAGAACGCAGGCGCACCTCACTAATCCACTCGCCGACGTTGCACCAGGCGCTCGGTATCACCGTGTGCGTCGCCTCGTCCCACAGATAGATGATACTGTTATCCGCGTGTAGCAAGTCCATGGCCCGCCGGATAATCAATTGGAGGAGGGTCGGGAGCGCTAACTCCCGGGTAATTTCTTCCGCCACGGCGCAGACCGCTTCCATCTGCGCGATGCGTTCGGCCAGGGCTTCCTCGGTGCGCTTGCGTTCGGTGATATCCATCGCTACGACCAGGACGCCGCTAATGGTGCCATCTCGGTCCTGACACGGCAGCTTGTCGACCTCGACCCACCGTGGGGTGCCAGAGGCCGTCGGATGTGGCATCACAAAATGACGCTTGGGTGCCCCGGTGCGGATCACCTCCAGGTCATCGGCGTAATACCTCGCCGCCAGTTCTGCAGGGTAGAGATCCCAACACGACTTGCCATCGAGATCTGCTACCGTGCACCCATCCGCTGCGGCCGCAGCGCTATTGACCCGTATCAACCGGTTGTTGGTATCCTTAAAGCGCAGTTCGACGGGGACAGCATGGAAGATCATCTCGTACTCGGCACGTTGCTTTTGGATCTCCCCCTCGCTGGCGCTTTGCCTGGCCTCGCCGGCATGCCTGAGGGAGACCAACAGGGGAGCAATGCACGCGATCCCGGCTACCAGGCATACGGCAATACCCAGGCTAAGTACTGTCAGGATCAGGGGCGGTAAGGGCACCTCCCCAGTGCTCACCTGGAGGAAGAAGAGGCAGCGTTGCAGCGCCAGCAGTACAACTGCCAGGGTAAACAACACCCACCCTGTACGTTGTGCCGTGATCCGGATGAGTCGGAGCGCCAACACCGCGGCCATCAACTGCAGCACAATGGTCATGCCGAGGAGCACGATGATCACCATAATTGTGTCCCTCTCGTACCAGTAGACGTCTATGCCAGGACGCATTAGGGCGCGCCGCTGTGTCATGACCTGCTCCACAGATCGGCCCAAGTCCTGGGACTACAAGGGCTGCATGAGTAAGCAAGCACAGATGGAGCATGGGTGCCGCCATGGCTCTTCCTCCACCGAGGGGGAGGAAGAGGCTCTGCTGTAGAGCAGCTTTCCCCTCTGTCAAAACGCGAGCTTCTTCAGGACGGCGGGGGATAGTTCCACAGCAACCAATATAAGCCGAGATCGTGCATCAGTCGCGTGAATGCAGCAAAGTCAACTGGTTTGACCAGATAACTGTTCGCATGCTGCGCATAGGCACTGACGACATCCCGTTCCGCTGTCGAGGTGGTCAAGATCACGACTGGAATGGTGCGCAAGTCGTTGTTGGTCTTGATCTCCCGCAGGACGTCTAAACCACTGACTTTCGGCAGACGCAAATCTAGCAGCACTACGTGTGGCCTAGGACTCGTCGTCGGATCGGCATACACCCCCTGTCGCAATAGGTACGCCAGCGCAGCCTCCCCGTCGGAAACGTGGTAGATCTTGTTGACGATCTCATGCGTCTCCAAACTGCGTTTGACCAACTCGGCGTGTGGGAGGTTGTCCTCCACCAGTAAAATGGTTAGAGGGGTGCTATGCACGTCTTCACTGGGCATACGTCCCTCCCGTGGTGCGTCGTCGTCCCCTGTCTGCAGTGGTGTTGGATGTCGCTATGTGCATTGGCCCGTCTCAATCCTCGTGTACAGGTCTGATGTCTGTGCCATGAGTGCTCCTCCGCGCCGTTTTAGCTCCCTACGTATATGAACCCTTAACTTCAATAATATGTCTGAATTATATGCATAATACACTTATGAAGGTACCAAATTTTTCGAACACATTCATAGGGAATCGACCTCGCTCAATTTATGATGATTTGTAAGCGATTGAAATGCCCTAAGTAGTGGCCGAAAGAGAGGGCGGAGTGGCAGGCAAAAACCCCTCTTGAGGAACCCTCAGGAGAGCATTTACAATAGTGTCTACAGGGGTTCCAATGCTGTGATTGTGTCTGACGCCTCTTGTTTGGGAGACTCCCCATGGCGTTCCCAGCGATACTCCGGAGCTTCCGAGAGAACTCCGAGGCGCGCCGGTTGGCATTCATCTTTGCTGTGGTCTACTTCGCCCAGGGCATGTGGTACCTGCCGAACCTCTCGCTCACTTTTCTCATGAAAGAGACGTGGCACCTCAGTGCCGGCCAGACCGCTGATTTCTTCGCGATCACGCTCATTCCCTGGCTGATCAAGCCGGTGTACGGGCTCCTCTCCGACTTTGTGCCGCTGTTTGGCTGGCGGCGCCGGAGCTATTTTCTGCTGACTACTGGTCTGACTGCGGCGATGGGGTTCATCCTCAGTAGTCTGCAGATCTATACCTATGGGCAGGTCGCGCTCTACTTTACCCTCATGGGGCTCGGCCTGGCCTTCAGCGACGTTCTCACGGATGCCATGATGGTAGAGAACGGTCAGCGGCTCGCGCTCACTGGGCCATTCCAGGCGGTTCAGTGGGCCGCTATCTCGGCGGCCTCTGTCGTGGTGGGGATAGCAGGTGGCCGGCTCGCCGAGCACGCACACCTCTCGCTCACCTTCTTTATAGCCGCCATCTTCCCCACGATTTCGTTTGGTATGGGGGTCTGGGCGGTCCGCGAGTCCCGTGTCCACGCCGGGGAGCGGCAGTTCCGTGCCACCTGGCAGGCCATCCGCGGTGCCATCGGATCGCGTCATCTGTGGATTGTTGCCGGCTTCATCTTCTTCTACAACTTCAGCCCTTCCTTCGGCCCGGCGCTCGTCTACTACGCTACCGATACGCTCCACTTCTCCAAGACTTTCCTCGGCGACTTGGAGTCCCTGACGTACGCCTCGGGTCTCGGTGGAGCGGCGCTCTACTTCACCTTCTCCAAAACCATCTCCCTGCGCCACCTGCTCCATTTCGCCATTGCGGCTGGAGTCCTCTCGACCCTGGCCTACTTCGGCTACGTGAACCACGCGGCGGCCGTGGTGATCGCCATGGTCTTTGGGGGCATCGGTATGATCATCCAGCTCACCTTCCTGGATCTGGCAGCCAAGGCGTGCCCCAAGCAGGCCGAAGGCACGTTCTTCGCCTTGCTGATGTCCATCTATAACGGCGGGGCGCAGCTCTCCCAGAACGTCGGGGGGCGACTCTACGACCTGGTCGGTTTCAACACGCTCATCCTGATTAGCGCCGGTTTCACCGCACTGTGCTGGCTCCTCCTCCCCCTGGTGCGGGTAGAGGAAATTGAGGCCCGGGCGCGGCAGCAGGCAGCAGGTACGCCGGCCCAGGCTGGCTCATGACCACTATTGACATCAGCGAGCCCCAGTGCATAATCTCCCAACAATCGACGACCAACCTCTTCGACCTTTCCAGGTCCACCTGAGCCTCAGGATGCGAGAAAGGGTACCGCTATGAAGTTGTGTACATATGACGCTGGGAACGGACCACGCGCTGGCGTTATCGTCGCCGAGCGGGTCCTGGATGTCGCCACATTGCTCGGAGAGCAGGGCAGTCTGTGTGATATCCGCGCCCTGCTGGAACTGCCCAACAACCCGCTGGCACGGCTGAAGTCCGCCCTGGGCTCGGCGAGCGGTACGCAGGGAATCCCGTTGGCGAGCGTCCGCCTTCGCGCGCCAATCCTGCAGCCCCCAACGGTACGTGACTTTATGGTGTATGAGGGCCACGCCAATGCCGGAGGCACACGGCAACTATCAGATGCCTGGTATCGGCTGCCAATCTTTTACTTCTCGAGCCCGCTGCGCATCTTTGGTCCAGACGAGGCGGTGCCCTACCCTTCCGCTTCCGATCAACTCGATTACGAGCTGGAACTGGCCGCCGTCATTGGCCGAGAAGGCAGCAATATCGCCGAAGCAGAGGCGTTCGCGTACATTGCCGGCTTTACCATATTCAACGACTGGAGCTGCCGCGATCTGCAGCGCGACGAGATGGAAGCGCGCCTTGGACCCGCCAAGGGGAAAGACTCGGCCACCTCGCTTGGCCCCTGGATCGTCACCACCGATGAACTCGCGCCCTACATCCGCGACGGCCGCGTGCATGTCCGCTGTACTTTGAAAGTCAACGGTGTGCAGTGGATGGACAACAACGGCGGCCTGATGTATCACACATGGGGCGCCATGATCGAGCGCGCCTCACGGGATAGCCGCATTGTCCCTGGCGACGTCCTGGGCGGTGGCACGGTCACCGGGGGCTCCATCGGCGAGGCCATACGCAATGGCTTCCCGGCGCGCTATCTGCAACCAGGGGATGTGGTGGAGATCGAGGTCGAAGGCATTGGTGTGCTACGCAACACCCTGGCACCCAAAGTGAACCCGGATCCGAACTATCGCTTCAAGGCCCCGCCGCTGGCGTCTCCAGCGTCAGCGCGTTAGCGAGGAGGGCGTGCATGCGGAACTACCTGGAAGGGACTACGACCCAGCAACAGCGTGCATACTCACCGGCGGTGGTCACCCAGGGTGGCCGCACAGTATGGCTTGCCGGTCATACCGCCACGCAGGACAGCGAGGGAAGAGACATCTCGTACAATTTTGAAGCGCAGGTGCGCCAGGTCTTCCGGGATCTCGACAGCACACTGCGCCGGACGGGTGGCACGCTCGCTGATATGGTGACCATGACAGTGTTTATCCTCGACTCACGCCTGGGGACGAGATTCACAGAAATGCGACGCGAGGTGTTTGCAGATGGCAAATATCCTGCCAGTGCCCTGATCACAGTGTCGAGTTTCGCGCGGCCGGGGATTGTCATCGAGATTCAAGGTATTGCCGTAATCGACGCGTGATACTGGGTAACTGAAGCCCATGCCCGCATACTCTCCATCTCTCTGGTCGAGGAGCGCCGATCGTCACCCAGGCTGACTGCTTTCTGGTAGTGTAGTCAGCCTGGGGCAACCCATTCTGCACAATGTCCTAGAGTGCGTCACTGACTTATTGGTGAGACGCTAGGAGTTGAGCGGCCGGTAAAGATTGACGACAGTGGGCGTGACGATCTCATCAATGGACGCTTGGCTCTCGTTCCAAACGACCAAGACTTTATGGCATCAGTGGCTTTGCTGGCACACAATCAATGCCGACAACTCTCAAGCTTTCGATAGCAGTACTCTTTGCTTCGATTTTTGCAGCTTGTTCTGCGAGTATCCGATTAACTCGTTGAAATCGCCTCGCTCCGGTCTACCTGGAATCTCCCACTTCTTGTCGTCCAATCTAAAGATGACGAGCACCCCGTGTTTGCTATTTTGCCCTCGCAGATACTGCCCTACGAGCTGTTCTCTCAGTGTCTGGGTCAAGCTGTTTGCGGAGTAGCTCCGGTGTGAATCGACAGGTTTGATTTCAATGCCCACCTTTCCCGCAGCACTGCTCACTTCAATATCTGTTCGCTTGTCATCATCTACCTGAGGTTCTCTATGAACCTTGAAGCGGGGGATGAACCGCCTGAGCGGCGTATCGCTTAGCCGTGCAGCGAGCCACAACTGCAACTTCTTCTCGTCGATGCCTGGCTCAAACAGCACACGGTCGCTGAATGGGCCCCCTTCAATGCTCTCACGGATTTCTTGAAGCCGAGCAAGAACCTGCTTATACAGCTCTCCTCTGTACGAGGTTCGCGACAATAAACCTCGCCAAGAACAGGGCTCTGGGCTGACGACACCACGCTACACCTCTCAGCTTCGGCAGATGCGTGCATCGAGATTAAGTTCTGCAACCGATCCCCTCGCGCCGTTCCTGTGTTCTCGACTGCCAGTGATTGCAGCGCCGCATGGGCTGCCTTTCCTGGCATGCTCGCCAGGATATCTGGGATACGATCTCTTACACGCTGGATCGGAGATAGCGGCGACAGCCCTGTGTTAACATCTGTTGCAGGTTGAGAGGCATCTGCATGTACAGAGAGGAAACGAAACAGCGAAATCAGTGCAGCTGCTTCAGCTTCAGTTCCTGAGAGCCCCTTGGTCCATGATGCATGATCGAGTCCTTCTGCCACGAGCCCCGCCAATTCAGAAGCATTCCTGGCCATGGCAGTCTGGTTAGCCTCGAGCCATGACCAAGCCGCTGTGAAGCCGGCTTCTGCCCACGCCACGAACCAATCTAAGACGAAAACAGGTGATACCGCGTTCGCGCCGGTTATTAAGTGCCTGGAGGCAAGCTCTGCTATCAGCTCCTTGGAGGGTATTCCCACTTCTGTTAGTGCATGGAAAAGTCTCCTTTGGAGGCGCTTCCCAGAGACCTGGCCGTCTCGCAACATCTCCACTGCTCGCTGTAGGAAAGGCCGCTGCAATGCATAGGACGCATGAAGTACAAAATCCACAGTCCGTAGAATTTGGTCATCGTCGGCAGTCAACCCGATCTCCCGCTCAAGCCATGGCATGAGGGCTGCTGCTACTGTGTCCGCTCGGAGTTCCACCAGATCATCGAGCCATGGCTCCGGCCTGGCGACCTCCCAGACACAGAGCTGCACAGTACGGGTGATGTCCTCAGCCGACAGGCTTTGCACGTCCAGTCCCATAGTGAAGGCATGATTGACGCTCGCCAGACCAATGAGGCCGGCCCAGGGAACACGGTTGTCTGGGTAGTCAGCCGGGCTCGGCACACGTATCTGTCGCCAGACCTTCGTCAGCCCCTCGCTGAATGCTTGTGCAAGCTCGTGACCGAAGTCACGCACAATTGACTCAAGGCTAACATGTGTATACCTTCTGGGACTGCTCGATTCAGCAGCGTGGCTGACTAGCCACTGCATGACAGGGAAGTCACTGCCAGCTCGTATAATGCCAATCTGTCTGAGGAGCTGTGCCTTGTCTTCCTCAAGCTGCAGTCGCTGTTCGGCCTTACGCGTGCGCTCTTCTCGCTTCCAGTCGCGCTGCCTCTGGATATCCTCGATTCGTCGTGCCCTTACGGTCTTGATGTCGTCAGTTCTTGCTGGGCCATCGACACCAGTGGTCAAAGCTGCTAGTGCTTGCTGGCGACGCTTTCCACGGAGATCATCACATGCGATATTTCGTGCAACCTTATACCAGATTTGGCGTTCTGTCGGGTCAATATCCTCCCGCCCAGCCTCATGGAGTAACCAATCAAGGTCTTCTCGCGTGAAGCCGACAAGTCCTCGCCACGTCAGATCATAGACTGCAAAACCGACATCTTCCGAGAGAGCGATGGCACGAGCGACTCGTCGTCGGAATCCCGGGCGCTTCCTGATTTCTGCGCGTAGCGACTGATAATCCTCATTATAAACGTATTCCGAATACTGGAGGTTCTGCATCACAAGGGCTGCATCAATGAGGGCTTGAGGAGCATCTGTTCCGTCACCTACCATGAGATCGACCCCACGTCGGAAACAATCCGGCAAAATGGAGAGTATCCAAAATTCCCTCGGTCTACTTGTTGTAGATTGGTATCGTAGCTCCTTGACACGCTCAACAGGCAGGATGCGCAAAACCGCTGTAAGAAGTTTCTGCAACACTTGCAAGTCTGCCGCCGGTAAGAGGTCATACTTAATAGCCCTCACCACCGGACCACCGCCAGTGGCTGACTCTGGTTGTGCGCAGCGGAGGATTGTTGTGAGTTGCTCGACTGTCAGGGCCTGCAGCCCCACTACCTCGCATGCAGCGGCAATCAGCTCATTGCTTTGGAACTTGCCAGAGACCAAGTCTTGAGCAATGGCTTCTCGCTGATCGGGCGTAGCGACTGTTGCCAGCGTGACCAAGGCATGGCAGCGGTCTCGGTCGCTTGCCTCCGAGGCACGGTAAAGCGCAAAGACCGCATCTGCACTGAACGCCACTTTGCCGTTATTGATGAGCCTGAGAAGTTCATAGAGTATTTCCGGGGTCTTCGAGTACCGACTTAAACCCTCAGCAAGCAAATCTGGGGGCAACATGCGTGCAACGCGCCGCCGTTCGCTCGCGTCGTTAAACCAGTCTGGCCTGTAGCCTGCTTCCAGTTTTCGTAAATATGCCTTAAAGGCTTCGACGTCGTCGTCGGAGCTCCAGCACTGAGGGTCTCCTTCAAACATGAGCATCTCGGGGAACTGTCGAATGACACGTTCGCGCACCTGAGCATTAAGACTTGCCAGCCAGCAGAGCACCGGCCGGCGACTATGCAAAAGTACTGGAGTCCCGTAGGGCGCTTGGATAAACAACCCGAGCGCATGCGCAAGTGGCAGGCCGTCCCTGAGGCGACGCTCGACCCAGTATGCAGCCAGATACTCCCTCACGACGCGATGATGGAACCTGACTCGGGGCCGTAGGTCTCTTCATCAAAGATAGCCGTACCAAGCAGCCGCCTGTGTTCTAGGAGTGTCCAATCAGGGAGCGCGTCCGCGGGAGATATAGCACTGTCCATCGACTCGTCCGCAGTAACCAATACATACGGGCGGCCAGAGAACGTGCAAGCAGCGGCAATCTGTTCTGCACCTGCTCTCAACTGTACTGGCGATAAAACGGCACCCGAGTCGATGTAGCTCTGATTGGTTTCACGCAGGCGGCGGGTTACCGCTGTCTCGATGAGTTCCGAATAAGTCCCAAGCTTCTTGCTCGCAACCCATTGCTTCGCCATCCACTCCAGGTCGAGAGGACGGCTGGCCATGAACTCATAACCGCCCTCTTCTACTTCTTGCCAAAAAGCCTCAACTGGCCTTGCACCGTGAGCTTCCGCCAAACGCTTTGCATCCGGCTTAGAGAGCGGATCGAGGCAGTAAACCTCCAACTGTATAGACGACGCATTCTTGTCGCCTTTGACCTCCAGGGTGTCGGTATCGGCCACTACTGCTGCAACGTTGGAGGCTTCAGCGTCAAAAATGGGCTTGAGCAGAGTTTGCTCAACAGTTTCCCGAACGCCAGAAACACTCCAGTCGGTTAGGCGACTGGAGACGAAGAAAGAGATGCGTTGCAAATGGGGTCGAAGGACGTCACGAATGGCGCGTAGAGCCATCTGTAATGCTGGCGGGCCGTTGAGGCGAGCCTCATCGACAGCATCGAGCAAGAAATAGCCCATGTCGCTTGACCTGAGCCACTTTTCGAATCTAGGTGCCTGTTCGTCAAGTATTGCCCGAACTGAGTCTAAGCTGTTGATTTGGCTGAGGGGTAGAAAGAACGCTGCCTTGTCCTCTTGCTGCAAGCGACTAGCCTGATGCTGGAACTCGAAAGTCTTGCCAATCCCCATCTCGCCAAGAATGACGACCACACGCTTCTTGAGCAAGTCGCTCCAAGACAGACCAGTATGGTCGTGCATGTAGACCCACTCTCGGTAGTCGAAGTCCTCCTCGGACGTTTCGCTAGAGTGCCGGAATACAGAGAAGGTGCGATTTAGAGGAACACGCACGGCCAGCCCACCATAGAAAACTTGTGTAGCACGGTGCTACACGAATGACCCATTCATAGCCCACGATCTCTTGTCATAAAAACCAAGGAGTCGTCTGGAGCCTATCGTGTAACCGAAAGTCACTACCAGTGGTAAGAAACACGTTCATCAGATACGCAATATCGTGGGCGAATTTGATGGTAATGGGCGCGTGACAGAAGGCGCGCGTCGAGGCCCAGTTAAGTCGGGTCAAACTCAGCACGTGTTGTGCATAGATTGCCAGGTCAACTTTCCCTCGGGTGTTGACGCGATGCACACTCATCTCTAGAGGGCGAGGTGTCCCTAAGTATTTTTGGCCAAGGGGATTTGGCCCCGTAGTAGCAAGCACGAACTTATTGGGAGACAGCATAACCCATGTGCCTCGTGCTGCAACTCCTTCACCTTTGGGTGAATCGTCAAAGAGTCGAAAGGCATTGTGTTCGTTGACGCAAACAAAGGAGATTTCTGCATCAGGGGC
>Ga0075418_10005432_pt1 | contig 14438 bp, 12 predicted proteins | sample SoiMetdeltSBSDD2_FD_81776 | JGI IMG/M metagenome (GOLD analysis project Ga0075418, IMG submission 81776) | Bulk soil microbial communities from a Populus tree surrounding site in Tennessee, USA - Soil MetaG P. deltoides SBSDD2 | ecosystem: Environmental > Terrestrial > Soil > Tree plantation...
ACGGCGAGCCGGCGGGGTTCGCGCTCTTCTTCATGAACTACTCGACCTTCCTCGGACGGAAGGGGATCTACCTCGAGGACCTGTTCGTCCGCGCGCCGCTCCGCGGACGCGGGATCGGCCGGGCGCTGCTCGCCGACGTCGCGCGCACCGCGCTCGCGCGGGGGTGCGGCCGGCTCGACTGGGCGGTGCTCGACTGGAACCAGCCTGCGATCGGCTTCTACACGAAGCTCGGCGCGACGCCGATGAGCGACTGGACCGTCTTCCGTCTCGAGGGGGCCGCGCTAGCGAGGCTAGCCCGCTAGCGGCCGGATCCACGCCCGGTCGGGGTAGACGATCAGCGTCTGGATGCCCTGCGCGACCTCGGCGAGCACCGCGGCGGCGAGCACGACGCGCAGCACGACCCCGAGAGCGCCGCGCCTCCGCACGACCTCCCCCGCGGCGAACCCCGCGAGCACGACCGCCGCCGGCCCGATCGGCACGAGGTAGCGGAGCAGCTTCGAGTAGCCGATCGCCCCGAGCGCGATCCCGGCCGCGGTCACGATCGCGATCCACAGCGCGCAGGCGAGCGGCACGCCCCCCCGGCGGCGGGAGAGCGCGAGGATCGCGAGCGAGGGGCCGAGCGTCCAGACCGTCGTCGGCAGCAGGCGCAGGTAGACCCAGGGGGAGCGCACCACCGTCACCTGCCGGATGAACGGGTTCTCCGCCACGAGCCGAGCCGAAGGCTTCCCCGCCCAGGACGGGAAGATCGTGCCGAACGCCCGCGCTTCCGCGATCAGCCAGGGGAGCAGGCAGAGCGCGGCGACGCCCCCCGCGATCGCGACCGTGCGCACCCTCTGGCGGGTGGTCCGGCCGGGGCTCGCCGCCCACGCGAGCGCGATCATGCCGGGAAGCGCGAGCGCCGCGCTCATCTTGATCAGCATCGCCGCGCCGATCGCGATCCCCGCGCCGATCGCGGAGCCCGCGCTCCCCGAGCGGGCCGCGCGGACGGAGATGAGGGCCGCGAGCGCGATCGCGGCGACCTGCGGCCCGTCGAGCCAGCGGTGCATCGACACGTGCGCGACGATCGGCGTCGCCCCGGCGAGGAGCGCGACGGTCAGCGCAGCCTCCGGGGGGAACGCGGGGAGCGTGTCCCGCGCCAGCGCGTACGTCGCGAGGAAAAAGACGGCGAACGCGGCGAGCTGCGCGAGGTCCCACCCGCGCTCGCCGAAGAGGGCCGTGAACGCCGCGAACCACACGAGCCCTCCGGGAGGGTGGTAGAAGAGCCGCGTGTCGTACTGGTCCCGGACCATCCAGTCCTGCTCGAGGATCGGGTGGCCGCGCAGGGTGTAGCCGTGCCCCGCGCGGACCTGCGAAAGGAGCGCGGCGTAGATCCTCTCGTCCCCCTCGCGATGCGGAAGCCGGAAGATCCCCGCGCGCGCGATCAGCGCGAGCAGGAGCACGAGCAGCGGCAGCTTCCTCGACACGCGGCGGATCAGAGGAGCCGCGCGGCGTTGTCCCAGAGGATCGCGCGACGGGCCTCTTCCGGGAGGTCGAGCGCGAGGAACTCCTCCACGTTCCCCCGGAGGTCGGCCACGCCGGGGCTCGGCCAGTCGGACCCCCAGAGAGACTTCGACGCGATCTCGGCGAGCCGCGGAAGGTAGCGCGGGAGACGCCTGGGCGGGATCCCCGAGAGGTCCACGAAGACGTTCGCGTGGCGCCGCGCGAGGAAGAACGCGGTCTCGCAGTGGAGCGGGCGCCCCGCGTGCGCGAGCACGAGGCGGAGCTTCGGAAAGTCGATCGCCACGTCGTCGCAGGGCATCGGGTCGGCGTGGACGTTCCGCGCGCCTGGGAAGACCGACGTCCCGGTGTGGACCATCACCGGGACGCCGCGCTCCTCGGCGACCGCGAGGATCCGTCCGATCGCGGCGCCGGGGCCGCCGGTCCGGTAGGCGTTCATGTCGAAGAGCTGGTGCGGGGGGTGGAACTTCAGACCGCGGATCCCCAGGTCGAGCACGCGACGCGCCTCCCCCGCCGCGTCCCTTGTCCCGATCGGGTCCACCGAGCCGAAGGCGAGCAGGCGGTCGGGAGCCTCGGCGCAATAGCGCGCGCACCAATCGTTGACCTCGGCGGTGAACCCCATGACCGACGGGGAGACGTAGTTGATGATCGCCGCGCGCTCGATCCCGGACGCGTCCAGGTGCCGCAGGAACGCCGCCGGGCTGCTCAGGAACGTGCGGATGAGATCGAGGTCCTCGCGCCCCGCCTCCATCGACGCGGCGACGTGCGGCGGGTGCATCTCCCACGGCTGGATGTGGACGTGGAGATCGGTGACCCTTCTGCCTTCGATCACGGAGCGCTCTCAGGCGTCCCAGCGGTAGAAGCCTTGCCCGCTCTTCTTCCCCAGCTTCCCCTCGGCGACCATCCGGCGCAGGAGGTCCGGGACCGCGAACGCCTCGGAGGCCAGCTCGCGGTGCAGGTGCTCGGCGATCGCGAGCCGCACGTCGAGCCCGACGAGGTCGGTCAGGCGCAGCGGCCCCATCGGGTGCTTGTAGCCGAGGGTCATCGCGCGGTCGATGTCCTCGACGGAGGCGACCTGCTGCTCCACCATGCGGATCGCCTCGAGCCCGAGCAGCACGCCGAGGCGGCTGGTCGCGAACCCCGGCGCGTCGCGGACCACGATCGCCTCCTTCCCGAGGCGCTTTCCGACCGCGAGCGCGGCGTCCACGGTCTCCTTCGACGTCGCCTCCCCGCGAACGATCTCGAGCAGCGGCATGACGGGCACGGGGTTGAAGAAGTGCATGCCGACGACGCGCGAGGGATCGGGGCTCGCTTGCGCGATCGCGCCGATGGACAGCGAGGACGTGTTGCTCGCGAGGATCGCGTGAGCCGGGGCGGCCGCGGCAAGCTCGCGGAAGATCCGCTGCTTGAGGGGAAGCGATTCGGGAACCGCCTCGACGACGAGGTCGGCCCGCGCGGCCCCATCGCGGAGCCCCTCGGCCGTGGACAGGAGCGCGAGCGCGGCGCTCCGCTCCGACTCCCGTATCTTCCCGCGCTCGACGAGACCTCCGAGGATCCCCTCGATCGAGGCTCGCGCCTGCGCGAGCGCCTCCGGGACCGCGTCCACCAGCACGACCCGGAGCCCCGACGAGGCCGCGGTCTGCGCGATGCCGCGCCCCATCGTTCCGGCCCCGACGACCGTGATCGATCCGATCTCGTGCACGCCGCCGAGTGTAACAGTAGGATCGCGCCCGCATGAGAGGGCTCGCGCCGTTCGTCGCGCTCCTCGCCGTCCTCGCCGCGGGATGCGCGATGCTCGTGCGTGCGGGGCGTCTTCAGGCGGCGGGGCGTATCGACGACGCCCGGCGACGCGCCCGCGCGGGAGGGTTCGTCGCGGCCGCCGGCTCGCTGCTCGCCGCGATCGGGGCGCTGGCCCTCCCCGCGGGGACGGCCGCGGGGCGCGCGAGCGTCGCGGCGATGATGCTCGGCTCGGGGGGCGCGGCGCTGCTCGCGGGGGCGTCGGGGAAGCCCCGCCCGACCGTCTGGTCCGCGCTCGCTCTGCTCCTCGCGGGCCTCGTCGTCGCCGCCGGACTGGTGCGGTAGACTGCACCTCTTCTCCGGGCCGTCGTCCCACCAAGGAGTCGCACCAGTGGCCTCGCACCGTCCGATCCGCGCTCTCGCCGTCATCGGCGCGGGCAACATGGGGAGCGGCATCGCCCAGAAGGCCGCCTCCGAGGGGTTCCCCGTCGTCCTGGTCGACCTCGACGACGCGAAGGTCGAGCGGGGCCTCGCGACGATCGACCGCACGCTCGCCGAAGGTGTGGAGCGGAAGATCTTCCGCCCCGACGACGCGAAGGCGGTCCGCTCGCGCATCTCCGGGACCGCCGACTGGTCCCGCCTCGCCGGGGCCGACCTCGTGATCGAGGCGGTGTTCGAGGACCTCGCCGTCAAGCGCGGGGTGTTCGCGCGGCTCGAGCAGGCGTGCCGGCCGGATGCGATCCTCGCGACCAACACCTCGTCGTTCCTGGTCGCCGACCTCGCGAAGGAACTCGCGCACCCGGAGCGGGTGATCGGGCTCCACTACTTCTACCATCCGGCCAAGAACCGCCTCGTCGAGGTGATCCCGCACGACGGGACTGCGCCCGAGGTCGCGGCCGCGGCCTGGACCCTTCAAGAGATGATCGGGAAGACCCCGATCCGCTCGGCGGACGCGCCGGGGTTCATCGTCAACCGCTTCTTCGTCCCCTGGGTCAACGAGGCGGTCCGCCTGCTCGAGGAGCACGTCGCCGACGTCGCGACGATCGAGGCCGCGGCCAAGCAGACCTTCGGCGTCGGGATGGGACCGTTCGAGCTGATGAACGTGACGGGGATCCCGATCGCGCTGCACGCGGCGACGACTCTCGGGGAAGCGTTCGGGCCGTTCTACGCCCCGGCCGCCCTCCTGAAGAGCCAGGTCGAATCCGGGAAGCCTTGGGACCTCGCCGGGGAGCCGGATCCGTCGAAGCAGGACGCGGTGGCGGCACGGCTGCTCGGCGTGACCTTCCTCGTCGCCACGTCGCTCGTGGACGAAGGCGTCGGCACGATCGAGGACACCGACATCGGCGCCCGCGTCGGCCTCCGCTGGCCGCAGGGCCCGTTCGAGATGATCAACCGGTTCGGGATCATGGAGGCGGGGGACCTCGTCGGCCAGTTCGGCGGCGGCTGGGAGATCCCGGTCCCGGGGATGCTCTCACTCCAGTGGCGGAGCCGCGCGCCCTTCACCTTCGAGCGGGTCCGCTCCGAGGTCGAGGACGGCGTCGCCACCCTCACCATCAACCGCCCCGACGCGATGAACGCGCTGAACGAGACCGTGGTCGCGCAGCTCCACGCGGCGTTCAAGCGCGCCGCGGCCGACCCGAAGGTGCGCGGCATCGTCATCGCGGGGGCCGGGAAGGCCTTCATCGCGGGGGCCGACATCCGCTTCTTCGTCCGCAACATCGAGTCGGGAGACCTGAAGCGGATCGTGGACTTCACGAAGGCGGGGCACGCCCTGCTCCACGACATCGACGTCTGCCCGAAGCCGGTGATCGCGCGCCTCCACGGCCTCGCGCTCGGCGGCGGGTTCGAGCTCGCGCAGGCCTGCGACCGGCTGATCGCGACCCCGCGCGCGAGCTTCGCCTTCCCGGAGACCGGGATCGGGATCTACCCCGGGCTCGGCGGGACCCAGCGCCCCGCCCGGCGGATCGGCGCGGGGCTCGCGCGCTGGCTGATCTTCACGGGACAGACGCTGTCGGCGGAAGAGGCGCTTTCGATCGGTCTCATCGACCGCGTCGTGCCGCACGAGCAGCTCGACGAGGCCTGCCGCGAAGCGATCGCGGAGGGGATCCGGCCGCCCGCCTCCCCCGCCCCGCGATCGCCGAAGCACGAGTCGCTCGCGTCGTTCTTCGCGGGGAACGATTCCGAGACGCTCCGGCTGGGAAGGGCGGACACCGGAGGGGACGAGACGCTCGCGCGCGCGATGAAGCGCGTGGGGACCAAGGCGCCGATCGCCCTCCGCCTCGCGGGGAAGCTGATCGAGAGCGGGTCGAAGGAGCCGCTCGAGGCGGGGCTCGCGATGGAGCTCGCGCACCTCGAGGAGATCTTCTCCACGAAGGACGCCTACGAGGGCCTCAGCACGCTCGGCAAGAAAGCCCCGGTCTTCGAGGGGCGCTGATTGCTCGACCGCCTGGTGGACCTCCTCGCCCGCGCCTTCGACGCCGTCGGGCTGAACGGGACCCGCCTCCGCTGGCGCTGGAACCAGCGCCGCCGCGACCTCGGCGAAGCCGGGATGAAGGCGCAGATGGTCGTCCGCAGCACGCGGGTCGCCTACAAGATGTGCCCGGGCTGCCGCGCGCTCGTGCCGCGGGCCGCGCGGCGCTGCACCGAGTGCGGGAGCCCGCTCGCCGGCGTGCGCGCGCCGGGGCTCACGCGCGTGGTCGCGAACCTGATCCCGGGGGCCACAGCGACGACCGTCCTCCTGCTCCTCGCCAACACGCTGCTGTTCGCCGTGGTCCTGCTCCTCCCCGTCCGGCTCGACAACTTCGAGCCGGGCTCCCCGCTCTCGCGGCTGTTCGGCTTCGACGGGGCGTCGCTCATCCGCTACGGCTCGGGACAGGCGCTGCTCACCATCCCGCTCCACGAGTGGTGGCGGATCGTGACGCCGATCTTCCTCCACGGGGGGCTGCTGCACTTCGTCTTCAACTCGATGGCGCTGGTGCAGCTCGGCCCCCTGGTCGAGGAGGAGTACGGGACCGAGCGCCTGGCGACGATCTACGTGCTGTGCGGGATCGTCGGGAGCGCCGCGAGCCAGTACATCCGCGGATCGCACACGGTCGGCGCGTCGGGCGCGCTGTGCGGGCTGCTCGGCCTCCTGCTCGTGCACGGCTGGCGGATCGGCGGCCGGTACGGGGAGCGGCTGAAGTCGGTCATGCTCCAGAACGTGATCCTGATGGCGGGGATGAGCCTCCTCCCCCACATCGACTGGATGAACCACCTCGGCGGGTTCGCGATGGGGTGCGCGCTGGGGACGGTCACGCCTTCAGGCCCGTTCCGCAGCCGCGCGACCGAGGCGCTGTGGCAGGGCCTCGCCTGGCTGTCGCTCGCGCTCGTGCTCGCCTCGATGTGGGCGATGGCCACGCGCGGGATGGACGACCTCCTCTGGCTCATCCGGCATTCCTCCGACTGATGATCCGGCTCGGGCTCGCGGGGGTCGGCATCCACGGCGGGCGCTACGCGCGCCACCTGCTCGCAGGCGACGTGCCCGGAGCGGCGCTCGGGGCGATCTCGCGCTCGAACGCGCGCGAGGGGTCGCTGTTCGCGCTGCAGAACAACCTGACCTACGCGGCCGATCCCGCGGAGCTCGCGATCCTGCCGGGGATCGACGCGGTGATCGCGTGCCTCCCTCCGGACCTTCACGCGCGGGTCGCGATCGCCTGCCTCGAGGCCGGGCGTCCGGTGCTGGTCGAGAAGCCGCTCGCCGCGACGGTCGAGGACGCGGAGCGCGTGCTCGCCGCGGCCTCGCGCACGCGGACGCCGATCATGGTCGCCCACACGCTCCGGTTCGACCCGCTCGTCGTGGCGATCAAGCGCGAGGCGGCGTCGCTAGGGTCCATCCGCATGGTCTCGATCAGCCAGAGGTTCGAGCCGACGACGCGCGGCTGGATCGACACGCCCGGGCGCGGCGGCGCGGTCCTGAACACGGGCGTCCACGCGTTCGACCTGCTCCGGTTCCTCACCGGTGCTTCGATCGACTCGATGCACGCGCTCGGCGGGAGCGCGGTCACCCGGCGCACCGAGGACCAGTTCGTCGCGGCGATGCGCCTCATGCCCGGTGACATCCTCGCGACCGTCGACAACGCGCGCACGACGCAGGGGCGCACCGGCCGGATCGAGATCGCTTGCGAGAGGGGGCAGGTCCACGGCGACCACGTCCATCGCGAGCTGGTCCGGATCGAGGGACGGGAGCGGATCAGCCTCGGCCCGGTCCCCTCCGTCCCGACCGTCCCGGCCGCGATGCGCGCCTTCGTCGCCTGCCTGTCCTCGGGCGCGGCGCCGCCGGTGACCGCCGAGGACGGCGCGGCCGCCGTCCGCGCCTGCGCGCGCGCCCTTGCTATGATCCTTCGCCGATAAGGAGAACGATCCGATGGCCGACCACAACCCGTTCCACATCGCCCAGCGTCAGCTCGACGAGGCGGCGAAGATCCTCAAGCTCGACCCCGCCATCCACGAGCTGCTGCGCTGGCCGATCCGGGAGCTGCACGTGACGCTGCCCGTGAAGATGGACGACGGGACGACGAAGGTGTTCCACGGCTTCCGCGTCCAGTACAACGACTCGCGCGGCCCGACGAAGGGGGGGATCCGCTTCCACCCCGACGAGACGGTCGACACGGTCCGCGCGCTCGCGGCCTGGATGACCTGGAAGACGTCGGTCGTGGACATCCCGCTCGGCGGCGGGAAGGGGGGCGTGATCTGCAACCCGAAGGAGATGTCGCCGGGAGAGCTGGAGCGCCTCTCGCGCGCCTACGCGCGGCAGGTCGGCCGGATGCTCGGGCTGTTCGAGGACGTCCCCGCCCCGGACGTCTACACGACGCCGCAGATCATGGCGTGGATGATGGACGAGTACTCGTTCATGCGCGGCCACAACGAGTTCGGGGTGATCACGGGCAAGCCGCTCCCGCTCGGCGGATCGAAGGGGCGCGGGGATGCGACCGCGCGCGGCGGGATCTTCTGCGTCCGTGAGGCGGCCGCCGCGCTCGGGATCGAGCTCAAGGGCGCGACCGCGGCGATCCAGGGATACGGGAACGCCGGATCGTTCGCGCACAAGCTCGGCCAGGAGATGCTGGGGCTCAAGATCGTCGCGGTCTCGGATTCACGCGGCGGCGTCGTCGCCAAGGAAGGGCTCGACTGGAGCGCGGTCCAGAAGCACAAGGACGAGACCGGCTCGGTCGCGGGATTCCCGAATGCTTCGCCGATCAGCAACGAGGACCTGCTCGAGCTGGACGTGACCGTGCTGTTCCCGTCCGCGCTCGAGAACGTCATCACCGCGGCGAACGCGTCCAAGATCAAGGCGAAGATCCAGGCGGAGCTGGCGAACGGGCCGACGACCCCCGAGGCCGACGCGATCCTCCACCAGAACGGCGTGTACGTGATCCCCGACTTCCTGTGCAACGCGGGGGGCGTGACCGTCTCGTACTTCGAGATGGTGCAGAACGCCTACCAGTACTACTGGGACGAGGCCGAGGTCCACAAGCGCCTCGACCTCAAGATGACCGCCGCGTTCCACGCGGTGCACGAGATGGCGAAGAAGTACAAGGTGCACAACCGGCTGGGCGCGTACCTCGTCGCCGTCCACCGCGTGGCGGAGGCGGTGCGTCTCCGCGGGTGGGCCTAGCGGCCGGCGGGTGATCGCCGGCCTGATCGTCGCCGCGGGGCTCGCCGCGGGGGAGGCTCCGGCCCCGGTCCCCCAGGAGACCGTCGTCTACGAGCTGCGCCGCGCGCGGATCGCGGGAGAGGCCGGCGACCGGACCCTGCAGGGGCGGACCCTCGACGATCTCGCGACGAAGTACCCGGACGAGCCGGCGGTGCTGCTCGCGGCGATGGCGTTCCACCGGGACGTCGCGCTCGACGCCGACGGCGCGCGTGCGCTCCGGCTGCGATTCTTCGAATCGATGGCGCGGCCCGGACGGGCGGTGCCGGTCTCGCTGATGCGCGACATCGCGCGCGACCCGAAGTCCTCGCCGGAGGACCTGTTGCGGCTGGTCGACGTGCTCGTCGCCCAACCCGGCGCAGGCTCGGACGGCGTCGCTCGGCTCCGGCTGCGCGTCGCCCTCCTCGACCGGCTCGGCCGAAGCGACCAGATGCTGGCCGCGCTGGAATACCTCACGACCGTGGACGCCGATCCGTCCCTGGTCGACCGGCTCCTGCGCACCTACCGCGACGCCGGCCGCTGGAGCGACGTGCTGCGCGCGACCGGCCGCATCCAAGGAGGCGACGCCGGGTTCGAGGTCGGGTGGTGGCGTCTCGAGGCACTCTCGACCCTCGGCCGGTCCGACGAGCTTCTGCGCGACGCGGAGGTGCTGATCGGCCGCTTCCGGCAGGCGGGGCTGCTCGAGCCCCACGTCGCCGAGCGGTTCTTCCCGTTCGTCTTCCGGCTGGCGGATTCGGGACGGCGGGAGACGGCGGAGCGGCTGACCGCGCTCCTCGTCGCGGCGGGTCCCGACCTCGAGAACGTCAAGAAGCTGCGCGCCATGCTGTTCGGGACGCCCGAGAGCCGCATGGCGTACCTGAACGCGGCCGCGAGCGCGTCGCTCGCCTCCGAGGACCCCGACTGGATCCGGGACGAGGCCCACGCGCGCCTGCTCGCGCAGGAGTTCGGGATCGCTCATGACCTGTACCGGCGCCTGAGCGCGATGCCCGGCGCCGCGGCGCGTCTTACGCCTCCCGACTGGTTCAACTACGGGCTCGCCTCGATCGAGACCGGAGCTTGGGGGGACGCGGAGGCCGCGATGTCCCGCGTCCTCGAAAAGGACCCGCGCAACGCCCGCGCGCTCGGGCACCGCGCCCGCGCGCGCATCATGCAGGAGCGCTTGACCGAAGGGATCGCCGACGCGGAGTCCGCCCTCGCGATCGATCCCAAGGCGAAGCAGGCCTGCTACGCGATGTACCTGGCGATGCAGAAGATCGGGAGCAGCGAGAAGGCCGCCGAATGGCTCGCCCGCTTCAAGGCACCCTGAAACGCGGTCAGAACGACGTCACGTACCTCCGGTACTCGGCTTCGAGCTCCGCCGGGCCCACGCCGTACGACGCGCGCAGCGCGTCGCTCGCCGGATAGCCCTCCGCCGTGTAGAGCAGGAAGCGCGGGAACGTGGAGTCCGCCCACTCGGGGCGGCCGTGGCGGAGGAAGTGCACGGCGAGCCAGCCCTGCGCGTAGTACAGCCCCATCTCCTTGCCGTAGAACCTCTCCGGTCCGGCCTCGACGATCTCGGCGAGCGTCAGCGCCCGATCTTCTTCCTGAGCGCGCTTCGCCTCGAGGCTCCGATAGCGCGACCCCGTCTGCCACAGCAGCGGCTCGCCGGGCCCGGCCCCGAGCTCCTGCTTCCTCTCGTGGCCGCCGGGGACGATCCGCTCGTTCTGGATGTCGGAGACGCCGATGTACTCCGCGAATCCCTCCGCCAGCCACCGGGGAAGGTCGACACCCGGTCGAACGAGGTGGCGGTCCATGAAGGCGTGCGTGGTCTCGTGCAGCATGACGGAGAGGGACCGGCCGACCGTCGGATGCTCGGTGTGGAACGCGAGGATCCCCGCGGCGCTGTAGAAGCCCTCGCTCCACTCGAAGCCGAGCGCGCTCGCGCAGAGGGCCTGGTACGGGGCGTTGCGCTCGAAGACGTAGACGCGGATCCTCTCGCGGCGCGGGTACGGGGTGATCCGGGCCCCGAGGAGCTTCTCGAGCGCGCCGTACGTCGCCTCGAGGTTGCGAAGCAAGGCCTCCGCCTGCTTCGGACCGCCGAAGTCGGTGACGACCTGGAACCCATCGTCGGATGCGACCGCGCGCTTGTCCTTCGGGATCAGCCTCTCGGCCCGCTCCGCGATCCGGTCGGCGTAGGCCCGCCGCTCGGCCTCCCCCATGCTGAGGATCCTCGCCCGCTCGTCGTAGCGGGAGCTCTCGAACCCGCTCCCGACGGAGGAGATCCAGAGGTAGCGGCTCTGGGCTTCGCGGCTCGAGGGTGGACCGCCCCGGTCGAACAGGATCGCGACGAGCGTCTCCGACGCGATCGCGCGACCCTCCTTCTCCGCGGGGGCGAAGCGCCAGGCGGAGAACCCAGCGCGCGCCGCCGCCTTGTAAGCGTCCACCGCTCCCGGCGGCGCCGGATCCAGCCCGGTCACGTCCACGCGGGTCACCCTTCCCGTCGCGTCGATCGAGAGCCTGGCCCGCACCGTGGGCCGGGACGCCGCGGCTCCGTCCGACGGCGGATCGAGCGGAGGCTGGTAGAGCGGAACGGGCCCGTGCTCCCGCGGCGCGGCGACGGCGGACGCCGCCGCGAGCGCGGAGAGCGCCACGGTCGCGATCGCGCTCGTGCGCGAGGCCACGCTAGGGAACCACCTCGAACGTGGCGCTCTGCGTCTCGTGCTCGTGCTGGCTCCTGGTCACGAGCGATTGAGCATCCACGTCGCAGACGAACTGCGCGGTGCCGAGCGCAGCGTCGGACGGGACCAGGAAGAGCACGCTCAGCTCGAAGCCGCCCCCCGGCGGGAGCGTCCCCGGGTCCTGGATCTTCGAGAGGCGGCTGACCTTGCCGTCGGCGAAGACGACCCGCGCCTCGAGTCGGACGCGAACGTCCCCCGAGGTCGAGTTGGAGACGGTGCAGGTCCCCTCGTTGGTCCCGCCGGGATTGGCGGTCGGAGAGAAGACGGTCGCGGAGACGTCCACCAGCTCGGCGGCGGCCGCGGGCGCTGCGAGGAGCAGGGCGAGGGACAGGGCAGTGACGAGTCGCATGGGATCCTCCTGGATTGAATAGTCCCATGATGAACCCGTGTCGCGTGTGCCACCATGCGCGGCCCTGGGAGGACGCCGCCACGCACACTGATCCGGTCTGCGGCATGACCGTCGATCCGGCGCGCGCCGCGGCGACGTACGTGCACGAAGGGACGACCTTCTACTTTTGCGCCACGAGCTGCCGCGATCGGTTCATGAAGGACCCCGCGCGCTACCTGGCGCCGAAGCCGGCGCCCGGGCTCGTGCAGATCGGAGGCCCCGCGCCGCAGGCGCCACCCGCCGGGACGAAGTGGACCTGTCCGATGCACCCGGAGGTCGTCCGCGACGGACCGGGGAGCTGCCCTCTGTGCGGGATGGCGCTCGAGCCGATGACGCCGACGCTGGATGAGGTCGAGAACCCCGAGCTTCGCGACATGTCGCGGCGGTTCTGGATCGGGCTCGCGCTCACGCTCCCCGTCTTCGTCATCGCGATGACGGGGATCGACGCTCCGTGGATCGAGCTGATCCTCGCGACGCCGGTCGTGCTCTGGGCCGGCTGGCCGTTCTTCGAGAGGATGTGGGGTTCGTTCCTCAACCGCAGCCCGAACATGTTCACGCTGATCGGCATCGGCACGGGGGCGGCCTACGTCTACAGCGTGGCGGCGACGATCGTTCCTTCCTGGTTCCCCGGCCGCGCGGATCGCTACTTCGAGGCGGCGAGCGTGATCACGGTGCTCGTGCTGCTCGGTCAGGTGATCGAGCTGCGGGCGCGGAGCAAGACCGGCGGAGCGATCCGCGCGCTGCTCGCGCTGGCCCCGGACACGGCCCGGCTCGTGGCCGGCGACGGGACCGAGAGCGACGTCCCGCTGAAGCACGTCATGGTCGGCCAACGCCTTCGCGTGCGTCCCGGAGAGCGGGTCCCCGTGGACGGCGTGGTCGTCGGAGGGGCGAGCGCGATCGACGAGTCGATGGTCACCGGCGAGCCGGTCCCGGTCGTGAAAGGGATGGGCGACGCCGTGACCGGCGGGACGATCAACGGGACGGGCGCGTTCGTCATGCGCGCCGAGCGGGTCGGCGCCGACACCTTCCTCGCGCGGATCGTACGAATGGTCGGCGAGGCGCAGCGGAGCCGCGCGCCGATCCAGCGCCTGGCCGACCGGGTCTCGAGCTGGTTCGTGCCGGCCGTCGTCCTGGTCGCGATCGTGACGTTCGTCGTCTGGCTGCTCCTCGGCCCCGAGCCTCGCCTCCCGCACGCTCTCGTCGCCTCGGTCGCGGTACTGATCATCGCCTGCCCCTGCGCGCTCGGCCTCGCGACCCCGATGTCGGTCATGGTCGCGGTGGGGCGCGGCGCCGCGTCGGGAGTGCTGATCAAGGACGCGGCGGCACTCGAGACGCTCGCGCGCGTGGACACGCTGGTGGTGGACAAGACCGGGACGCTGACCGAGGGGAAGCCGCGCGTGGTGACGGTCGCGGCCGCCGACGGGTTTACCGAGACCGACGTCCTGACGGCCGCGGCCGCCGTCGAGCGCGGGAGCGAGCACCCGCTCGCCTCCGCGGTGCTCGGCGCCGCGGCGGCGCGCGGGATCGCCCCGCCGGTGGCGGAGGGATTCCGCTCGATCACGGGAAAGGGCGTGGCCGCGCGCGACGCCGCCCTCGGGAACGAGGCGCTCATGCGCGACCTCGGCATCCCGACCGATCCGCTCGACCCGCGCGCGGACGCGCTGCGGCGCGACGAGCAGACCGTCTCCTACGTCGCGATCCGCGGCCGGCTCGCGGGCTTGATCGGTACGATCGACCCGATCAAGTCGTCCACGCCCGACGCGATCCGCGCGCTGCGCGACGACGGCCTACGGATCGTGATGGCGACCGGGGACAACCGCGACACCGCCGAGAGCGTGGGGCGCAAGCTCGAACTGACCGAGATCGAGGCCGGCGTCCTCCCATCCGCGAAGATCGAGGTCGTGCGCAGGCTTCAGGCGAGCGGCCGGGTCGTCGCGATGGCCGGAGACGGGATCAACGACGCGCCGGCGCTCGCGCAGGCCCAGGTCGGGATCGCGATGGGGACGGGGACCGACGTCGCGATGGAGAGCGCGGGGATCACGCTCGTGCGCGGCGACCTTCGTGGGATCGTGCGAGCGCGCACGCTCTCGCGCGCGACCTTGCGCAACATCCGGCAGAACCTCTTCCTCGCCTTCCTCTACAACATGCTCGGCATCCCGATCGCCGCGGGCGTGCTCTACCCCGCGTTCGGGATCCTCCTCTCTCCGATGATCGCGGCGGCCGCGATGAGCGCAAGCTCGGTCTGCGTGATCGGGAATGCGCTGCGCCTTCGGAGAATCGGGCTGTAACGGTCGCGGTTTGACGCCGTCTTCCCGCCTTGCTAGAACCTGCGCCGGGAGGGGCGTACGCAACACGAAGGCAGTCTGAAACGCCTGCTCGTCGGGCCGCCGATTCCGTCCCACCTGGCTCACCG